>OLGD01001013.1_pt1 | contig 47961 bp, 39 predicted proteins | sample 1605311 | NCBI WGS metagenome assembly OLGD01 (sample SAMEA3888917, study PRJEB22519) | human gut metagenome | biome: human gut; feature: human-associated habitat; material: faeces | place: Denmark | collected 2010
CACGAAAAAACAAGTGATTAACACGAGAGAGCCAATACTTTTGAAATTGGCTCTATGGTATTGAAAACATGAGAACGAAACTCCGACATGAGCGCAGAGAAACATACCTGGACCTCCATACGATATGAAAAATTCACTTTTTCTGAATCAGGCAGAGCAGTTGAAGCATAAACTTGAAACCTGGCGCACCCGTCCGGTTGCCGTGGTGAAATGCGTCCACGACGACGCGGCGTGGCAAGGGTGGCAAATGCGGACCGTCTCCCGTCCGTCAGAGTTTCTCAAGCGCCCCTTCCGGAACGGAGAACGGTTTATTCTGGACTTCGGCGAGGAGTTCGTCGGGCGGCTCAGCCTGCGGTTGCGCGCCTCGGAGAACTTCAATGACTCCCCCGTCCGGCTCAAGCTCATCTTCGCGGAAAATCCGGTCGAAATCGGCGAACGGAACCGGCGCTATCAGGGTTCCCTCTCCCGCGCCTGGCTTCAGGAGGAGATCGTCACGCTGGATGATATGCCCCAGTTGTACAAACTTCCCCGCGTCTACGCCATGCGTTATCTCTATGTTGAGGTGATCGCCACTCCCGGCAAACTCTGTTTTGAAGAGATTTTTTTCACTGCGCAATCCGCGGTCCGCGACCTGCTGCCGCCGCTGGAACAGTTCGATGCCGATGAAATTCAGCTCGACCGCGCCGCCCAGCGCACCCTCCGCAACTGCATGCAGGAGGTCGTGCTGGACGGGCCGAAACGCGACCGCCGACTCTGGCTGGGCGACCTGCGGCTCGAAGCGCAGGTCAACGCGGTAACCTTCCGCAACTTCGACCTCTTCGAACGATGCATCTATCTGCTGGCCGCTTTTCCCCTCGCCGACGGGCAGATTCCGGCCTGCATCTTCGATAAACCGCAGCCTTACGGCTGCCGCTGCGTTCTGTCTGATTACTCCTTTCTCTTCTCAGACCTCCTTCTGCTCCACTATCAGGAGACCGGGAACCGGAAACTGTTGGAAGCGATGTATCCTTTGGCGAAAAAACAATTCGACCTGTTCCGAACCGACTGCCGGAACACGTTTTCCGGCGGCGGCATCCCCAAAACCTTCATTGACTGGTGCCAGCTCGACCGTACTGTCGCCGGAACGGGAACCTATCTCTTCAGCCTGCGCAGACTCGCCGCGATTGCGTCGATTCTCGGGCGGCATACCGATTGCAGGGCGTTCGAACGGGAGATTGCGGAACTCGTTTCCGGCCTGCGCAGTCACTCGTTCGACCAGCAGAAAAAGCTGTTTGTCAGCGGCCCGAAACGGGAGATCTCCTGGGCGAGCCAGATCTGGATGGTTCTGGCGGAAACCGTGACCGGCGATGAGGCGAAAGAGCTCCTCGCACGCCTGGAGGAAACACCGGAAGCGATTTCTCCGGTCACCCCCTATCTGCACCACCATCTTCTGGCGGCCTACGACCTCGCCGGGGAAACGGAAAAACTGCGCCGCCATCTGCGGAACTACTGGGGAAAAATGATTCAGGCAGGAATGAATGTCTTTCCGGAGGTGTTCGTGCCGGATAATCCACGCCTGACCCCCTACGGCAAAGATCCGCGCATCAACAGCGCCTGTCACGCCTGGAGCTGTGCCCCGGCCTACTTCCTGCGGAAGAAGTAGGTTCCGGTCAGCTTCCGGAGAACGAGCTGTTTTGCCGCAGCGACCGGCGGTACGCCTCCGGGGTCATGCCGGTCTCCCGTTTGAAGAATCGGACGAAATAGTTCTGACCGGAAAATCCGATCTGCTCGGCGATCTCTCCGCCGGACATTCCGCTGCCGAGCAGACGCCGCGCCAGCGTCACCTTGCGCATGGCGACATACTGAAACGGCGCCATGTTCAGCCGCTCGTGAAAAAGCTGAAAGAGTTTCCGCTCGCTCACCCGGCATTTACGCGCCATCTCCCGCACGGTGAAGGATCCGGCCAGATGCTCCTCCACAAAGTAGACGCACTGTTTGAAGAGTTCGGAATCGCGGTCATTTTCCAACGGATTGGAGATGCGGGAACTCTTCTCCAGCACAGCGGCGCAAAGTTCCAGAATAAAGCCGGAAAGCTGAACTCCGGCAAACGCGATCTCCGGCAGACGACGAATCTCCTCATTGGTCCGTTCCACCCACTCCCACCCCAGCTCCACCGTCAGCACCCGCTGCAGCGGGAACCCGAACAGCGTGGAAAGCGCCCCATGCTCGCTGATGGAAAATCCGGAGTGAATGCAGTGCAATGCCGTAACCGGCTCCAGAACGTGCCAGCTGTAACAGCATCCCGCCGGCAGCAGAACGAACGTTCCCGGACGGCACAGGCACGGTTCCGCCCCCTGCTCGCAATACTCCATCTGCCCTTCCAGCATCAAAGCGAAATAAAAACTGCGGATTCGATGAAACGTGCACTCGACAATGGAGGGATACCGGCAGAGAAATGCCGCAAGAAACGGCGGTACCAGAGTTCCGCTCAGTGTCCGGGATATGGCGAAACGGTCCACCTCGTTGTAACTGATTTTTCTCATATTCCATACCATATCCTTCGAGGCAGCGATCTGCAAGCTGCCGGTAAAAAAAATTGCAGGATTGTACTATCAATCTACAGTTTTGCGTAATGTTTTCCCGCAGAAATACTGTATATTGAGAAATAAGGCCGGGATCATCCGCCGCTGTGTTTTTTGAAGAATCAACGGATATCGTCGTCATAAACCCAAACATCCAGAACAGGAGAAAACAATGAATCAAAATTCCATGTACCAAGATCGTCCCAGCCGTTTTTCTGCTCCGGCAACTTCTATTTTCACCCTTATTGAACTGCTCATTGTAATCGCGATCATCGCCATTCTCGCCGCCATGCTGCTGCCGGCGCTCAACCAGGCCCGGGAAAAGGGGAAGTCGATCAAGTGCATCAACAATCTGAAGGGCACCTCCATGACCATGGATATGTACGCCAACGATTTCGATGACTGGCTGGTCCCGCCGCGCGGCCCCATCCCGGAAATCGAATCGCGCTGGGCGGATTACCTGGTCAAATATTCCACCGGATACACCATCGCCAACAGCTCGTTCGATCCGGAAAATCTCCGCCGGCTCACGCCGTTCCGCTGTTCCAAGCTGGAATTCGTCGGCCCGGAAACCTATGCGACCGCAAAACATACCGCCAATCAGGTCTTCGGGATGAACCTTCATCTTTACGGCGGCTATGCATTCACCGGCGCACTTATCACGCGGCGGGCGATCAAGCGCACCAAGGCCGGGCGCGAAACCTTCAGCGACGGAAACTGCTGCATTCCTTATGCAACGCCTTCGGCGACGGTCCTTTTCGCCGACACCATCCGGTATGCCGACAAAGGCTACCAGGCGTGGATGTTCTTCGGCGGTGACCTGGCGTACGCCACGATGGTTCACAGCGCCGGCATCGTCAATGTCAGCATGCTTGACGGGCACGCAAAAAGTGCCACCCTGTCCGAACTGCGCACCAAATCCAAATTCATCCCCGACACGGGGCGCAGTGATTACGGTTATTTTTATGATCTGAACGGCAATCAGTATCGCAACTGATCAACTTAACAAACGGAGAATCCTTTCATGCGCAAAATCGGAATTTTTCTGTTGCTCGCCCTCATCGGCCTGCTGAATGCGACGGAACCAAACCTTATTTTCAACGGAGATTTCCGGCTGGGAACCGCCGGATTCGGCGCTTGGCGGCTGTTGCGTCCGGACACCAATCCGGAGTTGCAACTCCCTGCCCTGCGGTCGGAACCGGGTGTCCTTCTGCTGGAGAATCCTCACGGGGAGTATTTTCAGCTCATCGGCAAAGAGTGTCTGCTGCCGACCGGGAAAAAATCACCTTCCGGAGCGAATTCGAAGGTCCAGCAGGCGGCGTGCTCGGGTTTACCCTGCTCTGTATCAAAAACAATCAATATATTACACACCATAAAGGAGTTGCTCTCTCTGGAAAAAGGCAGAAGGTGGAGATCTCATTTTTCCCCGTCAGCGGAGAAATTCCGTACATTCTGGTAATCTATCCCAAAGGGAAAGAGGCTCCGGCCGGAACCTTCCGCTTCTACTCCTTCACACTGGGCGGTGAGCGACAGGCGCCGCTTCTTGCCGCGCTCCGGACGGAAAAGAAGCTGTACATTCCGGAGGAGGAGAACACCTGCCGCATCCGGGCGGAAATCGCCAATACCACGGCAACGTCGAAGAGCGGCACCCTCACGCTGGAAATTCTCGACTTCGCCCGCAACAAGGTGACGGCCCGGCAGGCGTTGCCGCTTACGCTGCCTCCCGGCAATACGGTGCGGGAATTTCAGGTTCCACTGCAGAAAAAAGGAGCCTTCACCGCGACGGTCCGATGGAACAATCAGTTCATTCCCGTCGCCGATGCCATGTTCGCCTGCATCGGGAGGTACCGCGGTCCGGCGACGATCCATCCGGCGGAAACCTTCTGCGTATCGGTCGACGGGGAATCCACATTTGAACGGTTCCGGGGCGAGACGCGCGGCGGATATGTCGTGAGAGGCGCCTCTTTCGAAGAACGGTTCCGGATGCTGGGGTTGATGGGGTGCCGCCTCATCCGCGACTGGGGCGGCATGTATTTGACCGAATGGGTGAACCTGGAACCGGAAGAGGGGCGCTTCGATTTCCGCGTCTTCGACCGCTGTGTCAACCTGATCCGGCAGAACGGCATGGAGATTCTCCCCGTCTTCGGGCGGATGTATGAGAACTGGGCCCCCGGCCAGCCGGAGTTCCGCCCGGAATGGCTGAAGAAGAAGCTGATCCGGATCGAGAAGAATCCGCCGGGAACCGATCCCAAGTTCGTGGTGAAGGTCCCGCCGATGCCGATCTGGCGTCGCTATGTGGAAGCGATTGTAAAACACGCCGGAAAACGGATTTCCATCTACGAAATCATGAACGAACCCAACCTCAATATGAGTCCGGAACTCTATATGCAATACATGGTTCCCGCCGCAGAAATCATCCGGAAAGAGGCGCCGCATGCCACGATCCTCGGTATCTGCGCCACCGGTGATATGAACGGACGGCTCGGCGAATATGTACAAGCCTGTACAAAACTGGGAGCACTGAACTATCTGGACGGCGTGAGTTTTCACCCCTACGACGCCCGCCAGCTCAGCTCCATCACACCTGCAGACGTCCAGATTGCCGAGTTGCGCAAAATTACAGGCAACAAACCGCTCTACAACACGGAGCTCTATTTTCTCTATGACTGGCCGGATGTGACCGATAAATTCCAGCAGTACCGACACGTCAAAGCTCATCACGCCGCCTGCCGGTTTCTGATCGATCTGGGGGAAGGTTTGAAACAGGGCATCTCCATCGTGGAAAAAACATTGTGGCAGGATCCCCTGCACCCCTCCTACCGTTTCATGAACTATGCCACCGACCGGATTCCCTCCGAGGTATTCGTCGCGTACAATGCTCTGGCGCAGCACTTCGAAGGGGCCAAACCCGTGAAGAAACTCCGGCTGTCGCCGGATGTGATCGCCTATGTCTATCGCAAGGAAGGCAAACTGATTGCGGCCCTCTGGAACTACACCGCGAAACCGGGCATCACCGCCGATCTCACGCCGTTCCAGACCATGGATCTCTTCGGCAATCCGGAAACAGCCGGAGTGAAGGAGATCAGCGAATCTCCCTTCTACCTCACCCCCCGCACACGTTCCGAAGCGGAGTTTCTCTCTCAACTGGAATCGCTCAAGCTCCGGATTTGTCACCCCTCCACCAGCCCGATTGCCCGACTGGTCGGCGACGAGCTCCATGTAACGCTTCATAACGCCGCAACGGAGGAGCAGCAGGTGGTTCTCGGCGTCTCCGGCGGTGGCATACGCGCTCTGCGCATGGTGCGCGCCGCACTGCCCGCGAAAAGCAGCAGTTCCGTCACCCTCCCCGTCAGGAAAGTTTCCCCCGGCCGGCAGCCGGCTGAACTCATGCTCTACACCAACGGCACCACCTTCCGGCTCCCGGTGAAGATCGTATCCGCCGGAGCGATCAAACGAACCTTCCTGCTGGAAAATGCCGACGGCACGATCGACCTTCAGAAGGATAAAATCCTCATCACCATGAACGTGCGCGATACCTCCGACTCGGGCCCCACCGCCGGTCGTCCTCTCTGGAAAACCGACTGTGTCGAACTCTTTTTCGACCCCGCGCCATTCCTGCTTCCCGAGCAGCATCCCGATGCCCATATCAACAAACCGGGAGCCTTCCGCCTTTTCGTCACGCCGCGCGATGCGCAGAAGCTCTCCGGCATGGGCGCGGTGAAACCGTCGAACTGCCGTCTCACGGTGAACCGGAACGATTCCAGCGGGTATTCGTTCCGTCTCGAAATTCCGGTGAACTCCAGTCCGGCGCTCGGATTCTGCGTCAAACTCAACGACGCGCAGGGCGGCAAGATCCGGGAGACGGTGTTGAAAGGCGTCCCGAAACCAGTCCATCTCAACTGCTGCAGTTTCCCGGTTGTGACGGCAGACGGCAATGAAACCACAGGGAGTTCCAAATGATGTATCTGCGGAAAAAATTATTTCTCTTTTTGCTGTTTCCGGCCGTAGTCAACGCTGCCGTCGTCGATTTTACCATTGCTCCGCAGAAGCCGTGGCGGAAAATAGAAGAACGAACCTGTTCCGTGGAGTTTTCCGGCAAAGGCCCCCACCCCTATCTCTGGCTCCGGCCGAAGACGCTGAAACCCGACACCTGTTATCGGCTCAGCTTCGAAGCGGAACGAGGGGCCCTCCCCTTCGCCGCCCTGATCCGGGAAAAAATCGGCACGGAGTGGAAACACCGCGGTTACGCCGACGATCTTCAACTGCCCGCCGGTCCCCGGCGGTACAGTTTCCACTTCCGGGTTGCCGAACCGGCACCGGGAACCTCGTTCGCACTCTATCCGCTCACCGGCGATGGCGGCAGCGACACCATTCGCAACATTCAGCTTGAAGAGGTTACCGACTTTCGCACCAATCTTCTGCCCGAGGGAGAGTTCGAAAACGGCACCGCTCTCTGGCCCCGTCATCGGAAGTTCGCCGACCGGGTTGCCATCGCGGATTCCCCGGGCTTCTTCTGCGGTGTCCGGAGCCTGCGTATGGAACGAAAAGCGGGAGACATGGTTGCAGTAATTTCCCGTGATCTTCCGGCGCTCCCGGGGAAAACGGCGACCATACGATTCTGGGCACGAACCGAACGGGGAACCATCCCCGGAATTCTTTATCTCGATTTCTTCCGGCCGAAATACGGTTACAGAAATCATCTGGTCCGCAAGTTCGGTTTTCAGGTGGAACCGGACTGGAAGGAGTTCACCTTCCGCTATCCGATTCCGGAGGAGGTCAACCGTTATCCGGCGCTTTCGGAAAAGATGCTGCGGTTGCAGTTTCATCTGCCGCAAGGCGATCGGGACGCCGTCGTCTGGCTGGACAATCTGGAATACTCTCTTGAGTAATTCATCCGGGCGGAGCTCCGCGTGTGCAAACTTTGCAAAAAGATCCTTTTCTCCGCAGAAAAATCTTGAAAAAAACATCTTTTCGAAGTACATTTTGCACAGGATCTTTTTCCCCAAAAAAACAACGCAAAAAAGGAGCATCCCTGATTATGCCGGAATATGAATTCCCCTACCGCAATCCCGCGCTGCCGATCGAGCAGCGCGTCGATGACCTGCTCAAGCGCATGACGCTCGACGAAAAGGTCGACCAGCTCATGCAGATCACCGTCGGCGCCGACAGCAATCCGAACAATCTCGGCAGCGGTCACAGCTTCCGCCCCACCATCGGTTCAGTGCTCAGTTATTTCGGCGGCACCAGAAACCGCAACGCCTTTCAGCGCCTCGCCGTCGAAGAGACCCGGCTCGGCATTCCGATCATCTGGGGTTGCGATGTAATTCACGGCTGGCGTACCGGATTCCCGATTCCGCTGGCGCAGGCATGCTCGTGGAACCCCGACATCGTCGAAGCCGGATGCCGGGTCGCCGCGCGCGAATCCTACGCGGAAGGGGTGGATTGGACCTTCTCGCCGATGCTCGACGTTCCTCATGATCCGCGCTGGGGCCGAGTCATGGAGGGATATGGAGAAGATCCGCTCGCCGCAGGCGTCTTCGGCGCGGCAGCGGTGCGCGGCTATCAGAGCGAAGACCCGTCGCAGCCGGGCACCGTGGCCGCCTGCCTCAAGCACTTCGTCGGCTATGCCGCCAGCGAGGCCGGGCACGACTATGCCTACACCGACATCTCCAGCCGGATGCTTCACGAGACCTATCTGCCGCCGTTCCAGGCGGCGGTGGAGGCCGGGGCAATGACGGTGATGAGCTCCTTCAACGACATCACCGGCACTCCGGCCGTAATCAATCATTACACGCTTACTGAAGTGCTGCGCAATCGCTGGAATTTCCGCGGCTTCGTGGTTTCGGACTGGGATGGCGTGGTTCAGCTTGTCTATCAGGGCTATACCTCCGATCCAGAGGAAATGTGCCGGGCGGCACTCTCCGCCGGCAACGACATGGAGATGAACAGCTCCGCCTACCGGAACATTCCGAAGCTCCTCGAATCCGGACGGTTGAAAATCGAAGTCGTCGATGAAGCCGTCCGCCGGGTTCTGCGGATCAAATTCGCCAAGGGGCTGTTTGAGCATCCCTATCACGAAGAGGTTGCGCCGGAAACGGTCTCGCTTCAACCGGAGGCGCTGGAACTCGCCCGCGAAGCGGCACGCGCTTCCATGGTGCTGCTGAAAAATGAAAAGAACACCCTTCCGCTGAATCCGGATTCGCTCCGGAGCATCGCGTTGATCGGCCCTGTCGCCACCGACCGTGAGGCTTCCGCCGGAGCCTGGCCGGGCGCAATCGATGCGCAGACGATTCCGACGCTGCTGGAGGTTCTGCCCGGCTTCTTCCCGAAGAGCGAGATTCACTATGCCCGGGGCTGCGATTTTACAAGCGATTCAACGGAACAATTCGCCGAAGCGGTCGAGGCGGCGGAAAAGTCGGATCTGGTGATCCTCGCCCTCGGAGAAGGCGCGGGCCGCACCGGCGAGAATCGCAGTTACACCGACATCGCCCTGCCCGGCAAACAGCTCGAACTGCTGCGCAAAATCGCCGCAGTCGGCCGTCCGGTGGTCCTGCTGGTGTCGAGCGGGCGCCCGATCCTCTACCCCGAACTCGAACCGCTGGCGGATGCAATTCTGCACATCTGGGAGTGCGGTCACGGGGCGGCGGCCGGCTGTTGCGACATCCTTACCGGCGCGTACAATCCCAGCGGCCGACTGGCGATCACCTTTCCGCGCAGTGTCGGGCAGATTCCGATCTACTACAACCACCACCATCGTGCCCGCGATGAGAAGGCGGAATGGGGCGGCCGCTACTTCGACCTCGACGACAGCCCGATGTATCCTTTCGGCTACGGCTTGAGCTACACGAGCTACGAGTACAGTGACTTGGAAATTTCCGTTGAGGATCTCACGGCGCAGGTGACGCTCCGCAACACGGGGAAACGCACCGGGCGGGAAACGGTCTTCTGGTACCTCTCCGACCCGGAGGCGACGCTGACCCAGCCGATCCGCCGTCTGATCGCATTCGAGCAGGTCGATCTGGCTCCCGGAGAAGAGCGTCACCTCACACTGCAACTCGACCGGATGCACGATCTGGCCTACATCAATCCCACCGGGAAAAAGGTGTTCGAACCCGGACGCTTCATCCTGAGCGTCGGCGGCGAGAAGGCCGAATTCACCGTGGCGGAGTAGTTCCCACGCGGCGGACCGGTCCACCCGTGGTCCGGTCCGCCGAACCAAACCGTCTTATATGACAATCTCCCGGCCGTTTCTCTGCGGAATTTTCATTCAGCGGAACAGGACATATATTTTTTTCTGTATTCGCTCGGGGCTTCACAATCCGGATAACTTTTGAAAAAGCGGCAAAAAGAACTCCGGTCAGGGAATCCGCATTGAGCACCGATCTCACCTATAGATAGATTGCTTTCGGTCAGCAACTTACGAGCTCTGGAATGTCGACGGTTGCGAATATATTCACTGGGTGAAAGGTGCATTCTCTCCATGAATTTCACTGAAAAGGTGGAGCGATTCAGAGAGATCACCGAGCACACATCATTGACGTTTAGATTAAAATTTGACAAATTGTTGTCAATGTACTCCAGTGCGCGAACCACGGGATCCCTCGAAACAAGCCGTTTTTCTTCCAGCGACTCCCCGAAATATTCGAAGAGAGAAAAAATTAAAAACGATGCCTGACGCACAGAAACCGGATCTTCGCGAGGAACCAGTTTCAGCAAATCGCGATAGATATCATACGGGAAACCGTCTTTGAGAGAAATCAGCCGCGGGAAGCGATAGCTGGCAAAAACAGACATGGCAAGCGGTCCATCGATATCGATCCACGCAGTCTGGCAATCTTCCGTCTCCGGCTTGAAACGGTGCGCTTCGTTGGGATAATAAAAGATCACATCGCCTTCATGCATGGAAAAAGATTCCTGAAACAGAAAAGCTTTTCCGGCGCCCTTGATACAAAACGTCATGCCGATATAATCGGAAAGCAACGCGGATACCGCGCCGTTACACTCCTGCGCCTTATCATGTCTGCCAACATTTCTTGCGTAGAGGGGAAGAGGAATGTGCAGGGGCACCTTTTTCAATGCCCGCGAAGTTGCTTCATACATTTCATTTCTTTCAAAATAACAACTGTTACAACAATTCGTCTATTGTTTTTCAAGGGAAATATATTATATTTTCAGAAAAAAGCAACCATGAAACCACGCTGTGAAAGGATTTTTTATGAAAACCATTCTCCCGAACCGACAAGCAGCCCCGCCTCTCTGCAACGTTTTTCCCCCTGCAATCGGGCATTGACCGTGAACGTGGAACTCTGATGACAAAATCGTAGCATCCTCGCTACTAAAACGCAACAGGAAAGGGAAGACAGATGTCACTGAACCAGACCGCAAACGAAATCGAATCCATGAAGCCCCCTTTTCTCCGGAGTACGGGAAACGCGCGCCAAAAGAGCGGAATCATCCACTTTTTTACTCTTATAGAACTTCTTATCGTAATTGCGATCATCACCATCCTCGCTGCCATGTTGCTTCCGGCGCTGGGCAAAGCGCGGGAACGCGCACGCGCCATCACCTGCACCGGCAATCTGAAACAATGTGTCCAGGCTCAATTCATGTATGCCGATCTCTACAAGGTTATTGTCGGAAAAAGTGCAAACTACTGGTCTTGGGCAAGGCTGTTGAACCGGGAAAAACTGCTTCCCTACGGCCCGGTAATGCAGTGTCCCATTCAACCCACCGGCAAGGAATTCCGGTTTGCTCCTGAAACTGTTCCGGAAGCCTCGAAATATGACAATTCCTACGGAGTCTACAATGCCTGGGGCGAAATCAACAGCTACGACAAAACTCACGTGGAGCCGCGACTGGGCTCGTTTGTTCATAAAGCCAGCGTCGAACGGTATCTCTACCCAGGAAAAATGAAACGGCCGTCGGCCACAATCATCATGGGAGACTCCCGCACGAAAAAATCCAGTGAAGTTCCGGAAAGATACGCTTTCATTTACAACAGCCAGGATTCAGCGCAGTCACATCTCTGGCTGGGACACATGAACAGGGCCAACTGTGCGTTTGGAGATGGTCACATCGAAGAACTCGATAAATTTGCCCTTGCTTCCCAGGTGGTTCCTGTCATTTTCGTCAGACTTTTTGACGGAACGATCACTCAAATCGCCTCAGTGGAATGAAAAACAGAAATGAGTCACCGATGAAACTTATCTTAAAAGCACTGATTTCCTTTCTCCTGACCACTGCAATTGTTCGCGCGGAATCCGCCTCTGCAAAGTGGCAACCGTTGTTGCCGGCCCAAACCGTCAACAACTGGAGAGTTTATCATGGCGCGGAATTTCCCGGAGCCCGCGGGAAACTCACGGAAGAGCCTGACGGCGGGCTGCTGCTCTCAGGAGAATTTGAAGACCGCGGCGTCTATGTCGCCGCGGCCCTCAAATTGCGAATCACAAACCCGGGAACCAGAATCAATTTGACGGCCGTCACCGATTGCCGGATCGCTCTCCGCTGTCAGGACAGGAACGGTCACTACCGGCAGACGGCGGCGATCCCCCTGAAGGCAAACGAAAAATATATTCTCTCCGTCACGCCGGACCAGGAATGGCCGATCTGCTGGGGGGGAGCGGAAAAAGGGAAACAACCGGTTTTTCCCTATCGCAGCATTCAAATCAACGCCATGAGAATGCCGAAATCTCCCGAGGTGAAACTGCGCATTGACGACGTGCAGGTTCCCCGCGGGCAGGTTTTCCTGGAACCGGTTGCAACGCCGGTGCAGTTTTTGTCTGCACAGGAAGCACCCTCACCGCGCCTTGTTTTGTGCAACATAAAAGAAAAAACGCTCCGAATCTCCGGAGAAATTCAGATGATTGCGTATAACGGCTCCTTCCGGACAATAAAGGTGGATCAGGAAGTTCCCGCTCACGAAACCCATGAAATCGCGCTCCCCATTCCGGAAAAGCGACAGGGCTCCTGGCGCATTGCATGGAATCTGACCGATCATGAATCCGGAAATCACGTTGCGGGCGAGGACCGCTTCAGTCGAATGATTCCGGCAGGTCCTGCGGCCACAGGCAAGCCTGCGGATTTTCTGTTCGGCATAGCCGCACATCCGGAAAACTACTCCACCCGGGAACGGGAAAAGATGGCGGAAGCGGCGGCGCTCTGCGGAGCCCATCTCATCCGCACGAATGCCCGCTGGACGTATCAGATTCAACCGAAGCCGGATGTCTGGGACTATCAGATTCTCGACTCCGTCGTTGATGTTTTTTCCGGAAAGGGAGTCGGCATCCAGTTAATTCTTTCCGGCTGCCCGAATTGGGCTGTTGCGAAAGAGTGGAGGCCGAAGAATCCCGCGACGAAGCGCCCGACCTGGGGCCGCCGCCCCGATTACGCCGCCTGGCGGAATTTTGTCCGCAAAACGGTCCGCCGCTACGCCGACCGGATTCATCTCTATGAGATATGGAATGAACCGGATCTCATCAGTTTCGCCAACTTTTCCACCGAAGAATACCTGCAGCTTCAAGAGATCGCTTTTCAGGAAATCAAGAAGGTTTCCCCCAATCTGAAAGTCATCAGCGGCGGTCTATCCGGATATCTTCCGGCCAGAGAAGAACTTTTCCGTCGAATTGCACAGAGTTCCACAAGCGACATTTTTGCTTTTCACTGCCACGGATGGCTGGGCAGCTATCTTGAGCAGATCAAAGAACTCAGGCGAATTCTCAAGGAATATCCGAAGCCATGGTATTCCAACGAAACCGCCATCTCCTCCCTTTCCTGCGGAGAATATCAGCAGGCAGCCTCCCTGTTTAAAAAGCTCTTCACAGCCTGGGAGAACGGTTCGATTGGATACACCTGGTACAATCTCCGGGAAAAAGGAAACAATCCCAGAGACAGCGAACACCATTACGGCATGCTCACCTATGATTTCAAGGCAAAGCCGGTTTACCTCACGTTCAACACGCTGACCACGCTTTTCCGCGGCGCTCAACGGGAAGGAAACTTTCCTCTCGCCTCCGAACTGACCGCCGGTTGTTTTCGTGCCGCGGACGGAGATTTGCTCATTCCATTCTGGCAGTCGAACTTGATATCCGAATCCCTGTATGCGATCGGAGAAATTGCTTCGGACAAAGCGGAACTGATTGATCTCATGGGGAATCGTTGTTCCATCCCCGTCAAAGAAGGCATGGCCGTAATCAAAGGTTCTTCCGAACCCCGGGTATTGCGAATTCCGGCACAGGCCGGCAGGCCTCTCCCGCTGGGAAATCTCATTTTCACTCCGGCGGTCCTGCCGGTCACACTCGGCGGAGAATCCACCTGGGAATTCCGTTTCCGAAACCCGTCACAGAGACCGCTGCACTGGAAATGTTCCATTGAACTGCCGGAATTCGTCACCGCATCGTACCCTTCGAAAATCGATCTCGGTCCCGGAAAAGAAAAAATTCTCCGTATCAAGGCGCAAACTTCCTCAGAGTTCTCGTCTGTCGCCTCGTCCCGGCGAATCGCCTCGCTGAAACTTGGCGGTGAAACATTGCAGATCCCTCTTCAGGGCAAGATCACGCTTCCCTGGAAAAAATTCCCAGAAGTCGCCCAGCTTCAGCTCCGCCATGCGGATCAAGTCACTCCTCTCATTGAGAACGAGCCGCAGACTGCCCATCTGTTCTGGCACGGCACAGATGATCTCAGTGCGGAAATCCGGCTCGCCCGGGATTCCGAAAATCTGAAATTGAAGCTTAACGTCACGGATGATCACCATGTGGTGAAACATTTCAATGACGAGGCCTGGAAAAGTGACGGAGTCCAAATCGGAATCGCCATGAATCATCAAAAGGGGATCTGGAAGATCGGTCTGTCCCACCCTGCACCCGGGCAGTCAGCGGTGTTCATCTGGTCGGCGCCCGATGGATTCAATCCCAAAGATGCGGCAACGAAAATTCGCTTGAAGAGCTCCCGGGATGAAAAAAAGAAACAGACCGTTTACGAAGTGGAGATCCCCTGCGAGACAATCGGCCTGAACCCGCAGACGACGGAAAGTTTCCGCTTCAATGTCCTGATCAACGACAACGACGGAGAAATACGGGAATCCTACATCGCTCTTGCGCCGGGATTGGGTGACCGTCTGGATGCCGGAGGCTATCCGGTCATTCATCTGCGCTGAGCTTCAATCGGTTCAGAAAACAGGTCCAGCTCATCTTCCCCGTTCACCCGCCCGGATCGGCCGCTGGTGAATGGGGAAAACATCCGTCCGGAAACACCTTTTTCACCATAAAAATGCCGCTCACCGGATTTCCCGTTCCGGTTTCGACAATGAATTTTCCCACCGCTCTTGCCGACTCCTTCCGATGCCTTCCGACACCTTCCGCCCCCCTTCCATTGCCCCTTTTCGCCCTGCCGTCCGGAAAAAATCTTCAATACTTCGCCTCCCTCACTTGAAAAAACAACAATATTATTGTAAATTCATATACCATACTCAACCAACCGGAGGCATAAGATGAGTGTGAATCGAGAGTGTCCGCTTGTTCCGATGGGAGCGGTGACCGGGAAACCGGACCGCAAAATGATTTCCGAAACGCTGACCGCACTGCGGGAGGTCGGGATTACCCAGTATCTGATCTATCCCCGTTCCGGGTGCGAGCTGGAGTATCTCAGCCCCGAATGGTTCGACACCTGCCGGATCTTCTTTGCGGAAGGAGAACGGCTCGGCTTCACCTCAATGTGGCTCTACGACGAATTCAACTGGCCCAGCGGCCAGTGCGGCGGCAGAATCATGCGAGAAAATCCCGACTACGCGCTGCACTACCTGCAGGTTTTCGAGGAGAACGGCAGCTTCACCCTCCGGAAAGGGCGCAATCCCGTCCGCCCCGATGTGCTAGGTTTCGACGCCATGCGCGCGTTCCTCCAATCCACTCACGAGAAATACGCCGAACACTTCGCTCCACTCTTCGGCCGACTGATCAAAGGATTCTTCACCGACGAACCCTCCTTTCTCTACATCTGGCATGGCGAAAAAAACTCCTCGGAACGGCTCCGGATCCCATATTATCCCGGTCTGGAGGAGGAGTACACGGCCTTGACCGGAAACCGGCTCGAAAACGACCTTATCTGCTCGCTCAGGCAGGGGGGCGACCCCTTCTGGCAGCCGTTTGTCCACCGGCTGCTCGGCAACCGCTTCCGCGACGCCTTCGTGCGTCCGGTCAAAGAGTGGTGCTCTGCTCACAACCTGTTCCTGACCGGTCACCTCATGGATGAAAGCACCACCGGAAAATCCCTCGCGGCGAACGGCCGTCCGCTCGAAATCATCGATGAGTTCACCCTGCCCGGCATGGATGAAATCTTCACCCGCCAGTTCAACGACAATATGGAGTGGCTCACGTTCGCCACCGCTGAACACGGCATCCGCCATGCCGGTAACGGCGGACTCGCCGAACTCTTCGCGCTCGGCCCGTCAGATATGACGCTCGCCCGCATGAAGAAGATGATTCGTCTCACCGGCATGTTCGGCATCGATCACTATGTGCTCGCCGTCGCCCAGCTCGATATGCGCGGCAATGTGGAAAAAGACCGCTACTTCAACCCCTACTCCCGCACGCAACCGTGGTTCCGTGCGCTGAAGCTGCTTGGAGAAGACGCCGCGCTCTCGGCAGACATCGCCGGGAAGCCGTTCTCACCGGAGGTTCAGATCCGGTATCCCGGCGTGCCGCGCCCCCTGAAGGACCTGCTGATACGGCTGGTCGACCGCCAGCGAAGCTGGAGCATGATCGGCGAAGAGGAAGCCGGCAGCGCCCCGTTCATTCTCCGCATGGAACGTGACGGCATCACCGAAGAGCGCTCCGGCAGGACCTGGAATTCGGTCGAGGTGTTCCTGAAGGATTTCGACGAGATGGCGCCGCTCCGGGTGTACGTGACCGAATCCGACGGCAGCCGCGCCCGGGATCTCTTTTTGCGCGGCTACGACGACGGCTCGGTCGAAGTTGTGAATCTCTCCCGTTCTCCGGAAGGACGGAAACTCCGGCTGCACCGCAACGGCCGGATTGTCCCCTTCACTCTCACATTTGACGGAACCGCTTCGTTCGGCGGCTGGAAGATCGAACTTGACCGCCCGAATCTGAAGCGACTGGAATTCGAAAACGGCCTCTGTCGGATCACGACGAAAAAAACGCTCTCCGGCCTGACGCTTTCCCTGCGCAATTACGGAGGAAACGCGGAACTTCTCCTCGACGGCGTGCCGGTCGCCGCAGAAGAGGAGTGCCGTTCCCTGCCGCAGGGGTTCCGGGAACTTTACCGGGAGAGTACCACCTTCGACCTTCCGGCGGGAGAACACCGCCTCGAATTTGCCGCCCCATGCCGGGATTACTCCTATCTGCCGGTCGCCTTCCTCGCCGGAGCGTTCGCCGACGGGGAGGACGGGCTTGACCGCTATGCCGGTGACGGCGACGGTCTGAGGAACTACATCGGCAAACTGATCCAGCAGGGGGAAGTGAACATTCCCGCCGATGCGGCGCTGCTGCGTCTGGAGACCGACGGATTGTATACGGAACTCTTCCTCGACGGCGAAAGTCTCGGTGAACGAGCCTGGGCCCCGTTCGCCTGGCGGATCCCCGACCGGTTCGCCGGACGCCGGGTGACACTCCGGGTCGAGCGATACACCTCCTGCGGGCCGATGTTCGGCACCCGGGCATTCTCCCGGGAAGGCGGCGACGACTGGCTCAGAACGTATGCGCCACAGGGAGGCGTCCGGCATCCGGTTTCCGAACCGGTGTTCGAATAAAGTCTTCAGACAAAGGAGTTGTCTATCACCACAGCGATCAGCACATTCGGATCGCGTTGCCGGAGCGTCGCAAGCAGACGCTCCTGCAACTCGTGGTGCGACAGCGGACAGCTGCGCGGCACGAGCAGATTGAACTTCAGCCGCAGATACTTCTGCGTCCGGAACATGCGGAAGTCGTAGATTCGGAATCCGGCGTCGATCGCCTCCGCAGCCCGGGTTGCGGCGAGCCGCCACTCCTTGAACTCCGGATCGTCGCGGTCGAACGGATCACAGTGGAGCGTCAGGCGGATCGGCAGCGCCATTGCGACCTGTCGCTCCGTGTTCTCCAGGGAATCGTGAATCTGCACCGGGTCACAATCGGAATTCACCTCGGCGTGGGCGGTGGCAAAGTAGCGACCGGGGCCGTAATTGTGCATGATGAGATCGTGAACGCCGCAGATGTCTGGATTTTCCAGCATCTTGCGCTCCAGCTCCTCAACAAGCTCGCGATCCGGGCACTCCCCGAGCAGCGGATTGATCGTGTCGCGCACCACCTTGATGCCTCCGACGATAATCAGCAGCGCAACGATGACGCCGGCGATTCCGTCCGCGGGGAACGAGGTGATGCTGTCAAGGAAGACCGCAATCAGCACCACGGAGGTGGTCAGGATGTCGCTCAGGCTGTCGAACGCGGTCGCCTGAAGCACCGTCGAATTGATCTTCCGCCCGAGGGCGCGGTTGAAGAGAAACATCCAGAATTTCACCGGTACGGCGAGCGCGATCGTCACCATGCCCCAGAAGGAGACCTCGGTGTCAACCGGGTGAAAAATCCGCTCCGCCGATCCCTTGAGGAAATTGAGTCCGACGGCGATGATGATGACCGCGACCACCAGCCCGGCCACATATTCCAGCCGCCCGTGCCCGAAGGGGTGTTCGTCGTCAGCCGGTTTGGCGGCCAGTTTGAAGCCCAGCAGCGCCACCACCGAAGAGCCGGCGTCGGAGAGGTTGTTGACCGCGTCGGCCATGATGGCAATACTGCCGGAGATCAACCCTACCGTCAATTTTGCGGCAAAGAGCCCGACGTTGCAGACGATGCCCACCGTGCCGGCCAGTTCGCCGTAGCGTTCCCGAACCGCAGGATTATCAATCTTTTCCGACTGTTTGACGAAAAGCCGGACCAGCAGTTGCGTCAACATGATATTTCTCCTCTCCGGATAAAAAATTCCGGCTCGTAACCGGCAGACCGCCGGAAGAGCCGGAACGGATCGTGCAGACGTGGTTATTCCACCACGACCGCGACCTTGATTCCCTTCATCTGAACGTTGGTCTCCAGCGCCTCGCCGATCTTTTTGAGCGGGAAGTGGTGGGTGACCAGTTTCTCCATCGGCAGACCGATCCCGGCGGCACGGCGCAGGAACGCGAAGGCGATCGGGTAGTCCTGCGGCGAATAGACCCACGAACCGACCGCGGTCACCTCCTTGTTGCAGAGGTCGTAATGCGGATCGATCGTGCAGGTGCCGCTCGGCAGGAAGAAGCCGACTTCACAGAGACCGCCGCCACGGCGGACCATCTTCCAAGCATTCGCCGCCGCAGCGGGCACGCCGGTGCACTGGAAAACGAATCCGGCGCCCAGCCCGTCGGTGGCCGCCTTCACTTCGGCGAGCATGTCGTTGAAGTCAGGATAGCGGGTGAAGTTGAACGTTTTGGTTGCGCCCATTTCGCGCGCCAGTTCGAGACGGTTGTCATTGCCGTCGACAGCGATGATGCAGTCGATTCCCATCGTCCGCAGCACAGCGAGCACCATCAGGCCGATCGGTCCGCACCCCTGCACCAGGACCTTGGTGTTGAAGTTCAAGAGACCGGTGGTTTTGGCCCGTTCGACCGCGTGAACCGCCACCGCCGCCGGTTCGATCAGCATGCGCTGGTCAAGCGTCAGCCCGGTCACGTTGAAGAAGGTCGAATTCGGCCGGATCTTGAGGTACTCGGCATAGTAGCCGTTGAGATGAATCTCGTCATCGGGAAAGAGCCCGTAGACACCGCAATGTTCACAGAGATTGGTACGGGCGGGTGTGTTCTGGCAGGCGCTGCAATGTCCGCAGGGAATCACGCAGGTGACGATCTTGTCGCCGACCTTGACCGGCACACCGGCGGAATCGTGGGTGATATTCTTTCCGAGCACCTCGATGGAACCGGACCCCTCATGACCGAGCACCACCGGGCAGAGTCCGAAGGGATCGCGCTTGTATTCGTGGCCGTCAGTGCCGCAGACGCCGCACCCCTCGACCTTGACCAGCATCTCATCATCGCCGATCGGCGGAATCGGAAACTCTTTGATTTCGAACTTGCCGGGAGCGACCAGCACCGCAGCCTTCGCCATTTTCGCCATGATATCACCTCGTTTTCCAGCTCCCTCGGAGAAACCGCAACCGGATTGCGGAGTTCCGCCGGGAATTTGTTTTTAATAAAATAACACCTTTCGGTGGATTTTTCCACCGGGGAGCGGGAAAATCTCCCTCCTTTCCGCATCGGACAACAAAGCGTGAAGATTTCCGGGTTGCGGACTGTAAAAAACACGCTTCCGGCGCTATCTTATAACAATGAATCCACATCAGAAAAATTCAATCCCGAAAAGAGGACTCATTTTGGAACTCGATCAGAAAAAATTTCACTCGCTTCTGAAATCCGCGGGCAACGCCGCGCGCACCGTGCTCGGCGCCGTCTTCGGCAGCCGCAAACCGGCCGACCGGGTGCTCGGCGCCTGGTTCCGCGAAAACCGGCGCTGCGGCTCCCGCGACCGCCGGTTCATCAGTGAAAGCATCTATGCACTGCTGCGCAACTGGGGACTGCTCCGGCGCTTTCTGCCCGCCGACCGCCTCGCCGAAATCGAATCCGGCGCCATCCGACTCGGACGCACCGAACTCGACGCACTGCTTTTCGGCGCGCTCTATCTCGATGCCCGCGACCTGCCGGCGGCGCATATGCTGGCGGATGAACTGCATCTGCCGTGGCCGAAAACCCTCCCCGCCGCCGATCCGCTGGAGGGAAGAGCCGCCGCACTGGCGAAGCTCTACGGAGTCCCGGTGGAATGCCGTCTCGCCGACCTGGTGCCGAAGTGGGTGGCAGACGCCCTCCCCCCGGAGTTTCCCTTCGACCGTTTTCTCGACGATCTCCGCCGCCGCCCGCCGATGTGGCTCAGGGCGCAGTGCGATGATCCAGGGAAGCTCGCGGAGGAGCTGGCGCAGGCGGGGCTCTCCGTCCGGCGGCATGAGCGGATTCCGACCGCGCTCCGGGTGGAGGATCCCAGAGTCAATCTCCATACGCTCGAAAGTTTCCGCCGCGGCGACTTCGAAGTGCAGGATCTCGCCAGCCAGTGCATCGGGCTGACCGCCGCGCCCCGCCCGGGCGAACAGTGGCTCGACGCCTGCGCCGGAGCCGGCGGCAAGAGCCTCCAGCTCGCCGATCTCATGAAACGGCGCGGCACCGTCGTCGCCTGCGACGTGCGCAGTTACAAGCTTGACGATCTGCGGCTCCGCGCCCGCCGGGCGGGCTTCCCCAACATCATCACCCGCGAGTGGGACGGCAAACCCTTCCGGGGCAAACAGGCGGGCCGCTTCGACGGCGTGCTGGTGGATGCCCCGTGCAGCTGCTCCGGCGTCTGGCGGCGCAACCCGGACGGCCGCTGGACCCTCCGCCCGGAGGAGCCGGCGGAAACGGCGGACCTTCAGCTGAAAATCCTGTCGGCGGCCGCTCCGGCGGTCCGTCCCGGGGGTGTGCTGGTCTACGCGACCTGCTCGCTCTTCCCGCAGGAAAACGCAATGGTGGTGGAGAAATTTCTCGCCACCCATCCGGAGTTCACGCTGGAACCGTTTGAGCACCCGCTCACCGGGGAGCCCTGTTCCGGAGAACTTCAGATCCGCAGTTTCGACGGGGACTGCGACTCGATGTTCGTGGCGCGGATGCGCCGGAAAGCGGAGGAGAAGCGGTGAAGAAGTTCCACATCGTCCTGGTCGCGCCGGAGATTCCCCAGAACACCGGCACCATCGGCCGCCTCTGCGTCTCGACCGAAACGGCGCTGCACCTGGTCAAACCGCTCGGTTTTTCGCTGGAGGATAAATTCCTCCGCCGCGCCGGACTGGACTACTGGAAGCACCTGGCGCCGTCGATCTACGAAAACTGGGAGGAGTTCCTCGAGCGCAATCCCCGGGCCAATCTGTTTTTTCTCTCCACAAAAGGGGAGCGCTGTTTCTGGGACGTCTCCTACCGTCCCGGCGACTACCTCGTATTCGGCCGGGAGTCGAGCGGCCTGCCGCCGGAGTTCTACGGCCGCTATCGCGACCGCCTCTTCCGGATTCCGATGCCCGGAGAATTTCATCGAAGCCTGAATCTCGCCAATGCCGCGAGCATCGTCCTCTACGAAGCGCTCCGGCAGAACCGTGAAGGAGTTTCCATATGAATGTGGTGAAAATTCTGCTCTACCTGGCCACGGGGATACTCGTGCTCGGGCTGCTTTTTGTGTTCGCTCTTCCGATCGTCATCATCGGAATCATTTTTCTTTTGCTTGAAGCGGTCTTCGGCGTCAAGCTGATCGACCGCCGGTTCGTCGGGCGGTTCCACCGCTGCTCCCGGCCCCGGCCGGCCCAGCCCCCCGAACAGGAAGCGGAACCGGATGTTCCGGCGCGCGAAGCGGTCATTGAAGTGGAGGCGGTCGACCTGCCCGATGATCCGCCGCCCGAGCGGGAAAGGATCGAAGGCGGCAGATAACCCGGCGGACCGGAGTACAGGAACACGCTCCCGGTCAGGATTTTTCCGGCAGAGGACTTGATTTTCCGCTCCGATGCGGTATCTTTTGAGATACGAAAAGGCAGAGGAGGTGTCCATGGCAAAACAATTTTCTCCGGGAATTTCCAACTTCATCGCGGGTTTTCTGGTTGGAGTGCTGTTGTCGGCATTCGGATTCGCCTGGGTGGTGCGTTCAGCGCCGGAGGGGAGCGGCGGCGTCCGGCCGCAGGTGCTCCGGCTCGGGCACGGCCTGCCGGTCGAACACCCGGTCCACAAGGCGATGGCGTTCATGGCCGACCGGGTGAAGGAGCTCTCCGGCGGCAAACTCGAAATCGCCATCTACCCGGCCGGAATGATCGGCTCCGAGGCGGAGTGTCTCAAGCAGACGCAGAACGGACAGCTCGACCTGAGCAAGACCTCCACCGCGGTACTCGAATCAAGCGTGCCGGAGATGACCGCGTTCAGCATGCCCTATCTCTTCCGCGACAAAGATCACTTCTGGAAGGTGCTCGACGGTCCGATCGGCCGGAAGGTGGCTGAACTGCCCGGCGGCATGCGCGGACTCACCTACTTCGACTCCGGCGAACGCAGCTTCTACACCACGAAGAAGGCGATCCGCCGCCCGGAGGATCTCAAAGGGATGAAGATCCGCACCCAGCAGAGCCGCTGTGCGATGGATATGGTGAGCGCACTCGGCGGCGCACCGACGCCGATTCCGTGGGGAGAACTCTATACCGCCCTCTCGCAGGGTACTGTGGACGGCGCCGAAAACAATCTGCCCAGCTTCGACACCGGCCGCCACCTCGAAGTGTGCAAAAACTTCACATTGAGCGAACACTCCCGCGTTCCTGACATGCTGGTCATCGGCACCAACACCTGGAATCATCTCGATCCCCAGCAGAAGGCGTGGCTGGAGGAGGCCGCACACGAAGCGAGCCTCTACCAGCGCAAACTCTGGGAGGAGGCGGAGAAGGAGTCCCGCGCACGGTCGGAAAAGGCGGGCGTCCGCTTCCTTCCCGTCGACAAGGCGGCCTTTGCGGAAAAACTCCGTCCTCTCTACGATTCCCAGCCGGAAGCGGTGAAGAAACTGGTCGAAGAAATCCGGGAGGTGAAGTAAGATGCTGCGGCAACTCAAGGCATGTTCCCTCCGGCTCCTGAACGGTATTCTGGTCGGAGCAGTGGCCCTGCTGGTACTCGATGTGCTGCTCGGGGTGGCCTCGCGCTACCTCTGGGGTGCGCAGGTCAAATGGACTGAGGAGCTGGCGACGATCCTGCTCATATGGGTGAGCTTTCTCGGTGCGGCAGCGGCGTTCGAGGCGCGTGCCCATCTCGGGATCGACTTTCTTACGGAGCGCTTCCCCCCCTCCGCCCGCCGCAAAACCGAACTGGCCGCCCATCTCTGCACGATCGGATTCGTGGTGATCGCCTTTCTGCTCGGCGGTTCGATTCTGGTGCGGCAGGCGCTGGTCCATCGGAACATTCTTCCGGCGCTGCAGATCTCCGACGTGGTGATGTATCTGCCGCTCCCGGTGAGCGGCGTGTTCATCCTGATCTACGAGGTCGCCAATCTCACCGCAGACTGGAGGCGGAATAAATCGGGGGAAGAGGAGGAGAAATAAAATGACGGAAGTCGCCATCGTTCTGACCACAGTTTTTTTCGCCCTGCTGCTGCTGAACGTGCCGATTGCCACGGCGATCGGCATCGCCTCGCTCGCCGCGGTCTTCGCCAACGGCGGCTCCATCGCGCCGGAGGTGATCGTCGCCGACCGGATGATCGGCGGCGTCGGCTCGTTCGCCCTGCTGGCGATTCCCTTCTTCGTCCTCTCCGGCATCCTGATGGGGCGCGGCGGCATGGCGCGGCGGCTGATCGACTTCGCCGCGGCGCTCGTGGGGCGTTTTCCGGGCGGACTGGCCTACGTCAACACCCTCACCTGCATGCTGTTCGGCTCGATCTCCGGCTCGGCCACCGCGGCGGTTTCCAGTGTCGGCGGCTTCATGATTCCGGAGATGACCCGGATAGGGTACAACCGGGAGTTCAGCGTGGCGGTGACCACCACCGCTGCAACCACCGGACTCATCATTCCACCGTCGAACATCATGATCGTCTATTCGGTCGCCTGTGGCACGGTCTCCATCGCGGCAATGTTCATCGCCGGAGTGCTGCCCGGCATCCTGCTCGGCTTGTGCATCATGGCGGTCTGTGTGATCCACGCCTTCCGCAGCGGCGCGCGCGGCGGAGAAAAATCCTCTCTCCGGACCATCTGGATCACCTTCCGTCGCGCCTTTCTGAGCCTCTTCCTGATGGTGGTGATCATCGGCGGAATCCTCGGCGGCGTCTTCACCGCCACCGAAGCCGCCGCCGTCGCGGTCGCCTATTCGCTCGTGCTCTCCATGCTGATCTATCGGGAGGTCAAATGGCGCGACCTGCCCGACATTCTACGGCAGACCGGCATCACCACCGCCGTGGTCATGCTGCTGATCGGCGTCAGCTCCGCGATGAGCTGGATCATGACCGTCTCCAACATTCCGCAGAGCATCAGCAGCGGACTGGTTTCGATTTCGAGCAATCCGATCGTGCTGCTCTGTGTGCTCAACCTGCTGCTGCTGGTCGTCGGCACCTTCATGGATATGACTCCGGCAGTGCTGATCTTCACTCCGATCTTCCTGCCGGTGGTGCGCGAACTCGGCATGAGCGACCTCCAGTTCGGCGTCATGATCATCGCGAACCTCTGCATCGGCTTGTGCACACCGCCGGTCGGCTCCTGCCTCTTCATCGGCTGCGGGATCGGCAAAACCAGCATCGCGGCAGTGACCCGTCCGATGCTGCCTTTTTTCGTCGCAATGCTGATCGCTCTCGCCGCCATCACTTTTCTGCCGTGGCTCTCGCTGTGGCTTCCGGCGACGGCGGGGCTGCTGCAATAGCCGGCCGACACCGCAGCCGGAAATGGGAAAGAACCTGAACCGGAAGAAGAAACATCTCTCCAGAGAAATATTTTTCATTTTTTGCCACCGCCGACTTGACAACAGACAGGGAGTGCGTTAGGTTAGGTCGATTTCAAAAACAAAGATATATGGAGTTCCGAAATATCTCATGAACAACGACGCCTTTCTGATCCTTTTCATCGCCTTCATCGCCCTGATGGGCATCGGCCCCCTGCTGCTGCGCCGCTTTCATATCCCCTCGGTCATCGCTCTGCTGATCGTAGGCATGCTGATCGGTCCGAACTGTCTGGATCTGATTCCGCGCATCTCGGAATCGCTCGGTTTTCTCGGCAGCAATCCCGCGGTGGTCGCGTCGCATTTCGAATCCCTGGTCGATTCCCTCGGTTCGCTCGGGCTGGTTCTACTGATGGCGCTTGCCGGAATGGAGGCGGATTTCAAACTGATTGCCGCGGCAAAGAAACCGGTGGCGGCGCTGAGTGTGCTCACTTTTCTGATTCCGGCGATCGCCGGTTATCTGGTCTACGCCTATTTTCTGCCGGACGACTTCCCCGGCAAGCTGCTCTACGCCTCGCTTTTCGCCTCGCATTCGGTCGGCATCGTCTTCCCGGTGATCCGGGAGCTCAAGCTCACCCGGACGAAATTCGGCGCCGCAGTGCTGATTTCGACGGTGATCACCGACATTGCCAGCATCATCCTGCTCGCAGTGAGCGTACAGCTCAAGCGGCAGAGCATCGGCGTGCCGGTGGAAGGGGCGCGGCGGACGCTGTCGATTTTCGACTATGTTGATCCGGCCATGTTCGGTGCCTTCTTCACGCCGTTCTTTCTGCTGATTGTGCTGATCTACCTCTTTGCGGCGATCGTAATCGTCTACTGTGTCGGCCGCAAACTGCTGAAGATATTCCAACCCGGCGAGGACATGCTCATCACCATATTGCTGCTGGTGATTCTCGCCACGGTGCTGGTCGGTGAATTTCTCGGAATCAATCTGGTGGTCGGCGCATTCATCGCCGGACTCGCACTCTCGCGGCTGGTGAAGTCCGAATTCAGCCACGGCGGTTCGCTGATCAACCGTTTCGAAAGCATCGGTTACGGACTTTTGATTCCCTTCCTCTTCGTCTCGATCGGCATGGAAACCGATTTCTCCGCCTTCGGCGCCCCCGGCAACGTGGAGATCATCGTTCTCACCGTGCTCGGTCTGGTCTGCAGCAAAGTCTTCTCCGGCTGGCTCGCCATGCGCTTCTCCGGCTACGGCAACGCCCACGGACTCTGTGCCGGACTGATGACCGTGCCGCAGCTCTCCGCGACGCTCGCCGCCGCCGCCATCGGCAAGGACCTGGGAATGCTCGACAATCAGTTCTTCAATGCAATCATCATTCTGTCGATCGTCACGACACTGCCGATTCCGACGCTGGTCCGCACGATCATCGAACGTGGCAAGCTCAAATTCACCGACGTCGACGACGAATCCTACAGCGTCCCCAATGCGGTCGCCCAGGACGACCTGCTCTGACCCCACCTCCTCTACAGGAAAAAAATCGAGCGGGGCCGGAGAATTTTTTCTTCTCCGGCCCCGCCGTCAGTTTCACATCGTAAATACCATCAGTCGCGACGGTTTACATAGGAGGTGTGAAGCAGTTTGTGAGCGGCATGACTGCCGGGTTCTCCCAGAAACTCCTCATACAGCCGGAGAATCGACGGGTTCTTGTGCGATTTACGGATCGGATTGTTGCGGTCATCCTGATAGAGCGCCTCCATGCGCTTTTTGAGAATGGAGGTATCCCCATGATGGTAAGGCTGACCGCCGCCGTTGAGACAGCCGCCCGGGCAGGCCATGATTTCAATCGCCTGATAGTCGGCTTCGCCGTTCTGGATCCGTTCGAGCAGCCGGCGGGCGTTTCCCAGACCGGAACAGACCGCGACGTGCAGCTTGAGACCATCGATCTCGACCGTCGCCTCCTTGATGCCCTCAAGGCCGCGAACCGCGGTGAATTCGATCTCCTGAAGATCCTTCCCGGCGATCCAGTCGGCCGCGGTGCGGAGCGCCGCTTCGAGCACGCCGCCGGTGGCGCCGAAAATCACCGCGGCGCCGGTCGATTCGCCGAGCGGAGAATCATACTCCTGCTCTTCAAGCTGTTCGAAGCGGATTCCCGCCTCGCGGATCATGTCGGCCAGTTCGCGGGTGGAAATGACGATATCGACATCGCGGACGCCGTCGTGCGAAAACTCCTCGCGCGATGCCTCGTACTTCTTCGAAAGACAGGGCATGACCGAAACAACCACCAGATTTTCCGGAGCGACGCCGATCTTCTGCGCGTAGTAGCTCTTGGCGATCGCGCCGAACATCTGCTGCGGTGATTTCGCCGACGACGGCATGTAGAGCAGTTCGGGGAACTGGTGTTCCAGGAACTTCACCCAGCCGGGACAGCAGCTGGTCAGGATCGGCAGTTTCTCGTTCTTCTTAACCCGCTCGATGAGTTCGGTAGTCTCCTCCATGATGGTGAGGTCGGCGGCGAAGTCGGTGTCGAACACCTTGTCGAAACCGAGCATGCGCAACGCCGTCACCATCTTGCCGGTGCTGATCGAACCTGGTTCAAGGCCGAAACACTCGCCGATGGCAACGCGGACCGCCGGAGCGGTCTGGACAACCACTGTCTTGGAGGGGTCATTCAGCGCCCGCCAGACCGGATATTTGTTGTCAATTTCGCTCAGAGCGCCGACCGGACAGGCCTGCACGCACTGGCCGCAGAAGACACATTCGGTCTCGGCGAGCGGCTTGAGTCCGGCAGGGGCGACCACCGCCTGAAAGCCGCGACCGACCGCGGAGAGCACGCCGACCGTCTGCACCGTGTTGCAGGCGGTTTCGCAACGGCGGCACATGATGCACTTGTCCAGGTCGCGGGCGATCGCGTTGCTGGAGAGGTCGCGGTTGTAGGTGGACTGCTCCCCCTTGAAAAGCAGGTGATGCAGCCCCATCTCCTGCGCCAATGCCTGAAGCTGGCAGTTCAGGTTCTTCGGGCAGATCAGGCAATCCTTCGGGTGGTCGGAAAGCAGGAGATCGAGAATGGTGCGGCGCGCATTGATCGCCCGCAGCGTATTGGTGCGGACCACCATTCCCTCCGTCACCGGCGTGGCGCAGGCCGGTGCGAGGTTGGGACGCCCCTCAACCTCCACCACACAGACCCGGCAGGAAGCGCAACGGTGTTCTACATGGAAACAATCCATTGAAAAATGGCAGAGGGTCGGGATGCGGATTTCGAGCTTCTCCGCCGCTTCCAGAATCGTGGAGCCGGCTTCGACGCTCACCGGCTGGTCATTGATCTTCAAATTGACTTTCATATATGGAAACTCCTGTTCTCAAATAACTTTCAGTGCTTCTCCACCGCGTGGAACCGGCAGGTCTGGAAGCAGACGCCGCACTTGATGCACCGGCTCTGGTCGATCACATGGCGGGCGCGGCGCTCGCCTGTGATGCAGTTGACCGGGCAGTGGTGGAGGCAGAGGCCGCAGCCGACGCACTTGTCGGAGATTTCGAACCGAATCAGCTTGGCGCAGACACCGGCCGGGCAGCGGGAATCGCGGACGTGCGCCAGATACTCATCCTCGAAGTTCGCCAGCGTCGAGAGCACCGGATTCGGCGCGGTCTGGCCGAGCCCGCAGAGCGCGGTGTCCTTGATCGTGGCGGAGAGCATCTTGAGCTTTTCGATGGTTTCGACCGTGCCGCGGCCGGAGGTGATCTCGTCGAGCATCTCGTACATGCGGCGGTTGCCGATCCGGCACGGAGTGCACTTGCCGCAGGATTCATCGAGGGTGAATTCCAGGAAGAACTTGGCGATGTTGACCATGCAGTCATCCTCATCCATGACGATCATGCCGCCGGACCCCATCATCGAACCGATCTTCTTGAGCGCCTCGTAATCGATTGGCAGATCGAGATTCGCCGCGGTGATGCAACCGCCGGAGGGACCGCCGGTCTGAACCGCCTTGAACTTGCGCCCGTTCTTGATGCCGTCGCCGATCTCGTAAATGATCTGCCGCAGTGTGGTGCCCATCGGCACTTCGGCGAGGCCGACCTTGGAGACCTTGCCGGCCAGCGCGAAGACCTTCGTACCGGGCGAACCGGCCGTACCGATCGAACGGAACCACTCCGCGCCCCTGCGGACAATCGCGCCGATGCAGGCGTAAGTTTCGACGTTGTTGACCACGCTCGGCTTCTTCCACAACCCCTCGACGGCGGGGAACGGCGGCTTCACGGTCGGCTCGCCGCGCTTGCCCTCGATCGAATGGATCAACGCGGTTTCCTCGCCGCAGACGAAGGCGCCGGCACCGAACTTGATTTCGATGTTGAAGTCGAAGCCGCTGCCGAAGATGTTCTTTCCGAGCAGCCCGCGCTCCTTCGCCTGCGAGATGGCGATTTCAAGCCGCTTGACCGCCAGCGGATACTCCGCGCGGATGTAGATGACGCCGGTATGCGCGCCGATCGCGTAACCGCCGATGGCCATCGCTTCAAGGACGGTGTGGGGGTCGCCCTCCAGAACCGCGCGGTCCATGAAGGCACCGGGGTCCCCCTCGTCAGCATTGCAGATGATGAACTTCTCCTCCGATTTCTGGTCGGCGGCGAACTGCCATTTGCGGCCGGTGGGGAAACCGCCGCCTCCGCGGCCGCGCAGCCCGGATGCGCTGATGAGGTCGATCACCTCCTGCGAGGTCATCGTGGTCAGCGCTTTTGCGAGCGCCCGGTAGCCACCGGCGGCGATGTACTCTTCGATCTTCTCGGGATTGAGGCGCCCGGTGTTGCGCAGCACGATCCGCGCCTGGAGTTCACCGGGAGCGGGCTCTTCGAACTCCGGATAGTACCAGTTGCGTTCCAGTGTGCGGGTGCCGGGAGCGACGCCGTCGATTCCGGCGGAGAGAATGGCCGGGACCTGTTGCGGCGTAACCTCACCGTAAATCATGCGGCGGCCGGTGGCGCGTTCGACGAACATCACTACTGGTTCGGCGTAGCAGAGGCCCATGCAGCCGACTTCGCTCACTTCGATCGCGTTTTCGAGTCGTCGGTCGGCGATCTCCTGATAGATGGCTTTGAGGACGGGAGTGGTTCCGGCGGCGATGCCGCAGGTCCCCATGGAGACGAGCAGTTTGACCGGCGGCTGCGGCCGGTTTTCCAGTTCTTCGGCGATCCGCTCCAGAGTGGCGGGAGTATCGATTTTCATCGGCAGTACCTCAGTGGATTCCATGTTGTAGCATTTCAATCGGCGCAGTCGGCGAGGATGCCGGCGACCTTTTCAGCGGTGACGTTTCCGTAGACCTTGTCGTTGACCATGACGACGGGGGCGAGACTGCACGCTCCGACGCAGCGGAGGGCGCCGAGGAAGAATTTGCCGTCCGCGGTACTCTGCCCTTCGGAAATGTTCAACCGGCGCTTGAACTCATCGAGCACCTTCGGCGCACCCTTGACGAAGCAGGCGGTTCCGGTGCAGACGTTGATCTTATAGCGGCCGACCGGCTGGTCGGTGAAATAGCTGTAGAAACTGATGACGCCGTAGATTTCGGCACGGGAGAGCTTGAGCCGCGAGGCGACGAATTTCTGAACCTCTTCGGAAAGATATCCGAAAAGATGCTGGGCGCGGTGAAGAATCTGAATCAGCAATCCGCGGCGGCGGTCCGCCGTCTGGCCGTCGAGCAACGAGGTGATATACCGGTCGAGCTCGTCGAACTTCTCCGCGTCTTCCGGCGAACGGGCGCCGGCTCCGGAGCCTTCATGGCACTTACAACTCATCTTGTTCTCCCTGGTTGTGGTTGGTATTTCCCTAAGAATAGGCCCGCACAGGAGAAAATTCAACTTGATAAAAAAATATTTTTCGATTTTTTTCGAAGAGTCGTAAATTGCTTACGCTCAATCGATAAAAAGTTATCGATCGCCCCGTTTGATTTTCCCTCGCACTGCGGGGTGCACCCGGCGAGGGCAAAGCCGCCGGAACCGGAGACGGCGCCTCCCGGAACCGTGACATCCCGGTCAGACGAAATGGATGTTGACCTCTTTCATGTAGCGATTGCGCAAGACATCCGCGAGCCGCTTGACGATGTTGCGCCGCAACTCCAGATCGACCGGCAGATTGGGATCCTGATGGGCCTCGTTGATCCGGGTGCCGACCAGGAAGTCGATCACGTCGTGGCGACGCATCAGCTCGGCCAGACGCCCGGCCGGATCGAGATGGGACTGCTCGCCGTTCTCCAGATAGCGGGCGGCGCGACTCAGTGTGAAGATACCTTCCGTGACCAGATCTGCCCCCTCCATATGCGACGGCGGCGGCAGATCTCCGGCGGCGGCAAGGTCGATTGTGAGCGGGCGATGAAGTTCACGGGAGATGATTTCAGCAGAGGTTCCGCCCGAGATCACCCGGGTCCCGCGGAAGTCGCGGAAGATCCGGGCGCACTCGGCGTCGCGGCTCTGATCGAAAGGCGGTCCGGTGAAGAGCAGCATCCGTCGCGGCTCCCGAAAATAGAGACAGGCGGCGGTAATATCGTCGGCGGGGCGCAGTTCCGGTTCGTGGGCGACCGCTTCGCGAAGCACCCGCTCCGAGAGCTCCTGAGCCGAAATGTCCGGCTGGCCGGCGATGGTGGACTTCACGTAATCGCGCACCCCGGAACTGCGCCAGCCGAGCGGGAAACTGGGCGATCCCAGCCCCGCCTGCGTGACGCCGTCGGAGAAGAAGAGCAGCCGGTCCCCCGGGCGGGCGCCGAAGGTGTAGGCGGTCATGGTCCGGTCGCGGTAGCGGGGCGAGGAGAACTCCCTGCCCTCGACCGGAAACGGTTCGCCGCCGCGGAAAAGCAGAAATTCGGGATTTCCCATCTCCACCACCCGGGTGAGACCGCCGAGCCGGGTGTCGACGATGGTGAAGGTCGCATAACTGATCTGGCGGACCTGACAGACCGGCAATGCGTCCATGATGATCTCGGCGGAGTGGACGATTTCTCGATCCTCCGCGCTGAACCGCAGCGCCATCGTCGTGGTCATCAAGGCGAGAATGTTCGCCTTGAGGCCGTGACCGAGTCCGTCGGCAAGGACTGCGAGCAGCCGCTCCTCTGCGGGAATCCGCTTGAATGCCACCGCGTCGCCGCACGCTTTTTCCGCGAAGTGGCAGCACTGGGAATATCCGGTGTCGATGAAGAGATCGGTATTCTTCGAATTCATGGTTCGGAGTTCTCCGCATTTTCCGCCTCGATAAGGTCGGTGTCGTCGGCGTAGTCGTCCGCGATCGAGCGGAGCAGGAGTTCCGTATCGGCCATCTGCTCGCCGAGGCGACAGGCGATCTCCTGCACGGTGGCGATGTTGCGGTCGATCACTTTGCGGGCGCGCGCGGCGATCTGTTCACGCCGCAGTTCGGTGTTGGTGACGTCGAAGATCACCGCGCCGATCACCTGCCCCGGCTCGATTGTGAAAAGGTTGAGGTTGAAAAGCCGCTTGCCGACCTTGAGCGAATCGCGGCGGACGTCGCGCCCGCTCTGAAGTGCCGACTCAAACAACCCGATAAAGGAGGGTACGATCCGGCGCAGATCCGCGCCGGCCAGTCCGGGACAAGCGTCGAACATCTCGACGTTCTCCTCGCCGAAGAGCTTGGCGAAGTTGCGGTTGCATTCGATGATGGAGAGCTCCCGATCGACGATCACCACGCCGGAGGAGATGCTCCGCAGAATGGCGTTGGCCTTCTTCTGCGCCTGCTTGCGCAGGTAGGAGACGCACATCGACGGCTCCGCGCGACCGGCGATCATCGCCCGGGCGAAGTTCCGGCAGGTGTCGTAGCCGCAGCCGTCGCAGTTGAGTTCGTCCTCGGGCGTGGTCTTGCCTATGCTGCGGAGCGCGGCGATGAGGTCGCCCGGCTCGGGGGGCGCGGCCTCAGCAGCGGGAAATGAGGCGGCGATGCTGCCCGGAGTATGCCGTTCGCGTGGACTTTCCGGCATCCGGGCGTGGCGCAGCACCCGCAGCCGTTCCAGCAGGCCGGGGGAATCATGTTCGGAACAGGGACCGTGAACACATCCGCCGGGACAGGCGAGCATTTCGACGAAAACCGCCTCGCCGCCCGGAAGATTCTCCATACCGGAAAAAGCGAGTTTCAAATTCTCCAGCCCGGTCAGCGTAGCATAATGAACGCTGTGATTTCCGCTTTGAAAGCGGATCGTGTCGTTCATGCCGCCTTCGATCGGGTAGCGAGCCCCCTCTTCCGCCGCCTCCGGCAGGAACCGATCCTCCGCTTCCGGAACCAGCCGTTCCGGTTCAATCGACGCTTCGCGCAGCATCTGGCGCAGTTCCGGATAGGTGAGCGCCAAATTGAGCAGTTCCGGATTGCGGTCCGCTTCGTTCTTCTTTCCGATGCAGGGCCCGATGAAAATCACCCGGATTCCGTTGCCGAAGGTATCGCGCAGCAATCGGCAGTGGGCCATGAGCGGCGAACCGACCGGCGTGATGGTCGGCGCCAGATGCGCGAGGTAGCGACGGACAAAATCCACCGCCGTCGGACAGGCCGAAGAGAGCCGCAGCCCACCGGCGCCGGCGTCGAGCTCTTCCGCCATCCGGGCGGAGACAAGCTGGGCGCCGAGCGCGGTTTCGCTGACCCCGGCAAATCCGAGCATCTTCAGCGCCCGGATCAGTTTTCCCGCCTCGAGATCGCGAAATTCGCTGACCCACGACGGCGCGATGGAGGCGTAGACCGGAGCGGTATCCTGCAGCAGCAGCCGGGCACGCCCGGTGTCGTTGCGCACCTGTTTGGCCTTGACCGGACACACTTCGACGCACTTGCCGCAGGCGACGCAGAGTTCGGGGATGACCGCGGCATGGCCGTCGCGCACCCGGATCGCTTTCACCGGACAGTGGCGGACACATTTGTAACAGTCCTGGCACTCCGCTTCGATGGTGTAGACCGGATAGGAATGGTTCATGGTGTGTCAGCTCCTCAGTTTGGCATCCAGAAGATCGATCAGCGACTCGGAATCCACCCGTTCGAAATTTTCGCCGTCGATGGAGAGATTCGGACCGGATTTGCACTTGCCGATGCAGCCGCGCCCGGAGAGGGCACAGTCGATCGCGTGCTTCCGGAGATATTCTTCGATGATCTGCAGATTTCGTTTGTTGCCCCGGGCAAAGCAGGAGCTGCCCATGCAGATGACGATGGAGTGTTTCACAGTTTATCCTCCTCCAAATCAGCGCCCTGATCCTCCAGTTCGCGCAATCGTTCGGCCAGTTTTACCGAAAGCACCGCGAAATCGCCGCCGAGATTGACCCGCTGACAGATGACGTTTGGCGGCAGGTGCAGCGGGTGGGCGGTGAAGTTCCAGATGGCCAGGATGCCGCAGTCGACCAGGAGATCGGCGATCTCCTGCGCCTCGTCGTCGGGAACGCAGAGAATCGCCATGCGGATCTTGAGCCGCGAGGCGAGATGGCGCAGCTCCGAAAATCCGAAAACCGGCACGTCGTAGAGGCTCTCTCCCGCCTTCGCCTCACGGTCGAAGGCGGCGATGATCTTGAGTCCGTAAGCGGAGAACCCGCCGTAACCAAGCAGCCCCGCCCCGAACCCGTCGATGCCGATCAAGAACGCTTCGGAAACATTCTTCCAGCCGAGAAAGGTTTCAATACTGTCGATCAGCTCCCGGACCCGGTATCCGACGCCGGGGGACCCGACCGCGCCGACCATTTCGAGGTCTTTGCGAGCCGAAATCGTATCGATCCGCAAGGCCCTGGCCAGCACCGGGCTGGAGACCCGCTCCCGCGCCGCCTCCCGGAGGCGGCGCAGCTCCCGCAGATAAGCAGGAAGCCGTTTCAACGCCGGAATGCTGTAGGTTTTCTTGTTCTGCATGCATCCTCCATGATATGTCAAAAACACTATCGCAAAGCAAAAAAAAATTCAAGTAATAATCTTAAAATAATCCGAAAAATTTTCCTTTCCGAACTGCTCCGCGCCCTGTCTGTCCTCCTTTCGGTGATCAAAATCCGGCCTTTTTGTACACAACCGGCGGAATCTTGTCGAAAGACGTTGCAAATCCATGCCGACCGGCTACTGTAGTAATGTATCCACCAACAGAAAACAGAGGGCATAACTTGAATGAAAGCATGGTTCACTTTTTCCGACGGCCGGCGGGAACCCGCCGTTCCGCATGAAGAGGGCGGCACCGTCCGGATTCCGAAAGAGGAGCTTTCCGGAGAGATCCGGCAGGTTGAATTCGAACTGGAGGAATTTTCCGCTCCGGTCGGCAGTGACGGCGGCTTCGTCGTGCCGAATATCCAGCAGCGCGAAGGGGACAACCTCGGCCCCGGCGGCGTGATCCGATTCAGGCAGCGTCCGGAGGGGGAAACTCTCTTTCCGTTCAACTCAATGCCGTTTTTCGCAGTGCTCCGCGGCAAAGGCGGCACCCTGATCGTCGTCTCCGGCATGTCGCTGGAATACGAACTTGCCGTCACACTGCGCGACGGCGTCTACCGGATGACTCCCCGCTTCCGCTGGGAAGGTTCCCCGTATGAGGCGATCGAACTCCGGCGGATTCCTCTGGAGGAACCCACCTACTCCGCCGTTGCACGCGCCTACCGCCGGTATCAGCTCGAACGCGGCGCCTGCCGGCCACTGCGGGAACGAGGCCTCCGCTACCCGGCGGCGGCGGAAGCGGCGCTCGGTCCGATGGTCAGGCTCCGGCTGGCGTGGAAACCGGTTCCTTCTCCCGTGCCTGAGCAGACGCCGGAAAATGAACCGCCGCTCCATGTCGCAATCCCCTTCGAACGGGTGTGCGAAATCATCGAAGAGTTCCACCGCCGCGGCATCCGGCACGCGGAATTCGATCTGGTCGGCTGGAACCGTTCCGGTCATGACGGGCGCTGGCCCGACTGGGCTCCGGTCGAACCGCAGCTGGGCGGAGAGGCCGGGTTACACAAGGTGATCGAACTCGCCCGCGGATACGGTTATCTTATTTCACTGCACACCAACAGCATGGACTCCTACTCCGTCTCCAGTCGCCTCCGGGCGGAGGACCTGCTGCTGGATCAGACCGGCAACCCGGTCGACGGCGGGAACTGGGGAGGTGGACGCAGCCGGAGACTCTGTCCCCAGGCGGCCCACCGGTTTGCCGAAGAGGATTTTGCGGTGTTCTCCCGCTGGAATCTTTACGGAACCCATTACATCGATGTGTTGAGCATCCTGCGACCGCAGGCCTGCTTCAACCCGGCGCACCCGCTCAACCGGCGGGAAGCGGGCGAATGGCGCGGGCGCACGCTTCGACTCGCACGGGAGAGCTGCGGTGCCTCCGGTTCGGAAGGGGCGTGGGATTTCTGCGCCGGCGATCTGGATTACGTGCTCTATGCTGTATTCAAGCCGGATATGCCGCTGCCGCAGTTCTGCGATGAAGCGATTCCGATCTGGCATCTGGTCTATCACGGCATCCTCACCTACAACAGTGACTGCGGCACCGTCAATGCGGCAATCTCCCCGGATCGGAAGAAGATGCTGCGCAACCTGGAGTGCGGCGGCCGTCCGCTGAGCTACTTCTACTCGAAGTTCACAGCCAACAACTGGATGGGCGAAGACGACTGCTCCTGCGGAAGCGACGAAGAGCTCGCCCGCTGCGTGGAAGCCATCGCCCGAAACGCCGAGGAGTTCTCCCGTCTGAGCGACCTGCAGTTCGAATTCATCGAGCGCCATGAACGGCTCGGAGGCGGACTGGTCCGGGTGGAGTATTCGGACGGCTCCGTATTGCTGATCAACTACGCCGATACACCGCAACAGGTGGATGGGCGGGAGGTGGCTCCGCTCTCGTATCTGCGTCTCACGCCGGCCCGGGTGTGATTCGGGAAAAATCCATCCGTCCCCATCGAATCCGCTTGCATCCACTGCAATCGGCGCTATATTGCATGCGAAAATACACCATCGCAGGACAACAAGGGGGATTTCATGGAAAAACTGTTGATCGGCCTGGACTTCGGTTCCGACAGTGTCCGTGCCGTACTGGTCACGGAGAACGGAAAGCAGCTCGCCGCCGGCGTTCACGAATACACCCGCTGGGCGCAGGGGAAATACTGCGACCCGGCGGCGAACCGGTTCCGGCAGCATCCGCTGGACTATCTGGAAGGGACCGAAGCGGTCATCCGGAGCGTGCTCGAAGGGGTGGATTCCTCCCGGGTGGCCGGGATTGCGATCGACACCACCGGTTCGACGCCGTGCGCGGTGGACCGCGCCGGAACTCCGCTGGCGCTGAAACCGGAGTTCGCCGACGATCCCGATGCGATGTTCCTGCTCTGGAAGGATCACTCCGCCATCGCCGAGGCGGCCCGGATCAACGAGTATGCCGCGAACTGGGGCGGGCCGGATTACCGGCTTTATGAGGGGGGAATCTATTCGAGTGAATGGTTCTGGAGCAAAATTCTGCATGTGCTCCGGAACAACGCCCGTGTCCGTGAAGCCGCCTTCAGCTGGGTCGAGCACTGCGACTGGATCACCGGCGAACTCGCCGGGCGCACCGATCCGGTCACGATGACGCGCAGCCGCTGCGCCGCCGGACACAAGGCGATGTGGCACGCGAGCTGGGGCGGACTGCCGCCGGAAGAGTTTCTCCGCGGAGTCGATCCGCTGCTCGCAGGACTGCGCGGACGGCTCTACACCGAAACCATGACCGCCGACGTTCCGGTCGGAACTCTTTCGCCGAAATGGGCCGCCAGACTCGGGCTCTCCACAGAGGTGGTGATAGGCGGCAGCGCCTTCGACTGCCACTTCGGCGCGGTGGGCGCCCAGATCCGCCCCGGCGAACTGGTGAAGGTGATCGGCACCTCCACCTGCGATATTCTGGTCGCCCCGGATCTCCGGCAGTGTGTGCGGGGCATCTGCGGCCAGGTGGATGGTTCGGTCATCCCCGGCATGGTGGGGCTGGAAGCGGGGCAGTCCGCCTTCGGCGACGTCTACGCCTGGTTCCGCCGCCTGCTCGGATACGCGGGCGAAGTATCACTCCCGGCGCTGGAGGCGGAGGCCGCCGCCATCGCCCCCGGCTCCACCGGCGTGGCGGCGCTCGACTGGTTCAACGGCCGCCGCACTCCCGATGCGAATCCCCGCCTCTGCGGCGCACTCTTCGGCCTGACGCTCGGCTCGACCGCACCGATGATCTACCGGGCGCTGGTGGAGAGCACGGTATTCGGCGCGCGGGCGATCATCGAGCGGTTCCGGAGCGAGGGGATCGCGGTCAACTCGGTCGCGGCCGTCGGCGGAATCAGCCGAAAGTCCCCCTTCGTCATGCAGCTCTGCGCCGACGTGTTCCAGCTGCCGATCAAGGTGGCGGCGGCCGACCAGGCCTGCGCTCTCGGAGCGGCGATGTTCGCGGCGGTCGCGGCGAAAGTCCACCCGGATCTCGAAATTGCGATGGCGGAAATGGGATCCGGTTTCGACCGAATCTATCAACCCGATCCATCGGCGGTTCCGGTGTATGAAAAGCTCTATGATCGCTATCTCTCCCTCGGGAAACTGCTCGAAGAGGAGACGATGCGCCATGTATGAGAAACTGCGGGAAACCTGCTGGAAGGCCAACCTCGAGCTGCCCGCGCTCGGCCTGGTGATCCGTACCTTCGGCAACGTCAGCGCAATCGACCGCGAAGCGGGAGTTTTTGCAATCAAGCCCTCCGGCGTGGAGTATGACAAACTCCGTCCGGAAGATTTCGTGATCATCAGCCTGGAATCCGGGAAAGCGGTCGACGGACGCCTCCGTCCCTCGAGCGACACCGACACCCACACCGAACTCTATCGGGCGTTTCCGCACATCGGCGGAATCGTGCACACCCATTCGACCTATGCGGTGGCCTGGGCGCAGGCGGCTCGCGCCGTGCCTGTCTACGGAACCACCCATGCTGACCATCTCGCGACGGACATTCCCTGCACGGAATTCATGTCCGACGAAGCGATCCGGGGTAATTACGAGGCGGCAACCGGGTTGCAGATCGTCGACTGCCTGCGCGGAAATCACTTCGATCCGGATGAAGTTCCGATGGTGCTGGTGGCCGGCCACGGCCCCTTTGCCTGGGGGAAAAGTGCGGCGAAGGCGGTCTACCACGCGCAGATGCTCGAAGAACTCTGCCGGATGGCATTGCTCACCGAACAGCTCCGCCCGGACGCATCGAGACTACGGAAGTCACTGATTGATAAGCACTATCTTCGCAAGCACGGCGCCAACGCCTACTACGGTCAGAAGTGACGGCGACGGCCGCTTCGCTCCCCCTCCCCGTGGTCAGCGAAGAAGCGGTTCGACCAGCGCCGCCGCCGCCGCGATCAGATTGACCGCCATGTGAAGCAGTATGGCGGAGGCGAGGTTTCTGGTTCGCAAATAGGCATACAGAAAGAGAAAACCGAGCAGAAAAAGCCCCGGAATTCCGAGCAGAAAGAGGTGTACCAGAGAGAAGAGAGCGCAGGTGATCAGGATCGCCGGCCACGCGCCCAGCGGACGCAGAATGCCGAAAAGCGCCCGACGGAAGGCGATCTCCTCCACCACCGGAGCGACGATCACCGCACCGATCAGAATCAGTCCGATCTGAATCGGAGAACCGCCGGCGATGATCTGTGCGAGCTCCTGTTTGTCCGCATGGGGAATGCGGCAGAAATCAAGCAGCAGCTCCCATACTTCGGTAACCGGTCCGCAGAGCAGCAGATTCGCCGCCACGCAAATGCCGATCACCTTCCAGTCCCGCCGGGTTACCGGGCGAATTCCGAGCTTTGCGGCAAGAAGGCGTTTGGCGGGCGGGGCGGAGAAGCAGAAGAGCAGCAGCACCGCTCCGGCGGGAATCTGCCCGAAAATGCCGCCGACAAGTGCGACGGTCCGCAGCAGTTGCCGGTCGCCGATTTCACAGAAACGGAGCACCACGCCAAACGCCATGCAGACGGTGAAATAGACCGCCAGCGCACAGCCGAGGGCGAAGGCGAGCCGGAACGGCGCAACGCGGCGCCGCCACGGAATCCGGCGAATGCATTCCCACAGCTCCAGCCGCATCGTCTCCCCCCCTCTCCGCTCCGGATTCAGCCGCGGACAACGATTCGCCGTTCCTGTTCGGAAAGATGCACGATTTCCACCCGGAGCGTACCGGGCGGCAGGATGTCGGCAATCCGCGCCGGCCACTCCACCAGCGCGATTGAATCCGGATCGTCGAGGAACTCATCCACCCCGAACGCGAGCGCGGAAGCGGAGTTCGCAATCCGGTAGAGGTCGAGATGATACAGCCGCCCTCCGCCGGGCAGAGAATACTCCTGAATGATCGTGTAGGTCGGGCTGGAAACCGGCTCGGTGATTCCGAGACCGCGGGCGAACCCGCGTGAAAACACCGTCTTCCCGGCACCGAGGTCCCCCTCCAGCGCCAGCACCGTGCCGCGCGGCAGCTCATGTGCCAGCTGCGCGGCAAACGCCTCCGTCTCCTCTTCGGAGCGGCTCAACAACTCCCGTTCAATGCTCATAACCACTTTTCCTGTGTTCCTTCAAAGAATTTCCTCCGGGATCCAGCACCTCGCCGGAACCGGCCGAAACGGAACCGATCCGGGTGAGCGGGGCAAATTCCGGAGGCCACAGCTCCTCCAGCTGCGCCGCGGCATCCGCCGGCACCGTAAACAACAATTCGTAATCCTCCCCGTCGCTCCAGGCGGTCGCCGGCTCCGCTCCGGCCCGGAGCGGAATCCGTTCCGGCTCCACCGTCAGCGCCACCTGAGACGAGGTCGCGAGACGCGAGGCGTCGAGCAGGAGTCCATCGCTGATGTCGAGCATCGCGCTGGCGAAATGGTGCGCGGCGAGAAACCGCCCCTCCGCCAGGCGCGGAGTGAAATCCAGATGGTGTTCCGAACGAAACGAATTGCCGATACACCCCGTGACGTAGAGCCGGTCCCCCGGCTTCGCCCCCCGGCGCAGAACGATCTCATTTTCAGCGACCTCCCCCAGAATGGCGAGCGATGCGCAAACCCCGTCTGAAGCGAGTTCGGCGATATCCCCGCCGACCAGCGGAACACCGTACCGCATTCCGGTGTCTGCGGCGCCCCGGCAGAACTCCAGAATCCACGTTTCGGAGCGGTTGCGTGCGGCGAAGGCGAGCAGAGCCCAGCGGGGCGTCCCCCCCATCGCGGCGATGTCGCTCAAGTTGCGTTTCACCAGCTTGGCCCCCGCCCGTTCCGGCGAGGTCAAAGCCGCGGCAAAATGAACCTCAGCGATCACCTGATCGACTGCGGCGAGCAGCAGCGGACCGCCTCCGGAGGTGCGCAGCGCGGCGCAGTCGTCTCCGGGACCGACCGCCACCGAAGCGGAAACGGGCAGGCCGGGCAGAAGCTGCGTCAGAATGTGACATTCGTTCAACATGATGCCGGAAAATATACCGCACCACAACCCGGATTGCAAACACAATCCCCCGGAAAAGCCGTGAAAGCCTCTTCGTTTCCTCTTGTAAAATCCGCTCCGCGGCGTTATATTAATCAGACCGTTGCAGGAGCGGCATCGACCGGATCCGCCGACTTGCGCGGGAAGATGTTACGCCATTTCAACCAGGTGAGTTCTGAAGATGTGCGGGATTGCCGGAATCATCAACCATCACGCCGACCCGGAGGCCGGCCGGATCATTCACGCCATGAATCAGGCGCAGGCGCATCGGGGGCCGGATGATTCCGGAGTTTACCTCGATGACGAGGTGGCGCTCGGCCATCGGCGACTCTCGATCATCGACCTCACCGGCGGCCGTCAGCCGATTTTCAACGAAGACGACACGATCGGCATCGTGCTCAACGGGGAGATTTACAACTATCGCAGACTCCGCGAGGAGCTCGAGGGGCGCGGCCACCGTTTCCGCACCGGAACCGATGCCGAAGTGGTGGTCCATCTCTACGAGGAGTTTGAGAGCGAATGCCTCCCCATGCTCGACGGCATGTTCGCCTTTGCCATCTACAATCGGAAGAAACGCCGGGTTCTGCTGGCGCGCGACCGCCTCGGCAAGAAACCGCTGCTCTATTTCATGACCGGAGACACACTGGTTTTCGCCAGCGAATTTTCAGCCCTCCGGTGCCATCCGGCCATGCCCCGCGAGCTCGATCACGACTCGATCAGCGATTTTCTTTCGCTGCAGTATATTCCCAGCCCCAACACGGTCTACCGGAATGTCCGCAAACTGCCGCCGGCCCATCTGCTTGAACTGCATTGTACGGACGGAACCGTCTCCATCCGCAGCTACTGGCATATCGACTATTCACTGAAACAGGAGCTCCCGTTCCGGGACGCGGCGCACGAAGTGCGGCGCCTCGTCGAGAAGGCGGCGGAAAAGCGGTTGATGTCCGACGTTCCCTGCGGAGTCTTCCTCTCCGGCGGACTTGATTCAACCATCATCGCCGGGGTCATGGCGAAACTCCGCGCCTCTTCCGGAGGGACCGACGCCTTCACCATCGGTTTTGAGAATCCGGCTTACGACGAACGCCGGCGCGCGGCGGAGGCGGCTGCGTCGATCAACCGCCTGACCGGAGGTGCGCTGCGCCATTTTGAAAGAGTGGTGGATCCCTGCGACTTCTCCCTGCTGGAGAAGCTGCTCGCACACTACGGGGAACCCTTCGCCGACGCCTCGATGCTGCCGACCTACCTGTTGAGCCGGTTCGCCCGGGAGCGGGTGACGGTGGCGCTGGGAGGTGACGGAGCCGATGAGGTCTTCTCCGGTTATGAGCGGTATCTGGCCATGCGGTATGCCGCCCGGGTAGATCTCTTCCCGGTGGCGCTGCGGCGGCCGTTCTTCCGGTTTCTCACCTCGCTCCTGCCGGACAACGGGGAGCGCTCCCGTGTGGGGCGCCTGCGGCGGATGTTCGCCGCGCTCGGCAGTTCGGCGGACAACCGCTATTTCAACCTGCTCAACCGCTGTCCGGCCTCGGTCAAGCGCACTCTCTTCGGGGAACGGCTCCGGAATGCGCTCCATCACGATTCCGGCGACACCTTTGAAGCGATCCGCTGGGAGATGACCGCGCCGGATCAGGTGGAACGCTGTGCCGAATTCGATCTGCAGTCCTACCTGCCCGGGGACATTCTCACCAAAGTGGACATCGCATCGATGGCGGTCGGTCTGGAGGTTCGCGCCCCGTATCTCGATCGCGAACTGGTGGAATTCACCGCCCGTCTCCCGGAACACTACAAAATGCCGGGCAGTTCGCGCAAACACATTCTCAAAGCGGCATTTGCCGATCAGGTTCCGGAGGTAATCCGCAACGGCTCCAAGAAAGGCTTCGGAGTGCCGCTTGCGCCCTGGCTGCGTGACGCCTGGCGGGAACACGCCCGTGAAGCGCTCTTCGACGGGCCGCTGATCGCCGAAGGCTACATCAACGCCAAACCGCTGACCACCCTCTGGCTGGCGCACCAGTCGGGGCGGCGTGACTTCAGTTACATCCTGTGGAACCTGCTGGTTCTGTCCTTGTTCCTGGCCCGCAACAAATGAAGAGGAGGCTGTCACCATGAAGCAAGAAAAACTGGTCATCGTCGGAAGTGGTCCGGCAGGATATACCGCAGCCATCTACGCTGCGCGAGCCAACCTGGAGCCCCTGCTCTTCGCCGGGCTGCAGCCCGGCGGCCTGCTGACGCAGACGACTGAGGTGGAAAACTTTCCCGGCTTCCCCGACGGGGTGCTGGGCTTCGATCTGGTCACCGCCATGCAGCAGCAGGCGGAAAAATTCGGGACCCGGATGGAATACGATGTCGTCGAACGATATGAACTTACTGACGGCGGCATGCAGAAACTGACCCTCTCCTCCGGCGATGAAATCGAAACGCAGGCGCTGATTCTTGCGACCGGAGCAAGTCCGCGCTGGCTGGGACTGCCTTCCGAGGAACGGCTGCGCAACCACGGGGTGTCCGCCTGCGCCACCTGTGACGGAGCATTTTTCAAGGATGTGCCGGTGGTGGTGATTGGCGGAGGAGATTCCGCAATGGAGGAAGCGAATTTTCTGACCCGCTTCGCCAGTAGAGTCTACGTCATTCACCGTCGCGATGAACTGCGCGCTTCGCCGATCATGGCGGAACGGGCAAAAGCCAATCCGAAGATCACCTTTATCTGGTCGAGCACGGTCGAGGAGATCCTCGGAGAAAAATCGGTTGAAGGAGTCCGGGTCCGCAACCTCAAGGACGGCACCATCACCGAGATTGCCTGCAAGGGATACTTCGCCGCCCTCGGACACGTGCCCAACACGGAACTGTTCCGGGAATTCATCCACCTGGATGACAAGGGGTATGTGATTTTGGACGGCAGCAGCTCCCGAACCAACCTGGCCGGAGTGTTTGCCGCGGGCGACTGCGCCGATCCGCACTACCGGCAGGCGATCACCGCAGCCGGAATGGGCTGCCGCGCCGGAATCGATGCCGAGCGGTATCTGGAATCCAGGCAGTGATCCCCCCCTATGTTGTTGTCCATTCGCCTCGTCGCACCCGGCTTTCGCTGACAATCCGTCCAGAGGACGGGGTGCTGGAGGTTCGTGCGCCGGTCGGTTTTCCCCATTCCGGAATCGAGGCGGTCCTTGCCCGCAATCCGGAGTTGATCGCCTCGCTTCAGAAGCGGAGCGAAAAGGTTCGCCGTCAGCTTCCTCGCTTCCGGTTTGAGGAGGGGGAATTTTTTCTTCTGCGCGGCCGCTGGTATCCGCTGAAATTCAGCCGCCGGATCCTCAGTTTTGACGACGCCTTTCTGGTGCCGGCCGGAGAACCGGAGGAGGTACGGAAGTCGCTGGAGAAACTGTACCGCAAACTTGCCGCGTTTCATCTGGAAAAACGGACTTCGGAACTGGCGGAGGAGTTCGGACTCACCTATCGGAGTGTCCACATCAACGGAGCCGTGAGCCGCTGGGGATCGTGCAGCAGCGACGGCAGCCTGAATTTCTCCTGGCGTCTGATTCAATGTCCGGACGAAGCGATTGATTACGTCATCATCCACGAATTGGCGCACCGGCTTGAGCTCAACCATTCCGACCGTTTCTGGGCAGAGGTTCGGCGGATGTGTCCCGACTTCGAGAGCCGCCGCGCCTATCTCAGGGAAAACGCGCTCCGTTACAGCGGATGGTGACTGCTTCTTTTGCCGACGTCGGCAGAATCCGGGGAAGATATCCCTTGATTTTTGACGTTTTCCCTATATATTAATTAGATTAACCGGATTTTATCTTTCCGGTTTGAACGCACAGTCAAAGGAGCAATTTATCATATGAAACACAAAAAACAGCCGAATGTCGCCGTTCCGGGAGAAGGAGAGCAGATTCCGGTCGACGAAAATCTGCCGGAATCCATTCCGGCGGAAGAAGAAGCCGGTGGTGAAACAAACACTCCGCAGGAGGAGACGGCGAAACTTGCGGCGGAACTTCAAGCTCTCAAAGAGAAGCTGATGTATCTGGAAGCCGACTACCAGAACTATCGAAAGCGGGTTGTGAAAGATCTCTCCGAAGCGCGTCTCTGCGGAACTGCGGGAACGCTGGAGCCGTTTCTGACCGTCTTCGATTTTCTAGGCATGGCGAAAAATGCCGCAGAAAAATCGGACAACATCGAATCGATCCGTCAGGGGCTGAACATGATCATCGGCGAATTTCACAAGGCGTTCGATGAACTCGGCGTCAAGAAGATCGCAACGGTCGGTACGGATTTTGATCCGAAGTACCACGAAGCGGCGGCTCATGAACCCTCCGACGAGGTGCCGGAAGGAAAAATCATCCGCGAATGGTCGGGCGGCTTCAAACTCGGGGAACGACTTCTCAGACCTGCGCGGGTTGTCGTCTCCTCCGGTCCGGCACTGGAGGCACCGCAGCAGACCGAAGAGCGGAAGGAGTAGGTTCTTACCATGGCACAGGATTATTACCAGACGCTCGGCGTTTCCAGGAGCGCCACTGCGGAAGAGCTGAAGAAAGCCTACCGCAAACTTGCAATCAAATACCATCCGGACAAAAATCCCGGCGATAAAGCCGCGGAAGAAAAGTTCAAGGAGGTTTCGCTCGCCTACGAAGTGTTGAGCGATCCGGAAAAACGTCGCCAGTACGACCAGCTCGGCCACGAAGCGTATACCAGCCACGGGACCGCGGGCGGCGGTGGCGGCGGAGCGGATTTCCGTCATGCCCAGGATATTTTCAGCCAGTTTTTCGGGGGCGGCGTATCGTTTGAGGACCTCTTCGGCGGTGGTGGCGGCGGCGGCCGGCGGCGTGCTTACAATGGTCCGGTAGACGGAGACGATCTCCGGTACGATCTGGAGATCGACTTTGAAGATGCCATGTACGGCGCCGACAAGAAAATCACCATGCCACGGCTGGTGGACTGTCCGGATTGCAGCGGTTCCGGCTGCGAACCGGGCTCCGGCAAGAAAGTTTGTCCGAAATGCGGCGGCACCGGTCAGCAGACAGTTTCTCAGGGTTTTTTCAGCATGAGCCAGCCCTGTTCACGCTGCCGCGGCACCGGTCAGATCATCGAGAAGCCGTGCAGAAAATGCGGCGGCGCCGGACGTATCGAAGTGGAAAAGAGTTTCCAACTCCACATTCAACCCGGGGTGGATACGGGGTCGCGGCTCCGGGTGCCGGGAAAAGGCGGAGCCGGACTGCGCGGCGGAAAGCCCGGTGACCTTTATGTGGTCATCCATGTTCGTGCCAACGACATCTTCACCAGGAACGAGGAGGATTTGCTCTGCGAAGTCCCGGTGCCGTATGAGACCTGTGTACTCGGCGGAGTTGTGGAGGTGCCAACCATTTCCGGCAAAGCGAAGATGCGGGTTCCTGCAGGAACTCAGAGTGGAACGATTCTGCGGCTCAAGGGCAAAGGGGTGCCCTCTCTCCGGGGGGGCGCACGCGGCGACCTGCACATCCGCGTACTGGTGGAAAGTCCCACCGGCCTTTCCGCGGAACAGCAGGAGCTGCTTCGGAAATTTGCCGCGAGCCTGACAGAAAAGAACCATCCCCGCATTGCCTCGTATCGGGAGCGGGCGAAACGTTTCCTCCGCGACGACCAGGCGTAGAAACCCATCGCGAGGTGAATCATGCCGAGGCAGACTCCGAAGGATCCGGTGCTCGCCACCAATAAGAAAGCCTTTCACGACTACAACATCATCGAGCGGTTCGAAGCGGGCATTCAGCTTGTGGGAACCGAGGTGAAAAGTTGCCGGGAACGGGCGATTCAGCTCAACGAGGGCTACGTCAAGATTTCCGGCAACCAGATGTGGCTGGTCAATGTGCATATCGCGCAGTACGGCTTCGGCAACCGCTTCAATCACGAGGTCCGGCAGCAACGCCGGCTGCTGATGCACCGCAATGAGATTCTCAAGCTGGCGCAATGGCTCGGCACGAAAGGCGGCACGATCATCCCACTCAAATTCTACCTCAAACAAGGATTGGTCAAAGTGGAGATCGCCTACTGCCAGGGCAAGAACCGCGGCGACAAACGGGAAACCCTGCGCCGGAAACAATCTGATATGGAAATGCGACGCCAAGTGAAGCGTTGATTCCCTTCAGGCAAATGGTGGTTCTTCCTCAAGCCGATTTGTCTTCAAAAAAAATAGCGGGAGTCTGACGGGAATTCGAATGTCTGCAAGGATTTGATGCCAAGGGAGCTGGAGGGCCTGACCCCCTCCAGACCTCTTCGATGGGAGAAAGCGGTGCCGGGGCGGAATTTTCCGACTTCTGCGGGGCGCAGTCGGGATGGAGACGGATGACTGAACTTCCGCAAGAATTTGATGCTCGGGGGAGCTGGAGGGCCTGACTCCCTCCAGACCTCTTCGATGGGAGAAAGCGGTGCCGGGGCGGAATTTTCCGACTTCTGCGGGGCGCAGTCGGGATGGAGACGGATGACTGAACTTCCGCAAGAATTTGATGCTCGGGGGAGCTGGAGGGCCTGACTCCCTCCAGACCTCCCCGCCCGTGAGAAAACAAAACCGGGTTGATACTGATCCGCACGCGGCCCTGCGGGCCTTACTTGTCGGGCTTC
>OLGD01001023.1_pt1 | contig 47448 bp, 42 predicted proteins | sample 1605311 | NCBI WGS metagenome assembly OLGD01 (sample SAMEA3888917, study PRJEB22519) | human gut metagenome | biome: human gut; feature: human-associated habitat; material: faeces | place: Denmark | collected 2010
TAATTGCTGATCGTCGTGTAATCCTTGACCTTCTCTACGCGAAATATGCCCACATGAAAACCCTCCATTCCATTTGTAAATTCAAGACGCGCTGACCCCATGGTCAAGCGCCGTTTTGTCATCGTTCCTGATTTTTCTGCCGCTGTTTCTGCCACACGTCCAGCAGCTTGATGATGGTCTGCTCCATCTGCTTGGGCGTATACGACTTCGGAAAATACCTGCGCAGCGTGTCGCTTCTGAGCGTCACCTTATCCATGTAACAGAAATCCCTTGTCCGTCAAGGGCATATGAACAGCGGCTGCGCAGCTGCCTTTGACAGGTTGTAGGATTTCTGCTTCATGGCAATCAAGGCGGCGAACAGGATACCCTGCCCGTCGCCTCGTTCCACTTTAGTTTTTGCACCGGATTTCGACGTTTACACAAAATATGAGATAGCCCCTAACAATCGTTAATACTGATTAAAAAGGTTAACTTTCCACTTTTGGCTGCGTGCAAATGATTCTGCGAGACTATTTGAAAAACAATGAATGGTCAGTTCAGCATCAGATAGCCTTGCTTCACTTTTTGAAAACGCATCTTCCTCAATAGTCGTATTCATTGATAAAATCACAACATCTTTCAAACAACGACAGTCATAGAACGCTTTTGATGGAATTGATGAACATGCTTGGCTAACAGTAAAACTAGTTAATGCCGTTGCACTAAACGCTTCTTCTCCTATACTCTCTAATTTCTCCATTCCTTGTATTTCTTCCAGCAAGACAGAGCCCTCAAATGCGCCCTGTCCAACGGATATTACACCATCACATCCTTCCACTCTACAAAGTTTTGTAAACCAAAAAGCATAATCATCAATCACAGATACTGTTTCTGGAATAATCACATATTCCAAACTTTCTTCGGATGCGAATGCAAAACTACCGATATATTCAACACCCGAAGGGATCTTAAATATGCTTTTTCCACCAGCTGACGGATAACATAGCAATTTCTTCATATCTTTAGAATATAGAACACCATCTTTCGATGCATATCGAACGTTTTGATCATGAACATCTATTTCTTGAATTTCAGCAAAGCTCCCATTTCGTTCAATTTCATCATCGCCCGAAATCAATGTTGAAGGAATGATAAGACGTTTCACCTTTCCCTGCAAGGAATTTGTTGCTAGGTTGATTACCCCTTCCTTTATTTTCAAAATATCAACCTTTTGACCGAAAGGCTGCAAAAGAAAGGTTTTTCCGTCTTTTGAGTAAAGACAACCATCATACGAAGATAGTTGAGGGTGAGTGGCAGACACATCAAAATCTGTAGCATTAAGCCTGTTATAAAGCACATCAATTTGAGAAAATGAATCCGGTACATAAATAATCGCTTCCTCATATTGATCCATTTCAAGCAAATCAGATTTAGACAGTTCTGTACAGCCTTCCTTTATTCTTATATATACCTGATATAAATTTATGGATTCAATTGAAATATTTTCTACCGCAATAGCTTCTTGCTCCCACACCATGAACAGATGTATCAACATAAAAAATATTGCAAATCTCTTCTTCAAAGCATCCGTCTCCTTTTAGTAATTCGGCTCATGTCAAGCTCATCCAAGGAAACAACATACTTCGGGAAGTTGTCTCGAATACGATCATACGCACCAAACTCATGGCTGACTGTTTCCTCAGACGCCAGCAGATAAGCGCCCTGCCATACCATTCTTTCTTTTTATCTCTCACCGATGATCCCGCGCAGCGCTTTTTTGGCCATCATCAAATCGGCCGGGTCGCGCTTAATCCAACTGGAAATCATCGAGCCATGGATCAGTGCAAAAATCGCCTGCGCCTTAGGAACACTTTCCTCTTCAGAAAAGCCAAATCGCACCAGATGATCCGCATAGAGTTTCTGCCAGTCATCGTAGAGTCGGCGGCAGGTTTGGTTGACGCTTTCATCCAGATAGACAGATTCAATCGAGATCATCGTAAGGAACAGCGACGCAAAATATTTGCCCGAAGCCACGCGCTGAGCGAGGCGATCCGCCATATGTTCAAAAGAAGCCAGCGCCGTTTCTTCCACGAGGATATGCCCATTGATGCCGCGCTCCATCCTGCGGTAGCTGAATTCGAGCGCTTCCTGAAGAAGCTGCTTCTTTCCACCCGGGAAGTAATAATAAAAACTCCCCTTCGGCACATCGCAGCTTTTCAGCAATTCCGACAGTCCCAGCCCATAGTAACCCTTTTCCGCAAAAATGCGTTCTGCCTCCGCAAGAATCAGCGTCTTTTTGTCCAACGCCTGATCCGTTTCGTTTGCCATGTTCCTCACTCCCATGACATCATTATACAAAAAAATACCGGAATCGGCAACCGACTCCGGCATTTTTTACGTTAAACCGTACAAATCATATAGGCTCTGCTTACTGCGCGATCACGACGTTCACCGCGTTCGCCGCATCATAACCGGAAGCGATTGCCCATCCAAACAGCGTTGCGCCCATATAAACGTCGCCCTCCAGACCGCCGACGACTTCGCCCGCCGCGTACAGACCCGGAATGGCTTCCTGCTTCGTGTTGAGCACCTGCATGCTGTCGTTGATATGCAGACCGCCGAGGGACGCGTAGTAACGGATGTGCATCTGAAGCGCGTAGAACGGGCCTTCCTCGCTCTGCGCCGCGGCAGGCGTGCGTCCGAACACATCCGCGGTCTGAGCCGCCGCACAATCGTTGAATGCCTTCGCGGAGGCTTCCACCGCGTCCGCCGGAAGATTCAGCTTCTCGCAAAGCTCGGCCAGCGTCGCGCCCTGCTTCATAACCGGCTGACCGTCATAATCGTCGCTCAGCCACTTCTCCACGTCTTCCATCGTGTAAATCTTGGAATTGGTCATGCCCGCGTTGAAGTTGTCAAACGCCGTCTGATCCATGATCAGGTACTGCGCTTCGTTCTGCTTCATCGCCTGCATCAGATCCCAAGCGTTCGCGCTCTCGTTGAAGAAGCGCTCGCCGTTCTGGTTGACCATGTAAGCGCCCGCCTTATATGCGCCCGCAACGCCGGGGTTGCAATACTGACCCAAACCGCTCGGCAGGATCATGGAGTTCGGCTGGGTGTTCACCAGATCCATGTTGATGAGGTCGGCATCCAGTCCTTCAACCATCTTGATCGCATCGCCCGTCGCGCCCGCATGACCGGCATAGACGAACTTCTTGTATTCATCCGGCACAAGCGCATCGTTCGCGCCATAGCCGCCGCTGGCCAGAATGACTGCCTTCGCGCGGATGGTGTACGCCTTGCCTTCGCCCTCAGCCTTCACGCCGACAACCGTGCCGTTCTCTACAACGAGTTCCGTCGCGGGGGTGTTGGTCAGGAGCGTGCCGCCGACAGCCTCCAGCCGCTCAGCCAGGTTCTTGCAAACGCCCGCGCCGCGCCCCTCGCCGGAGTAACTGCGGGACGGCTTGCCGCTGCGCTGATACGGACCAGCCGCGCCATCCTCGCCAACCAGCCAGTCAAACGCCTCGCCGATGGTGTTGGCAAACAGCTCAACGGTCGCACGGTCGTTCTTCTGGTGGCCGTTCGCCATCATATCCTCGACCAGCTTCTCGGCGGAATCTTCATAGCCGTCTTCCTTCTGCCACTTGGAGCCGGTCGCCATCGTGCCGGAACCAGCCATCGCGCTTGCGCCGCCGATCACACCCATCTTTTCCAGCAGGATCACGCTGTGCCCATTCTGAGCCGTCTTCAGTGCCGCAGAAAGACCCGCCGCACCCGCGCCGACGACGACCACATCCGCGTCCATCTGGACGTCTTCCAGTTCGGAAGCTGCAACGGCCGCCGTCATCTTGTCCATATCCGCGCCCGCCTGCGTAAGCGCATCCGTCATCGCCGCTTTGAATGCTTCCGACGTCACCGTCGCGCCCGCAACGGAATCCACGCCGATCGTCTGATTCGCAAGCACCGCTTCCACCAGCTTCGGCAGTGCCGCCGCGCCGATGCCCTCGGTTTCGCTATGCTCCAGAATGTCGATTGCGGTGATCTTCTCCGCATCAACCGTCACGCTCAGCTTCACATCACCGTGAAAGCCCTGTGCTGCCGCCTCATAGGTGCCGGGGGTCATGCCCTCCGCCATCGCCGCGCCGCCGATGCTGCCCAAAAGCAGCATGGACGCCAGAAAAGCCGATATTATCTTTTTCATACGTCTTTCCCCCTATTTCATTTGCCTTGTAGACGCTCGTCTACTATACGACCGTCTAGTATAATAGCTCAGTGACAAGGATTTGTCAAGACCTCATTCAAAAAAAAGCCTAAGCAAAGCGGTCGCTCAGTAACTTCTTCGCCCGCTTATCACCTCACAGCGTTCCAATTTTCCGCAAATGTTGAGACAGACTTGAAAAAAACGCCATTAACTGCTTACGATGCTATCTGCCTGCAGCAGCAGTCTCGCTCTGTAAATGTTCATCGTCATTATCGAATCACTGCACATTCATAGCTGGTTTTTTCGCCGAAAAAACTGTTTTTATCAGTTACAACTGATAAAATGCAGAATTCGGCAATGATTTCAGATATACTTGCAAGAAAAATAAGTCTTCTATAGATGTTTATTCCTGCTCTCAAACAAACCATATTCCCAATACGCTCAAAGCTCCTTGTCTATAATCGCCAGCACCTTTTCTCTAAATCCCACATTTACAGATCGCCCTCCTTGCAATTCACCGAAGCCCCGACGTCAAACCCGTTGGGAAAACGCTGACGCAGTTTGTCCAGATTTCCCTGAAAAACTGTCTCCAGCGGAACATCCAATGCGGTGGCCGCCTCGGCGAGATACCACGCCACATCTCCAAGCTCTTTGATCAAAAGCCGTGGTTCCCAGCACTCACGCTGCCGAGAACCACGACTTCATTTTTCTGACCATGGGAGCAGATCATCAACCTCAAAGTCCTTGTTCTGCTCTGCGCGCTCAGGCAATATGCCAAGCACAGGCGCCATGCACTCACGCTTTGACCGCTCTGCTATCGCTCCTAAATCAGCCGTCTCCGCTCGATGATTCCTGCGGCTCGCTTTGCTTCCGGTATTGTCATATGCTTCTCTCCATAGTTTTTCAAGTTTACTTGTTTTCTGGGTTCCAGTTTTTCAAGTACTATGGATAAGTATCGCATGTTTAGAGGCCGTTGTCAGGACACGGGATTATTGAGCGGTTACGAAAGGCTTGTAGGTAAAACCTTTCCGATGAGAATTTGAGATCATATATTATTTGCGATAAATACAATATGTTTGACCCTGAAAGGACGCGGAAACACGTTGCTCAGAGGCTCATACCAAAATGAGTAGCAGCTGGTGCCGGTTAGACTATGTCACAACGTAATTTTGAAAATTAAGGGAACAAATGGTGAGCTCTGATCGTCTTATTTATAAGTTGCTAAAACTGGTGGAGCAGAAAACTCTTAGATGAGGAGGTAATTCCATGAAAAAACTTCGGTCTATAGGCTGCTTAATCGTACTGATTTTGTCTGTTTTGAACTTGAAAATTGCTCTGGGCCAAGGAGAAGAAAGTCTTAATAATGACCAAGATGTAACTCTGGAGGTTGATGGTGGATTTCTGACCCTAATGATTCCAGCAGAGTATCAGTATCAAACTGTTGAACTAACAGAACTGGAACGCTATCCGTTCAGCTATACGTTTATGAATGAAGAAACTGGAATTCGGTTTACTGTGTATAGTACGTTGCATAGTCAAAAAGATCAGAGCCATTTTCTCAAAAAGCTATACGACAAGAGCAACAGACACATCGTTTTTGAGGATGTCTTGATTGGTGGGTATACATACATTGTCTATACAATTGAACAAGCTACTTATGATTATGGATTTCTTGTTCGTACAGATAATGGATATAGCTATCAATTCCAATACGCTCTACCGTATGATAGGATTCAAAACGAAATACCGGAAGATGCCATCTCTATTCTATCAACTATGGTCATTCACGAACCCCCCATACCTGATCAATTGGGAATGGAGAATAGGCATGCCCATTAGGGCATAGAAGTTTCGATAGCGGGTTGTCAAATTTGGAGTATGGAATAATACATCAAGTATTCTGGTATTCTGGAGGTAAAATGAAACGCAAAATAGTGTTATGCCTAATCATTACGCGGATGTCTTTTCATACTGCTTTTGCAGACGGTACGGAGCTGCCTCATGCTTCGGATTCCATACAAGTGTTGAATCAGGACAATCTTAAATAGGGATACCGGATCTATTCCCGGTTTTCCCCATTTGGTCGCAGAATACAAGTCCTTGACTTCTTCATAAATAAAGTCAAAGTTTATTGCTCTATCTATTTTCCTCAACAAGTGATCTCTTGGAACCAAATCTTCCAAACTTACAACGCGGATATCTTTCTGCTTGTCTCGATTCTGCTTCTTATACATAGAATCACCCCGGAATCATGATTCGTATTATATCATGTATCCGGGGTGTTTGCATACTTTTGTCGACAGGCTGAGGGGCTGTTTCCGGAAGGAAGCAGCCCCTTTCTTTTCGGGTAATATAAGCATGTTGTGCAAATATATTTCGCATATGTTCATAATACTATTTTAGGTAAACTGCTTCATCCAAGCTTTCAGTTCCATCGCTGTTTACAGGAACAATCTGAATTAAAGATATCTCATGTTCAAACATAATACGACTATAAAATTGTGTTGGAATGCTTACAATAGAAGCATCTTGCACCGTGCCTATGTTACACTCCTTTACTCCGTTCATGTATAGATTGAAGCTCGAAGGATAGGAATTCAGTTTCACGCCAGGATCGATCACAATTTGAATTTCTACATCAAACGCATCTTTCGCCGTTTCGGTCATTTTTGCGGCAATGGTATATCCCCTTAGAATATACTGCGTTGTCGAATATTGCCGCAACGTTCCCTGCTGTGTTGATGCAGAGGCGTCGGTCAAGGCCAGATAGTTGGCAAGCATAAACCCATAGGTATCATTTGCTTTTACATGATACCAATCATCGACCTTCCCGATTACCGTAACTCTGTCTCCATTATAATACTTACCAAGCACGTCAGCTTCTAAAGAAGGCTGACTGCGCAAATTCAACCATGCATTCTTTTCGTTATTCGTTACATAAGCAATGGGTGTTTGAGAAGGGATACTTGCAGGATCGCTTCCCAAATAAAGGAATTCTGTCTTCATGAATCCGTATCTGTTTCCAACGGAAACATAGGCCCATTCCTGCGAAGGATCACTATAGCAGACGACTTCAGCCCCAGTGTAATATAGCCCTAACGACTCAGATTGTGTTGAGGGTAGGCTCCGAAGGTTAAGGCGTTGTCCATTGGAGTTGTTTACAACAGCGGTACAATACACTGTATACCCTGGCTGCGGTGAAGTCCACTGTGCTTCCTCCTGCGGAATCGTTGTCTGTGGCGTCGATGTTTTCTCATCGAAAACAGGTGACATTGTGACCTGAGCAACGGGTGTTGGTGTGATCAGGACAACGGGATCATTTCCAGGTAGCACTGGATCTCCAGCTCCAGCTTTTTCGATGTTGTCAGCTGTTATCCAACCTGTAAAAAAACCCAGCATTTCGGTATGCATTCTTATTTCAATCCAATCACCGGAGATAGAAAGAATATCGCAAGGTTCGCCTACAGCAAGAGCTGAAATGATATCGGAATCCTTATCGGGAAGACTGTAAACGTCTTTCGCCCTACCGTAATTCACATATCCTTCTCCGATTGATAATGAGGAAGCTATTGCTGCATACCCATATGTTCCTGTAAAAAGCACTCCAAGCAACAGCACCAGCAAGACGAAACACGTTTTTTTCACGCTCATCCACCTTTTCTTTTTTCACAACTTTCCGTATCCCTTCTTACATTATAATAGACGATGAATGCTTGCCAAATCATGCCTCCTTTCTGCAAATTCCAAAAAATATCCATTTCTTCATGCTATGTCTCTTTGTAAGTGCTAACCCTGCATCCTGAATGGGACGGGGCTGGACAAAAAGTTGAACAAGTCATGCAGCAAAGCACCGGCTATGCTTCTAGCTTTCCTGCGTTCATACAAAGGGTAAAGGATGGACATGCAGGGGTCCCCCAACTGCCGGACTTCCTTATGCATAAACTTCAACCATTCATACTCCTTTAAGACCCGTACTTCTTGCTCTTGTGCATATCAAAAACTGTCTCTGTCATAGTGCAGCAGCTCGCGCCCAACAGGGAGAGTATAAAACTCCTTGATCCAGCCGGCCGCCTTGCCGATACACCAGCAGAGAAGCATATTGAATTTCAGCCCGCGCTTGCGGCTGAACCGAACCAGCGGCGTAACATCCAGCGTTTTGAAAAAAGTCACCATAGGATTCGGCGTGTTCATCCAAAGCGCATACGCCTCAGCACGGGTAGTCGTTTTATGATCGATAACGGTCGATTTCATTCTTCACACTCCAATGCACGCTCCTCCATTCATCTTGCTAAAATCAGTTTTACAAGCCCGCCAGCGCCAGAAATTTTTTATCCGACTGAATACTCTGTGTCAGAAACTGACCGTCCCGGAACAGGGCATAGGTCGTGACCGGTGCGGGTACATTCTGTGCAGATTCTTTGTCAGTGATATGGATGGCCTTGAACGGGATACCATGTTCCTTCGCCACCTCCTGCACCCTTGGTACCCAATAATAGGTGTAGGGACACTGATCGGTGTAATACAGAACAAAACCGTTATCTTCAATCGCCGGATGCTTCGCGCATTCCCGGAACTTCGGCATCTGTGCAGTCGGTTCAATGGAAAGGTACATGAGATTGATCCCGCAGTCGGATATGTCTGCCACACGGAACCCTTTGTAGGCAAGGAATTTCGGGTCAGCAAGAAATTCCCGCTTCCTGCCCTCCGCGCACAGAATGCAAATACCTTTCTTCCCCTGCGCCTTGGCATCACGGATGCACGCCTCCAGCAGATCATTTGAGTATCCGTGTCCCTTCATGGAACCGGATACCCAGAGACAGTCAATGTAGAGATAGCCGTCTGCCTCAATAGGCACCCATGCGTTTTCAGCCGGAATGTATTCGATAAAGCATTTACCGCGTTCTTCGCTGCGATAGAAAACAAGTCCATCATCAAAGCGCTGCCGCAGCCATTCTTTTTTTGCGACGCTCTGCTTACCGGACATGGCGCAGCAGATATGTTCCTTGTCAATATTTTCTTTTGTGATCCGAATATAGTTCATCGGTTATTCCTCCAATGCCGTTGTTCTTTCGTTTTGGCGATGGCAATTCATCGAACATTGCCTCAAAGAGCTCTGTAAGAAACACTTTGCTATCAACTTCATCCACCAGCAGCATTTCTTTCGCTCCCTCATACGGGAGCTCACAGATTGCCGCAGGCATAAGTTCCAGAGCGGATCTTGTTTTCTTTACAAGCAGTCGATCATCATAGATTCCACCGACGATTTTACCTCGGTAATAGAGGATAAATTCTCCCATCATAGGACGGTAAGAAATATCGTCCAGATCGGATAGCTGTTCCAGAATGAAATGAAGATACTCTTTACCGGATGCCATTTTTTCCTCCTGTTCAGAACAGTTGCCCCGTCAGCTTCCGCTTTTCCTTCTTCGGAAAAGTCGCTTCAAATCGTTCAAAGCCCTCCGGGTCTTTCTCACAGACAAAATATCCCACTGGGTCTTTGTAGGTGCCGGAGATACCGTCCAAAAAACCGGGCGTCAGCTCCTTGATGAGAAAATAATCCGCTTCAGGGTCGTCGGCATAGCGGATACCCTTTATTTTGGCAGGCACAAAGCCGGACTTGCCGTAAAAGTCAATATTGCCGGTGATGGCAAGTGCTCCTGCACCCATTTCCTTGGCTTTTTCCATGGAATAGTCCAGCAGCTTCTTTCCGTAGCCCTGCCGCTTGTATGCGGGCGCAATGCCGATGGGGCCGAAGGTCATGATCGGCACCTTTCTTCCGTCATCGCAGTCGATTTCCGACCACACATAGATGACCTGCCCGATCAGCTCGCCGTCCAGCTCCATGACGAAGTCCAGCTCCGGCACAAATGCCGGGTCATCCCGATAGCAGTGCAGCACATAGTACTCCATGCAGCCGGGGCGGTAGACATTCCAAAAGGCCTCGCGGGTCAGGTTTTCAACATTGCGATAGTCATCTTTGGTTTCCAAACGAATGGTGATCTTCTTTTCTGACATGGCGTTTCTCCTTATCTCTTGTCAATAATTTTGTCGATCAGCCCGTAAGCAAGGGCTTCCTGCGCCGACATGTAGTTGTCGCGCTCCGTATCGGCGGCAACCTGTGCAAAGGTTTTTCCCGTATTCTCGGAAAGAATGCGGGTCAGCCGCTGTTTGGTTTTCTGCATTTGTTCGGTCACGATCTGAATATCCGTGACCGGGCCGTGTACGCCGTTCCCAGCGATCAGCGGCTGGTGGATCATGTTTTCCGCATTCGGCAGTGCGATCCGCTTGCCCTTTGCGCCGCCTGCTAACAGGAAAGCGCCGAAGCTCGCGGCCAGACCGATGCAGATGGTGGACACGTCGCACTTGAGATACTGCATGGTGTCGTAAATCGCAAACCCGGCCGTGACCGAGCCTCCGGGGCTGTTGATGTAGAACTGAATATCCTTGTCTGGGTCTTGTGCTTCCAGAAACAGCATCTGCTCGACGATGGAACTGGCGGATGCGTCCGTTACTTCCTCACCGAGAAAAACAATTCGGTCGGAGAGGAGCCGGGAAAAAATGTCGTAGCTACGTTCGCCGCGACTGGTTTGTTCGATCACATAGGGAATGATGCTCATATATGTTTACTCCTTGATTTCTTTTGGTTTCATACAAAACAGGTGAATGCCAAGCGCCGCATTGAAGCCTGTTGCAGCAAACACGCTGAAACGCTCGACCACGCCGAAATACTCGGCAGGGACGATTTTCATACCCATTGCGCCCACAAGCATCATGGCCAATGCGACAGCGGCGCAGACACCATAAGAACGACAGTTTTTGCTCTTGGCTCCTGCGACGATGATCATGGTCAGTGATACGATGGACAGCAGCACCACCAAAGCGGTTGTGACCATGTGCATCACATCCTGAAAGGCCCCGGCATAGCCGCTGCTACTGAGCGGGAACATCCGATACCCGACCGCCGAGATCCACTCCATGATGGCGAACAGATAAATGCCCGAACGGAGCAGCTTGGTTTTCTGTCCTTGGATGCCGATACAGACGACGGTCGCGCAAACGACCTCGCACGCATTGTAAAGGGCGCTCAGCTGATTCCAGAGTGCCAGCGATGGCGCATTGGCGGCACTCAGGTCGCTGACAGCCTGTGCCATCCAGTTATAGCCGGGATAGGTCAGCGGCGCAAACACGACCGCCGCCGTGTACGAAAGAAAGCTGACAACGCCCAGCAGCCCTAATTTTTGAGTCAAAGATCGCTTCATTTTATCGCTCCCTGTGCTTATCAAGTTTGGCTTTCCCAAAAGCACCGATAGGGCTGAAAGCCTGCTGCCGCATAGAATTTCTGCGCCGACTCATTGAATGTCCAGACATCCAGTGTCACCTGATCAAAATCTCGATGTTTTGCTTGCGCTTTGCAAATGTCAGCAAAAGGATTGAATCGACACGGTGAGATGTGCCGCATGGGCAGCGCAAAGATCACAAGCCCGATCCACGAAAAGGATACCTTCAGATTCATAAAGCAACACCGGCTTTCACAGCAAATTCAGGCAGCTTTGCGGGCTTTCCATAAATGGCAATCAGCGCGCGGAACTCCCGGCGGAACGCCTCACGCAGCTCTGCCTCCGTCAGGTGCAGATGATCCGTATTGGCGAGAATCGCCAGTCCGTAGGTAAAGTAGATCATATCCTGATGAAAGCGGCGTGCGACGTCCTCCGCATATCCGAATTCATCGACGATCACGCCGATGACCTCCTGCATCAGAACATCGCTTTGATATGCCCCTGGCTGTTCGCCCTCCAGATAGAGCCAGCGGAACAGCTGCTTTTCCTCGGCAGCGAATTTGACGAAGCCCATGCCGTAGCTGCTGTAGCGGCTGTCGCTCCCCTCGTGGGCGCGCAGAGAATCCCGCACGCGCTGTGTGTGCAGTTCGATCGCACGCTGCGTCAGCGCGGCCTTCAGTTCGTCCATGTTCTTGAATGAAAAGTAGATCGGCTGCGTGGAGCAGCCCAGTTTTTTGGCGACGCTGCGGGCATTGATGGCGGAAAAGCCATCGTCACGCAATACCTCCACCGCAGCGTCGATGATCTGTTCCTTTGAAACTTTTCTGACTGCCGGCATAAGCACCATCCTTGTATAATAACACTGCGTTATATATAACGCAGTGTTATTATATCTTGTGGGACGTGATTTATCAAGCGGCATGTTATTCTCCTGTTTCAATGGAGAAAACCCGGAAGTTCCACCCGGCATAGCTTGACACCGCCGCGGTAAAGTGCTATAATAACGACAGTCATCCCATGACCATAGAACATTCATTGTCCTATAAAGAATGCAGAACATGGGAGTTCAACACAAGGGAGGAATGTATAACATGAAACGAGTGATCGCACTGCTGCTGACGCTGGTCATGCTGCTGGGCCTGGTGCCCACGGCTCTGGCCGCCGAAGCCGCCGCCCCCGACGGGACCGTGGTGAAGGCGGAGGAGGTCAGCGGCACCCCCCGGCTGGACGCCATGGCGGAGAACGACTCTGCGGCGGAAACCACCCAGCCCACCGGGCATCAGCCCGATGATATGGTGACCATCCTCGTGGAGCTGGAGCGCGCTCCCGTGCTGGAGGGCTTTGCCGCGAAGAAAACGGCTTCCACCAGCTCTGCCGGTGCGGAGATCGCCGCCTATCTTGCCGGCGGCCGCGCGGAGAAACAGGATGCCGCCATTCGCCGGGATCAGAAAAAGGTCTTTGCCGAGATCCAGGCGGCCCAGCCCGCCGCTCTCCAGGCGGAGGGCACCCGCACTGCCGGCGCCCCTGAGCTGATGGAGCAGTGGACGGTGCTCTTTAACGGCATGGCCGTCCGCGCCCCCTATGGCATGCTGGATACCATCCGCAGTCTGAAGGGCGTGAAGTCCGCCCATGTGCAGCATGTTTACAGTCAGCCCGCCTCTCCGGCCACCAATGCCGGTGTGGCAGGCTACAGCTATGACATGGTCCACCTGCAGGAGGTCTGGAACAAGGGCTACACCGGCAAGGGAATGCTGGTGGCCGTGGTGGATTCCGGCCTGGACATGGAGTATTCCAGCTGGTGGAGCGATGAGGAGGGCGCCAACGTCACCGGTCTGCGCCGGGTCCACGAGGCCTTCCGGGACGACTCCTTCTACTCCCAGCTCAGCAACAGCGACCTGCGCTATACCAAGGAGTCCCTGCTGGCCTTCCTGAACGGCCGCCAGCTCAATGCCAATAGGCTGAGCCCCGCCTCCAACGAGGCCATGTACAAGACCCGCAAGGTCCCCTTCGCCTTTGACTACGCCGGAGACGCCGACCCCTATACCGGCGAGATCATCAGCGGCGACGTCAACGTCCGCAACAGCGGCAGCAACCACGGCACCCACGTCTCCGGCACCGTGGCGGGCTTTGTCCAGAGCCAGGAGGGCGAGGTCCTCTTTTCCGGCGTAGCCCCCGATGCCCAGCTGATGATGATGAAGGTCTTTGCCGACGGCGGCAACTCCGGCGCCACGGAAAGCGCCATTCTCAACGCCCTGGAGGACGCCATGACCCTGGGCGCCGACGCCGTGAACCTGTCTCTGGGCTCCGACAACGGCTTTGCCTATGACGACACCGCCATCCACGGCGTTTATGCCCGGCTGGAGCAGGCCGGCGTCATCCTGATGACCGCCGCCGGCAACAGCGAAAACTCCCCCGCCCAGGGCAATGAGCGGGGCGGCCTGAACCTGGCGGAGGACCCGGATATCTCCATGATGTCCTCTCCCGCCGTCTACCCCTCCAACCTGGCGGTGGCCTCCATCAACAGCACCATCAACATGCAGAGTGTGCTGAGCTGGACCGACGCCCAGGGCCAGAGCCATACCGTTCCCTTCTCCGACCCCAACGAAGTGGCCATGAAGCGGAAGTTCCCCGAGAGCCAGAGCTTCGTTGTGTATGACGCGGGCTACGGCACCTACATGGACTACTACAACGCCGGATTCAGCAACGGCTACAACGGCGGCAAGACGGGTATTGCCCTGGTCAAGCGCGGCAGCGCAGACGGCAGCACCCTCTCCTTCGCCGACAAGATCAACAATGCCAGCAGCTTCTCCGGCACCAACTACATGGGCGAGAGCTACGGCGTGCTGGCTGTGCTGGTTTATGACAGCGACCCCGCCGCCACCACGCTTATCAACATGAACACGGACAACACCTCGCTGACCTCCGCCTTTATTTCCGGCGTGGACGGCGCGGCCATGATCGATGCGCTGAACGCCGGGCAGGAGGTCCGCATCACCGTTCACCAGCAGGACCAGCTGTCCGACTGGGAGGAGGGCGGCCAGATGTCCTCCTTCACCTCCTGGGGCAGCGGCTCCGGACTGGAGCTGAAGCCCGAGATCACCGCCCCCGGCGGCAACATCTGGTCCACCGTGATGGACAGCAGCTATGTGGAGGGCGCCGGGAAGTACGATGACTATACCGGGTCCTACAGTCTGATGAGCGGCACCTCCATGGCGACGCCCCATATGGCGGGCCTGGCCGCGCTGGTGGAGCAGTATGTCAAGTCCCAGCATCCCCAGCAGGACGCCGCCGCCAGCGCCGACCTGACCAACCATCTGCTGGTGAGCACCGCCGTGCCCCAGCAGGAGAACGGCGTATACGTCTCTCCCCGCCGCCAGGGCGCCGGCCTTGTGAACGCAGCCGCGGCCATTTCCACCCCTGCCTACATCGATGTGGACGGCAAGCTGGTGGGCAAGCTGGAGCTGGGCGACGATCCCGGCTGGAGCGGCAGCTATGATCTGGACTTCCGGGTGGAGAACCTGGGCAGCGACACCCTGAGCTACAGCATGAAGGCCGTGCTTCTGCGGCCGGATACCGCAGAGCAGGACGGCAAGACCATGGTCCTTGCCAGCGATGTGCTGATCCGTGAGGTGGATCTGGGCAGCGTCAGCGTGCCCGCCGGCGGCACACAGGTCAGCCGGACCGTTTCCCTCACCGCTTCCGACATCGCCGCCATCCGCGACCTGTTCCCCAACGGCAGCTATGTGGAGGGCTTTGTGATCCTCACCGCCGCCGACGGCTCCGCGCCTCAGATCGGCATGCCCCTGCTGGCCTTCCTGGGCGACTGGACCTCTGCCCCCATCCTGGACCGCGCCAACTGGTTCGACGAGCCCCAGGACGGCGAAAACGTGATGAACAACGACTGTACCCTGGGCGTCAACGTGGTGGGCAGTACCATCCGCAGCGCCGGGGAAGTGGTGAACTTCCTGAACCTGGGCCAGAACATCTTTGATACCGACATTGCCGCCGAGAGCAAGCAGACAGTTTTCCACCAGGAGAACTTTGCCATCTCCCCGGACGGCAGCGGCTATTTCGACGCCATTGACGACCTTGAGCTCTATCAGCTGCGGGATGCCAAGCTCTTTGTCACCGAGGTCCGGAACAAGAACACCAACGAGCTCTATTTCCGCACCTTCAACACCTATGTGCCCCGCAGCGTCTATCAGGCCGGCTACGGCGTGGTCCTGCCCATGTCCCTTTACTACTTCACGGATGCCTGGGACGGAACGGACCTGAACGGCGACGTCCTGCCCAACGGCACCCAGTGCGTTTACACCATTACCGCCTATGGCGAGGGTGACTACGGCGACACCGTGGACAATGAGGAGCTGGGCCGCCCGGTGACGGACTTCGAGTCCTTCGTGGACGGCAAGGAGCCCACCTTCAACGGCCACAAAATGGACAAGACCGGCGACGTGCTCTCCTTCGACGTGCTGGTGGACACCCAGGCCCCCAAGCTGGAGAACAACGCCGTGACCTTCTATCAGAAGGATGGCCGCACCTATATGCAGGGCACCGTCTATGACGAGGACGGCTCCCTGGCCTCCGTGGCGGTCCACGCCCAGGTGAGCCGGACCTATACCGACTCCACCGGCCGGGAAATCACCGAGTACAACATCGATCTGCTGAATCCCCTGTATTCCCAGAGCATTTATGACGCCGATACCCACACCTTCACCTTCACCGCAGATGTGACGGAGTATCGCGGCAGCTACAACTGGACCGGCAACGTGTATCTCTCCTGCGGCGACTATGCGGCCAATGACCGCACCTATGCCATCAAGGTGGACGCCTCCCAGGGCCTGACCCTGTCCCAGACATCCGCCCGCCTGCACCCCGGCCAGAGCTTTGACCTCAGCGTGAACAACAACACCGGCTCCACGGCGCCCATCACCCGCACCTCCAGCAACCCCGAGGTGGCCACGGTGGATGAGTTCGGTCATGTGGTGGCTGTGGCTCCCGGCCAGGCCATCATCACCGTGTCCAACGGCACCTACTCCGCCCTGTGCGTCATAGCGGTGGAGGCATCCTCCACGGAGGTGAAGGACTTCAAGCTGTCCATGGACCACTTCTCCGGCCTGAAGCCCAACGGCGCCATCACCGTCCGGGTGGTGGACCTGCAGCCCGCCGATGTGGAGATCTATCAGAATCAGTGGCTGGTATATGAGGACGACGAGGACTGGGCGGGCCTGGTCAGCGTCTCCCAGAACAGCAGCGACGCGCTGGAGGGCCTTATCGACCTGAACTATCAGGCCTCCGCGGACAAGATCCCCTCCGGAACCGGCCATCTGGACGTCACCATCAACGGTGTTACCCGGACCATGACCTTTGACTGGGAGGACGTCTATCAGACCTCCGACCAGGAGGACCTGCAGTCCGACGCCTACTACAACGAGCAGACCTATTACGTCACCGCCGGTGAGACCGCCAGCCTCATCGCCCGGTATCGCCAGACCCACTCCTTCTCCGATGTGAAGCTGTACACGGCCCAGGGGTATGTTTCCGGCGGCAGCGACAATCCCACCACCGCCGCCACCGGCCTGGTGCTGGACGGCCCGGACTTTGTCCTCTCCGGCAGCGAACCCTGGCGCGGCAGATTGGTGAACACCGAGGGCTATGCCCTGCCGGAGTCCATCCATGTGGTTTACCGCTATGATTACGGCTATGAGTATGAGCTGACGGAAAACGCCATGTACAATGGCTATACCTATGACCGTACCACCGGCGATATCGTCGTGTCCGCCCCCTACGGCTCCTCCACCACGGTGGTGATCCGGGCAGACGGCACGGAGAAGGCCGGTAATCCGGCGGGTGCCCTCTCCGGCGTCACCTATGACCGTCCCGACAGCACCTACGGTCCCTTCAACTGGACGGTGACGGAGGGCGGCGGCAAGCTGGAGACCGCCGAGGACGTCAACGTTAACGGCACCCGCAAGAACGTTGCCTATTACACCCCCTCGGAGCCCGGCGTCAGTTATCTGACCGCCACCACCAAGGACGGGCAGTATCATGTGAACTTCGCCGTGGTCTGCCTGCCGGTGCAGGCCAATACCCTGCGGCTGGATGATACCCGGGCCACCCTGCATCCCCTGGAGACTCTGGCGCTGAACGCGACGCTGACTCCTACCCCCACCCGGGCGGAGGACGCCGCGCTGACCTGGACCTCCTTCAACCCCGAGGTAGCCACCGTGGATGAAAACGGCGTTGTCACCGCCCACAAGCCCGGCTACGCTTACATCAAGGTGTCCACCGATATCAACACCAGCGTCACCGCCTACTGCGTGGTGGAGGTATTGCCTGGTCAGGGCTATACCGTGACTCTGGACGCCAACGGCGGCATGGTGAAGCCCGACTCCGTCAGCGTCCAGTACGGCATAGCTGTGGGCCAGCTGCCTGTGCCCGTCCGTGAGGGCTATACCTTCGACGGCTGGTATGACGAAAACGGTGCGCAGTACACCGAGGACACCATATATGCCATCGCCGGAGACGCCACCCTCACTGCCCGCTGGACCGCCAATATCTACGAGATCACCCTGGACGCCAACGGCGGCGTCACCGACGTGGCCCTGGTCCAGGTGACCTTCGGCCAGGCCGTGGGCGCCCTGCCCACACCTACCCGGGAGGGCTATGTGTTCCTGGGCTGGTTCGACGAGGTGGGCAGCCGCTATGATGCTTCCACCGTCTACAGCACAGCCGATGGTGTGACCCTCACCGCCCGCTGGGGTCAGGAGGACAGCACCTTCACCATTACCCTGAACGCCAATGGCGGCAAGGTGGAGCCCTCTGCTCTGGCGGTGGTATACGGTCAGGCTGTGGGCACCCTGCCCGTACCCACCCGGGAGGGCTATACCTTCGGCGGCTGGTACGACAAGGACGGCAACCGCTACGACGCCTCCAGCGTGTACAGCGTCAAGGGTGACACGACCCTGACGGCCCGCTGGATCGAAAACAGTGTCCAGACCGGCGACGGGTTCCCCATCTTCCTGCTGAGCGGCGCGATGATGGCGGCTGCCGCAGGCGCTGTGATGCTCCTGCTGAAGCGGCGGAAGCTCATGGGCGAATAAACAGACCGGAAGTGCTTCTGCACAGGCTGTTATAAAAGGCTCTCCGGCACATGTGCGCCGGAGAGCCGGGAAACGAAACAAGCCAAGGCCGGCAGGTCAATGACCTGCCGGCCTTGGCTTGTCAAAAATCCTTAATGGGACATTCTCCGCTGGGGAGCGGCTCCATCAAAGCGCTGCGGACACGGGCGGAGTGAATCCGCCCTTCGGCAAGGTTTTGCTGGGCAAAACGCTTGGGACGCGGCTGCGCCGCGGGGGAAAAGCAGCAGGGGAGCCGACTCAGGAACCGGCAGCTTACCGTTCCTCGCGGAAGTAGCTCAGACCCAGGCTTGCAGGCGGCTGCTTTGATCCCCCGTCCGGCCAGGCCGGACGGGGGACCCGAATTCATGCTCCTTCGGGCGGAGTGAATCCGCCCTTCGGCAAGGTTTTGCTGGGCAAAACGCTTAGGACGCGGCTGCGCTGCGGGGGAAAAGCAGCAGGGGAGCCGACTCAGGGACCGGCAGCTTACCGCTCCTCGCGGAAGTAGCTCAGGCCCAGGCTTGCAGGCGGCTGCTTTGATCCCCCGTCCGGCCAGGCCGGACGGGGGACCCGAATTTCATTTTCCTCCGGGCGGAATGAATCCGCCCTGCGGCAAGGTTTTGCTGCGTAAAACGCTTGGGACGCAGCTGCGCTGCGGGGGAAAAGCAGCAGACAGACGCCGGATGACGAAAGTCTTACCGCTCCTCTCGGAAGTAGCTGAGGCCCAGACTTGCAGGCGGCTGCTTTTCCTTGTTGTTGCGCAGGCTGGAGATCACCAGCACCACCACGGTGACCACATACGGCAGCATCTTGTACAGCTCCTTCACGGCCATCTGGCTGCCGGTGGGGATGTACAGATACAGGATGTACAGGCCGCCGAACAGGATGGAGGCCAGGACGCTGACATTGGGACGCCAGATGGTGAAGATCACCAGGGCGATGGCCAGCCAGCCGCGGTCGCCGAAGGCGTTGTTGGACCACACGCCGCTGGCGTAGTCCATCACGTAGTACAGGCCGCCGAGACCGGCGATCATGCTGCCCACGCAGGTGGCCAGGTACTTATACCGGGTGACGTTGATGCCGGCGGCGTCGGCGGTGGAGGCGCTTTCGCCCACGGAGCGCAGGTGCAGGCCGGGGCGGGTGTGCTTCAGGAAATAGGAGGACAGCAGGGCCAGGATAATGGCCAGATACGCCAGGAAGCCATAGGACAGGAAGATCTGGCCGAACCAGCCCAGACTCTTGGCAAAGGGCAGGGACTTGGCAAAATAGCCGCTGGTGGCGGACAGGGCGATGGAGGGGACCTCGCTGCCGGTGAGCTTGATCAGGGAGCCGCCGAAGAAGTTGCCGATGCCCACGCCGAAGGTGGTCATGGTCAGGCCGGTAACGTTCTGGTTGGCCCGCAGGGTCACCGTCAGGAAGCAGTACAGCAGGCCCATCAGCAGAGAGCCCAGCAGGGAGCACAGCATGGGGATCAGAATGGCCAGAAAGCCGCTCATCTGGTCGGCGGGCACGGCCTGCTCATAGAAGAACGCGCCGATGACGCCGCAGATACCGCCCACATACATGATGCCGGGGATACCCAGGTTCAGATTGCCGGACTTCTCGGTGAGGATCTCGCCGGTGCTGCCGTACAGCAGGGGGATACCCTGCATGACCGCGCGGGGGATGAAGGATACAATATCAAAATTCATTTTCTCACGCCTCCTTCTTTCCGGAAGAACGGAACTGGACCTTGTAGTTGATGAAGAACTCGCAGCCGATGATGAAGAACAGGATGATGCCCGTCAGAATATCGGAGAAGGAGCGGTTCAGGCCGAAGGCCGTGGAGATCTCGCTGGCGCCGCGGCTGAGGACCACCAGCAGCAGGGACACGAAGATCATGATAACGGGGTTGAACTTGGCCATCCAGGACACCATGACGGCGGTGAAGCCCCGGCCGTCCACGATGGTGGTGGTCATGGTGTGGTCGGTGCTGGAGGTCAGCAGCAGGCCGATCAGGCCGCACAGGGCGCCGGACAGGGCCATGGTCCGGATGATGACCCGGTCCACCTTGATGCCGGCATAGCTGGCGGTGCGGCGGCTTTCGCCCACCACGGCGATCTCATAGCCGTGCTTGCTGTAGTTCAGATAGATGTACATCAGGCCCGTGAGGATGGCCACCACCAGAATGGCCAGCAGGTACTTCTGGTTGCCGATGGTGGGCAGCCAGCCGGCCTGGGTGTCCTGGTTGATGATGCCGATCTTGCCGGAGCCCTTGGGAACCTCCCAGATGATGATGAAGTAGGCCACCAGCTGGGTGGCGATATAGTTCATCATCAGGGTGAACAGCGTCTCGTTGGTGTTCCACTTGGCCTTGAAGAAGCCGGGCAGGAAGCCCCACAGAGCGCCTGCGGCCAGGGACGCGACGGTCATGACCACCAGCAGCAGCCAGTTGGGCATCTTGCCGCCCAGGCAGATCATGCAGGTGGTGGAGGCCAGACAGCCGATGAGGACCTGGCCCTCGGCGCCGATGTTCCAGAAGCGCATCTTGAAGGCGGGGGTCACCGCCAGGGAGATGCCCAGCAGAATGGCCACGTTTTCCCAGGTGGTCCAGCTCTTGCGGGCGGTGCCGAAGGCGCCCTTGAGGATGGTGCCGTAAATGCTCAGGGGATTTTCGCCGGTGAGGATGGTGGTGACCAGTGCGCACACCACCAGCGCCAGGATGATGGCGCCGCCCCGGATGGCCACGTTGGTGTACCACGGCAGGGTGTCCCGCTTGGAAATGTGGAACAGGGATTTCTTATTCATCCGCTTTGCCTCCTTTGTTCACCAGCGTCATCAGCGCGCCGACCTGGTGCTTGTCAGTGGTCCGGGCGTCTACCACGCCGGAGACCTGACCGCCGCACAGAACCACGATCCGGTCGCACAGCTCCAGCAGCACGTCCAGATCCTCGCCCACATACACCACGGCCACGCCCTTCATCTTCTGCTCGGTCAGCAGATTATAAATGGTATAGGAAGTGTTGATGTCCAGGCCGCGGACGGCGTAGGCCGTCATCAGTACGGCGGGCTGCTGGGCGATCTCGCGGCCCACCAGGACCTTCTGCACGTTGCCGCCGGACATGCGGCGCACGGGGAAGCTGGTGCTGGGGGTCACCACCTCCAGCTCCTGCCAGATGCGGTTGGCCAGGGCCTCGGGGTCCTTGCGGTCCAGGAAGATGCCGCCGCCCTTCCGCCAGGAGCGCAGCATCATGTTGCCGGTCATGCCCATGGAGCCCACCAGGCCCATACCCAGGCGGTCCTCCGGGACGAAGGACATGGCGATGCCGCTCTTGCGGATGGCCATGGGGCTCAGGCCCACCAGCTCCTTGGGCTGGTCATTATCGGGATTATAATAGGTGACGGAGCCGGAGGCCACAGGATACAGGCCCGCAATGGACTCCAGCAGCTCCCGCTGGCCGGAGCCGGCGATACCGGCAATGCCCAGCACCTCGCCGGCGTTGACGGTGAAGGTCACGTCGTCCAGGCGCTTGACGCCCATCTCGTCAAAGACCGTCAGGCCCTTGATGTCCAGCCGAGGCTTCACGTTCACGGGGGTGGGGCGGTCGATGTTCAGGGTGACGGCGTGGCCCACCATCATGTCCGTCAGGGACTGCTGGTTGGCGTCCTTGGTCTGCACGCAGCCGATGTACGCGCCCTTGCGCAGCACCGCCACCCGGTCGGACACGTCCAGCACCTCGTGGAGCTTGTGGGTGATGATGATCAGGGACTTGCCGTCGTTCTTCATGTTGCGCATGACGGCAAACAGCTTGTCGGTCTCCTGGGGGGTCAGCACGGCGGTGGGCTCGTCCAGGATCAGGATGTTGGCCCCGCGGTACAGGACCTTCACGATCTCCACCGTCTGCTTCTGGGACACGGACATGTCATAGATCTTCTGATCCGGGTCAATGTCGAAGCCGTAGCGGTCGCAGATCTCCTGGACCTTCTTCCGGGCCTCGGCCAGGTTCAGCTTCCCGGGCATACCCAGGATGATGTTTTCCGTGGCGGTGAACACGTCCACCAGCTTGAAGTGCTGGTGGATCATGCCGATTCCCAGGGCGAAGGCGTCCTTGGGGGAGGCGATGGTCACAGGCTTGCCGTCGATGTAGATCTGTCCCTCGTCGGGGAAATAGATGCCGGAGAGCATATTCATCAAGGTGGTCTTGCCGCTGCCGTTTTCACCCAGCAGGGACAGGATCTCACCCTTATACAGCTCCAGCGTAACGTCCTTGTTGGCCGTTACCTTGCCGAAGCACTTGGTGATATTCTCCATTTTAACTGCGCATACGTTTGCCAAGGCAGTCACCCTTTCTTTCCGGGGGGCCGGGGCGCAGGAGGCCCCTCCGGGTTTTTGTTCCATAGGTGTCATTTTACCATAATTCTGCAGCGTTGTAAATCGCTAACAGCAAAAAAATGAAAATAAATACAAAAAAATTTAGATGGTTACAAAATTTATCAGGCAAAACCCATAGAGAAACCGGAAAAACAGCACTTTTGTGAAATTTGACACAATGCCGTTTAATTATTCACAAAGCACCGGGTCCAATGAAAGAAAAACGAGCGGTTTGGTAGGTAGGTTTCCGGCAAATATTTCGGCATATTGCAAAATGTGCATAAAAAAAGAATGTGAATAAGTTCACATAATGTTAAATTCGCAGAAATTGACGTTAAAAGTTTATTAAAATTGTCAATTGTGCAATTGACCGAATCCCTGTATACTTTGAATATGTCCAATAGACGCATGCCGCCGGCACGGCCTGCGCCGGCTCCCGCCCCGCCGGGGCGGAGGAGGAAAAAGAAAAGGAGAGAATTCAATGGAAGAAAGAAAAGGCTTTGGAACCACATTTGGGTTCCTGATGGCTGCCGTGGGATCGGCGGTGGGCCTTGGCAACATCTGGGGCTTCCCCAACAAGATGGGCGCCAACGGCGGCTTCACGTTCCTGGTCATCTATCTGATCCTGGCGGCGCTGTGCGGCTTCATCGTCATGGTGGGTGAGCTGGCCCTGGGCCGCAAGACCGGCCGCGGCGTCATCAGCACCTATAAGATCCTCACCAAGCGCTTCAAGTGGCTGGGCTGGCTGGGTATCATCGCACCCTTCCTGATCCTGTCGTTCTACTGCGCTCTGGGCGGCTACTGCATCAAGTATGTCACCGTGAACCTGGGCAACCTCTTCAACGCCGGCTTCGGCACCGGCGGCCTGGGCGGCGCAGAGGTGTTCGGCGGCCTGCTGACCAACCAGGGCGAGTCCGTGATTTATGGTCTGATCTTCGTGCTCATCACCCTGCTCATTGTCATGTGCGGCGTCAGCAACGGCATTGAGAAGGTCTGTTCCGTGGGTATGCCCGCCCTGTTCATCCTGCTGGTGATCTGCATCATCCGGGCCTGCACCCTGGGCGGCAACGACTTCACCGTGGCCGTTCTGCAGGCCGACGGCAGCACCGTGCAGCAGGTGATCCACAGCAGTGCCCTGGACGGCCTGAAGTATATGTTCCAGCCGGGCTATGTCACCAGCACCGGTTACTATGAGCCCGCCAAGGCTCTGGTGGACGGGGCCATGGTCGGCGCCGTTGCCGGTGTGCCCGTGGTCAAGCACGTCACCGAGATCCCCAACTTCATCAGCATCCTCGCCACCGCCGGCGGTCAGATGTTCTTCTCCCTGTCTCTGGGCATGGGCATCATGATCACCTACGGTTCCTATCTGGACAAGAAGCAGAACGTGGAGAAGAACGCCCTGGTCATCGTGGTGTGCGACACCCTGATCGCCCTGATGGCCGGTCTGGCCGTGATGCCCAGCCGCTTCGCCCTGGACGCCGCAGGCGCCGTGGGCGGCCCCAAGCTGCTGTTTATCACCATGCAGAACGTGTTCGACAAGATGGGCTCCATCGGCCCCATCTTCGGCATCCTGTTCTACCTGCTGGTGGTCTTTGCCGCCATCTCCTCCTCCATCTCCCTGCTGGAGGTCATCGTGGCCCACTTCGTGGATGATGCCCGCGACGCCGGTAAGGGCGACAAGCGCAAGCCTTATTCCATCCTGGCTGCCATCGCTGCCGGTGTCCTGTGCGTGCTGGTGTGCCTGGACGGCCTGGGCGAAAACGGCATTGCCCCCGCCACCCTGCTGAATATCGAGGCCAGCGGCTGGAGCGACTGCTGGCTGGACTTCTTCGACTGCGTGGCCGAGGGTATCCTGATGCCCCTGGGCGCTCTGCTGATGTGCATCTGCATCGGCTGGGAGCTGGGTCCCCAGATCGTGGACGACGAGTGCTGCCTGGAGGGCAACCGCTTCAAGAGCAAGGCATTCTTCAACGTGTGCGTGAAGTATATCACCCCCATCATCATGATCCTGATTCTGGCCGGTCAGCTGGACAGCTTCTTCGGCCTGGGCTGGTTCTCCTGATGGAGCCAAACCTGTAAAAGCATCATGGTTATCCGGAGGGTCCGCCGACAGGCGGGCCCTCCGATGCGTTATTTTGCGTTATTTGTTGCATTTTCTCCTGGAATATGTTACAATTCATCCCACTATGCAAGAAGAAATGCACGAGGAAGGAATCATTTTATGAAGCACGAACCCAAGCCGCCCCGCCGCAAGCTCCGGGACCTGGGGCCCATCATCCGCCGCCGCCCGGCGGTGTTCGCCGTATACCTGGTGCTGCGTCTGATCGTCATCGCCGTTCTGGTGTCCTCCATCCTCCGGCGGGAGTATGAGAGCGCCTTCATCTGCCTGCTGGTGCTGGTGCTGTTTATGCTGCCCTTCTTCATCCAGCAGAACTTCGGCATCGAGCTGCCCTCCACCCTGGAGATCATCATTCTGCTGTTCATCTTCGCGGCGGAGATCCTGGGGGAGCTGGGGTGCTATTTCATCACCTATCCCTATTGGGACTCCATGCTCCACACCACCACGGGGTTCCTGTGCGCCGCCACGGGCTTCGCCCTGATTGACATCCTCAACCGCAACAGCCGCATCAAGTTCCAGCTTTCGCCGGTGTATGTGGCCCTGGCAGCCTTCTGCTTCTCCATGACCGTTGGCGTCATGTGGGAGTTTTTTGAGTTCGGCATGGACCGGCTGTTCCACATGGACATGCAGAAGGACACCGTGATCCAGTCCGTCACCTCCGTGATGCTGGACCCCACCAACAGCAACATCCCCGTCACCATTGACGGCATCCACTCCGTGGCCGTCAACGGCCAGGACCTGGGCTTTGACGGATACCTGGACATCGGCCTGTACGACACCATGGAGGACCTGTTCGTGAACTTCGTGGGAGCCGTGGTGTTCAGCACCATCGGATATTTCTATATCAAGCACCGGGGCCGGGGCAAGCTGGCCCGGGCCTTCATCCCCACCATCACGGAGGAGGAGCCGGAACAGACACCGGAATAAAATACATCCCCCGCCCGACTCTGCTTGCCGCAGGGCCGGGCGGGGAGAGACTGTCCAAAAAGGGCGAAGCCCTTTTTGGACAAAAGGCTTGCAGTCTGCCGCGCGCATAATTGGTTCGCCATGGGCGAACCAATTCCACACTTGCAGACTGAGAAGAATTTTCGCCCAGGTACACGCCCCGGGCGAAAATGGATTGCATTTGATTTACCGCCTGCGGGCGGCAAACTCTGCGAGGCTCTTTTGAAAAGCTGCCCCGCCCGACTCTGCTTGCCGCAGGGCCGGGCGGGGGGTTTATTTATATCATACCAAAACCTGTTAAAAAGCTTGAAAAGCTTTTTATAGCACCGAAGGTGCGTCAGGTTTTGTATGGGACGTCACAGCGTGTTTTCACACGCTGTGCGTGCGCGCAGCGCACGGGATTCTTGATTAAAATTTTTAATCAAGAATCAGTATCAGAACTGCATGGGGTACTTGTTGGTGAAAAATTCCAGGCCATTCTGGCTCAGGGGGGTGAAGGTCCCCACCTGGCGCAGGCTGCCGTCATAGAGATACAGCTGCTCCGGGGACTCCGAGCGGTATTCCATCACCCCCGCCAGCACGCCGCCCTTATACACGGCGTCCATGCTGTGATAGCTGTCCCCTGCATAGAGGATCCGGTTGACGATCAGCACATCGTCATAGCATCCCGCAATGGCGACGCCCACATAACCGAACTCCGGGTCGGTGGGCTTTCCCTCCGGCCAGAGGGTATCCAGCCGGGCAATGTCCAGAGGCTCCGTGACCTCCTGGGTCACCGGGTCAAAGGCCAGCACCGTCTCATGCCCCGCCATATACACCTTGCCGTCCAGATAGACCGGCTGCTGGGTGGACACCTCGGAGACGTGCTCCGGCCCCACGTCCATATGGCTCCACTCCGCCTGTTCCGGGTGTCCCAGGGGATACCGGGCCACAGAGACGACTACTCCCGTCACCAGGCCGCTCTGATCCGCCACAGACTGATAGTAGACGGCCACCACCGTGTCTCCGTCCAGAGCCATCCGGAACACGTTGCCGCCGCCCTCCGGCGGCGTCTCCCGCAGAGTCTCGCCGTCCTTGGTACAGGTGAACGAGCCGTCGTACTGGTCGATGAACTGCGGCTGCCACTCCTCCGGCAGGCTCCGGGGCGTCAAGGGCGCCCAATGCTTCGTTTCATAAAGCTCACCGGTGGTGATGCAGCCCTTCTGCAGGTCCCACTGGCCGGTGTATAACATCTGCACCTGGTTGTCCTCGCCGCCGTCCAGGCGATAGACCGTCAGCAGCGGCACCGTCCACTCGCCCGCCTCCGGAAGGCCCAGACCCTGCACCGGGTCCGGCTGGTCCGTACCAACGCCGGCGGGCTGGGGCTTGGCGGCGCATCCCGCCAGAAGCAGAAGCATCAGGCACAGGGCCGTGCATATGCTGAAAAATCGTCTTTTCGAGTTCATGATTTTCTCCTTTCAAACGGACAATATCCGGACTCCATGACTGTATTATACAGTTACTCCGCAAAAAAACAATAGATTTTCGTGTATTGTAACCATTTGTGACCATTGTAACGATTTTGTTACCGTTTAGTATACTTTTGTAACCGGCCTTTTTTCGCCCCAGACCGACAAAATCGGTTGCAAAAACGTTTCCGGTGCGCTATGATAGGCCTATATCACGCAATTGAGGAGGTTTTCCCTATGGATTACAACGAAATTCTCAAAAACGCCCGGGAGTGCAGCGGCCCGTACTGCAAGGCATGTCCCGTATGCAACGGCATGGCCTGCCGCACCCAGGTGCCCGGCCCCGGCGGCAAGGGTACCGCCGCCACCATGCTGCGCAACTATCAGAAGTGGCAGGAGGTGTGCATCAACATGGACACCATCTGCGAAAATGCGCCCATCGACACCACCTTCGCCCTGTTCGGGCGGAAGTTTGCCGCCCCCATCTTCGCCGCCCCCGTGGGGGCCATGAAGCTCCATTATGGGGATAAATACGACGATCTGACCTACAACGACATTCTGGTGTCCTCCTGCGCCCAGGCGGGCATCGCCGCCTTCACCGGCGACGGCACCAATCCCGCCGTGATGGAGGGCGCGCTGCACGCCATCACTGCCGCCGGGGGCCTGGGCGTGCCCACGGTGAAGCCCTGGAACATGGAAACGGTGTTCGCCAAGCTGGACGCCGTGCACCGGGCGGACCCCATGGCCGTGGCCATGGACATTGACGCAGCGGGCCTGCCCTTCCTGAAGGGGCTGACGCCTCCCGCCGGCAGCAAGACCGTGGAGGAACTGCGGCAGATCATCGACTACGCCAAAAAGCCCTTCATCGTCAAGGGCATCATGACCGTTCGCGGCGCGCTGAAGGCCCTGGAGGCCGGGGCCAGCGGCATCGTGGTGTCCAACCACGGCGGCCGGGTCCAGGATCAGTGTCCCTCCACGGCGGAGGTGCTGCCCGCCATTGCCGACGCGGTGGGCGGCAAGCTGACCATCCTGGTGGACGGCGGCCTGCGCACCGGCACGGACATCTTCAAGGCCCTGGCCATGGGCGCGGACGGCGTGCTCATCGGCCGTCCCTTCGTTACCATGGTCTATGGCGGCGGATCGGAGGGCCCCGCCGTGCTGGTGAGCAAGCTCCAGGCGGAGCTGGCGGACACCATGGCCATGTGCGGCGCCCACAACCTGGCGGAGATCCGCCGGGATATGCTGTTCGGGTATTAATACTGATTCTTGATTCAAAAATTGAATCAAGAATCCCGTGCGCCGGGCGCACGCACAGCGTGTGAAAACACGCTGTGACGTCTCATACAAAACCTGTTAAAAGGCTTTTCAAGCTTTTTAACAGGTTTTGGTATAATCGCATCAAGGCGCAAAAAGGACCGGCTGCTTCGGCAGCCGGTCCTCTTGTTTTCACTTCAGCCCATCCCGGACCTGGTCCAGGGTCAGGTTCTGCTCCCGGGCAATACGGGCCAGGTCCTCATATTCCGGCTTCTGCCGCCGGACGCCCCAGCCCTGGGAGGTTTTCCGGGCCACGGGGCCCCAGGGGGAGTCCACGGTGTCCTGGCTGCGGGACAGGGTATAGCGCCGGTGCCGGGTCTCCCGGACGCCCAGGGTGGTGGTGTGCCGCAGCAGCAGATGCACCATAGCCTCCCGCTGCTCCTCCCGGCACAGGACGCACAGCATCACGCCGGGCCGGGACTTCTTCATGCCAATGGCCACGGTGTACACATCCAGTGCCCCGGCCTCCAGCAGCCGCTCCATGGCGAAGGCGATGCCCTCGCCGGTCATGTCGTCCAGGTTGCAGGCCAGCTCCACCACATCGCCGCTCTCCGCCGCCGTCTCCCCCAGCATGGCCCGCAGGCAGTTGGCCCGGGGAAAGTCCTTGTGGCCCATGCCGTAGCCCACGGATTCCAGGGTCATCACCGGCATATCGCCGAACCGGGTAACGAAGCGCCGCAGCAGAGCCGCCCCGGTGGGGGTACACAGCTCCCCCTGGATGGCCCCGCCATAGATGGGTACATCCCGCAGGAGATATGCCGTGGCCGGGGCAGGCACCGGCAGAACGCCGTGGGCGCAGCGGACGGTGCCGCCGCCCACATGGACCGGGGAGGCGATCACCTGGTCCGCCGCCAACTCCTCCATCAGCAGGCACACCGCCGTCACGTCCGCCACGGCGTCCATGGTGCCCACCTCATGGAAATGGATGTCCGTCACCGGCACGCCGTGGACGTGACTCTCCGCCTGGGCAATGCTGTCGTACACCGCCCGGATGTCCGCCCGGACCCGGTCCGACACCGGTAGGTGCCCGATCAGATGGCTGATCTCCTCCATGCCGCTGTGGTGATGGTGGTGCCCGTGGTCATGCTCATGGTGATGGTCATGCTCGTGGTCGTGCTCGCCCTCTGCGTGGCCGTCCACTGTCACGGTGATGTGAGTGCCGGTGATGCCGCACTTTTCCGCCTGTTCCCGGTGATAGGTCACGCCGGGAATCCCCAGGCCGTTGAGCCGCTTCACAAACTCCTCCGGCCGGGGCAGCAGCTCCAGCAGGGCCGCCGTCAGCATATCCCCGGCAGCGCCCATGCCGCAGTCCAGATACAGGGTCCTCATTTTTTCACCTCCATGTGATTGATCATACTGGCCAGATACCCCGCGCCGAAGCCGTTGTCGATGTTCACCACCGACACGCCGCTGGCGCAGGAGTTCAGCATGGACAGCAGAGCCGACACGCCGCCGAAGGACGCGCCGTAGCCCACGCTGGTGGGCACGGCGATCACCGGGCAGTCCGCCAGACCGCCGATGACGCTGGCCAAGGCCCCCTCCATGCCGGCAATGGCGATGATCACCGAGGCGCTCATGATATCGTCCATATGGTGCAGGGTCCGGTGCAGGCCCGCCACCCCCACATCGTACAGCCGCAGCACTTCGTTGCCGTGGACCTCCGCCGTCAGGGCGGCCTCCTCGGCCACGGGGATATCGCTGGTGCCGCCGGTAGCGATAACGATGCGGCCGATGCCGTCAGGCTCCGGCAGGTCGCCGATGATGCCGCACCGGGCCTCGGCCCGGTAATCCAGGGGATACACGGCGGCGATCTCCGCCGCCGACTCCGGCGACAGGCGGGTGATGAGAATGGTTTTCTGGCCGTGCTGGCGCATGACGCCCACGATGCCGATCATCTGGGCGGCGGTTTTTCCCGCGCCGTAGATCACCTCCGCCGCCCCCTGGCGGATGCCCCGGTGCATATCCACCTTGGCATAGCCGATGTCGGCAAAGGGCTCCTTCTTGATGGCCAGCAGCGCCTCGTCCACGGACATGGCGCCCTGCTGCACGGCCTCCAGCAGCTTTCTGGTATCGCTGTTCATTCTCGTCCCTCCAAATCCAGCCATACGCCGTCATAATCCGGCCCCAGGCGCTGCAAAATCTCCTGCCGGTGCTCCAGCAGCCCCGGCATCTGGGCGGCGGGCAACTGAATCTTGGCGCTGCGGCCCACCATCCGCACCCGGAAATCCGTGAAGCCCAGGGAGAACAGATCGCTCTCCGCCGCCTCGGTAACGGCCAGATCCCGAGCCGTAATGGGCTGTCCGGTGGGGATGCGGGTGGCCAGGCAGGCGTATGCGGGCTTGTCCCAGGTAAACAGTCCTGCGTCCCGGGACAGCATGCGGACATCCCGCTTGGTCAGGCCACACTCCCGCAGGGGAGAGCGCACCGCCAGTTCCCGCAGGGCCCGCATACCGGGCCGGTCTCCGGCGTCGTCGGAGGCGTTGGTGCCGTCCAGCAGCACGGTGAAGCCGTCCGCCTCCGCCGCGGCCAGGATGGTGCGGAAGATCACGCGCTTGCAGTGATAGCACCGGTCCGGCGGGTTGGCGGTTACGGTTTCCGACGCCAGCACGTCCACCGGCAGGACCTTCATGTCGGCGTTCAGTTCCCCGGCCAGACGCCGGGCGTCCTCCAGCTCAAAGGCCGGCTGGAAGGCGGAATTTACATAATAGGCCCTTGCCCGGGCCCCGTAGTGCAGGGCGGCATACAGCAGGTAGGACGAGTCCACCCCGCCGGAAAAAGCGATGGCCACCCGGGGATTTTCCGCGAAAAATTCTTGCAGGTTCATATGGATATGCTCTTTCCCTTTGCTTTATTTTGCATTGGGCACGATGCCCAGGATCACCAGAGGCTCTGTGCCGGTGTTGACGACACTGTGGCTGTGACCCCGGGGGCAGTAGTGGCACAGGCCCGGGCCCACCGGCACCTCCGCGCCGTCGTCCAGGCACACCCCGGTGCCGGACAGGAAGTACATGATCTCGCAGCTGTCCTCATGGGTGTGCAGGCCGATGGAGGAGCCGGGCTGAAGCGTCAGCCGCAGGATCTTCCCCATGTCGTCCTGAAAAATCCGGGTCTCGGCCTCCCCCTGGCCGCCCTTGAACCGGGGCTGCACCAGGGAGGGCATGCGGTCAAAATCCAGCGTCATGGCCCGTCACCTCAGTTCAGAAAGTCCTTGAGCTTCTTGCTGCGGGAGGGATGGCGGAGCTTCCGCAGGGCCTTGGCCTCGATCTGGCGGATGCGCTCGCGGGTGACGTTGAACTCCTTGCCCACCTCTTCCAGGGTGCGGGTGCGGCCGTCCTCCAGGCCGAAGCGCAGCTTCAGCACCTTCTCCTCCCGGGGGGTCAGGGTGCTGAGCACGGACACCAGCTGCTCCTTCAGCAGGGTATAGCTGGCGGCCTCGCTGGGCTCGGACGCGCCCTCGTCAGGGATGAAGTCCCCCAGATGGGAGTCCTCCTCCTCGCCGATGGGGGTCTCCAGGGACACCGGCTCCTGGGCGATCTTCAGAATCTCCCGGACCTTGTCCACGGGCATGTTCATCTCCTCGGCGATCTCCTCGGGGGAGGGGTCGTGGCCCAGCTCCTGCAGCAGCTGCCGGGACACCCGGATGACCTTGTTGATGGTTTCCACCATGTGGACGGGGATGCGGATGGTGCGGGCCTGGTCGGCGATGGCCCGGGTGATGGCCTGGCGGATCCACCAGGTGGCATAGGTGGAGAATTTATAGCCCTTGGTGTGGTCGAATTTCTCCACGGCCTTGATCAGACCCAGGTTGCCCTCCTGGATCAGGTCCAGGAATAGCATGCCCCGGCCCACATAGCGCTTGGCGATGGACACCACCAGTCGGAGGTTGGCCTCGACCAGCTGTTTTTTGGCTTTTTCCCCGGCCTTCAGCTCCGCCTTGGCCTGGGCCAGCTCCTCATCGGTCAGGGTCAGCTCCCCGGCCTCTACCTGGGCCAGCCGCTCCTTGGCGGCGTTCCCGGCGGACATGGCGGTGGCCAGCCGGACCTCCTGGTCGCCGGTCAGCAGGGGCACCTTGCCGATCTCCTTCAGATACATGCGCACCGGGTCGTCGATGTTGAAGCTGTCCACCAGGGTGTTGGGGTCGACCAGCTCCTCCTCCTCGATCTCGGCGATCTCCTCCATGGCGGGCTCCATGTCCTCGGGGATGTCGTTGGTGAAATCCTCGGTGACGATGTCGATGCCCAGGTCCGCCAGGGAGTCATAGATGCGGTCCATCTGGTCGCCGTCCAGGTCCAGGGGGTCCACCACCTCGGACAGCTCCGCCGGCTCCAGGCGGCCCTTCCTCTTGCCCTTGATAAACAGCTCCCGGAGCTTCTCGTTCCCCGCCAGCAGCGCCGCCGCCGGGCACTTGGCCAGCTTTTCCTCCAGGGCCTTGTCCGCCGCGGGCTTTGCTTCCTCGGCCTTCTGGGCGGCGGCCTTTCCGGCCTTCTTCTTGTCGTCGGCGGCCAGCAGCTGGTCCGCCATTTCCTTCAGCTCCTGCTGGGTATAAACTTTATCCGTCATTGTGCTTTCCTCCATAGCCCTTTTTATTTTTATATTTCTCCGCCGCAGCCGCCAGAGGGTCCGTTCCCGCCCCGGCGGTGCGTTTCTGCGCTTCTTCCCGGATGACCCGGCAGTAATCCGCCAGGGCCCGCTCCCCTCCGGCAGGGGATTCCGGCTTCTGCACCACCCCGGTCAGGTGGCTCATCTCCTCGCCAGTCAGCTCCCCGCTGAGGGAGGAGATGCTCAAAGGCCGCCCGGCCATGTGGCTCTCCCACAGGCTGGCGTATACCCGGCCCAGCAGCGGCGAGGAGAACGACTCCGCCGGAACCGGCGGCGTGTCGCCGAACAGGCTGTCGTCCAGCAGCAGAAGCCGGATGACTCCCTCCTCCGCCAGGGCGCTGCGGAGGTTGTCGTACCGCAGGCCACGCTCCTGGGGCTGCAGGGACGCCGCCGGGTTCAGCTCCCGGCGCTCCCGGGTCTTTTTCTCCTTGGCGGCCATGCGGCGGAAGGACCGCTGCACCTCCATTTTCAGGGCCTCCGGCGTCAGCCCCGCCGCCTCCGCCGCCCGGGTGGTGTAGATCTCCCGCTCCACGGCGTTTTCCAGAGTACACAGCACCCCGCTGACCTCCTGGGCATAGGCCACCCGGGCCTGATCGTCCCGCAGGTCATACTTCCCGGCGATCTCGTGCAGCCGGAACTCGATGCCGTTGGCGCTGCCGGACAGCAGCCGCTCAAAGGCCTCCGGCCCCTGGAATTTGATGAAATCGTCGGCGTCCTGCTTCACATATTCCCCGTCCACCAGTCGGTTGGGCAGCCGCAGCACCCGAACGGTGAACTCCGACCGGTTCAGCAGCTCCAGAGCCCGCTGGGTGGCCAGTGCCCCCGCCTTATCGTTGTCGTAGCACAGCACCAGCTCCTTGGTATACCGGGACAGCAGCCGGGTCTGCTCCACCGTCAGCGCCGTGCCCATGGACGCCACGGCGTTGTCGAACCCCGCCTGGTGCAGGGTCACCACGTCCAGGTTGCCCTCGCACAGGATGATGTTGGGCCGCTTGGTCTTTTTTGCCAGGTTCAGGCCGTACAGCACCCGGCGCTTGCTGTATGTAAGGGTTTCGGGGGTGTTCATATACTTGGGCTCGGACTTGTCCAGCACCCGGCTGCCGAAGCCCACCACGTCGCCCCGCACGTCGATCACCGGCAGGATCAGCCGGTTGCGGAACTTGTCGTATATGTGCCCGTTCTTTCCGCTGACGGCCAGGCCTGCCCGGATCAGCTCGTCCTTGGAATAGCCCCTGGCGGTCATGGCGGTCAGCAGGGCGTCCCAGCTGTCCGGCGCGGCCCCCATGCCGAAGCGCACGGCGATCCTCCGGTGGATCTGCCGCCGGTCCAGATAGTCCCGGACGGCCTGGCCCTCCGGGGCCTGGAGGGTCTGATAGTACCACCGGGCGGCGTCCCGGTTCAGCTCCAGCATCCGGCGGCGGAGCTTCTCCGTGCCGTCGCTGGCCTCCTCCGGCACCGGGATGTTGGCCCGCTTGGCCAGAAACCGCACCGCGTCGGGATAGGACAGATTCTCGATGTCCATGATGAAGTTGATGACGCCGCCGCCCTTTTTGCAGCCGAAGCAGTGATAAAACTGCTTGTCCGGCAGCACATGGAAGGAGGGGGTCTTTTCGTTGTGGAAGGGGCAGCAGCCCCAGAAGCTGCCTCCCTTGGGCGTCAGGGACACATAGGAGCCCACCACGTCCACGATATCGTTCCGGGCGATCAGCTCGTCCAGAAAGCTCTGGGGAAACGGCATGGCTGCACCTCCTGTCCGGCCGGAATTCCCGTGATATCTATAGATACCCCTAAAATTCTCGGAATCCTCTTTTTTTGCGAAAATTTTTTGAAAAAATTTTTCCCGCCGCAGACGCGGCGGGAAAAACAGGATAAGCCCCGGTTACAGGGTGTATTTCTTCTGATATTCGGCGGAGTACCGGGCGAAGGAGGCGGACTTCATGGCCTTGACGCTGTTGAGGTACTCATGGGTGTCGAAGGAGTCGGATTCCAGCTCGATCATGGCCACGGCGATGTTGGAGCAGTGGTCCGCCACCCGCTCATAGTTGGTCAGCAGGTCGTTGAAAATGAAGCCCTGGTTCAGGGTGCACACGCCCTTTTGCAGGCGGTCCACATGGTGCAGCTTCATCTCGTCACACAGGCCGTCCACGATCTCCTCCAGCGGCTCCACCCGGGAGGCGCCCTCCAGGTCGCCGGAGACGAAGGCCCCGACGGCCAGGTGCAGGATCTCGGTGATGGCCTGCTCCAGGGTCCGAAGCTCCCGCTCGGCCTCCGGGGAGAACACCACGCTTTTGGCGTTGATCTCCCGGGCGGCGTCGCAGATGTTCAGGGCGTGGTCGGAAATGCGCTCAAAGTCGGAGATGGTGTGCAGATACTTGGACACCTCCTCGCTTTGCCGCTGGGACAGCTCCTTGCCGGTGATCTTCATCAGATAGGTGCCCAGCCGGTCCTCGTAGCGGTCGATGGCGTTTTCGGCATCCTCCACTGCCCGGCAGCCCTTGTCGCTGAATTTGTGCACCAGATCCATGGCCCGCAGCAGGTTGTCCATGGCCCGCCGGGCCATGGCGTCGGTGACCTGGCGGCTCTGCTCCAGGGCCAGAGCCGGGTGCAGCAGAAAGCGCTCCTCCAGCCGGTCCATCTCCTGCTCCTCCCGGATGCTCTCGGGATTCTCGGGGATCAGCAGGCACACGCACTTTTCCAGCAGCCCGATCAGGGGGGTCAGAACGATAACGGTGGCCAGACGGAACAGGGTGTTCATCAGGGCGATGGACACGGTGGTCATGGTCATGGTCATGAAATCAAAGTGGGCGATGGCGTTGGCGATATAGAACACCGTGGCCCAGATCACCACGCCCAGCACATCGATCAGCAGATACACAAAGGCCGTGCGCTTGCCGCTGACGTTGGCCCCCAGGGCCGACAGCAGCACCGGCACCGCCGCGCCGATGGCGATGCCCATGATGATGGGCAGGGCGATCTCAAAGGTGATGGCCCCGGTGACGGCCAGCGCCTGGAGAATACCCACGGCGGCACTGGCGCTCTGGATGACGCTGGTGAACAGCAGGCCCACCAGAATGCCCAGCAGGGGGTTGGAGAAGGAGGTCAGGGCGTCGATGAACACCTGGCTGTCCCGCAGGGGGGAGACGGCGTCGCTCATGGCGCTCATGCCGTACATCAGCACCGCGAAGCCCAGCAGGATGTCCCCGATGTGGTGGGTAGAGGGCCGCTTGGCGGCCATGCGCAGGATGATGCCGACGACGGCCACCAGGCCCGTCAGGGTGGCGGTGCTCAGCAGGGTCACCCAGCCGCTGCCGCCGCTGAGACTGCTGAGACAGAGGATCCACCCGGTGACGCTGGTGCCCAGAATGGCGCCCATGACGATGCCGATGGCCTGGTTTACCTTCATCATGCCGGAGTTGACGAAGCCCACCACCATCACGGAGGTGGCGGAGGAGGACTGGATCACGGCGGTGACGCCGGTGCCCAGCAGAACCCCCTTCAGCGGTGTGCTGGTCAGCTTATACAGCACCAGCTCCAGCTTGCTTCCGGCGACTTTTTTCAGGCCGTCGCCCATGATGGCCATGCCGAATAAAAACAGCGCGATGCCGCCTAACAGGCCGATGATCTCGGATGCACCCATACGCATTCCCCTCCCAGTATATGTCTATTCTATAGTATAGCAAATTCCGGGGAGCCGTGTCGATGGAAAACCCCGCAAAAGAATGGAGAATTGCGGAGAAAAAACGCCGGATTCTTTGTGTATTCCACAAAATCCTTCGGCAAAAAAATAACAATTCTTGCGTATCCCGCCGGGGCGGGGTATACTATGTTATTATACCATCAATTAGACTGGCTTAACGCTGCAAAAGGAGCCCTTATGTTCAAGCATTGTCTCATCGTGTTTCTGGTGTCCATGGTGCCCATCATCGAGCTGCGGGGCGCCATCCCCTACGGCGTGGGCTTCGGCCTGCCCCTGTGGCTGACGTATATCATCGCCATTGTGGGCAATATGCTGCCGGTGCCGCTGATCTATTTCTTTGCCCGGAAGGTGCTGGAGTGGGGCCGGGACAAGCCCGTCATCGGCAAATTCTTCACCTTCTGCCTGGAAAAGGGCAAAAAGGGCGGCGAAAAGCTCCAGGCCAAGGCAGGCCGGGGCCTGTTCTGGGCGCTGCTGCTGTTTGTGGGCATCCCCCTGCCCGGCACCGGGGCCTGGACCGGCACCCTGGCCGCCAGCCTCCTGGATATGGACTTCCGCCGCAGCGTGCTGGCCTGCATGGGCGGCGTGCTGCTGGCCGGGTGCATTATGGGCGCCCTGAGCCTGCTGGGAGTCTCCGCCTTCGGCGCCATCGCCGGATAAAAAGCAGCATATAAACAGCAAAAAGCCTCGCAGCGTTTGCCGCCCGCAGGCGGCAAATAAGCTGCAATCCGTTTTTTGCGGCGGCGCCCCCCAAGGGGACTTCCGTTGGGCATGTACGTCGCAAAAAACACTTCTCAGTCTGCAAGTGTGGAATTTGTTCGCTTTCAGCGAACAAATTATGCGCGCGGCAGACTGCAAGCCTTCTGTCCAAAAAGGGCAAAGCCCTTTTTGGACAAGCTGAGAAAAAAGCCCCCTGCCGGGGGCTTTTTTCGTGCCATCCTCCTGGTGAGCCGCTTACCGCTTGTCCCCGGGGCGGAAGATCAGCGCCGCCAGCACCCCGAACACTACGGCAGCGGCAATGCCCCCGGCGGCGGCCGTCAGCCCCCCGGTCAGAGCGCCCAGCAGTCCCTTTTCCGCCACGGCTTTCGCCACCCCCTTGGCCAGGCAATAGCCAAAGCCCGTCAGGGGCACCGTGGCTCCGGCGCCGCCCCAGTCCACCAGGGGCTGATACAGCCCCACCGCCTGCAACAGCACCCCCGCCACCACATAGCCCGTCAGGATCCGGGCGGGGGTCAGCTGGGTCCGGTCAATGAGGATCTGTCCCACGGCGCACAGCAGTCCGCCGCACAAAAACGCGTTCAGATAGGTCACGTTTCCCCCTCCTTCCCGGCGGAAAACACCACCGCGTGGCAGATGCCCGGCACGCTCTCCCCCTGGAAGGAGGAGGTGGGGCTCAATAAGGCCCCGGTGGGGGCAAACACCAGCCGCCGCCACCGGCCCCGCCGCAGGCCGTCCAGCAGATATCCGTTCAGCACCGCCGCCGAGCAGCCGCAGCCGGAGCCTCCGGCGTGCATGTCCTGCTTCTCCAGGTCGTACAGCAGCATTCCGCAATCCTGATAGTTCCGGGACAGGTCCACCCCGTCCCGGCGGAACAGGTCCGTGACGATGGCGTGGCCCAGGGCCCCCAGGTCCCCGGTGACGATCAGGTCATAGTCCCCGGGGCCGGTTTTCGTCTCCCGGAACAGGGCCGACAGCGTGTCATAGGCGGCGGGGGCCATGGCGGCCCCCATGTTGTTCACGTCGGTGATGCCCATGTCCACGATTTTCCCGCAGGTCACATGGGTGATATACGGCCCGTCCCCCTGGTCCCCCAGGATACAGCACCCGGCGGCGGTAGCAGTCCACTGGGCGGTGGGGGTCCGCTGGCTGCCGTAGGGCACCGGCATGCGGTACTGCCGCTCGGCGGTGCAGTAGTGGGAGCTGGTCATGCAGGCCGCCGTCCGGGCGTGGCCGCCGGAGAGCAGCAGGCTCCCCAGGGCCAGGCTCTCCCCCATGGTGGAGCAGGCCCCGTACAGGCCGAAAAACGGAATCTGGAAATCCCGCAGGCCGAAGGCGGTGCCGATGCACTGGTTCAGCAGGTCCCCGGCCAGGACGTAGTCCAATTCCGCCGGGGTCAGCCCGCCCTTTTCCAGGGCCCGGGTCAGGGCCTCCTGCTGCATGGCGGACTCCGCCTGCTCCCAGGTGTCCTTTCCGAAGAAGGAATCCGTGCACAGCAGGTCAAAATGCCCCGCCAGGGGGCCGTTGGCCTCGAATTTTCCGCCGATGTTGGCATAGGACACCACGCTGGGGGGCCGCAGCAGGGCCACCGTCTGCCGGCCCAGGCGTCTGGACGTCATAAAAATCACCTCTTGTCCATAGTCTGCCGCACCGACGCCTGAATATGCGCAAAAACCTCCGCCGGGCGGCGCCCGGCGGAGGTTTTGTGTTCTTTTTTTACTTGCCCACCGCGTGGAAATACAGCGACAGCATACCGGGGCCCACATGGGCGCCGGTCACCGGCTCGTGGGGCACCAGCAGGATGGGCCCCCGATGGCCCGCCTCCCGCAGCTTGGTCTCCAGCCGCAGGGCCTCGCCGGGGCAGTCCCCGTGGGAGATGCCGATCAGGTCGTCCAGGTCGATGGCCCGCTCCTTATAGATGCTCACCAGCCGCTCGATGGCCCGCAGCTTGCCCCGGGCCTTGTCGAACAGGACGATCTTGCCCTCCTCGTTGCCCCGGAGGATAGGCTTGATCTGCAGCAGGGAGCCCACCAGCGCCGACGCACCGGAGATGCGGCCGCCCTTGCGCAGGTACTTCAGGTCGTCCACAGCGAAATACTGGCAGTAATTCTGGCAGTACACTGTCATTTTCTCCACCAGCTCGTCCAGGCCCATGCCCTGGCGCACCAGGGAGGACGCCTTCAAGGCCGGGATTCCCGCCCCCAGAGACGCGCCCATGCTGTCGATGGGACAGACCCGGCGCTGGGGATACTGCTCCATCAGCTCGTCCCCGGCCAGCTTCGCCGACCACCAGCTGCCGCTGATGCCGGCGGAAATGCTGAAATACACCACGTCGTCTCCCTGGGCGATATAAGGCTCAAAGGCCTTCCGGGCGTCGTCCGGGTTCACCATGGAGGTGCGCACGTCGGCGCCGGAGCGCAGGGCCTCATAATACTCGTGGCCGTCCAGCCCCTCCGGGGCCGGCTGATCGTCAATGGTCAAGGCCATAGGCAGCAGGTGGATGTTGTATTGCTCCCGCAGTTCGGGGGACAGATTGGCCCCGGAGTCCACAAAAATCTGAATCATGATAAACGGTTCCTTTCCAAGGTAATTCGATTAAATATTGTGCTTTACCCAATCCGCCAGGGTGTCGAACAGCTGCTCATACCCCGGCATGGTCAGGTGGATGCCGTCGGCGGCAATCAGCTGGGACAGCCGGTGGTTCCGCAGAAACGTCTGCCGCACCGGGATCAGGGGGATGTTCTCCCGCAGGGCGATCTCCGCCGCCGTGTCGGCGTACAGCTCCTGGTGGCGATAGATCATCTGAGGCTCCCCCAGCCAGTCCAGAATGCGGTCCCGCCGCAGATTGTCCCGGCACAGGAAGTCCAGATACCGCTCCCCGTCAATGGGGGGCAGGGTCATCATCACCGGCTGCACCCCGCCCTGGCGCAGGGCGTCCAGGGTCTCATGCAGGGTGTCGGCAAACACCGGCAGCTCCGTGTTGGGCCGGTGGTCGGCCTCGGGGTCCGCGTCAATGGCGGCCCAGTCGAAGTCGCTGTCGTTGCCGCCGTAGGACACCAGGGCATACCGGGCCTCCAGGCCCCGGTCCAGGTCATGCCGCACCAGGCTCAGCCCCTTGCGGATGGTGGCCCCCATTTTCGACCGGTTCACCACCTCCACCAGCTTGGTCTGGTAGCGCTGCATGACTTCATTGATGTGAAAATGATAGTGAAAATCTCCGTCCGGCACCGTGGCCTTCAGCAGAGAGTCTCCGTAAATATAAATCTTATCCGGCATGGCTATGACCTCCATCCCTCTTTTTTCCTAATATAGCATATTAGTTCTGGCAAGTCAACCTATTATTTCCCGATTTCTGCTTGCGCCCAACCAAATATTCTGATATTATATGGAAAAAGGAAACGCCGGAGGAATGCTGTATGCAATATGACAAAGAGCTGATCGCCCACAAGCTGGACCGGTGGGACCGGTTCATCACCGACTACCACCTGCCGGAGTGGGACGCCATCCCCGATCTGGGGCTGTATATGGACCAGGTGGTAGTGCTGCTGGCCCAGTATCTGAACTTCATCCCGGCCATGCCCGGCGGCAAGGAAAGCTTTGTCACCTCCTCCACCATCAACAACTATGTGCGGCTGAAGATCATGCCCGCCCCGGTAAAGCGGAAATACTTCCGGGTCCACATCGCCTATCTCATCATGATCCTGACCATGAAGCAGAGCATCAGCATCAGCGACGTGCAGAAGATCATCCCGGCGGACATCCCCGAGGAGGACGTCCGGGCCATCTATCAGGAGTATTCCGAGAAATTCCGCCACATTGCCCTGTTTTTCAACCAACAGGTCCAGGACGCGGCGGAGGATATCCGCACGCCGGACCAGCCCGGCGAGGCCGCCGTGTCCCGGCTGGTCATCGAAAGCACCCTGATCGCAGGGTTCTCCAAGATCCTGGCGGAGAAGCTCATCCGCCTGTGCGGGGCCGACACCCAGGAGGTTCTGGCCGCCGAGCAGCCCCCCCAGACGTAAGGCTCCTGCACTTTACAGCCCGCCGCATCCCCTGCCCTTCGGGGCGGGGGATTTTTGCTTTTTACGCCCGCTCCAGCAGCTTTTCACCGGCCCGGAAGATATCTCCCGCGCCCACGGTGAGGATCAGGTCCCCGGGCCGGGCCAGGCCCGCCAGGGTGTCGGCCACCTTGTCCAGGGTGGAGCAATAGATGGCCCCGGGGATCTTCTCCGCCAGGTCCCGGGAGGAGATGCCCAGGACGTTCTGCTCCCGGGCGGCGTAGATCTCCGCCAGCACCGTCACATCCGGCAGCTGAAGCTCCCGGACGAAGTCGTCAAACAGCGCCTTGGTGCGGGTGTAGGTGTGGGGCTGGAAGGCGCAGATCACCCGGTCATAGCCCATGGACCGGGCGGTGGTCAGCAGGGCGTGAAGCTCCGCCGGGTGGTGGGCATAGTCGTCATACACCGCCGCCCCGTGATAGCTGCCCTTGTGCTCGAACCGGCGTCCGGCCCCGTGGAAATCCTCCAGGCCCAGGGTGACGGCCTGGCCGGGGATCCCCAGCACATAGGCCGCCGAGGCCGCCGCCAGGGCGTTGAGAATGTTGTGCTTGCCGGGAATGTGCAGGTCCACATGGGCATACAGCTCCCCGTGGATCATCACGTCGAAGCTGGCGCAGCCGTCGAAAAACGCCACGTCCCGGGCATAGCAGTCCGCCGTCCGGTCCGCCAGGGAGAAGGTGAACACCGGGTGGCTCAGGCCCGCCACGGCGTCCCGGGCCCCCTTATCGTCGGCGTTGGCAATGACATAGCCCCGCTGGGGCACCAGGTCGGCGAAGGCGTGGAAGGACCGCTCGATATCCGCCAGATCCTTGAAAAAGTCCAGATGGTCCTCCCCCACGTTCAGGATCACCGCCACCGTGGGGAAGAAATTCAGGAAGGAATTGCAGTATTCGCAGGATTCCAGGATGATGGTGTTTCCCTTGCCCACCCGATAGCCCGCATGGAGCATGGGCAGGGTTCCGCCGATCATCACGGTGGGGTCCGCCTGGGCCGCCATGAAGATGTGGGTGGCCATGGAGGTGGTGGTGGTTTTGCCGTGGGTGCCGGAGAAGCACACGGCATTTTCATAGTGCTGCATGATGGCGCCCCAGGCCTGGGCCCGCTCATACACGGGGATGCCCCGGGCGATGGCCCCGGCGATCTCGGGATTCTCGTCGTGGATGGCAGCGGTGCGGATCACCAGGTCGCAGTCCTTCAGGTTCTCCGCCGAGTGGCCGATGGCCACGTCGATGCCCTGGGACCGGAGCTGGCGGACGGTGTCGCTTTCCGTCATGTCCGAGCCCTGCACCCGCAGGCCCATGCCCAGCAGCACCTCCGCCAGGGGACACATACTCACCCCGCCGATGCCGGCCAGGTGGGCCCGGACCCCGGGCTTGAGAAAGGTTTTGATATCTATGGTAGGATGCATCATATTGGGTCCCTCCCGCATTTGGAAAATTCGTATCCTATATTATACTATACCCTGCCGGAGTGTGCAACTCACATACCCCACAAAAAATGACTTCTGTTGCAAAACCGGGAAATTTCTGCTATAATGCGGGGCAAAAGGAGGGGATTGCTATGCGACTGGACAAATATCTGAAGGTATCCCGCCTCATCAAGCGGCGGACGGTGGCCAACGAGGCCTGCAACAATGAGCGGGTCAGCGTCAACGGCCGGGTGCAGCGGGCGTCCTACGAGGTGAAGCCCGGGGACAGGATCGCCATCCGCTTCGGGGCCAGGACCCTGGAGGTGGAGGTGCTGTCGGTGGCGGACAACGTTGGCAAAGCCGACGCCGCCGCCATGTACCGGGAAATCGGCGGGACAACTCCGGGACAAAGCTGAGACAGCCCCGGGACAGACCGGGACAACCGGTATAATTTTTCCCGCCCTCTCATACACATGGGATATTCGATTGAAATATTCCATTGCTGATATGAGGGGGCGGTTTTTTTATGGCGTATGAAACGGGGCAGCAGCTGTATCACCGGGTGGAGCTGGAGGGCCGGGACAAGCTGACGGTGTCCGGGGTGGAGGACGTGGAGCGGTTCGACGAGGGCTGCATCGTCATGGCCACCTGCGAGGGGACCCTGATCGTCACCGGGGAGGGGCTGCACATCGGCAAGCTGAGTCTGGACGGCGGCGAGCTCCAGGTGGACGGCCGGGTGGAGGCCCTGACCTATGAGGAGCAGCAGGCTCCCCGGGGCTCCTGGCTGACCCGGCTGCTGGGCTGAGGGGACGGATGGAGAACTATGTGGCCGGTCAGCTGGCCGCCCTGGGAGCCGCCGTGGCCCTGGGAGCCGCCGGGGGCCTGGTATACGACCTGCTGCGGGTGCTGCGCCGCAGGCGGCCGGGGCTGACCCATGCCGCCGACGCGGTGTTCGGCCTGGTGTGCCTGCTGGGGGCCCTGTGGGCCCTGACCCGGGTAGGCGGCGGCGAGCCGCAGCTGTATCTGCTGCTGGGAGCCGGGGCGGGGATGCTGCTGTATCTGCTGGCGGCGGCGCCGCTGCTGCGGCCCCTGTGGGAATTCTGGGCCGATGTGGCCGGGGAGCTGGCGCGGCTTTTGCGGCTGCCCCTGGATTTTTGCCGCCATCAGGCAAAAAAATTGCTGCCGGAAGCAAAAAAGGGCTTCCATTCTGCGGCAAAGTACGCTATACTAAATACATATAGGTGGAAGTGTTTTCTACGACCAAAAGATGACGCACGGAAGGGAGTCCGCAGACATGGCAAGAAGCAAGAAAAAGCCCGTCAGCCGCAGCCGCGTGGCGGCTCTGCTGGTGATCGTGGTGCTGGTGGCCGCCGCAGGGGCAGGCATCGTCCGGATATACGGCAGCCGTCTGCCGGAGCTTCGCAGCAAGAGCCAGGCGCTGGAGGCCCAGATCCAGCAGACCGAAAAGCAGAATGACGCCCTGCGGTCCGACCTGGAGCACCAGGGGGATCAGGACTTTATCCAGGGTCTGGCCCGGGATGATCTGGGCCTGGCCTCCGATGGCGAGCGCATTTTTTACGACGTGAACAACTGACACGCCACACTTTCGAAGGGAGCAGATAGATTCGTTTATGGAATTAACGGTTGGGACCATTATCACCGGGAAGGTGACCAGCATCACCAAATTCGGCGCATTTGTGGCGCTGCCCGATGGAAAATCCGGGCTGGTTCACATCTCTGAGGTGGCCGGCACCTTCGTCAGCGATGTCCACGATTTCCTCACCCAGGGGCAGGAGGTACCCGTGAAGGTGCTGTCCATCTCGCCGGAGGGGAAGATCAGCCTGTCCGTGAAGCAGGCGCAGCCGCCCAAGCCCCGGCCTCCCCATGGCGACCGTCCGGCACGGCCCCGTGGCCCCCGTCCCGCTCCCGCCCGTTCCGTCCCCGCCCAGCCCGCCGCCCCGGCGGAGCTGTCCTTTGAGGACAAGCTCAAGCAGTTCATGTCCGTGTCCGACAGCAAGCAGTCGGAGCTGAACCGCTACATGGCCTCCAAGCGGGGCGGCCGCCGCCGCAAATAATTCCGTCAAAAACCTGCCGCGGGCCACAGCCTGCGGCAGGTTTTGCTGATTGTCCAAAAAGGGCAAAGCCCTTTTTGGACAAAAGGCTTGCAGTCTGCCGCGCGCAGAATTTGTTCGCTGAAAGCGAACAAATTCCACACTTGCAGACCGAGAAGTATTTTTGGCCAGGTACACGCCCCGACCAAAAATGATTGCATTTGATTTGCCGCCTGCGGGCGGCAAACTCTGCGAGGCTTTCTTGACATGAATCGGATAGATCGTCTGTAATTGACGGCAGAACACGCGGGCCCCGCCCTACGGAGTGTGTGCCGATAGAATATCCTGTAGGGCAGGGCCCATGTGCCCTGCCGCCCGGAAGCACCACATTGGTGGGCCCACGCCCCTACAGGCCCTCTCAGTCACCTTCGGTGACAGCTCTCCCAAAGGGAGAGCCAAGTCCGTAGGGCCCGCTGCCGGTGGTTATCCACCGCCCCCGCCGCCGAATTCGATTGCATTTCGTATATTTCGACCGTAAAATTGCAATACGTATTCAAAATCCCCCATTATCCGTCCCCCGGCTTGCATCCCCGGGGGCGGTATGGTATGATAAAAGGTAAGAAAGAAAGGGGGCGAACCATGCAGCGATGGAGTCCGGAGGTCATCCGCTATCTGCACACGGCGGCAGACCGCAGCCGCTACTATACGGACCTGGCCCGGGAGCTGGGGGCGTTCCTGCACCCGGAGGACCGGGTGTGCGACGCCGGGTGCGGCCTGGGTCTGCTGAGCCGGGCCCTTCTGCCCTACTGCGGACACGTCACCGCCATAGACCGCTCCCCGGCGGCCATCGCCGACCTGACCGCCCGGGGCCATGACCCCCGGCTGACGGCCCTGACCGGGGACATCCGGGACCTGCCGCCCCAAAGGCCCTATGACGCCATGGTGTTCTGCCTGTTCGGCGGCACCGATGAGATTCTGGACATCGCCGCCCGGCAGTGCGGCGGCACGGCCCTGGTGGTGCGGCGGGACTTCCGGCAGCACCAGTTCAGCTCCGGCATCCGCATGGCGGGCCACACCGCCGCCGACATGGAGCAGGAGCTGCGCCGCCGGGGGCTGACCTGCACCCTCCGGCGGTTCACCCTGGAATTCGGCCAGCCCTTCCGGTCCGTGGCGGACGCCCTGGCGTTTTTCCGGCTGTACAGCCGGGACGGGACGGCGCCTGCCCGGCAGGAGCTGGAGGCCCGGCTGGAGCCGTCCCCCTGGCCGGACTATCCCCTGTATCTGCCCAATCCCAAGCCCCTGTGCCTGCTGGCCATCCCGGCGGCTCAGCTGAAGGAGGGTTCCCATGGATAAAATACTCATCTGCGGCCCCCGGGGGGTGGGGAAAAGCACCCTCATCCGGCGACTGACGGCCCTGTATCCCGGCCCGGTGTCGGGCTTTGTCACCAAGCGGGAGACCGTGGCGGACGGCGAGGGCCTGTTCCCCATTTACATTCACCCCGCCGCCTGTCCGGAAGCCCGGCGGCAGTACGGCCCGGAGAATCTGATCGGCCGGTGCGACAGCCGCCGCAGTGTCCGCTGTACCCCGGCCTTTGATGACTGGGGCCCCCGGCTGCTGGAGGGGCCGGGCCTGCTGCTGATGGACGAGCTGGGCTTTTTAGAGCGGGACGCCCATCGGTTCCAGGAGGCGGTGCTGGCGGCCCTGAAGGGCGACCAGCCGGTGCTGGCGGCGGTGAAAAACCGGAACGACCCGTTTTTGCAGGCGGTGCGGGGCGTCCCCGGCGTCCGGGTGCTGTATATCACCCGGGAGAACCGGGAGGGCCTGTTCCGCCTGCTGGAGCGGGACCTTGCACAGGCCGAATAATCACAAAAAACAGCGGTGGGCTTTGCCTGCCGCTGTTTTTCATATTGGTTCACAAAGTCAACCCCCGGCAGAGCCGGTGGTTGACTTTGTGAACCAATATAAGGCCCCCGCGCAGCGCGCTGCGCGGGGGCCTTGCTGTTACTCTGTCAGTCAATGGTGCGGGTGAAGCTCATGCCGCTTTTCTGCATATGCACGTCCAGCCGGACCCGGTCGCCCCGGATATAGCTGCGGGTATACTCATAAATGCGGCCGTCCTCGGTGCGGGTGCGGCGCTGGTGATAAAAGGCGCAGCTGCCCGGCTCCACCCC
>OLGD01001030.1_pt1 | contig 47188 bp, 36 predicted proteins | sample 1605311 | NCBI WGS metagenome assembly OLGD01 (sample SAMEA3888917, study PRJEB22519) | human gut metagenome | biome: human gut; feature: human-associated habitat; material: faeces | place: Denmark | collected 2010
TACTTTGTGACGCCTGCGGCACAAATAGCAGTGCGAAAAATAAGCAATCACGCTTATTTTTTCACACTACTCCTCAATTTAAGCCAAACATCCTCTAAAACCGATAATACAAAAAGCTGCTTACACTGCTTAATGACACCACACACCAGATCATCAGAAATGCTGTCACAAACATATTTTTCCCGTTCGGTTCAAAGCTCTTTTCCCGCTCACCTGCGTTGCGTGCAAAAAAGACGAGCCAAAGCGCCACTGCCAAAAAACCAAAGCATAAGTACAGCTCGTTTCCCGGCAGACGATCCAGATGTAAAATCTTGATCACATACCAAAACTCTTCCAAATTGAACGCCTCTGTGATCTGAACCGCCGGAGCTGCAAAGCCACCGCCGATTAACCGTCCGACAAACTCACCTGCCTGTGACAGATTTGCAGAGCGGAACAGCATCCATGTAAAGTTCAAAAACAGGAAGGTCAGAGCGACGCAAAGCACATGTTGGACTGCAGAAAATACACCGGATTTTTTCGTTCCACTTTGAGCATGCACATCCGCCGCACACTGCTGCCATGGCTGCCTCCGCTGCCGTGGTTGCTTTCGCTGCCATGCCCGAGTAACCAGATACAGCGCACCATGCAGCGCTCCCCACAGGACAAAGTTCCAGCCTGCGCCGTGCCAGATTCCGCTGACCAGAAATACAATAAATAAGTTCAAATACATCCGCGCTGTACCTTTCCGGTTGCCGCCCAGCGGAATGTATACATATTTTCTCAGGAAACGGTTCAACGTAATATGCCAGCGTTTCCAAAATTCAATGATGTTGGACGCCTTGTAGGGAGAATCGAAGTTCACCGGCAGTTCCATGCCAAGCATATGAGCAATGCCCCGCCCCATATCGCAATAGCCGCTGAAATCGAAGTACAGCTGCAGCGTATAAAACAGCATTACCAGCCAGGCATCCGTGCCGGACAGCCCTGCCACATTTCCATAGCCTGCATCCACCGCCTTGCCGAAGGTATCCGCAAGCAGCACCTTTTTTGACAGCCCCAGCGCAAACAGATACAGTCCGCCTGCAAACTTTTCCCAATCCGGGCGCTGCCGACCGATTTGCCGATACTGCGGCAGCATTTCCTGCGCATTAACAATCGGTCCGGACGACACATATGGGAAAAAGGAAACGAACAGGACATATTCCCTCAGGCTGCACGCCCCAACCTCTCCTTTATAAGCATCTGCCAGAAATCCAATCTGCTGAAAGGTAAAAAAACTGATACCAAGGGGCAATGCAAGCTGCAGAATCGGATCCTCCAGCCCTTTCATCTGACTCCAGCCAGCCGATATTGCATTAAAATATTTAAAAAAGCAAAGTAATGCAAGATTTCCTGCAATTCCAATTCCTAACAAAAATCTTTTCCGGGAGCTGTCACGTTCCATCCCATACTCTGCGCGCTCCATAGCACTCCCGGAAACACGCTCTGTAACACGCCCAATGCCACGCTCTATGGCGCGAAAAAAAGCATAATTCCATGCAATACTGCCCAGCAGCAGCAACAGATAATACGGACTCGCTGCTCCGTAAAACCACAGGGAAAAGCCGATCAGCCAGAGCTGCAAAAGCTTCTGGCGTTTTAGCCCCCAGAAGCCCAGCAGACACAGCGGAAAGAACAGCAGGATAAAAATATATGACTGAAATAACATACTCAGCTCTCCACTTCGATCACATGGTTTCGTTTTTCATAGCCTGCTGTATTCAGCTTCCAGACACTGTTTCCAGCCTCATCCTCCGAACACTTTTCAAAGCCCAGCTCTCCGTAGAATTTCCGTACCATGTTGTTTTTCGCCGTCGGATAATAGTATCCGTAAATTTCTCCGATTCCTGCTTCCTGACACCGTTCCACAAGCTCATCCAGCATTGCAAGCTCCATATCCCGTTTCAGGACGCGGCAACTCATCAGCCACAGGCGGATATGCGCAGCTTTCTCTTCCTTTTGGGCGATCACAACAGAAACAACGCCGTTATCCCCGAACTTATCCTCCAGCTTTCCATATAAGGTAATATAAGAATCATCCGCCGCCATTTGTTCAATCTGTGCCTGTGTCATACGCTGTGTTGTTAAATTGAACTGATTGCTCTTATTGGTCAGCTGTGCGATTCTTGCCATGTAAACCGGTTCAAAGCTTCGGATCGTGGCTTTCATATCCAGGGATTTCAAATACTCTGCATAGTCCGCAAAGGATGCCTGCGCCTTTTCGCGCTTCAAATTCGCCTGATACATCTCATTTCGCTTGCGGTCATCCTCCGAAAGCGACGTCACTTCAAAATAGCCACCGCGATCCAGCACGCGGATATAATCCTCCGGTTTGCCGATCTCGGGCGCAGTCACGCCGGGTGCCTGCTGCCGCACAATCTCCCGCTCTGCCGGATTATCATCTGCAAACACAAGGCTATCCGGCAAAATGTTCAGCTGATGCGCAATTTCCAGAATATTCCGGCTCTTCGGCTCCCAATTTGCCGCAATGATCAGGAAATCCTCCGGCTTCAGCACCCCTGCCGGATGATTCAAGCCTGCAAGTGCATTTTCCTCTTCATTCTTGGATGCGACGTTCAACATCACGCCATAGTCTTTCAGTGACTTCACATAGGACTGAAATTCCGCATAAACCTGTCCCAGATTCGTTTCCTGTCCAATTTCCAGATTCTCCGGACCGTCATCCCCGACAATACCTCCCCAGAGCGTATTGTCCAGATCCAGCACCAGCGATTTTTTATTTTTGCCGTAAAGCGACTTCATGATATTCGCAACGTTGTGTGCCATCCACGGAATCGCCTTCAGGCACAAACTATACTTGTACATGTGCCAGAAAAACGGCGCAGACCATTCATCCAGACCATATGCCGCAGACTGATAGCAGATATCATTGATCAGGAAATTTTGATGCTCTGCCGCATAATCTGCAAACATCTGGTTCATCCGGTTCACATACCAGGTTCTGCCGTGAAAATCCGCACCATCCTGATTTCCCATCAAACGGTAATAGGGAAGTTCAAAGTTGTCCTGAATGATCGGACAATGCCAGGTATCCGCCAGCTTCTCCCACATCACCTGAAAATGTTCAAATTCCGATCTGAGCTTGTCTTCCACCTGTTCCCGGGAATCCTTTACCTCCGGCAGACTGCGCAGGTTCCGAAAGCTCGTATGAATATAAACCAGATCCGGTCCAAACGCGTTCAATTCTTCATTGCCGAACATCGCATCTTCCCAGTACATTCCGTACTCCGATTCATAAAAGGTCGGTTCAATTCCCTGATTCAGCAAAAACAGCTCCAGAATCCGAATAATATCATGGGTCGTAGAGCCTCCCAGCACCGCGATCTTCTTCGGAATCCGCTGGGTGTTCTCCTCCAGCAGACGACGCTTCAAGCTCTTTGATTTTTTTAAAATATATTCACTGTCAAATGGATATTCCAGTTCGTGCAGCATAAGTGTGTTCCTTTCTGTAGTTCTGATACTCTTTATCATACTACAAATCCCTGCTTTTTAACAAGCAGGGATTGGTAACCGTCTAATTTTCAGGAATTTAACATGCATTTCTCGCCAAATCAATTACCAATATTATCTGTGAACTTCCTGAAAAATTAACTCTCGACGACTTTCAGGTTTAGTCCTGAGAGTCATCAGTGCTACGAACGCAATAAAGTTCTTTGCGTCAGTCTTGTTCCCTTTGCATGGATTTTCGTTACATCCTCCCATGTTTCCGCAAAAAGAACTGTACCAATCTGCTAAATAAATTTTCTTACTATTTTACTTTTTCGAATAAGCCATGTACATACAAAGCTAAACAGCAAAATACAGCAGATATAAACAGAGCATGCAAATATTCCGAATGTCCGATCTGCCAGCTGCAAATACAGCTTCAGGAACAGCTTCTGACCGATATGCTCCAGTAAGTATACGCCAAATGCACAGCTGCCCAGACATGCTATGATCCCGGCTCCTCTGATATTCGTATGCATTACAAAAAATCTGCGGAAGCCAAGATAGACTGCACAAGCCATCAGCGGGATCATAAGATTCAATACGGATTCATGATATTCCCCACTCAGCTTTCTATCAGCAATCACCATAACTGCAGCTGTTATCACACTCATTGCCAGACCAGCCGATAGCTTCCATCCGGACAGCTGTCGGCATTTTTCTGTACTAACTGCTTTTTCCAGAAAATATCCCAGCAAAACATAAAAAACATTATTCTGCAGTACAAAAAAACTCATCGGCATAGAATATCCCGTAAACTGTCCGACGATAGACATTCCGACTTTAATGATCAGCCCCAATCCCAGAAAATATTTCATGCAATCCAAATCCACATTTCTCGCAATTGCCCCAAGAAATGGAAGCATCACCAAAATTCCTATATATTCATACAGGTACCAGTAAGAAGTCTGAATCTCATTTTTAAGCAGCTTCTCCACAAATATAGGTATATTATAGATCCGAATGATTCAGAACGACCATCACTACCGCTATGATCCGCAGCATTTCGATATGAAGCTTTTTATTCACACTGTTCTCCTTTATTTTTATGCTGGATTCATCCTATCTGTAATTGTTATCTAATATTCATTCCGTTGTCGTAACCATGTCTTTTCCATAAAAGTTTCCGACAACTCTATTGGTAAATGCTTCCGGATTTTTGATGACCGGCATATGCATCAATGGCCCCTGCTCCGGATTTGTCGGACACAGATATGCTTCTTTAATGGAATCATCCCGCAATATTCTTTCCTGGGATTCCATTTGTTCCTTAAAATCTGCTGCCTGACCGCTCGCAATATAACTGCAGGAGCTGTAAAATAACGAATCCTTCAGATTTCCCCTAAATACCAGGCACAGAACCAGGCAAACAAATACCGCCGGAACTGTGATACATTTATGATAAATTTCTCTTCTTTTCAGGATATGACGCAGTTCCAGTTTCCGCAAGAGCCAGCCCTCCACATAGATAGAAGAAGAAACCGACGTTAAAATAAACGTCAGATATTCCATCGTTCCAGGTCCTCCGGACACCTCCGTCGCTGCATAGAGCTCCGGTGCATACATTGCCGCATACACGCCAAACATATAGCCAACCCATAATACCGGATATTTAAACTCGAATTTCAATTTTGCTTCTGAAAGACATTCCCATGCTACGACTGCCACAAAGAATAACAGCACAAATAAAAGTGGAGTCTCTCTCCAATAATTTACTACATTTACAGCCCCCTGCCACAACGCTTCTACAATCGTAAAAGCTGCTTTTCCTACGCTGAAGCCCATCTGCTCTCCGCCTACTCTGGCTGCATTTCCGGGTGCCGTAACCTGAAAATATAGAGCAACTATTCCGGCCAGTATCGGGAATGCAAATATCCCTGCACGCTTTTTATTTTTCACGATCACAAACATCAATACATAACTAAATAAAACCAGAAATGCCGAATAATAGCTGCTCCCTCCGATTGCGATCATTCCCAAAACAGAAAAGATAATATATCTGAATTTGTCCGTTCTTAAATATTTCAGTAAAAATCCAATCAAAAGCATTGCCAAAACATGGGGCATCATATAGTGGATTACTCCAACATACCAGTACATACCGATTCCGGAGCTTGGAATCCATTGATAAAACATCAGCAGAATCAATAATGTGACTACTCCGCCTTCATACCATTTTAAGCCAAAATAGTTTGTAAAAAACTCATGTACCATATAATAAGTGGCTGCAATCATTGCCAGTGTCCAGAACACAGGTACGATCCAAAAACTTCTGTATACAAAGGCCTCCGGCATCAGCGTAAATATAAAAACACTGAACCAGTCTCCATTCCAGACCTGGCACATCTGCTTTGTCGTTTCCAGACCTGTCCGAAACACTTCGATCACAGAATGCGTATGAAGCCACGTCTGATGGCTTGCTGCAGAATATCCGTAGTCGTCCCCCGAAGGTCTGGCGATAAACGCTAATAACCAGTTGGGTACCATCGACGCTAAAAACGCGATTCCCACAGCTGCTGCTATTTTCTTTATACTAATCCATTCTGCCAGTTTCTTCACCGTAAAAGCCTCCGTCTTTTCTGTCTTTTCAGTTTTATCTGTGTTTTTATTCCCCATCTCCGATCACTTATCCAACTCTTCATAATAACGAATTTTATTTTTTCCGTAATACTCCGCCGTTCCAAATCTCCAGGTTTCGATTTCATCTGTCGTAAACAGCTCCGGAGTTTTCGGCGGCTCCTGAATTAAAATCAGAGCTTCGTCCGAATTTTTAATGGTCACAATATTCTGTTCTATTGCATCTGCGTATGCCTGTGCTTCGCCGCTCCTGACTGCATTTACAATTGCTGCAGAGGTTATTTCTTTCGGCGATGCCAGGGATACCAGTAAAAAGCATATCACTGTCATTCCTGTACAAAAACCATACCATTTTAGAGAATCGGCGTTCCAGTACAGCTTTTGCTTTTTCTGAATCCATCCGATCCAGTAAAATTCAAGAACAACGGTCAAAATCAAAAACATATCATACATAATGTTTTCAATTCTTCCCGTTCCCCACTGTCCGAGTGCAAACAGCTGCGGTGCATACATTGCAGAAAGGAAACAGTATCCTGCCAAAGTAATAACTCCCGGAAGCGGAAATTCAAACTCTGTTTTAGATGCTATTGTCCATAAAACAGGAAGTACCATTAAAATCAAAAATACCCAGAAAATCCCGGTCCAGTCTCCCGCAATATCCTGCATACACAATACAAAGGATTTTAAAATAGAACCAATTACACCATAGGATGCAATCTCACCGGATTTTCCCTGCCTGATCCAGTTTCCCGGCGCTGCTATATTGACACAAAACGCAATCAGCATCGCTCCTCCGGGAACCGCCAGATACTTTAACAGATCCTTTCGTTTTCTCCACAACAAAATCAAGATCACATATCCTGTAACCACATTTCCGATCAACGCCGTCACAAGATTTCCGCCGCCAACCATGACTGCCATCCATGCTGCCAACACACTATACAGCACTCTTTTTTCTTTTCGGGCAATCGCATGTATCAGAAATGCCGTGAATAAAAGCAAAAAGCTAAATGCACCGGTATAATGAATTCCTCCGTTCCACCAGTAAAAAGCAGATACTTTGGCCGGTGCAAGCTGCAACTCCAAAATTGTCAGCAAACACCCCAGAATCCCTGCCTCCCTCTTTCCGGCTCCAAACATTGTATGAAAAAATTGATAGGTGAAACTTAGCACAGCTGCGCTCAATAACCCGGACAACAACGCTGGGGTCAAATGATAATACTGTTCTCCCCAGATTCCTGGCTGAAGTGCCATGAGAAAAATAGAAGAAAATGTTCCCTGCCAGCTTCCAAAGGCGTCTGTTACTGTTTTACATGCGCCGCCAAACGCACCTAAAACGCCTTTTCCATGCATCCATGCCAGATGACTGTTTGCACCATATTCAAAATCATCTCCCTGTGGATAAATATACTTTCCGGACCATGCAAGCATAAGCCAGGTAATAAAGAGCACTACGAGTAAGACTGAAAACAGCCATTTCCAGTCATCTTTCTTTTCCACTATTTCTTTTTTTAACACATGACCACAAATCCAGCCGGTTCCATCCATCACGACTGCAATCCACCAAAGGGTTGTCAAAATCTGAAGAAAAACTCTGACAGAATTAACAGATTCCATATCTCCGATTCTGACCACAACAGCCTGATAACAAAACCATACGGAAGCCGTTCCAAAGAATATCCGAAGCAGAGCCCCCTCATATAAACTTCGATCTGAAATTCTGACTGCAATCACGATAGCAACTAAAATTGCCGCTGCTGTCAGGAACAAATGAAATACACCGAACCATTTTTCTGCATAATAGATAAAATAATAGGCAGATACAGCCGGCACTTTAAATACAGAATAAGAAACAACCTGATCCTGTGCTCCCAATGCCAAAAACAGGAGCAGCGGAAGCAATATTGCTCCCGCTATCCACCACACTTTATTTCGTACCGTTCTCTTTTCCAGATTCATTTTTCGTTTTCTACTTTCCACTAACCTTATTCTTTCGTATCTTTCCCCACAATCTGCAGTCGGAATTCAAAATCCCTTCTGTCCTTCACGCCAAGATTATGCAGGATAAGGCCCGCAAACAGGGACTGTAATGCAGCTAATCCTGCAAATCCGCAGGCGATCAGTGTCGGGAACTTCGGCACCAGACCAGTCTCCACATACTCGATTCCAACCGGAATAAAGAACCCAACTGCAATTACAAACAGCAACAGCGCCAACAGCCCAAAAAATGCAAAGGGGCGATACTGACGGAACATCCGGAAAATCGTTTTCAGCACGCGAAAACCATCCGAATACGTATTTAACTTGGATTCGCTGCCCTCCGGACGGTCACGGTATGTGATCACAACATTATCTACCTGCATATTGTTATAAACCGCATGAATCGTCATCTCCGTTTCGATTTCAAAACCACGGGACAGTACCGGGAATGTCTTGACAAAGCGGTAGGAAAATGCACGATATCCCGTCATAATATCCCGAATATCCGATTTGAACAGTGCATTGATCGACGCACGGACAAGACTGTTTCCCATATTATGGAAAGGACGTTTATTCTCTTCAAAATACGTGGAAGAGAGCCTGTCACCCACTACCATGTCTGAGTTGCGTTCCAGCACCAGGTCCGCCATTTCTCGCGCATTTTCCATCGGATAAGTATCATCACCGTCTACCATAATATAACACAGTGCATCAACCTCCTGAAACATTCGGCGGATTACATTGCCTTTCCCCTGTTTATATTCCTGACGCACCACCGCACCGGCCTTTTCTGCCAGCTCTGCAGTGCGGTCTGTAGAATTGTTGTTATATACATAAATAACAGCCTCCGGAAGCGCCGCTTTTGCATCCCGTACAACCTTTTCAATCGTTTTTTCTTCGTTATAACAGGGAATCAGTACCGCTATTTTATCCATCCGCGTTCTCCTTTTTATTCATAACAGTAGAATGCTCACAGAACATGCACTCTATCGTTTTCTCGCTTTTTGTGCCAGATCCAGCGCATAAACTGCCTGCTTTTCTACTATGCGATTTTCAGAAATATAAAACTCAATTGCATCTTTTTGTTCCACGTCCTTGGATATTTCTTCCAAGCTTGATCTGCCAGGATGAAACAAAATCTCCAACGTTCTACCATCATGCTTTGCTTTATTTTCCATTGCAGAAAGCAGCTTGACAATTCTTTTTTCGTCCATGTGTCCACTCATAATCAGTCCCCAAAGATACATTGGTACCAATCCTGCTTCTTTGAACCTCTTTTTTTGTATTGATGAGCAAAATTTCAATAACATGTTTTTGATGAAATTGACCGGACGAAATGTTTTATATAAAGATATTTTTTTCAAAAAAGGCATCATCGGTTCTCTGGAATCTCTGATGTACTCTGGTTGCCATTTCTGCTCTCCAATCACTTCAAACAACGCATCTGCTACAACCGGTATCATATGCGTATGCTGATGACTGTCAATACGAATAGCTTTGAAAGAAAGTTCTGGAAACGCGTCTACAACAGTTTTGATTTGAAGTTCAATTTCTTTTTTTAACTGATTTTTAAACTTATTGCGAGAAGGAAGAAAGGAAATAAAAAAGAGTTTTTCCCAAGAAAGTTTAAAATGTCCATCCCTGTTCACAAGATCCGGTACATTTTCCGCACCTGCCAGACTGATTCCCTCTAATAAATTCAAATGTACTGATATTTTGGGCTGCCAAACAAACTCATCCTGCTCCCTGCGATACATATTCACACATTCCTCAAAGCAGCTCATATTTGCGAGCACACTGATACTGTTCAATTTTCCATCTTTTAAACAATCCAAAATATCCCGGCTTGCATGAACGGATTCTCCAAAGTCATCCGCATGAATATCAATCGTTACGCTCATTTTTCTGTTCTTCCTCTGCACTATCCTCTGCATCCCGCAGGATCATGGAATCCACGATATACCGCGGACGCCCTTTGCTCTCCATATAAATCTTCCCGATATATTCCCCAATAATTCCCTGGGATAAAAGTGTAATGCCGCCGATCAGACAGGTCGAAGCCACCGTTGTCGTCCAGCCAGCGACAACTGCACCATTTGCCCAGTCCACGATACAGGAAATAAACAGTCCAATGCTGAACAAAAAGGTCAGAAATCCAAGGATTACGATCATCTGCAGCGGTCTGGTGCTCATGGAAGTAATTCCATCTACTGCCAGCGTCATCATCTTTTTCAATGTATATTTCGACTGTCCGGCTTCTCTTTCTTTTACATCGAAATAAACAATATCCGACTGGAAGCCCATCGTGGGAATCAATCCCCGCAGAAACAGGTTCGTTTCATGAAATTCTGACAGCGCATCCAATGCCTTCTTTGACATCAGGCGATAATCCGCATGGTTCGTAATCGTCTGGCAGCCAAGCACATGCATCAGCTTGTAAAACAGTCCTGCTGTCGTCTTTTTGAAAAATCCGTCGGTATCACGGTCATTGCGCACGCCATAGACAATCTCACAGCCATTCTGATAGCATTCCAGGAACTGATCCAGTGCTTCAATATCCTGCTGCAGGTCTGCATCAATTGTCACAACCGCATCTGCCTTGCTTCTAGCAGCCATCATACCTGCCAGAATCGCACTCTGATGACCGTAGTTGCGGGAAAAGCTCAGGCCCGCATACTTGCTGTTCTGGCGCGTCAGCTCATAAATAATCTGCCAGGTGCTGTCCTTACTGCCATCGTTGATAAATAAAATCTTGCTCTTATCCGAAATCGTCCCCGCCTGAATCAGCCGATCCAGCTTGTCCAAAAGAACTGCTGCCGACTTATGCAGAACCTCTTCCTCGTTGTAGCAGGGAACAACGAGATATAAAATGGTGTTTGTTCGTTTCATAGTCCTTCTATATCCTTTCAACTATCTCTGTCCATCATAGCGCATCTTTTCGTATTCGGCAACAACTGCAACAGGAACCCGTCCCTTCCTATACATCTTGACTCCTCTTTTTGGGTTTATCTCATTTCTCTGAAATATCTTTGCAGTTAATTATTTTTACCTTTCACTTCTGGGAACTTCGATAACACTTTCTTTTCCAAAAAACTGTTTTACAACTGTGTTCGTCCATTCCTTCGGATCTTCCATCACTTCCATATGCATCAAAGGTCCCTGATCAGAGTTCATAGCAGGAAGCTCCACATTTTTCAATTCCGGATTTCTTAACAGAGAAAGTCTTTCTTCCATCTGTGCTTTATAATCATCCGCCTGACCAGATTCAATATATGTATAACATTCATAGCTTGTAGATTCTTTCAAGGTTCCCTTATTCGCAATTAAAATACATCCTGCTATTTGATAAGAAATACAATTCCTGTAAATATCGCTATTCTCTTTTGATCTATCTTGATTTTTTTATTGATCCTTTTTTCATTTTATTTCCTTCGATAATACCCAGCATACCATTCCGCAAATGCAGTCAGTCCCACTTCCAGCGACGTATCCGGCTTAAATCCGAAATCCTTTTCCAGCTCCGATACATCCGCATAGGTCTGATATACATCGCCCGGCTGCATCGGAAGAAATTCTTTTTCCGCTTCATGGTCGATCACTCCGGCTTTCCTCAGACACTTTTCCAGCGTTTCAACGAAAAATTTCAGACTTACCGGCTGATGGTTTCCGATATTATAAACTTTTACCCTTACTCCATCTTCATTAGCGTCCGGAGCCTTTTCCATCACTGCAGATACGCCTTTAACGATATCGTCAATATAAGTGAAATCACGGTACATATCTCCGTAATTAAACAGCTGGATTTTCTCACCCTTTACCATCTTATTCGTAAATCCGAAATATGCCATATCCGGTCTTCCGCAGGGACCGTATACCGTAAAGAAACGCAGTCCTGTGCAAGGAATTCCATACAGCTTGCTGTATGCATGGGCAAGGAGTTCATTGGATTTTTTCGTTGCCGCATATAAAGAAACCGGCTTATCTGTCTTATCCTCTGTCCGGTATGGCACTTCTTTATTTAATCCGTAAATCGAAGAACTGGAAGCATAAACCAGATGCTTTACGCCTGGCTTTCCATCATCATAAGAATGTCTGCAGCATTCCAAGATATTATAAAATCCAAGGATATTGCTTTCAATATAAGCATCCGGATTTGTAATCGAATAACGAACACCCGCCTGTGCTGCCAGATTTACAACAATTTCCGGTTCGTATTCTTTAAAGATCTGTTCCAGAAAACTGCGGTCTGCGATATTTCCCTTATGAAAGGAAAAATGCTTCCATTTTTCCAGTTCGTTCAAACGATATTCTTTCAAGCTGACATCATAATAATCGTTCAGATTATCGACACCGATCACCTGAACTTCTGAATCTTTCTGCAAAATATTTTTTGCAAGATTTGAGCCAATAAATCCGGCTGCACCGGTAATCAAAATTACTTTTTTCATTTCATTATCTTCCAATACTGTAATATTCCACCCCTGCTTCTTTCATCTTTTCCGGTTCAAAAATATTTCTTCCATCATAGACAAGCGGTGTTCTCATCAGCTGCTTAAACGTTTCCGGTTCAACCTTTCGGATTTCCTTCCACTCTGTAAAGATAAAACAAATATTTGCGTCCTTTAAAGCCTCTTCAATCTGCTGTGTATAGGAAATCGTTCCTCTTTCAACCACACCCTCTGGAAATCGCTTTCTGAAATTATCCATTGCCACCGGATCATATGCAACAATATCTGCGCCATTTTTTAAAAGGAGAGAAATATTATCAATTGACGGTGCTTCTCTCAAATCATCTGTTCCAGGCTTAAACGCAAGTCCCAATACAGCAACTTTCAAATGTTCAAAACTGATCATTCGGTTGCTAGCCTTATAAAAAAGTGCTGTCTTCTGATCTGCATTGACATCCACTGCAGCTTCCACTGTACGCAGCCGATATCCGACTTTCTGTGCCTGAAATTTCAATGCTTTTGTATCTTTCGGGAAACAGCTTCCGCCGTATCCAATCCCCGCTTTCAGAAAATTTGCTCCAATTCTCGCGTCATAGCTCATTCCCTTCGCAACGTCTTCGATATTCGCCCCGATTTTTTCACAAAGATTTGCAATATCATTCATGTAAGAGATTTTTAATGCAAGAAAGTCATTGCAGGCATATTTTGTCATTTCAGCAGACCGCCTGTTCATTGCAACAATTGGCAGCTGAAACGGTTCATAAATTTCCCGAAGCAGTTTTTCTGCCTCTTCACTTTCTGTGCCAATGATAATTCTTGCCGCATGCAACGTATCATGTACTGCAGAGCCCTGCGCCAGAAATTCCGGATTCGATGCTACTTCGATATGAAGCTCTTTTCTTACCAGAAAATCCTTGATAAACTGCTCTACATGATCATTCGTCCCAACCGGAACAGTTGATTTTACCACGACAAGACAATCTTTTTCCACATTTTCAGCAATTTGACGGCAAACGGTTGCAATATAGCTTAAATTAGCGGAACCATCCGGCTGCTCCGGGGTACCTACTCCGATAAAAATCGCGTCCGGATCTTTATAGGCACTTTTATAATCGGTCGTATAATGCAATCTTCCTGCTGCATTATTCCGCTTCATTAACTCCTCCAGACCATCTTCGTAAATCGGAGATACTCCGGATTCCATCAACTTTACTTTATTTTCATCCACATCGACACAGGTAACATCATGCCCTTTTTCCGCAAAACAAACACCTGCTACCAGACCTACATATCCGGTTCCTGCTACTACAAGTTTCATCTTTTCCAGTCCTCCCTAAACATCTATCTTAGCTTTTTAAAAGCAACTCCATTTATTACTTTAATATCTGAGTCTTCCTGTATGTCCTCAGTATCCTTCATCAGGATCAATACTGGCTTCATCTTCTGTAACATTTCTTCCGACACTTCTGAATGAACTTCTAAATTTCTCGAATAAATAGTTTCCAGATAAGAACCAATTTGAGCACGCAGAATACATTTTCGGTTCATAGCAGTTGAAACAGAATATGCAATCTCTGTATCATATGCTAAAATCGTCGTATCAGGATTTTCTATCAAAATTTCTTTTACTACTGCCGCTGCAGCTGTTTTATCCACCTGTTCATGCCGAGCAAAAACAAACAAATCGATCAATCCTACTACAGCCATAAAAGAAATTATACGAACCTGATATCCCTGAGCTTTGAGCTCTTTCGCATATTGCGCCACTGCAAACCACATACAACCTGCAGCAATAACCATATACCGCTTCTGCCATACCGGTGTATATAAAGCGGATACCAGTTCTCCTAAACCCATTAGCAAAAATGGAAGCAGTACGCCCATCAAAATATACGCATTGTCTTTTTTTGATTTTCGAAATGCAGCAATCCCCCATAGAACCGTAGGAAATACTATAATAATAGTTCCATAGTATCCAACCAAAAACCAGACGCTTTCAAATATTGTTTTAAAAGATACTGCCTCTGGCCATGTCCTTTCAGAAACAGACGCCAAGGTTGCAAACAAAACACTCAGCCATGGAAGATATCCAATGATCAGAACACCTCCGGAAATCAAACATCTAATCAGTTCTCCTGTCCTGAGTTTTTTAAAGAAAAGGAATGCATAGATCGCAATAACGCAAATTCCACAATAATAATGTGTATAAATAGCCAATAAACTAACAATCGCCAGCATAATCCATTGCTTCCATCCCTGCGCATATCCATAATAAATCCGATACCCGATCATATATGCAAAAAAGATCAATACCAGCGCTAAACTGTACATTCTTACTTCGATACCATAATCCATACAATTCGGCATGCACAGCGCTAATAGTATTATATCAGAAATCAGCCTATCTTCTATTGTTTTTCGCATAGAAAGCGAAAAAATCAATAAAATAGCGTATGGAATACCCGAAAATAAACGCGCAAGATAAATGGTAGGAACCTGCGGCAGAATAAACCGGATGCTTTCCGTAAATCCTTTCAACAGAATATAATATAATGGAGGGTGTACATCACGACCTGTCAGATAAATCAGTTCTTTGTAAGAATGCTGAATCAGACCAATTGTAAAAGTCTCGTCAAACCAGATCGAATAACTGGCAGAATAAATCACAAGTAACAAAACGGCTGTTATCCCCAGGCACTTTGGAAGTGCCTGCTGCCATTTTTCAAAAATCCGCCGGATTTTTTCATCCTTTTTCATTTCTTTTCCATTTCCAGTAAAGTACAAAACAGACAGATAAATCGCCGGAAATTCCAGAACAGCCATTCCGGACATTCTTCTGACAGAAACACCTTCCCCGGACTGATAATAATAAGTGCCAATATAATATAATGCTATTATTATACTGATAAAAAATACTGTCTTTTTTCCCCTGTTAACTATGTCATCCAGACATTCGCTTATTGACATTTTAATTACAAAAAAGAAAATGATTATCAGTAATCCGCATCCCACAAATTTTCCGTTCTCGCTCGCAGGCATTGCCAGATAAATCCAGGACACATAAGAAAGCATCATCAAAGTTTTTAAAATAAGCTCTCTCCAGTTTACTGATAACCATTTTTCTCTCATTATTGAATTATATCCTCTTTATTTCATAGAATTTTTGCAAATTTCATTTAAATTTTGTATACACTTTTTCTTTATAAGCATAATTACACTGTCCTTAGCATTTAAGCTTTTTATTGAACTGACCAATCATATCTTAAATGATCTTATCGAATCACTTCATTCTTATCACGTAGAATAACATTTCCTCCGGACACTTCATATACAAGATCCGCATTTTTAATCGTCGTCAGACGATGTGCAATGATAATCATCGTCTTGAGTCCCTGCAGGCTCTCAATGGATTCCATAACTGCCTGTTCTGTGCTGCTGTCCAACGCAGAGGTTGCTTCATCCAGTACCAGAATCTCCGGATCATGATATAATGCACGTGCAATTCCGATTCGCTGTCTTTGACCACCAGACAAGCGAACACCTCGGTCTCCAACATAGGTGTCCAGACCCTTTTCAAGTCCCTGCACAAATTCCTTCAGCTGTGCCTTTTCCAGTGCTTTCCAGATTGCATTATCGTCGATCTGGGCTTCATAAATACCAAATGCGACATTATTCCGAATTGTGTCATCTGACAGGTAAATAGACTGCGGAATATATCCAAGCTTCTGACGCCAGCTTCTCAGATTTTCATATACATTTTTGTCATCCATTCTGACTACACCGGATACCGGAGGCAGAAGCCCGAGAATAATATCTGCAAGAGTTGTCTTTCCTGCTCCTGACGGTCCAATCAGCGCGACTGTTTTTCCTTTTGGAATTTCCAGACTGATATCATGCAAAACTTCTGTATCTGAATCCGGATAATGATAGCTTACATGCTCTACTGTCACTCCTTTTTTGAAAATCCAGTTCTCTTTTTCTCCCTGCCATTCAATCTCCTGTACAGGTTCGGAATCAATCTCCTTTAAGTCGTCATAAATCATGTCCAAAGATGCCTTATTATACATAATACTGTTAATATAAGCATTTACACGTCCGACAGAAGGAAGCAGACGAAACGCTGCAACCGCAAATACTGCAATCTGTGGAATAAAGGTTTCCAGAGCTCCATGTCCAAATAAAAGCTTGATAATAATCGCAAAAACAAGGCCTACCATGGCAACCGTTTCTACAATATATTTTGGAAGTGCCGCGATTAACTCATTCACCCTTGCACCCCAGATCAGCTTTTTATAATTTGTTTTATAAGAATCAATAAAATATTCTTCTCTCTGAAGAATCTTCAACTCCTTGATTCCGCCAAGGGACTGATTGATCCATTGAAACAGCTTCGCATTATAATTCTCATTCTGCCGTCCCAACCTGCTGGACACTTTTTTGGAAATCATAAAAAAGAGTCCGATACACAACAAAAGTAAAACGCCGATTACAACTGTAATCGAATGACTCGTATGGAACAAATAAGCTGCCAGCGCAAGACAGGTGACCATTTCCACCGTCAACTGCAGACCTGAACTGATCAATGTCATAAATTGGGACGTATCCGACTGCAGACACCGCTGCATTTCCGCAATATTTTTGGACAAATGAAACGTATATGGCTCATTCATATAAGTTGTCAGCAACCGTGTTGCCAAATTCATTCTTGTCGTATAGGAAAAGGATAAAATGACATTCTGCAAAAAACTAAGATATATATTTTTCACCAGATAAATCACCGCAATCAATGCAGAGAGCACAACCAGATACTGTTCTATTCCGTTTAAATGAATATGCGCAAAGAACAACTTCAAAAAAGAATCATCTTCTATGGAACTAGTCTGCATCAAAACTTCAATAAATGGATTAAATACTGCAACTGCCAGAAGCTCCAGAACGCTCCCGATAATCATAAGTATCGCCAACCCAACCAGTTTCATTTTATCCTTACGATCAAACACATACCTTAATTTTTTTACCATCTGAATTTCTTCTCCTCTTAAGCGCCTTTATGATCACCGTCTATACGGATCCAGTCGTCACAGATCACATCCGTTACAGAATGATTATTAAACCATTTTACCGGTGCGATCACCCTTTTGTTTTCATTTTGATTCAGCCACGCCGCCCACCAGGAAAAGCTGCTGTTCGCAATGATGTTATGTTTGCATCTACTCATCAAAAACATATCTTCATAATCAGGGCGCTCTTTATCTTCTTCGACAATCGTAATATCTTCCGTATCTCCAAAGATTTCTTTTGCCCATTCGGGATCATTGGAAAACAGATAAAAATTCGGCTTTTCGCACAACTTACGCATTCTGGAAATTGCACTCTGATAATATTCAATGGTACAAATATTTCCATAGATTTTGTAATTTGCTGCATCCAGATAATCGCCGCGTCTTATATGAATCGAAACGGATTCTGTATTTTTGATCCTCTCCTGCAGTCTGGAACTTTCAGTACTTATTTTTTTCGGAAATGTATAATTTTCCAATATTTTTTCACGAATATCCTGAAAATAACGCTCACACTGCCAGTAGCCATCCAAATAAACCGGATCCATTTCTAAAATTTCCGGCTGATATCCTTTGTCCAGATCTTCCTGATAGTAGCTTTCTTTCAGCCCAAACATTTTTCTTCTGATTTTATCCACCGGACGATAGGAACACTCGCCCAGTTTTCTGCATTCCTCTAAATTAGCTGTCTGATACTCAATTGGAAATATATCCAGTGAAAACCTTCGAAACGCATTTTTATCCTGAAAAGAAGACAGATCCAGTTTAACATCTTTTCCTGTCTGCTGTATCTTCCTGTACAGGGCATATTGAAACATCTGATTTCCAAGCCCACCGCTCATTTTAACAATTACCATAATATTCTTCCCTATTTGGGCAACTTTATCTGATCGCCCAGCTTTTTTGCAAATTCCTCATGTTCGAAATGTGCAAATCCGGCTTCCTGATAAAATGTAATTTCGCCAAAATAAATTTTTCCATTGATAGAATAAAAATCCGTCCGCAGACTGATCGTTCCAACTGCCAGCTTTCTCGAACATTCCAGCATTTCTTCCAGATGTTCCGGCTTTGCAATTTTCACATTCGGATCTTTTGAGTACTCGATCGTCTCATCGATGTATTCCCACTCTGTCGTATACAGATTTCTTCGATGATTATGGAACCGATCAAAATCCACCTGAATCAGATAGGGTTCTCCACCAAATGTATAAATCTTATAATCTTTCAGTTCTGTACCAGATTCATCTGTCATATAGGCTTCCGCAATAATTCTGGGCGTAATATTTTTATACGGCCATTCCCTGGAATGCCAGTAATAGTTCTGGTTCAAGGATTTCTGCAGCTTGTCCATCGCAGCGTTCCAGTCAAAATTTTTCTTATTCGTACAAATACAAACACTGGCAGAATCATGCGTACATTTTAAGACAAATTGCTCCGGCAGATCATCTAGTTTCAATTCATCTGCAGAATTCCATACACCCAATAAAGGAATCAGATACTGTTCTCCAAGCTTTTCTGCCACATAATTTCTCACTTCATACTTATCAGCCCAGACAGTATATTCATCTTTTCTGTCATATAATTTCAGCCACTGAAGTTTTTCGTCAAAAGTGATGGGATTCTTTAAATTCAGTTTTTTCCCAATACGTACTTTATAAAGCATTTTTAAATAAAATGTATCAGGAATATATTTTTCAAACTTCACACATAATTTTCGATATATTTTTTGTTGAATTGTTAGTTTTTTATCCATACCCATACTTACTATCCTGTCACTAATAACTCTTATCTAAAATATTACCCTAACGAATTATTTTTTTTCCGTCATAGCTTTTCATTCTAGGAGTTTTCCCAAATATTTTTAACACATATTGATAAACGATTTGAAATACAACATATAAGCAAAGTGCCCAATGTAATAAATAAACCGGATTCTTTCTCGTTATAGATAAATTAATACTATCTAAAACAGGGAAAATAATTGATATTGAATACAATGGAAATAACAATTTCCTCACCTTAACTTTAGGCTGAAATTTTTCTCTTCCCGAAAAGCCATTTTCTGCTTGATCCGAAAAATGTACGTTATTTATGATTCTCCACTTTAATTTAGCTAAATAAGCTTTAAAAATATCAACAGAATAATGCACCAGTGGATCATTTTTCATAAATGCCACTGCATCATCACCTTGCCCGATCATGTAATAAAAAAGATGCGTAAAAATAGCTCCGTCAGTAAATGCCCCCTTGAATTTTTCAAAATACACCCTATCAATCATAGTCCCCATACAACACAATTCGCATATGATTGGTTTTTTTAATATTCCCAGTTTATATACCGTATAATTTTTTTCATCATCTTTAATCTCAAATCGCTTTTTCATGACCTTTTCAAAAAAAGGAACTCCTTTGGAAAAACGATATACAAAAAAGGAAAAGGGGTCTCCAAATTCAGAAATATATTGATTTAATAATGGATATTCTGCAGGTCGCTTATATCCACTGCAAAATGCTACTTTACACTCCGGATGTTCCCTTAATGCATTTACTTTATCCAAAATACTATTTTTATTTTCCATGACTTCATCATGATCAATTGTTATAACATACTTTCCTGCTGCTTTCTGAAATCCAATCAGTTTTGCACTAACTGGGTCTGTTTTGGGGTTAGGATAAACCAAGCAACTATATTCATCTGCAAGTGCTACAGTATTATCCGTTGATCCTCCATCTATCATCAAAATTTCAATCTTATCTTGATCATAGCTTTGATTTCGTATCGCTTCCAATGTCTTTGGCAAAATCTTCTCCGAATTGAACGTTGCTATCACAACACTTACTAAAGGAAAATCCATTACATTGTCCTATCCTTTCTTTAGTCAACCTACTATTTGATAAAACTTGTAAATCAAATCACATACATATGTAATCTCATCTTCTTTTAATCCGTAATACATAGGCAACCGAATTAATCTCTCACTTTCTTTTGTTGTATATTCATCCTTTCCGCAAAAATCACCATACTTCTTTCCTGCTGGCGATGTATGTAATGGAATATAATGAAATACAGCAAGTACTCCGTGTTCTTTTAAATACTGTATCAAACGTGTTCTTTCTTCAATATCACGTACTTTTATATAGAACATGTGAGCATTATGCTTACATTCTTTAGGTATATATGGACGAGATATTTTTTCTCTTGCTTCCAAATCACCCAAAGCAGTATAGTAATGATTCCAACTCCTCATGCGATCTTCCATTATCACATCACTCTTGCTCAATTGTGCCCATAAGTAAGCAGCATTTAACTCACTGGGCAAGTAAGATGATCCATAATCAACCCATGTATATTTGTCTACTTGTCCTCTAAAAAATTTGCTTCTATTTGTTCCCTTTTCTCTGATAATTTCAGCTTGTTCGATATTTTCTTTTTCACGGATCAAAAGAGCTCCGCCTTCTCCCATGCTATAATTTTTGGTTTCATGAAAACTATAACATCCAAAATCTCCAATTGTACCTAATGGTCTGTCTTTATAATAGGACAATACACCTTGTGCTGCATCTTCCACTACAAATAAATTATATTTTTGAGCAATTTTTGTAATCACATCCATTTCGCAGGATACTCCTGCATAATGCACCGGTACAATTGCTTTTGTTCTTTCCGTAATAGCTGCTTCTATCTTACTCTCATCGATATTCATTGTGTCAGGACGAATATCAACATATTTAAGCCGTGCTCCTCGCTGTACAAATGCATCTCCTGTAGAAACAAATGTATAGGATGGTAGAATCACTTCGTCCCCCAGCTCTATTTTGCATAAAACCGCAGCCATTTCAAGTGCATGTGTGCATGATGTTGTTAATAAAGCTTTTGATGTGCCTAATTTTTCTTCCAACCAAGCATTACATTTCTTTGTATATTTTCCATCTCCACATATTTTCCCTGTTGTTATTGCATCCTGAATATAAGTGATCTCATCACCTACATAAGGCGGAACATTGAAATTAATCATTTATCTTTTCTCCTTATTTTTTTTACTGTATTTTGCACTTTTACTACAAATGTTGGATTAAGCTCTAAAATGGCACCCTTAAAATATATTTTACATAACTCCCAATTCGTCATTACTTTTCTGTCTCCCAAAGAAATGTTATTTCGTTTACATAATCTTACACCATTATCCATCCATTTTCCTCTCCTGACCGCTTCTTCATAAGGAAATGCATAATCCAAAGCCACCAGATATGGATGCTCCATATCCTTTATCTCAATGGATCCTTTCCTTTCAAAATCCCATGCACTCCATCCTGGATGAATATTTTTTTTCAAAAAATTAACATTCCATATTCCTACCTGAGTTGAAATAGAATAAGCTGTTCCTGGTCTATAATAGCCTAATTGTGCATCATTTTCCCATTTCTCACAAGGAATCATCGGAGATTCCATTAATCTAATATTAGCTGCATGATTATCAGACATTTTATCAAGAATACTTTCTATTTTCTGATTATCAACATAATCACACAACAAATAATCATCCATCCATAGCATTGTGTATGGTGTCCCAGCAACCGCTATTGCCTTCAATATCATCTCCGACCAACAGGAATCTATAACAACTACTTCATCAAATTTATATTTTTCTTCACTTCCATAGCCATTCGGCAAGTCATCTGTAACAAGTATCAATTTATATGGACAATTTCCCCAGTATTTTCGAAATAATGTAAGAAAAACTCTCCACATATCCGAATTTTTTTTACAAGAATAAACAATAATTGATAATCTCTCACTTTTCATGCACATATTTTAGTTTTGCGATAATTAAAATTATATCGCACCCTTCCCTTCTATATAATATAGTCAAATTAATAATTTAAAGGAGTTACATCGTATAGCACACACATTATTATCAAAACAGAAATACTTATTTTTATAAGTTTATCATATTTTTCGATTTTTCTACAAATTTTTAAGTTATCCAAAATACAATCTAATACTATAGCACTCATTATAAGCGTATTCGATAAAATATAACTAAAAAAGTTATTATAGCTAGTTAATCGTACCCCTAGCATGGCTAGTAATACTCCCAATCCGCCTTCTGCTGCTGCCAAAATTAATGCAACATTTAAAATTCCTGCATAATAGGCTACTTTTTTTATCATGCTACTATCTTTTTTACGAATAAATATCATAATTATACCATACAAATAAAATAATGATAAGAATCCTCCTATACACTTTGTATTATTTTCACCAGAAACGCCAAATACAGAGTCATATTGTTTTCTTATCAAAGAAAATACTCCAATTCTATGATTCGAAACAGGTAAAAATAATTCGATAACTCTTAATGTATCTGCCTTGGTCTTTTTTATATTTTCAGAAATATCACTGAGAGAGTACAAACCGTCTCTAAGAACTATTCCATTTAGAACTACCCATCCAATTAAAACACTGCAGGTTAATCCTAGTAAAATTTTCCACGTTCTACTATCAACACTTTTTTTGCAGATAATTGTAACACATATTAAAATCAAAAGTGATATACATAAATATTCCTGATCACAGAGGGCATTTACAAATAAATTTATACACCATATTGATATAATATTTTTCTTTTTCCTCAACAAAACACACCATATGCAATACATTGTTAATAACGCAGGAATAAATGTTTTAAGCTGATCCCAATTTCCTGTTTCTGCAAAATATGGAATAAATGGAATAAAAACAGAAAATACACTGCTGCTGTAAACAGACGCACCTAATTTTATTAATACGGCATAAATAATAAGAGATATAGTAGAAAAATATGCGCATTTTATCAATTGCACGTCAACATTTTCATTTGGCAGCATTCCTACATTTAAATACTTTCCACTGAATAACGCCCCTAAAAATACTATGGCAAAAATAAGAACTGCTCCTATTTTTTTCTGACTGCGAATCATTCTTCATTTTCCCCTATTAGTTTATATTGATAACTAAGTTTAATTGGCTCATCCACCGTAAAGTTTAAAACTGTTGCTCCCGGTTCGACCATCAACTTAAAAATTATAGTATTTCCTTTCTTTCTATAGTCTATTATTTTTTCACCATAACGTACTTGAATTTCATTCTGAAAATTATCAAATAAATTCATATAAACTTCTATTTCATGTGGATTATTATCTACGTTACCAATTACAAATGAGCTTTGTTTTTCAAGTTCAGAAATATATTGACAATCATTATCATTAATTGTCGAAATTACACCATTTTGAAACTCACCATAAATATATGTCATTTTTAATATTTCATCTATTTTATCTTCATATTTTTTCTGGAAACTATCATTATATACTTTCATATCATAATAATATAGTTGTCCGTCATCTGAAATATAAGGATTTCCCAAAACATTTTCCAAAAATGCAATAAGTTCTTGTCCGTGCTCAGCTTGATAACCATTCATATCAACATATATGCCTTCAAATCCATAAGCACTTAATACAGGCAATATCATTTCCGGTTGCATTTGTTTTAAAGACTTTTTCCAAAAGTATGCTCTTGAATTAATTAGTCCACCCTGACTCCAATATCCTTTCTTTCCATTGATAACCGGTTTGTATAAATTATAAGCCCCCTGTTTTCCCGTATCTGGCCATACATTAATATCATCTTCCGTTACTATCGGAAATTCAAAAATCATACTCTCATCGGTAAAATTTTTTTCTATTTCTTCTATAAATTTTTTATCATTACTAAACTCTGCCAAAATATCCTTATATTGCGGTATTTCCACCCATGTCGATCCATAATCAGTCGGTACCACCCCAACTAATGCAATAATAATAAGTAAACACCATAAAAGAATGCGTTTTGTTACATCTTTTATCAACTCAATTCTTTCATCAAGAACAATCCCTAAAGCAATTACAGAGAAAAAAGCGATAAATACAACTGTACGGCTATAATTTCTAATGGATGAAGTTATATATAACGAAACAAACGAATTTATTCCTCCGGGTATACTTAATAAAAGTAAAAACAAATTGCACCGTCCACAATTGCTAATTAGATCATCTCTATAAAAGCATAACGTATATCCAATGGAAAAAAGCCAGGCCTAATGACATTAATCCCCCAAGAAATACTATTGCTTTTTCTTGATTATAATTCAATGCTCCATTGACCATCGAAGAAAAAGATCCAAATGCTTTAATAATATGATTATAAATAGGCAAAAAAAGCGAAATTATATGCATTGAACCAAGTGCAACGTCTGATTGACTTCTAGATGCTCCATAATAACCATTATCTTGTGTCAAAAAAGAAATAATACCTGGTAAAACCGTGATTAAAGAAGTTAATAATATTAAAAAGCTAAGATATATAGAATATAAAAAATTAATAACTGCTTTTCTTTTTATTAATATGTAAACACCTGCAAAAACAAATAAAATACAAGTGAATGCTGAATAGTATGCACTTCCTAATCCCATTAACAAGCATAAAACAGAACTACTAAGTATAAATCGTCTACCTGGTAATTTCATACAAATATCAATTTTATTTCTAAATTTGATATGACATTCTGCATTAAAGCACTTTTTACTTTCATCCATGATAACAAGAACTAAATACCCCATTAGCGGAATAAACTGAATACACGACAACGTAAAATGAAGCTCATTTCGAAATGTATGATATGGCAATAAGGCATATAAGACAGCCATAAAACAAGCTATCTTTTCACTTATCTGGAATTTTCTCAAAACCCATAATGCACTCCATGCTGTCATTATATATGTAAGTAATAGAGAAATATTAACAGCTAATACAGTGTTACCAATTATCTTTGCAAGAAGCACAATCGGCCATAAATATAAGTGATAATCAACAATAGCCAATTTATGGTCCATTCCAAATGGTGCTGCATAGGATTTATATAAATAAGGGTTCCCACCTCTAACTGCATTTTCAACCTCAAGGAAAAAGCCCATAGAATCCGAGGAATATACAATTGGAACTGTCCAATCTTTATGATATAAGCCAAAAATCCAAACAGAAACTACTAATGCAATTACTCCGACTATTATATATAATTTTAGATCATCACAACTATACCTCTTCTTCATGTATTTCTTTGTCCTTTTTATATATTAAACTCATTTTTATCAGGCTCATTATCAATGTAATCCATAGTACAAGCGCCATTTCAAAAATTGAAACAGTCAAGTTTGAGTGATTTATAACAACTACCAATATTTCTATCATTATTCCAATTATTAAAATACTTATAATACTTCTGCACTCTGCTCTTGCCAAAACATAATTAAAAATAACAGTAATTATACCAATTGGCATCACCAATAACGTAACTGGGTGCAAATAATTTATTGCGGATTCATAGGTACTTCCATAAATAAAATAAATTATATATTTTCCGATAATATTTAAAACAAAAGCAGCAATAACAGTCAAAAACGAATTATAAAAAATTGATTTTTTTAATAAGTTAATTGCCGAATTTGTATCTTTCCCTGCGCTTACCGCAAAAGGGAACAAAACTACCACAATTGCCCCCGCAAAGTAGGTAATTATTTTACCCAACACAATTGCTACACTATATAATCCTGCTTCATCATTAAAATAATATTTCACCAATATCATATCAATATTAGCTAACAAAGTTAATCCAATATTGGCAATAATAGAAATTATACAATAACGATAAAGCTCTCGCTTTTCAATTTTTAAATTCTCATTTTGTATCCCTTTTATTTTTTTTCTAATTCCTATAATACCTACTAGCATAGTAACTATGGTTCCGCACAACAGCACACTAAAAAGTAACACTAACTGATTATTCTTATTAATTACAATCACTAAAGAAATTATTTTGCATATCTGTCCCAATAAAGTCATGAGCCCATATTCAAAAAAAGATTTTGTTCCTTGAAATCCACCATTAATAACTGCCTGAAAAAGTGCAACATCCACTAAAACAATAATCAAAACAATTAACTGTGAATTATTAATTCGCAAAAAATCAGCAATTTTCTTTTTAGTAATTACTCCAACAATCGTAATAAATAATGCAACACCAATAACTATAGACACTGTTCTTTTCAAAAAAACATTTATACATCCTTGTTTTCCACGATTATCATACATTGATACATATCTAGTGACAATATATGTTATAACAGAAGCTGGCCAAATTAAAATAGTATAAAAAGAAAACAAAACATTCAGATCTGCATAAAGATCTATACTTTTTAAAACTCTTCCTGATAGAAGCTGAAATAAAACTCCAAATACATTTCCCAGCATCATCATGCAAAAAATCAATATACTATCTTTTTCAAACGAGTTCTCTTTTTCATTTTTCATCTACTTCTACCTTTATCCATTCATTATTTTCCCAATCCCATTTTTTAATTATCTTTGCAGGATTTCCTGCTGCGATCACATAATCTGGTACATCATGTGTTACTATAGAACCTGCTGCAATAATCGATTTTTCTCCAATATGCACTCCTGGCAAAATACATACCTTTTCCCCTATCCATGTCCCTTTCCCTATATAAACAGATTCTGTCTTTAGTGGTTGGAACGAATAGTCCTCTGTTGCATTCATACCATGATTATAATCTGCAATAAAGACTTCACTTGCAATCAGGGCATCGTCATCAATGTATACACTATCTGCGCAATATATTTTTAATCTTTGTGTTATTTTTACTCTATCACCGATATAAATTCCATACTGTTTATTTGATACCGGACATTTGTATCCATTATATTCTGGAAATACTGCCAACCACGACTTATATCCAACACTGGTATTTTCCCCTATCCTTATATATTCTCCATTTTTTATGTGTACCTTTCCCCAAAAAGTTGCATTCTTTCCCACTGTTACCTTTTTTATAATTTTGTAAAAAATTATGCTATATATATAAATACATTTTTTCAATATTGCGTACATAATATATCTTCTCTCCAAATATACTTCACTTCAAATTAATTCTTTAATAAATTGACAGAAAAGCTACATTGTTTTCAAACTCAATTTGCTTTTCCAAATCAATATAACTCCATTCCTTTTCCCCAAATAATTCTTCATATTCCTCATTTGTCATATATTCCAACGTATATTTTCTTCCAGAAATATATTCAATCGTTGGAACAACAGACCAATCATCATAAAACAACTTCAAATTATAATTTGTATTGACATAATTATGATTCATAAATTCCCTATAGTCCCATGTTTTTTCTCTATCATACCAATCCAAAATCTTTATAACTTCAATTTTATTGCCTGTCTGATTTTCATACGAACTAATTTTTTCCTGAATTTCTCTAGCATATTCTAAATCAAGAGTATTAGAAACGAGATGATCATCTGATGCCAGCTTTGTATTCCACACAGAAACAGTAAGGAAAAATAATATAATTATAAGATAAATTCCCTTCCATATTTCGTTCTTCATTAGTGTTAAATTCAAAATCACTACGGCTCCAATAGAAAAATAAAATGGAAACAAAATTCTAGAAGGCAAATAAACTCCAGACATTATCATACTGATCAAAAAAGTAGAGCTAAGAATTATTGCTGAGTGAATACAATAATTAAACAAATACAAGTAATTTTTTCTTACTAACGCATACAAGATCCCTATTATAAGAATAAAACAGATAAAAATAAATACAGATTTATAAGGCATCATTCCCAAGGAATTTCTTAAAATTCCTACTATTACTTCCCATACAGCCATTACTCTTTCTTTAAAAGTAATTGAAGAGTTTAAAATAGTATTACGTGTTGGATTTTTCAACAATCCAATTTTATTAAACAAACGTGGCAATCCTAAATTTAAAGCAGCTGCCAATATCAGTATTGCAGATAATTTAATACACTCTGATAAATATTTCCAGCTTATCTTTCCATGATTTTTTCCAAAAAGATATGTTAAGCTCAATATTCCAATCACCACTAAATACATTTGATATTCAGAAACAGTAAAAAAGCTTAAAATAGCAGCCAAAATATATTTATTTTTCACAAATGCATAATAAGAAACTCCTGCCAGTAATAATCCCAATCCCCAATCGGGAGTTACATATATATATGTTTCTACATAAAAAACATTTATCACTCCAATCAATACTGCGCAGTTAATTATAATTTTTCCAAGAACATCATTTTCTGTGAGTAGTATATTTTCGAAAGTTTTTACAACAATTAAGGTTAATACGACACTTGATACCATCTTAAATAATTGAGATGCAATTTCCCCACGCAAATAATCAAATCCAAATAGATCTAATAACTTACAGAACAGAAAAATAGTATACCTTCCCCCATAGCAGTAATCTATAACTCCAAGTTTTTTAGTCCCGACTTCCATAAAAGAATAAATATTATCACTAGAAAATGTAATTTTTAAAAATGAAGAATATGCAAATGCAATTAACAAAAAATCTATTATAGCTAGTTCTAACAGAAATCTGTTTTTTGAAATAACACTCTGTAATTTTTTTCCTAATATATTACATTTTTGTTTCATTCTTAATTACCTTCCCCATCATTAAACAATGTCTGTACAATGATTTCACTGGGTGACACATCTGCATTTGTTTCATCTATTCTATACTTCTTGTATTCTTTTGCAAAAACTGCTATTTTGTCTATATCGCCATCATATAAAATTGCATTCTTTCCAATCCCCTCATTTCTTTCTGTTTTCTTTCTCATGATCAAGCAGGGTTTACCCATATAAAAAAGTTCCTCCTGATTGCTTCCTCCATCGGTTATCACAAACTCTGCCTTATCCAATACTTTCATAAAGTCAAAGTAATCTACTCTTGGAATTAAATATATATTTTCATTCTGTTTTAATTGTTCAAATACCCCCATTTCCTCCATTGCAATTTTCGTAATAGCATGAAGAATAATCACACATTTCTTTTCTTTTGCTATTTCTTCTATTTTTTCTATAACTTCTCCAAAAAATTTACGATTAGCCAAATTTTCCTGTCGATGCATTACAAATACAAAATATTTTTTATTCCAAAACTGTTCCTCTTTCAAACTGCTCAAAGGCATTTTGCGAGAATATTTCAAACTGTCTAAAATTGTATTATAATAAGTATTAATTACTCGACCTTTTGCCTTTTTTAAATTATTAGCTGCAAATTCACCAGGTGCAAAATGAATACAGCTTTTTTTACTGGTAAGAATTCTATCAATTTCCTCTGGAAAAGGATTGAATAAATTATGCGATCTCAATCCCGCTTCTACATGACAAACCTTCATTCCAAGTTTTTTTCCAATGCATGCTCCCATAAAAGTAGAAATAGTATCACCATGTACTATCATATAACTTTCAAACAAATCAGCTTTTGAATATTTTGAAGTAATTTTTCCAAGTGCCTGTTTATAGGTATTGATATACCACTCCAATAATCCTTTTGCACTTTTCTTTATTTCACACTCCTGGCTTAATTCCAACTCCACTTTTATATTCAAAAGTGTCTTCATAATCCGACTTTTCTTGATGTCATTCTGTCCAGATGCAATGATATGTACCAGGAACTTTCCTTCACACGCTTGAATAACAGGGAATACTTTAATCAATTCTGCTTCTGTTCCTATAAAAAAATATATATTTTTCATACTTCTTCCACTTTCTCTTTCTGATCATCAATTTCCGTTATTTTAGAAATGTAAATAGGGCGGTGCTTTACTTCCATATATATTCTTGCAAGATATTCTCCAATCACACCCAAAAGAGTAATTATAATTCCTCCGATAAAGAGAATCAGCAAAATAATACTGGAATAACCTGTTCGCGATTCTGGATTCTTTAATGCCGCATAAAACACATAGCAAGCATAGACAAATGCCAATACAACAATAATTATACCGAGATAAATAACCGCTCTAAGTGGTGTTGTCGCAAAAGCCATAAATCCACTTATTGCGTATTTAGCCAATCCTGCAAACGACCATTTGGTCGTTCCTGCAAAACGTTCTCGATTTTCATACTCAATCCATTCCGTCTTAAATCCCACCCAGGATAAAATACCTTTTGTAAATCTTTCCGTTTCGGATAATGTAACAACTGTTTCTGCCATTTGTCTTGTCATAATTCGAAAATCCGAACCACCAGGCACTAATTTCATACAAGTTACTTTATTTATGAATTTATAAAAAAGATTAGAGAAGAAGCTTCTTACCGGAGCTTCTCCTTTTCGATCTATACGCCTTGCACCGCAACAATCAATTGCTTCATTTTTAAGTTTTTTTAACATTTCTTTCAATAATTCCGGTGGATGTTGCAAATCTGCATCCATTAGTGCAACATAATCTGCATCTCCAATATTTGAAAATCCTGCATAAATTGCTGCCTCTTTCCCAAAATTTCTTGAAAAAGAAATAAAATTAACTTTTCCAGCTTCTGTATTGCTTTTAAGTTCTTGCAATTTTTGTAACGTACAATCCCGGCTGCCATCATCTATATAAAGAATACTATATTTATACTCTGGCATTGTAGAAAACACTTTATCCACTTCCTGGTATAATTCTTCCACACAGGATTCTTCATTAAAACATGGAACAATAATCCTTACTTTTTCCACCTTTTCACTCTCTTTCCTGTAGTTTATCTTCTTGAGTTGTTTATTATTTCAAGAAATTGATCTATTTTTCCTTTAATTCTATAATGCTCTTTCGCATACGCTCTTAACTGTTCACTTTTCTGTTTTCGTTCATTTTTCTGTTCAGAAATCCATTTTATTTTATCAATCATTTCTGTTTCAGAATCAACCGTTTCTATTCCCGGCACTGTCTCTGCATGTCCGACTTTCGTTGAAATAATCGCCAATCCTGCAGCCGCCGCTTCACAAAGCATAATCGGATACTGTTCTTTCCGACTTCCACACACAAAAACCTGCGATTGCTGGTATAATTTATAAACCTGATTTCTGGAGATATTATATAAGATTTCGACATTAGCTAATGGATAATCTTGCTTTTGATCCTCCCAACTATTTTTAAGTTCTTCAAAATATTGCTTTTCACCAGCTCCGGCCAATATCAATTTTCCATTTAGAACTTTTGCTTTCAAAAAACTATTCAAAACCATTTTCTGGTTTTTATTGTCATCATAATTTGCAATATAAATATATTGGATATTTTCTGTTTGCTGTTCTGTATTCATTTCAAAGAAAATATCTTCAACAGCATTTTCCATCACCACACCATTCAATATCCCATGTTCTTTGGAATACCAAACAGATATGTTATTTTCAGACAGATGGGTTTCTATATCAAATTTATTTATTATCCTCCAGGCTTTATCATAATACCGTTTCCAATAATAATGATAATGAAATGCTCTGAATCTCCCACAGACTAAATCTGTAACCAACGGATATTTCTTTTGTAACGAACTAAATCCATGTGTGTATAAAATCTTTGTACAAGAAAATGTTTCAATTTCATCAGCAATCCAGTCAAATGTCCAAGATTGTGTGCATACACATACAAAAACATCCGGGTCATATTTTTGAATATATTCTAAGTACTTTTTTTTATCTCCGATAAATGAAAACCCCTTTTTCTTTACGGATATTCTCTTTATCAATACACCGCCTGCAAATTCCTCATCGCGCAATTCTTTTTTTTCAGTTATGACCAGAACATCATGTTGTCTTCTGGCTAATCCCTCTGCAAGGTATTGCGTAACCGCCTGAACCCCATTTCTTTCTGGATAATATGTGTGCACTGCAAAAACTATTTTCATATTTTTTTACTTTCTTAACATTTTTATAACGAAGTGTTTCAAACTGATGCGAAGATTCAACATAATTTCATGAAGTGAATCCTTTAATTCCGCTCTTATCAGCCGTCTTTTTTCCATCCCGGTTAACTCAGGAAGTTCTACTTTCTTTACACACTCCACTGTTTCAAGCATCTGCTTGGCCAACAAAGTACCAGTAAAATATTTTTGAATATCTGTCTCTAACAACTTATCGATTTCACCTAAATACTGTTTATACGTTATCTCTTCCATATTTAGTAAATAGTTTCGCATTTCCTCTATAGAAGCAAAAGAGGTATAATCAATATAGCATGTTGGGGGGACAAATTTGTTAATATCCGGATCTCCCCAATAGACCGGCACAATTCCTGCTACCAAACAATCAAACAATTTTTCCGTCAAATATCCGCTTGCATCTTTTGTATTTTCCAAGCACAACGCAAAACGATATTTGTGATATGTCTCACTTTTATCTTTTACTGTTCCAAGATAAGATGGATGTATTTTCTTATCCCATCCAGTCCCAAACAGGTCGAATTCATTTTGTGTATTTTTTTCAAAATAAGTGATTACACGCTCCCTTTCACTATATAATTCATCCGGATGGTTGGAATATTTATTACCCGAGATATTAACCATTAACTTTCTCTGAGCAAATGGCATATCCCCATAATTTCTATGAAACAGATAGGGAATACACCTTTTATAAATTCTTTTATTATCTATCAGAGAATCATTCCATGTCATAATTCCGACAAATATTTTACATAACTGCTTATATCCCTCTTTTGAATTTTCTGGTCTAACGACAGCTGGTTCAGCATTGCAATAGATCATTCTGTTTCTTTTAGCACTTTTAAGCACTTTCCTGATCCATTTATAATCCAACGTCCAAAAAAGAAACCAGTCAACTTCCTCAATACCTTTATAGCAATCTATCGTATGAAATTCATGTCCCTGTCGTTCAAATTCCTCTTTCAACTGGACATGCCATGTCAGCTTAGTATCCAAATATATATTGTCATTTTTAATATTTTTGTCCCAAGGAATAATCGCAAATTTCATTGTTCTTCCCGCACCTTATGAAATAAAATTTCTGTTTCTTTTCCCAATAGCAGCTTTAAATTTCCAAAGGATACTCCACATACTCCAACCGCCTGCAAAATCGCTTTTACCGACCTACTCCGGATCATCCACTGGTATAAAAGTTTCTTACATTCCTCTTCCAGCTCTTTCTGTGCATAAATCTTTGTTTTTTGATTCTGCTCAAGAAACAGCGGAATCAGCTTCGCTGCCTGTCGATAATCTTCTTCTGTCGCATCTTTAGTTTCTTTTGCCCAGGTTTCCAGCGCATCTCTCTGCTTTTCATCCAGTGAAATATCCAGCCATTCCAGCTGCATGCTGCGCACTCTGGCGGCGTTGTTTAATTGTTCGCCGCTTTTTTTACTGGAAACCTGTTTTTTATGAACCCGGTAATCCAGAAGGATGTCCGGTGTCACTCCGATTCCAAATTTTTTTGCAACTCTCGCTGCAAAGTTATAATCCTGGGCGGAACGGTAAGATTCATCATACCGGAAACCTTCCTGTGCAATCAGCTCCCCACGCATCATAAAACCAGGATGTGCCAATACAGGCCGGATCAGCATCATCGCCTGCAGCTGTTTCGGTGTTCCCTGAATCTGCGAGATCAGATCTTCTTCGCCAAACATATGCGTCCTACAGCTGATCAACATCAACTCCGGATGCTGTTCCAGATATGCGATTTGTTTTTCAAACCGTTCCGGTCTGCTCTTATCGTCGCCATCCATCCGGGCGATATAAGTGCCCTGCACATATTCGAGCGCCGTATTTAAGTTTCTGGTCAATCCTCTGTTCTCTGAATTGCAAATCAGTCGGATTCTGTCATCATGATAATTTTCTATGATTTCAACCGTTCGGTCTGTCGAACAGTCATCCACAATAATCAGTTCAAAATTCTGTATCGTCTGAGCAAAAATACTGTCCAGCGATTCTTTCAGATACTGTTCATCATTATAAACCGACATCACTACGCTGACCAGTACTTTTCCACTTTTCATCACTATTTCCTATAATCCTTTCCGATTTCGCAGCCATGCGAGTAAAATCACCGCTTCTGTCCGCTGTCCTGTTACTGCCCACAGAAAAATTCTCTGCGCAGTGCCAAATTTTCCTGCATCCAGTCCATTCACCGCATCTTTTACAAGCCCGCTGCCACAATAGCTTTCGATCTGTTTCTTTACCGTTTTGCGCGGAACCTCTCCGATTCGTCTTACTTCCTGCTTCACGCATTCCATCAGGCTGACCCATACCATCCTTCGGATTCGTTCCTGTGTCTCTTTTTCTATACCGTAACGTCCTGCATATTCTTTTAAAACATTTGCCAGCACTTCTGTCAGATGAAAACGATCCGGGCGGTATGCATGGGAAAACGATGCCTCATTCTGGCAATAATGATAATAGCAGCCCGGATCGATCACTGCCTTTTTTGCAAGCAGGCAGAAATCCAGATTGAAGATCGTATCTTCGCTGAAATATTCCCGTTCCGAACGGAAGCGAATCTTTCCTGTTTCAATCACACTCCTGCGAAACATCGTCATACATGCGGAAACACCCCGCATTTCCTCGTCATCCGCTGAGTCTCCAAAAAAATGAAGCACAAAGCGCTTTCGGATCGCTTCGTTTTCGTAGCACTGTTCTTTTAACTGCGCCCGGTAAAACAGCTCGCCCTGCGGCGTCTCGATCTGATAGCCGAAGCTGCACAGATCTGCCTGCTCTCGTTCCATCCGGTCTGACAGCTTTTCACAGGTGTCCGGTTCAATAAAATCATCCGAGTCGATAAACAGGACATAACGTCCTTTTGCAATATTCAGCCCATCATTTCTCGCCAGACCCTGTCCCGCATTTTGTTTATGGATCACATGAATTTTGGAATTCTGCTGTGCAAACTCATCGCACAAGCGGCCGCTGTTGTCTTTCGAGCCATCATCCACGAGAATGATCTCAATATTCTGCAGCGTCTGTCCCCGCAGGGAATCCACGCAGCGTTTTATATAGCGCTCCACGTTGTAAACCGGTACAATTATGCTTACAAGAGGAGATAAAGTTGTTGTTTCTGTCATTTTTCTGTTCCTGTTATCCTACAATCTCCCTGCAAAACTCCCAGATATCCTGCGCCATCCTTTTTTCGTTCCATTTTTCCCGAACGGACTGCATGGCATTTTCTCCCAGTTGTCTGGAAAATTCAGGATCTTTTATCAGTCGATCCATCTGTTCTGCAAGTTCTTTTGCATTTTCCGGCTCATAGAGCAGGCAATCCTGCTCGTCTGTCACATAATCTCTCAGGCTGGGAACATTTGCCGCGATCACCGCTTTTTTCAAAAGCATCTGCTGCAGCAGTGTCATCTGCCCGAATGAATAGTTAAAAGACTGCAGTGGAAGCACACAAAATGTCGCTTTTTCAATTTCTTTTATCAGCTGCGTAACCGGAATAAATCCGACGGTCTCAACACCGTCATATTTCCGATCCAGCTTTTCTTTCCCAATCAGTTTTAACTTCGGGAAATCAGCAAGTCCATCCTGATTTCGCCCTTTTTGCAGATTTCTCAGTTTTTCGTATGCCTGCAGCAGCGTATCCCAATCCCGTTTATTATAACCGACACATAAAATATACGGATTTTCTTTCTCTATCGGTGTTCCGGTCGGCTGAAAATATTCTGCATCCGTTCCAAACGCAATGTATCTGCTTTTAGAAAGCAGCCACGGGTGGCATTTTTCATAATAAGTAATCTGGCTTTTTGTATGATAAATCACGCCGTCCAGGGATTTGCTCGCAAACTGCATCAGCTTCAGCGCTTTTCCTTCTTCCTTCGCGCTGTTAAAGCCACCGATGTCAAACACGATATGCTTATATTTTCCATGTCCGAACAGTCTGCGCCACAGGCACAATACAATCCCACTCTGCATTCCATGGGACAAAACCAGGTCATACTGATTTAATTTCGACAATACCTTCAGCGTCTGCCAGATATAAAACCGGATTTTTTCTTTTTCAAAGCGTTCCAGCCAGGGAAACGAACGGATGTCCACAACATCTACGGAAATATCATCCGAAAGATACCGAAAAAACCAGTATTTCTGTCCCGGTACGACATAGTCTGGCGGCTGTTTTCCTTCCGGTATTTGATTTTCATAAGCAACTTTCCAGTTGACCAGCATCAAGATTTTCACACTGCACCTCATTTTCAAGCATATACTGTAGAAGTATTGCTCAATGTGTTCTGCTCAGGCTTTTAAACCGCCATAAATCTGCAGCAGTTTTTCGCAATATTCATCCAGATTCAGAAAATCTGTTTCCTTACAATTTCTGGTATACTCTTCAAGCCGCTCCGAATCTCCCCAAAGATTTCTGATCTTCTCTTCCAGCTCTTTTTGATTCCCCGGTTCAAAAAATTCACCGGTCATTCCTTCTTTAATCAGTTCAACCGTTCCGCCAATTCTGGACGCAATAACAGGCGTTCCATAATATTGTGCTTCAATTACACTAAACGGACAATTTTCATACCACTCTGATGGAAAGACAACAAACTTCGCCGCCGCAATTGTCTGATAAAGCTTCTTTCCCTTCGTGAAACCGATATTCTTCACATTTCTCAACTGATTTACTTCATTTTCCAACGGTCCTTTTCCTGCAAATACAAAAGGAATATCGTTTAATTTTTCACAGGCTTTCAGTAACGTTTTAATTCCTTTTTCTTCTGAAAATCTGCCAAAATACAAAACATAATCTTCTTTTTTGACCGGACATAACTCCTGCTCCGGCAAAAAGTTATGCATCGTCACCGTCTTCCCGTCCAGATCCGGATTTGTCTTCAAAACTTCTTCCAGGAAATGGCTTGGGCAGATCACTGTATCGAACATCCGATACGCATGCTTATGCTGATAGATCTTCGCTTCCACACTTCCCAAGAGGCTCTTCACGCGGGAATTGTGGATGCATTTATGTTTTGTGCAGTTCCACTGCTTCTGTCCCAGGCATTCCTGGCACAGCTCGCCGGACGGTCTCTGCATCAGATGGTTTGGACAGACGAGCTGTGAATCATGCGCCGTGTATACGATCCGAACCGTTCTGCCGGTCTGTTTCTCATATTTACGGATCGCGTAGAGAATGGACGGTGTCAGCTGGAAATTGAAATTATTGACATGAACCACGTCAGGCCGAAAGTCGTCCAGCACTTTCCGGATCTTTTTTGCAGCCTCTGTCGAATAGAGAATCCGGAACGGATACAGTAATTTTTGAAGTTTTCCGGTATGAAAATCCATATTCCCCGTATAGCAATCAAGCCGGTTCGAAACGACCCGGCCTTCATGCTCCATTCCAAAATATTCTACCTGATGTCCCATCTTCTGAAGCTGTTTCCCGACTTCAAAAATATAGGTTTCCGATCCGCCGTTCGGATGCAGAAATTTATTGACAATCAATACTTTCATTTCTGATTCTCCCGTGCCTTGAGCACATGCTGATAAAGATGCAGTGTCTGCTCCGTCACCCGATCCCAGTTATATTTTCCACAGATAAAGTCTGCATTTTCCTGATGTGCTTTCTGCGTCTGTTCCGGATGCGCCAGCACTTCCTCCAAACGTTTCTGCAAATCTCTTTCATTTCCCTTTTCAAAATACAGGGCATGATCTTCCGCCACCTCTGTATTTTCCGGAATATTGCTTGCAATACAGCAGTTTCCATAGCTCATCGCTTCCAACAGTCCAAGCGCCATCCCTTCAATATCACTGGGCAGTACAAAACAATACGCATTAGAGTACAGCTCTTCCAACACTTCCCCCTGTACAAATCCGGTCATAATCACACGGCTGTCTTTTGCCGCCAGATTGACCATTTCCTGTACGTATTCCTGAGAATGGCTGCTGCCGCCCGCAATCACCAGTTTTTTATCCGTCTCGATTTGTTCAAACGCACGCAGCAGATAATGCAGTCCCTTTTCCGGTACAATTCTTGCCAGGAACAGGATATATCCGTCTTTTTCCAGACCGTACTTTGCCTTAATTTCGGAATCGCCCTTTAAAATTGGTCTGTTGATTCCATTTGGAATAAAACGGGTTTTTCTGCCGTATGTCTCCTGAAAATAATCCTGCATATTGTGCGACAATACGATCACTTCATCCGCATGGAGTGCGGCGGTCTTTTCCCCCAGCTTCAGCATATGAGATGCAAAATTTCCCCATTTGGAACGCTGCCAGTCCAGTCCATGAATCGTCGCCACTGTCGGGATTCCAAACAGTTTGGTCAGCCAAAGCATAATACACGGTCCTTCCGCATGGAAATGGACAATATCATAATGCCCGAACAATGACCGGATTGTTGCCAGAAAAGAATATACAATCGCATTTAATTTACTGCTGGAAAACGTCGGAATCGTAAAAATCCGGATTCCCTGAAAATATTTTCCATGTTTTTCATCAAACTCTTTGCCGGATACATGATAGCCGGAACGGTTATATGCGTCCACCCGGTTCCCGGAACGAACCATTCGTGTAGACAACTCTTCCACAACGATCTCTACACCGCCTTCTCTCGACGGAATGCGCTTATGTCCGATCATTGCGATCTTCATTCCTGTCTTCGGTCTTGAAGGTGTATGCACCAGCTCCCGATTTTTCTTTTTTAAAAGCTTGTTTTCTTTCCAGACATAATGAATAAATGAGAAATTTGTATCCATATATCGTGGAATCAGACGTTTCGGATCCTGCATCAGCCGAAACAGCCATTCCAGGCAAAGCTCCTGCATCCAGCCCGGCGCCCGTCTTACCGTTCCCGCATGGAAATCAAAGCCTGCTCCTACGCCAAGCATGACGCCATGCAGCATTCCGGCATGTGCAGCCATCCATTTTTCCTGTTTTGGAGCTCCCAATCCAATCCAGATAAAATCCGGTTTTGTATCATTGATCTGTTTTACAACTGCCTCGTCCTCTTCTTCTGTCAGCGGTCGAAACGGTGGGGAATACATCCCGACAATATTCAGCTTTGGATACTTTTCACGCAGTCTCTGTTCCAGCGCATGCAGCGTTTTTTCCGTACTGCCATAAAAATAGTGGCGGTATCCCTTTTTCTCGGAAAGCTCGAAAATTCTCGGCATCAGATCCGGTCCCGGAACACGTCCGGCCTCCTGATGTCCGCGCATCCGACATACAATAGACAGGGGTTTCCCATCCGGAAGATTCATTGCACTGCCGTTTTGCACTTTCCGGTATTCTGCATCGCGAAATGCCATGACCGTCGTATGCACATTGGAAACACAGACATATTTTCCACGCAGTTCATCCAGATGCTGATCCATATAATCAACTGTTTCATCCATCGTAATGACATTGATGTTTGTTCCCAACAATTTACAGAATTTCAATTTTTCATTCATACTGTCCGCTCTTTTTCCGCCTTTTTGCTAAAATTTCCGCAATACCTGTTCCAAGCAGTGCTCCGGCTGCTCCGGTCAGGATTGCTGCTCCGATCATACCCCTCATCCATTCCACAGTTACAGTAACTCCAGAGAACCGAAACATCGGTATCTCTTCTCCCATATAATACAATACTTCCGAGCCGTTTTCCCGTTCTTTTGCAACTGCTTCCTCGTCCAGATAATAGACTTCCTGCAGCGAATAATCACAGATCGACTTGGGCACAAGATACTCTTTGGCCATCTGTGCCATCACCCCAAAAGCAGTGCCTCCGATCACAGCACAAGCGCAGGTCAACGCAGCAATCAAATATTTCTTTTCTCCTGCTGCAGCCCCTATCCTTTTCAGCCCCAACAAAAGAGTTTCTGCCAGTTTCTCTGCCGGAACATTTTTCGGAAGACTCCGGTCGCCCAGCGTACAGATTCCAATCCATGCAATGTTCTGCCGCCGGATCAGATTTGCATCGTTTAGCAGATAACTTCCCACAAAAATTAAGGAAACATTTTTAAAAGAAGTATTGAACAAAAACGGCTCCGATATTCCGGCAATCAGAAATCCCAGCGTAATCGCCAGTTCTTTTCGCCGGTTCTCCTTTACCAGATTCCGGATGGTAAAGAAATAGGCGATCATCAACAGAACAAAAACAACTGCCCCGTAGGTCATCAACGCAAACACATAGGAATTGTCCATGTTCAGATCTTTATCTGCCAGATGGAACTGCTGTCCAAACAGGGTAATCTTTTCCTGCGTCAGGAAATATTTGGAAAGACGCAGTCTGGTATTCATCAGCCGGTTCATAAATTCATAGAACTGATTTCCTTCCGGAATCAGGGGCGCCAACAGAGAAAATGCCAATCCAACCGGAAGCACACACTGCATCAGCACTTTTTCCGGCTTCGTAAACTGACTGCGCAGTTCAAAATACAACACCAGCATCAGATAAATTCCGGTCAACAAAAATCCGGTAAAACTGACTGAATAGATAAAAATCAGTACGTTTCCGACAAGCGCGACAACAATCCAGCCAAACAGCTTTTTGCCTTTTTGCCGCAACAGATAAAACAGAAACGCCAACAAAATTACATAGGAAATATGGAATACATTCGGATGCGGATATCCCATACTCCACCGGAAGATAAAGGCTCCGAGCTTTTTATGTACCAGCAGAATGCCTTTGTCCCAGCCGATCAGAAACGCCAGAATCCGATAAAGGAACACGCTGCTCCAGACAACCGCCCCGACCTGAAAGACCTTTTTTATCCGCACATCTTTCATACCGATCAACATCATTACGCAGGTCAGCATTCCCTTTTCCGCAGAGCAGCGCCAGCTCAGAACGCCGAGCACGCCGAACACCACTGTAGCCAGAAGCTGCCACGGCGTATATTTTGTCAGAATCAGTTTCAGCCCAAGGCATCCCATTCCGATCAGCAGGCAGAGCTGATACGGACGCATCCCGTCGTACCAACCCATTCCCTTTGAAAACAACATCACACCGAAGAAAATCAGGTATAAAAGCTCATTGACTGTCAATGCAGCTTCCTTTTTCTGTGTTTTTAACTCCATTCTATCTGTCACTGCCAAAACTCCGGCACTCCTTGTGTTTTAGTTTTCCATACAGGAAAATTTTCCAAAATGCAAAATTCCCCGTTATACGAGAAGTATACCACTTTTGAGGCAAGAGGACAATCTGTTCCTGCCCGCCCTGTTTTCAGGTACTATACGGTCTGGTGTCATAAGAATCTGTTTCAGGCGGTCTGATACGCATTACAAGCCCGGATTACCATTTCAACTTCCTCGTCCGTCATTTCCGGGAACAGCGGCAACGTCGCGCAATGGGATGCCAGATACTCCGCGTTCGGACAATCTCCAACCTGGTAACCAAGATGCTTATAAGCATTCTGCAAATGGCAGGGCACCGGGTAATGCCGGTTGCACTCAATTCCCTTCTCTGCCATATAAGTCAGAAAACGCTCCGGGTCATCTTCCACCTCCACCTCAAACATATGGAAGACCGGATTCGTATTTTCCGGATGATGCTGCAGGGTAATCGCCGGATTCGTAATTTCCTTTGTGTACCGCCATCCAATCTCCCGCCTGCGGGCAGTCCATTCCGGCAGATATTTCAGGCTGACACTCAGCACTGCTCCCTGGATGCCCTCCAGTCGATAATTATATCCGATCATGTCATGATAATAACGCACTGTACAACCTTGATTTTTCATCATTTCGATCGTATCGAAGTACTCTTTTCGATAGCCGGTTACACTTCCGCCTTCTCCAAACGCATACAGGTTTTTTCCAGGATAAAAGCTAAAGCATCCGAGATCTCCCAGCGTTCCAACCATTTTCCCCTCATATAAAGCGTCATGTCCCTGCGCACAGTCTTCCACTACATACAGATGATGTCTGTCAGCAATTTCTTTTACTCTGTTAAATTCAAACGGTTGTCCATATAAATGTACACCAATAATTGCTTTCGTCTTCTCTGTGATCTTTTCTTCGATTTTATCCGGGTCGATTTCCCATGTGTCTGGAGTACAGTCCACAAATACCGGAGTTGCCCCCGTATAAGTCACACCCCAGGCGGTCGCAATATAGGTATTGGCAGGAACGATCACTTCGTCCCCTTCTCCGATTCCAAGTGCAACCATCGCACAATGCAGCGCAGAGGTTCCATTATTTACACCCGACGCATAGGGAACTCCACAATACTGTGCAAATTCTTTATCGAATTCATCCGCATACTTTCCACCGGAAAATGCGGTATCCTCACACACTTTCTGAATGGCTTCCAGATACTCTGCCTTATGTTTCTGATAATCTCTCGTCAAATCAATTCTTTTGAGCATAGTTTTCTCTCTCCATCCTTCCGGTTTTGTATCACAATCGTTTATTTTCTGAGTTTGTCTTCCTGACGAAATGCCTTTTTCAGATGATACATCTGAATCAGATAATTCTTGATCGTTTTCCACACTTTTACCGTCGTATTGTAGTCTTCCTGCCATTCGACCGGCATATCATAAATTTTCATTCCATCCCGTTCCGCGCGGAGTAAAAATTCAATCGTATAAAACCAGCCGTTATCCTGACTGCTTTCCCTTACAAGCTGCTCTGCCGCTTCTTTTTTCAGAAAAGTGAACCCGCAGACCGCATCGGTCGCTTTCATATGAAACAGCGTTTTTAACAAAAATACAAGTCCCATGGACGTGATCTTCCGATACCATTTCCGTCCCTTTGTATCAGATTCTTTGCTGAACCGGCTTCCGTTTACATACTGTAAATCCGGATCGTTCTGAAACATTTCGATCGTTTTCCCGAGATATTTTAAATCTGTGGAAAGATCAATATCCATATACCCGACCAAATTACAGGTATTGATGGAAATTCCTTTTCGAAATGCAACGCCAACGCCGCGTTCCCCTACTCTGACATAACTCACTTCCGGATATTTTGCTGCAAGGGCTTTGCCGATTTCCGGTGTTTCATCCTCCGAACCATTATCCAGGATTGTCAGCTGGTATGGTATCGTTACATTTTCTTTTAAATAAGCCATAGAACGTTCGATCCCGTTTTCCAGTCTCAATCGCTCATTCAATACCGGAAACAACAAATTGATACTCAATACGTCCTGTTTCATCCTTTTACCACCTTTTCAATATCCATAATCAGATATCTCTGTTTTTTAAAAATCAAATTCAGCATTACAGACAAATATTTCAAAATAATCGTCAGTAAGGCAAATACGCCAAAAAATCCCAACGCCATAAAGCTCATAGTAGAAATCCATCCTTCCACCACCGCGTTATGAAAAATCAGATCCTTTGCGACAAAAATACCCATTCCGACAGACAACAATAAAAAAATACCGCATATTACCGCTGAAACCGTTTCCATCGCATTTGTGAAATAAATAAAAGAATCGAATGCCAGAGAAAATCTCTCTCCCACATATTGCTTTTTCCTCTTTCCTTTTTCCAGAGAACGGTAATTCATAACGGCAGTATTTAATCCGCAATTGGAATAAACTGCTTTTCGATATGGAATATACTGCCCGATCGATTTGATCCGGTTGATTGCACGCCTGGAAACAATCCGAAAAGTTTCCGGTCCGATTTTTCCTCTTCCTCTGCTCGTTTTATTGTAGCAAAAATAAAAGATCTCTGACGTCATTCGGACATGATCCCTTGTCCCTGCCGATACAATATCATTGCCTTCCAGAAGCTTATCATAAACTTCCATAATCAGCTCCGACGGATAATCCACATAAGCCGTGTCGAACTCATAGATAAAATCTCCGATCGCAAGATCCCTGCCTGCATTCATCGCGCTTTCCAGGCCGTGAAAAAAGCTCATATGAATAATATTGACCATTTCCGAACAATGATTTTCTTCCAGATATTCTTTTAAGACGCTAATGGTACCATCCGTACAGGCATCGTTTACACATACAATTTCAAAATTTGTAAAATTGTCCCGAAACACCGGCAACACCTTTTGAAAAAAAGGTACTACCTCATTTTGTGTATTGTGTAAATATAAAACCAATGAAACAAATTTTTTCTGTTTAACCCTGTTTTCCATTTTTCATCCCTATAAATATGTATCCAGATCATATACTGTATTGATTTTTCCAGACAACACACTGATAAACGTCGGTCTTTCACTCAGCACTTTGATTGCAGTCGGCCTGGAATCATCCACCTCTGACGATTTCAGGATCGGCTTCATCGAATATAATGACTGCTGATAGGTATATCCGTACTCTGCTTTCATGTATTTATTCGCCAGCTGCGACATATACATCCAGGCGGATTCCGGTTTATGCGGGCACTCAGAACAATTTCCCAGATGCCCGGGCGTGCAGGAATTTTCTCCGCTTTCCAATCCTTTTTGACAGGAAAATGTCGGCAGTTCCTCATAAGAAGTGACATGCGGTGTAAACGTAACCGAGGTCAGAGAATGCAGTCCTGTGCATCCAAAGGGCATAATCGAAAAAAACGGACCATCCATCACAGTCAGACCGATTGGTTTTAACTTCTCTGTCGGTTTACAGAGAATAATTTCACACAGTTCATATTTTATTTTGAACTTTTCTGTCCCGACATTCTCCAGTTTTTGCAGGATCTGATTCACGGAAGCATAGGACGCGTTTAACACAAAAGAAGTTTCATATTCTGTTCCATCTTCCAGACGAATTACAAATGATTTTTCTGTCTTTGTGATCCGGTCAATTCTGGCACAGTACTGAATTTCGATATTTTTTTGTTTTTCCAGCTGTTCCTGATAATACGCCCCGAGGATTTTCGCATCGTAGGTATATTCTTCTGTCAGAAAGGCACCATCACACATTCCCGGATTGAAATATTTGGCCGCAGACACTTCTTCGCAACGGATCCCGGCAGCTTTACAAAATTCTACGAATTCCACCGCATTCGTCCACGAAAACTTTTCCGAAGTCGCGTAAATCTGATCAAATTTATCATGAATACAAAAGGAAAAATCCTCTACAAATCTCCGGAAATATCCTGCGGATTTCATCGCAGTCGAAAGGCTTCTCGGATAATGATATCCCATATGTACCCGTGCCTGGTTGATATATGTTGCCCGCTGAAACGGTGCTTCGTCATATTCCAGAACGAGAACCGTTTCGTTACGTTTCCCGCACAGATTTGCAGCATAACATCCATACAATCCGGCACCAATTATAATTTTATCGAATTTTCTCATTTTTTAACCCTGCGCTCTGATTTCTGGTTCAGATATTCTCTCAGATTGTCGATTCCTTCTGTCGCAAGGAACACAAAAATCGGTACAAATGTATACAGATATCTTGCATGTGCCTCAAAAATCTGCAGATAAAGCATCAGCCCCAGCACTGACAGCACTGCAACCTGGCGTTTTTTGTCCAGGGGTCTTTTCGTAAATACAGAAAAAGGGACAAGAACCAGTACCATATACCACAAAATCTGCCGAAACAGCGCCTGATACCGGTACAGCGTATCTTCCGTGTTATCATAATACAGGGAACGGATCAGGGAACACAATACTGTTCCTCTTTCCGGGAAGATTTCTGTATAGAAAGTCTCTCCCAGTCCTCCCCATCCAAAGCATCCGTCAAAATAGTTTCTCGCTGATTTTTTTGCAAAATGCTGCAGATATCCGTCTACGCCGAAATCTTTTAATCGTTTTCCGATTTCCTTTAATTCCGCCGCATGCTGCTCCTCTGCACTGGAAAAGCTCGTCGAATAATCAAAATCCGCCTGACTGTAGCCGCCGTTTGTATCTTTATTCAATCCCAGCATCATGTGATGCTGCCAGCCAAGCACGGTATCCGTAACAACCGGAAAATGCATGGAACCAACAACCGCAGAAACTCCCCCGGCTGCCGCTCCCAAGCCAAGCACTGCTGCCAGACAATATGCCAGCAACGATTTTTTCCAGACGCTCTGCTTTTTCAACAGCCTGCCGGCAAAATGAATTCCTTCCACTGCAACGATGGCAATCACCACAATCGCAGCCATTGGCTTAATTTCAAAACCGACATAGCAGAAGAAGAACAGGAAAAAGAGCAGCATGCATCTTTTCTTTACAGACTCCGTTTCTTTGATTTTTACAGAAAGATAAAACAGAAAGATCGGAAAAATAATACCGGTCGAATCCGAATATGGAATCATAATCCACGCCGACAACCCGCCCAGTATGAAATAAAATCCATATGCAATCCAGGCAATTTTCTGATCCGCAAATTGACGCACAGTCTTATAAAGACACGCCCCTGCACCTGTCACAAAAATACACTGAAATAAGGCAAGCAGCATCGTTCCATTTGCAATCGGTGTGCCTATTCCATCATTTAATTTCAACACTATAGAATAAATCCATACCAAAAGCAGATTATTGGGATAAACAGAAAAATAATATGCCATGCTATTGATGCCATCCTGATCCCCTAACTCTACAAAATGCGCTCCGTACCAGACTGCACCCGGGTCCCACGCAGTCCTGAAAACCGCGTTCCAGATCACAACAAACTGAACTACCAGCAATACAAGGGATGCACACAACAGACAGATATTTTCTTTTTTAATATTTGCCGGTTTATCCGATTTCGCTTTTTTCTTTTTCCATACGCACCAGACCAGAATTCCATCCAGCAACATCGCAAGCAAAAAGACTGCCTCCCCCGGAATTCCACAATAGCTTTTCTTTACATACACAAGTGCCATGACCCAGAGATACACAAAGGAGACACACAGCAAAACTTTTAAAACACCG
>OLGD01001035.1_pt1 | contig 47110 bp, 47 predicted proteins | sample 1605311 | NCBI WGS metagenome assembly OLGD01 (sample SAMEA3888917, study PRJEB22519) | human gut metagenome | biome: human gut; feature: human-associated habitat; material: faeces | place: Denmark | collected 2010
ACGGTGGTGTGAGAGGTCGAGATTTCTCATTTAGAGAAATCTCTCCTACTCGATTGCTCCGCAATGAGGGTAAACTACATGAGCCGACAACGAATGGCCCGGGCGCACAAGCGAATAGGCTGGGCGGAAAGGATAAGAAAATGAAGTATAAAGTATTGAGATGTTTTGGAATGTGCAGGTGCAAAATGCCAATGAACTTACAGTTCTTCGCAGAAACAGGAGACGACACTGGGGCCGAAGGCGGCAATGGCGGTGGATCTGGAGGCGGAGATGGAGGTGGAAGTGACAAAGGACAAGAGCTACCGCCTTTTGATGATTTCCTACAGGGGGAAGGCAATCAGGCGGAATTTGACCGCAGAGTTCAGAAGGCCATAAATACCGCTCTTAAAAACGAGAGAGAGAAGTGGCAGGCGATGACGGATGATAAGCTGTCAGAGGCGGAGAAACTGGCGAAGATGACCAAAGAAGAAAAGGCGGAGTATTTGAGTCAGAAAAAAGAGAGGGAACTCAATGATCGGGAAGCAGCTATTACGAAAAAGGAACTGATGGCAGAAGCGAAGAACACTCTGGCAGAAAAGAAATTGCCGGTGGAGCTTGCTGAGGTACTAAATTATGCCGATGCTGATGCGTGCAATAAATCTATTGCAACAGTAGAAAAAGCCTTCCAGAAGGCAGTTGAGGATGCTGTGAATGAAAGATTAAAGGGAGGTACACCTCCGAAGAAAGCACCTGAAAACAGTACAGTATTTACAAGGGAGCAGGTTAATGCCATGACTCCGGAAGAGGTTAATGAGAACTGGGATTCAATTTCAGAATCCATGAAAAATTGGAAATAAGAAAGGATGGATGATTTATGTCAGTAACAAATTTTATTCCCACTATTTGGAGTGCGAGATTGCTGAGACACTTAGATAAAAAGCATGTGTACGCCAATCTCTTGAACAGAGATTATGAAGGGGAGATTAGAAATTTCGGTGATACCGTGAAAATTAATCAGATCGGGGATGTGGAAATCAAGGATTATACCAGAAATAAGGACATTGATGCACCTGATGACCTGAGTGGTGACCAACTTACGCTGACCATTGACCAGGCGAAATATTTTAACTTCGCTGTTGATGACGTTGACAATGCCCAGACGAACCCAAAACTTATGGATAAGGCAATGCAGAGAGCCGGTTACGGCATGAATGATGTGACGGATCAGTTTGCAGCGAATCTGCTGTATGTCGGAGTAGATTCGGCAAATGTTCTTGGAACAGATGCAAGTCCGATTGTGCCGACTGCAGATGATGCCTATGATGCATTAGTCGATCTCTCTACGTTGCTGACGGAAGCAAATGTACCTATGGATGGACGATGGGTGGTAATACCGGCGTGGTATCACGGCTTGTTGCTTAAAGACAAGCGTTTTGTTGGCAATGGTACAGATTATAACAAAGCGATCTTGGAAGGCGGTGAAGTCGGTGTAGCTGCAGGATTCCGGGTAAGCCTCTCTAATAACGTTCCGAATACTTCTGGCGCAAAGTATAAAATTATCGCAGGAACTAATGAGGCAGGTTCCTATGCTGAGCAGATTTTGAAGACAGAGGCATACCGTCCGGAGAAGAGATTCAGTGATGCTGTTAAGGGACTGCATGTATATGGAGCAAAAGTACTGCAGCCAAAATGTCTTGCGGTACTTACGGCGAATAGAAAATAGGAGGAAACAGGATGTATATTAGAAATAAAAAATCGGGACTTGTTCAGGAATGCCACAATAAAGATGTTATTCGTGTCTGCGAGAAAGATACAGAGCATTTCGAGGTAACAGAGGAATATCAGGAATCTGCACAGATAGAAACCGGGAGTCAACTGGAATACAAAGCAGATTTGAAATCCTTGAGTGTAACGCAGCTAAAAACGTTGGCAAAAGAAAAGGGAATTGAGGGATATTCGTCTCTTACGAAAGATGAACTGCTGACAATTTTAAAGGATGTGGTCTAAGTGACAGATGTAGAAAAATTAGCGGTTTTAACAGGAGAGAGTGACTATGAGTTACTCTCTCTTCTACTAGATGAAGCTGAGGAATTTGTAAAGTCTTACACAAACCGGACAAAAATTGTAACTGGACTGGAAAAAGCTGTTCGTGATCTGGCGGTGGTTGCCTTGAATCGAATGGGAACTGAGGGTGAAAGTAGCCGAAGTGCAGCAGGAGAATCTTATAACTTCGATAATGCGCCAAAACAGGTATACGATGTTATGAATCGGTATCGTCTGGCAAGGGTGGGAGGAAAAGCGCATGAGGCTAAAACGGAATAGATTGCACCAATACCACCACAGACAGGCGATTTCAAAGCGGGATGGAGAAGGTGGAAGTTATACCGAATATGGGTCCGCACTTCCTTTTGTAGCTGAAATGTGGCCGGGCGGAGGCAAGATGCAAGCCGAGATGTATGGTACACGCCTTCCAAACATTCGAAATCTGCGCATACAAGAAAAATACAAAGAGATAGCTGATTCGAACGGTAAACTGAGTTATGAGCTTGACAATGGAACAACAATAACCGCGAATGATGGCATTTGTATTTATTCGGAAAATGAGCCAGATTATAAAGTTGTTGCTATCTACCCATACAGTTTTCTGGTACTGGAGGTGGAAAAACTATGATTCTTGGTATTCAAGAGCTGGAAAAAGAGTTGCAGAACATGTCCGAAGCTGAACTCCGGAGCGGAATTGCAAAAGCAATCCTTCCGGTCCAGGAAGAAGCAAAGGCAGGATGCCCGGCGCATGATGGTGAACTAAGAGAGAGCATCTATACAGATATTGAAGAGCGTGATGGAAAGATTGCCGGAATTTGCTATACCACTAAAAAACATGGGCCATACGTAGAATTTGGCACCGGTCCCAAGGGGCAAGAAAGTCATGAAGGAATTTCACCAGAGGTTGCAGTTTCCTATACGCAATCTCCTTGGTGGATCCATGAGAGCCAGATCGACAGAGAAACAGCAGAGTACTATCATTTTTTTGCCATTGATACACCAGAAGGCCGTTTTTACCAGTGCGTGGGTCAGGCGGCTCAACCATTTATGTATCCAGCTTTAAAAAATAACGAATCCAGAGTAGCAGAAATTGTGGCGGACTCATTAAGGAGGCAACTATGAGAAATGTAAAAGACCAGATATATGAGGCACTTCTGAATAAATTCCCGGATGTGACGGATCAGTATCCGCGAGACTGGGCGATTCTTCCAGCAGTGCAATATGTCGAAGAAGAAAACAAAGTACATGAACACACTGGAGAAGGTGAGTGTAAATCGTATGTAAGGTACCGGATTGATATCTGGCATAATCGTTCTACATCGCAAGCAGCTCTTGATGTAGATGAAGCGTTGGCAGCACTCGGGTTGGTGCGTACTTCCTGTAGTGATGTACCAGATCCGTCCGGTTTGAAACATAAACAGATGCGGTACGAAGCAATTATTGATATGGAATCAGAAGAAGTGTACTGGCCAGATTAAGAAAGGAGAGAAGTAATGTTAGCAAACGGAGCAAAATTGGAATTCAAGAAGAAAGATGAAGATACATACACCGATCTTCTTGGTCTGAAGGAAGTCCCGGATATTGGGATAGAAGCGGAAAAGGTAGAAAATACGGTTCTTGTTGATCCTCATAAGAAATATGAGCAAGGTATCGGCGATCTCCCGGATATGGTGTATAAATTCAAATACGACAATACCGATGCAAAGTCATCTTACAGATTAATGCGTGAAGCACAGGAATCTGGCGAAGTGCTGTCATTTAGAGAAACAATGAAAGATGGCACGACAACAGAATACGATGCGCAGGTGTCTGTGAAACGAACCGGGGGAGGTGTAAATGGCGTAATTGAATTTGAACTTACTATGTTGGTACAGAGTGATCTGGTTTTTGTGGATCCGGCGTAAATAATTTTATGGAGGTATGAAATGAGTATATTAGGTGGATTGGATAATGAAATGGAACAGGAAAATTTGGAAGAACGGCAGAGTGAGAATGTTACGGAATTTGTTGAGAAAAAACCTAAAAGACGTCCGTTCTATTACTGGACCGTGAGAGACAGAGATTATAAACTGAAACTCACAACGGGGATGATTGAAAAACTCGAAAACAAATACAGGACAAACGTTTTGAATTTAGTTGGTAGTGACGGAATCCCTGCTCTGTCGGTTATGTTGACTATTATTCAAGCGGCAATGGCTCCCTGGGAGCATAAGGTCTCTTATAAGGATGTACAGAAATTATATGATTTTTGGTCTGAGGCGGGTGGAAACCAGATGGATTTCTATGCAAAAGTTTTGATGCCAACATTGGCGGTATCTGGTTTTTTTACGGATCAGCAGGCGGAATCGATGTTGGAGAGCCTGAAAGATATGGACAATATGATGTAAAACAGCAGAGAGACAGCCTTAAAGAATTGTACGAACATGCACTTGATTGCGGAATACGTCCAGAGAATTTTTGGACTTATTCTCCTCTGGAGGTATCTGATCTGATTGCAAGCTATCTTCGGCAGAAGCAGCAGGATATAAAACAACGTGTTACGCACGATTTTGTTATGGCAGAAGTTCAGACACGGTATATATGTAGAGAGCAAGGACAGGATATACCTCATCCTTGGGAATATTATCCGGAACTCTTCCAAAAAGAAGAATTGGAATACGAACAAAAGAAAGAAGCAACAGAACTTGAGGAGTACAAAGAAAACCGAAGAGCATATGTAGCAGAATTTAACAGACGTAGAAAACAGGGAACATAACACCCTGTCTTCTACGTCTGTTGGAAGGGAGGTGAATCATGAGCGATAACTCTACGCTGAAAAAGTTACAGGTAATCATCGAAGGAACTATTGCGCCATATAAAAGAGCAATAAACGAGGCGAGAGGTGAAACAAGACGAGCTGCAGAGGACATCGGAAGAGAATCCGAAAATATGTCAAGCAGATTTAATGTGAATTCTGCATTATCGAAGATTCGGAGTGTGCAGGAAGCTATTCGAGGAGCCGTAGCTGATTACCGTGCAAGAGCAGGTTTTACAGATGAAGGTTTGATGAGTGCGCTTGGCGGAACAATTTCAGAGAAATTCAAAAATGCACAATTAAAAGCAGGACTTAAGGAACATACAAACGAGTATAAACAGCTTCAAGCCGATGCTGATAGAGCGGCTAAGGCAATAGAAAAGCTTAAGCAGAAGCAACAGAATATGGACGCATCTGGGGTCGACCATCAGAGTACCGCTTGGAAAAATGTATGTAATCAGATATCAGCGGCAGAGCGCCGTTTAGGCAGCTACACCGGAGCGATGCGAAGAATGGAAGGAACTGGAAGAGATGTACAGTTTGTAGGTTTCAAAGCTATAGGAGCAACTGCATTAACGAAAACCATGAACGGTATGAAAGCCGTGTTGTCCGGTGTTACCACTGCGATAAAGAGAACAAGCGGAGCTTTCGGGGCGCTTATTAAGAAATTTGCAAGCGGTACTCCGATTGTAAAGAGATTTACCAGTGGGGTTCATCAGAACGGAAATGCCTTCAAAGGCGGACTAAAAAATATCCTAAAATACGCATTCGGAATCAGAAGTTTGTACATGCTGGTTAACAAACTGAGAAATGCCTTAAAAGAAGGATTTAAAAATCTTGCCCAGTATGACGATCAAACGAACGCCAGTTTGTCTTCAATAATGTCGAGCCTTACTCAATTTAAAAACAGTATGGCTACAGCATTTGCACCGATTCTGAATGTTGTTGCTCCGATCCTTGTAACGCTTATTAATTATCTTACAAAGGCAGCCACAGCTCTTGCGCACTTTTTCGCGTCACTTACCGGACAAAGTAGTGTAGTCGTATCTAAAAAGGTGAATCAGGATTATGCAGCCAGTCTGAATGCAAATGCAAGTAGTGCAGATAAAGCTGATAAGGCAAATAAAAAGCTGAAGAACACTCTTATGGGGTTTGATCAGATTAACAAACTGGACGACAACTCTGATTCTGATTCGGATAGCAGTTCTGGAGGACTGTCTCCGTCTGACATGTTTGAGACTACCGGAATTGATTCCAACGTATCAAATTTTGTGCAGAAGGTAAAAGAAGCCTGGAACAATGCTGATTTCACTGAAATAGGAGAAATTCTTGGAAGCAAGCTGAACGATGCGCTAAACAGTATCCCTTGGGCGAAAATAAAAGAGACATCTAGGAAAATTGCGAGAAGCATAGCAACGTTTCTGAATGGATTTCTGGAAAAAACTGATTGGGGACTTGTAGGTTCTACAATTGCAGATGGTATTAATACTGGAATTGAATTTGCTTATACTTTCGTAACAACGTTTGACTGGAAGAAATTTGGTAAAGCATTCGCTGATGGCATTAACGGCTTTGTAAAGAAAATTGATTGGAAGAAAAGTGCGCAAACCCTCTCAGAAGGACTAAAAGGGCTACTAGATACACTGATAGCAGCCGTAAAGAATATTGACTGGTATCAGATCGGCGAGAATATAAAAATATTCCTTGAGAACATTGACTGGGTCGGTATCGTAGAAAGGATTGCTGAACTTTTTGGAGCAGCATGTGGAGGTCTTGCCGCATTACTTGGCGGATTGCTTGGAGATGCATTCTCGGCAACCGGAAAATATTTTGAGGATAAAGCTGCGGAATGTGGCGGAAATATGGTACTCGGAATATTAAAAGGTATTGTCGACGGCTTAATAAATATCAGCGTTTGGATTGTCGAACATATTTTCCTTCCTATCATTAATGGATTTAAAGACGCCTTCGGTATTCATAGTCCATCTACAGTTATGGCGGAGCAAGGCGGTTACATTATTGAAGGACTTCTTAAAGGATTGATAGATAATGTAGGGAAGGTAATTAAGTGGGTTATCAGTCTGCCTGGCAAAATTATAGATGCATTAGGGAATGCAAAGGACTGGCTGTTTCAGAAGGGGAAGGATGCTATCGAAGGATTTAAGAGCGGATTCGAAAGTTGTAAAGAAGGAATAAAAAGTGTGGCGTCGAAAATTCCGGGGCTTATCAGAGCGGGAGTTGGAAACCTATGGGACCTCGGCAAGAACGCGATATCATCTTTTGTAAGTGGTTTTACTTCTGTAAATATTCCTACGCCAAAGATTTCTACGGTAACTGGAGCAGTAAGTTCTAAGATTCCAAAAGTAAACGTTAAACAGTATGCATCTGGCGGACAACCGGGAATAGGCGAAATGTTCATTGCCCGCGAAAGCGGTCCTGAACTCGTCGGAAAGATTGGAAACAAATCATCTGTAGCGAACAATGGACAGATCGTTGAAGGCATAAAGGCAGGCGTATTTGAAGCTGTCTTAGATGCGTTCGATGCGGCGAATACTCTGTTTTGCGGTAACAATTCCAGTGAAAAGCCGGTTGTAGTGGAGTTTACATTTATGTGCGGAGATGAAACTATTTACAAAATGAGTAAAAGGGGAAAAGAAAAATACGAAGGAAGAGTTTCGATTGTAGAAAGAGTTTAGGAGGTGGTGTATGTGGATGAAATGATTCTGGTGGATGGAAGGGCGATTAAGTGCCCTTCCGGTTTCAAATGGAAGAAACAAGATATATCCGATAAAGCAGCAGGACGTACAGATGACACAATCATGCACAAGAACCGGATAGGGATAAAGAGAGCCCTATCCTTATCTTGGTCATGCCTTACAAAGAAAGAAATACATGAGGTTGTAGTGGCATTTAATCCGGAATATGTGCATGTAACTTATTGGGATCCATTAACGGGCGGGGATGTTACAAAAGAATTTTATACAGGTGATATGCAGGCTGATGTGAAATGGTGGGCAAAAGGAAGAGAACGATACTCTTCCTTGAGCTTTGATATAGTTGAGAGGTAGTAATGAGAAACGTATCTAAGAATTTTAAAAATGAATTAAAATTGGACAACCGAAATTACCTACTGTATGCAGATGTTACATTGTCTTCTGGAGAAACACTAAAACTGACTCAAGAAGAAATATGGGAGAATGGCTTCGTTATCGATGATGCTACTTCCGGAACGAGCAGCTTTGATCTTGGCTCTGTGATAATCAATAAATTCACACTGACAATCAACAATATCTATGATGATTTCAGCAAATATGATTTTACAGATGCAGCAGTTGTGGCATACATAGGGCTCGGATTGCCAGATGGCACAGTTGAGAAAATCAGAATGGGAACATTTACGGTGGATGAACCTACCTATAATGGATCCACGATTACCCTAGAGTGTCTTGACAACATCCGCCTACTGGACGAGCCTTATAGCAAGAGCACTCTGCAATATCCTGCAACCTTACTGCAGATCGCAAGGGATGCCTGCGAGTGCTGTGGTCTAAGCCTTAACACCAAAAACTTCGATCATAGCAATTACACAGTGGAGAGCCGACCAGATGATGAAGCGACCACTTTTCGTGAGGTTATGTCCTGGGTTGCACAGATCGCTTGTAAATTCGTCCGGTGCGATGCGTATGGTAGGATATTTCTCGGATGGTATGATGAAAGCGATTCCGTAGAAGAATTTGTTCTGACTGACGAAAGAGAAAATAAGATCCACGCAGATGATAGTGATGAAATTATAATTTTTGCCGAGCCATCCAAAGCAAAAACATCCGTGGACGGTGGACGCTTCGATAAGGATACGCCTTACAGCAGTGGTGATAGCCTGGACGGCGGTCTGTTTAATCCGTGGGATGATGATGGCGGCGCGAGTTACGATGCCGGCACTTTTGACTCCATGAAGACTTACCATCATATCTGGCTGTTGAACTCTCTTACAGTCGGCACGGACGATATTACAATCACGGGTGTGAGTGTAACTCTTGAGAATGAATCCGGTGAGGGCAACACTTACCTGTATGGAGACACCGGATATATCCTGAGCATTGAAAAAAATGATCTGATCCAGACTGAAGACCAAGCGAAGAGTGTAGCTGTTATGGTCGGAGAGAAACTGGTGGGAATGACCTTCCGGACATTCTACGCCGGACATCTGTCGGACCCAACGATCGAAGCCGGTGACACTGTGTATGTTACCGACCGGAAGCAAAACAGCTACAAGTCCTATATTACCAATACGGTATTTACGGCCGGCGGAACGCAGAAAAGTTCCTGCGGTGCGGAAACTCCGGCAAGAAAGAGCGGCACCCGGTTTACAGAAGCTACGAAGGCACTGGTGGCAGCTAAGAAAAATACCGAACAACAGATAGCCACCTACGATAAATCTGTGCAAGCTCTTACGAATTTAATCACGCAATCTTTTGGAGTCTATAAAACGGAGGAAAAGTTAGATGATGGAAGCACCATATTTTACATGCACAATAAGCCGTCACTGCAAGAATCGGACACTGTCTGGAAAATGACAGCGGACGCATTTGCAGTTTCCACAGATGGTGGTCGCACCTGGAACGCAGGGATGGACAGCCAAGGTAATGCGGTTGTTAATGTGTTGTCGGCAATCGGAATCCGGTTTGACTGGGCGAAGGGTGGAACGCTTACCTTGGGCGGCGAAGATAACGTAAATGGCATATTGCAGTTGTTGGACGCAGACGGCAACGTAACAACATCTTTTGATGTAGACGGGGCTGACATTATTGGCACGGTTACTACGAGGAGTAAAAAATATGGCTTTGCATCAAAACTGAGTGATGGTGATTTGACTTTGTCCGGAAAAAACGGAGAGCGTGTCGGAGGTTTGTCAATGATGGGCATTTATGAAGATTCATTGAATGATTTTCGATACATACCGGTGCTACAAGCCGATAAAGGCAATGGATTTCCAGGCGCAACTATCAGCTTGGACGGAAAGAAGAAAGAAATAAATTTGGAGGCAGACTATGTAAGAATCGGAAAAGCTACTCCAATTAGCGGAACAGCGGAATTTTCTGACGGAAGCTATCTGAAATTTGTGAATGGTGTTTTAGTATCCGGAAAAACAGCAGACGGTACAACATTCTAAGAGGGGATAATACCTCTCTTTTTTGATGGAGAAAAATAAAATGGCATTAATAATAAGCAACGCGTATTTGACGGTGGCACAAATGACCGGTAACGCCCAGTACATTGCAGATTACCTTGGAGAACGTGGATGGACAAGGAATGCAATAGCCGGAATCCTCGGCAACATGCAGCGGGAATCCAATATTAATCCCGGACTATGGCAGTCTCTAAAATATGGTAACATGTCCGGCGGATATGGTCTGGTACAGTGGACACCTGCAACCAATTATACAATCTGGGCATCTGCAAACGGTTATCCTTGGGGAAGTAATTATTCCAACCCCGAGCAATACATGCGTGGACAGTTGGAACGAATCCTCTGGGAACTGGCGAATGGAGAGCAGTGGATCGCAACGTCTGCTTACAATTTTAGTTTTTTTGAATTTACGCAGTCCTCGCAGACACCAGAATACCTTGCGACAGCATTCTGCAAGAATTATGAGCGAGCCGGTACAGAAGCCATGTCGGAACGGACAGAAGGTGCCAGATACTGGTTCGAGCATCTGTCCTATGGTAACACAGTGGTAGATAATGCTCTGGAATGGGCGCTGCAAATCGCCGCAGACAACAGCCACGGGTATGACCAGGCCCATCGAGACGGACCGGATTATGACTGCTCGTCTTTCCTCTCCTGGGCGTATTACAATGCAGGTCTGAATACACGCCCCGGATACACACCGAGCACATCCGAGATGTACAGCGTATTCCTTGCCGCAGGATTTACGGATGTGACAGCACAGGTAAATCTTAACAATGGCTCTGGAGCAGTGGCAGGCGATGTGTTTTTACATGTCGGACACCATACAGCAATGTATATCGGGGATGGACAGATGGTACATGCGTCTATTAACGAAAATGGAGGGATAACCGGAGGACAGACCGGAGACCAAACCGGAAATGAGATCTGCACAAGATCTTATTACAACCACCCTTGGGATTATGTACTTAGGTATAAATCTGGTGGAAGTGTTATAGTTCCGCCAACTGGCGTGTCTCTGGTACGATGGATTCCGGCGTGAAAAGGAGGTGTAGTTATGGCGATACAAATTAGACGTGGAGCATTTAAGGACTTCGATCCAGACAAGATGCTCCCGGCCGAATGGGCGGCAATATTAGAAGGCGATCCGAATTCCGAAGATGGAGAGAGCGTATACCTATGTTTTAAGGCCGGCTATGTAAAACGCATGGCCACTTACGACGACATGGTCGAGAACATAAAAAAAGCGCTGTCTGATGCGCAGAAAGCCCTAACAGGAGATATGCTTGCCGCAGCGGATAAGGCGAACCTTGCGGCGCAGAGTGCAACAAGCGCATCCGAAGCGGCCAGTGCAGCAGCAGACCGGGCAAATGTGGCTGCGGCCATTGCAGAGAGTGCATCTGCCGATGTGGTGGCGATTAAAAAGGTCTTACAAGATGTACTTGTAGTTGTTTAACGAGGAGGAGTTATGGCAGATATAATAAAAGTCGGCGGTAAAAAAATAAAAAATTTGCCCGTCGTTACAGAATTGAACAACGACGATGATTTGATTGTTGAAAATTCCGTCCCAAAAACAAACCGAGTTAAGTGGGGAACGATAAAAAGCAATCTTAGAGAGGACCTGTCTGACAGTTTTTCCGACATCGTCGTAAAAGAGACAGTGCATGGGATTCTGATGTCCAACTGGTTTATCATTCCGGACAAAGAAAATTACAGCCTTGCGGCAGTATATTCACGCCGGGACGATGCTGCGAATTATGTGCAGGGCATACAACGCCGAAGTACAGGCGGTTATACCGTTCTGGTTAATGGCGGTACAAACGGTGCAGAAATGGATTTTTTAGCGGTCTGGGTAAAAAATGGCGGTTTTTCTTCTGACGGCTCTGGTAGCACTGGCGAAGGAGGGTCCGGAACTGGAACAGACGGGCCGGTAGCTGTAAACGGAAAATTCCATCTAGCGACCCAAACTATAGTATTATCTTACGCGAGTTCTGCATTACTTAGAGGGTACGCAATTTTTGACAGCAAAGTCATATCCGCAACAGCAACGATAGAAGACCAAAAAAGTACTCCCGTACTGCAAACAGACAATGTATACACAGATGTTGGGTATGCTGGCACAGAAAATAGAGTGGAAGTGTACGCAAAAGGTGCCAATTATGTGCCAGGACATATGTTATCTGTGCATGTGCTTGCAGTACTTGAGGGGACTGGAGGAAATCAACCCGGCACAGGAGGAGGCTGTGACTGCCCAGAGGTAACACTTCCAACGCCGGACAAAACTCTCACAGAAGACGGAGGGTATGCAGATGCGGCGGCGACAGGAGAAGCGATCGGGAAGATCAACGATGAGATTTTTTCCAACGTGTCTCAAAGTAATCTTGTTGGTAGCAAAACAAATGCAATTAGATATCATGGTTCAGCGGACTTTAGAGGCTTTATGTCCTATGTAGAATTAAAAGAGGATATTACAATATCCGGATTAACATTACCAATAAAGCCGTATTCATCCACCGCTGTGGATGAAGTAACTATTATGATTTGCAGAAATGATGAGGAAATAATACACAAGACTTATGACAATCTGAACATCCGTGATGAGACTGAATACAAATTACATTTTGATGATGTGGATTTGAAAGAAGGAGATATCCTTGGCTACGGCTTTCTTTGTCCGCAGCCGATTGGATTTTACAACTCGTCTGAGCCACCATCTATTACATCAAAATATATACTAAATGATAACGAAATATGGGAGGATTTTTTACCGGAGCTTGCGACAGATCGGATTTATGCCAGTTTTTTTAATGGTAGAAACAAAATTACCGTACTTGAAAAAGAAATAGAAACTTTGAAAAATCAAGTATCTGTAAAAAATGTAAGTCGATGGTATGGAAAGACAGGAAATATAATCGGTGACAGTATAACGGCTATGGGTCTGTATACGCAGAAACTGACGGAAAAAGCAGGTATAATTGTTAATAATTATGGTGTTGGTGGCACAACGTATTCTTCTATAAATAGCAGCAATCCGTTTTACGAGAGAGTAAGTGATATGGCAGAGGACTGTGACTTTATTTTTGTCTTTGGTGGTACAAATGACTGGGGATTATCGGTACAGCTTGGAAATCAGGATGATACTGAACCGAACACTTTTTACGGTGGGTTAAATGCTACCTTTTCTGTCCTGAGAGCAAAATTTCCCACGAAACCAATTTTTGTAGGAACAATTTTGCAACGGAATTTAGCGAGCGGCAAAGGGCAGGCGACCGGAATGACATCAAATGGTAAGGGAGATTCGGTTGCTGGTTTTAACGAAGCGATTAAGCGAGTTGCAGAACGATATGGCTGCAAAATAATTGATGGATACTCAGAAAGCGGAATTGTTTACGAGAATCTTGATATCTATATGTCAGACGGACTGCACTTGAATGATAGAGGCGCTGAAAGATACGCTCAGTTTGTCCTAGATAAAATGGAACAGGTAACGCCATATTAATTTACAGAAAGAAGATAAGGAGAAAATACATATGGAAATTAGAGCGAGACCGATTCATGGTCTTTTTTTATGCGAAAAATAGTTGCGCTGGCGAAACGGCCGGAGAAAGAGAGGATAAGAATTATGAACACAGATCAGATCAAAGCAATATTTACAGCGATATTTGGGGTTTTATCATCCTTGTTGGGTGTGCTGGCAGTGCCGGTGATCCTGATGGTGGGATGTAATGTGATTGATTACGTGACTGGACTTATGGCGTCACAAAATCGGAAAGAGGATATAAATTCTTATAAAAGTATCCGAGGAATCATGAAAAAAGTGTGTATGTGGTTGCTGGTTGTCGTGGGAGCGATTATTGATCAGTTACTTTTATATGCTTCGGACACTATTGGCATTGCTTTACCATTTACGTTTTTAGCAGCCTGCATTGTAGCAATCTGGATTATTTGCAATGAGATTATAAGCATATTGGAAAATGTGAAAGATATGGGAGTGGCGCTTCCGGCATTTTTGGAGCCGCTTGTAAAAAACATTAAATCTCAGGTTGAGATAATGGGAGAGCGGGCAGGCAATATTGTGAACGAAGAAGAGAAGGAGACAGAGGGCGAGTGATCGTCTTCTGTGGAATCAAGAAAGAGAGGAATTGAGTATGCAGATTAACAGAGATTATATTAGTCGGAAGAATATCAACGGAACTGGAAATCCATGCAAATATATCGTTATTCATGAAACAGATAATTACAACACAGGCGCTGATGCTAAATGCCACGCAAAAGCACAGCACGATGGTAGTTTTAAGGACATGTCCGTACATTATTACTGTGGTTCGGATGGTGTGTATCAGGCGACGGAGCACACCTGTAAATGCTGGCATGTAGGACGTACTTATATAAGCAACCCCAATAATCCGGATTGCACAAATAATAACAGTCTCGGAATCGAGATTTGTGTAAACTCGGACGGAAATTATACAGTGGCGCGTCAGAATGCCATTGATCTTGTGAAATATCTAATCGCCACAACCGGAATCCCGGCTGATCGGGTAATTCGGCATTACGATGCCAAAGGAAAGCACTGCCCACGAAAAATGTTGGATACTCCGTCTCTATGGACGGATTTCAAAAATCAAATTCAAGGAACTGCATCAGTGGTAACCCAGATTCCGGAAGTAAATACGGAATGGCATGCCATTGGTACGGCGACTTGCACCGGAAACGGCGTAAACTACCGTCCACGTCCGACGCTTAACTGCGGTCCGATCGGACAGCTAGACAAGGGAAATCGGTTTGAAATTGACGGACAGAAAAATGGAAGCTGGGTACATGTAAATGTACAGGGGACTATTGGCTGGATGGCTGAAAAATATGTTCAGTATGATGGAAAGACAGCTCCGACACCAATAGCAACTACTGCACAACCCTCTGCAGGATGGAAAGCAATTGGCACGGCAACCTGTACTGGAAATGGAGTACGAGTACGCAGTACGCCGGACGCTTCTGGAACGAATAATATTATCCGAGAACTCGGAAAAGGTAATAGATTCGAAATAGACGGTCAAACCCAGAATGGATTCTATCGTATTAAGGTAGAGAATAATATTGGGTGGATGTCTGGAAGCTATGTGCAGAAAGACTAGAGATTTGAGGCGTTTTCTCATTTTCCGTGTGCAAAATTGTATGAATAAGAGCAATAAAAAGTCCTAGATATATAAGCTAGGACTTTTTATGGAATGACTGAATAATTATGAGGATAATTCTTGAATTCACTACTTCATGAAAAAAAGTTTCTAAAAACTGGTTGACAAATTAACCAACATATGGTTAAATAAAAATCGTGGAACAGTTAACTAGGAAGGATAAGAAAGGAAGAGTTAGAATGGGAAATAGCAAATTGAGCAGATTTGGCGTGTTTTGCAGAAAGTTGAGGCTTGAAAATCGTGAGTTATTATACGATATGGCTGAAAAACTGAATGTCTCTTCCGCGTTTTTATCTAAGGTGGAAAATGGAAAGGGGAAACCGCCGGCCGAGTGGCGCGATGAATTGATTTCACTGTATTTGTTGGATGATAGTGAAATAGAGGAATTAGATGCTGCATTGTACGAGGCAAATAATAGAAAGAGTATCGACATTAGCCAGTTTTCTGAAGAGGATAAGGCTTTGATGTGGTCGTTTGCACGCAAGTTGGATTCATTGGACCGTGACAAGTTAAAAAATTTTCTGGATGAATAGGAGAGATGATATTGAATATTGCAGCAACTGGATTATCAAGAAAGAAGATACGTGAGTTAGCAGAATATGTTCGTGAAATAAGTGGGTATACTAAAAAGCCATACTTTCCTGTAGTTGAATTCATAGAGTTTGTATTGGGAGATCCAGACAATCCGGATTTTAATTACGAAATAGTAGAGGCAAGCCAAATGAAGGATATGTATGGAAATACTAATACAGGAACAAATGTAATGAAAATAAGGGAAGATGTATATGCAAGAGCCAGAAATGGAGTGCCCCGAGATAGATTTACACTATGTCATGAATTAGGACATTATTTACTGCATCAACCAGAATTTATTTCGTACCCCAGAGGTGAAGTTCCGAGATATTGCAATCCGGAATGGCAAGCAAATACATTCGCGGGTGAATTAATGGCTCCGTACTCTTTAGTGAAGAACATGAGTGTTGATGAGATTATGTCGGAATGTGGGATGTCTAGGCAAGCAGCAACTATTCAATATAATGAATATCATAAATGATGTATCGGGCTAAATGCTTTATACATAGAAAAAACCAAGCACATAAAGTGCCTGGTCACTTGCTGAAAGTGTTGCCACAGTCAGCTGATGTTATAATTTTTTCTCGACAATTAAATTATAACACTGTGGTAATCCTTTTTCAAGTGAAATATTGAGAAAGGAGGGATTTCTATGTACATTTTTCGTGCATGGATTACCACAAAAGATGGCACAAAGATTTATGCCAGAGATTATGGTAAACGCGCCTTCAGAATCTGGGTAGGTCCAGGACCTGAACCAGTTAAAAGTAACTAATTAATGTAAAGAAGACGTATTTTATCGGCTGAATACGTTTCTGCTTAATCATGAAAGGAAGAGTAGAAATAATGGCTAAAATTAAAACGAGTATTAGAGGGGAACAAAATAAAAAGATTGTTCCTGTAAAAGAATATACAAGAAAAGATGGCACAAAGGTTAGCGGACATCGAAGGTCTACGCCAAACTAAAACTTAAAGTATACATAGAAGGAGGGGAGCCTGAAGGCTCCCTCCTTCTATGTATACTTTTTATAGGTTAAATAAGTAAGGTCCGCCATACTGACTCATGATAATTTGTGCGATTTTTGCATTTGGTGTAGTAATATTTACCGGATATTCCAGTCTTTTTTCATAATTCCACATATTAACGGCATCCTCCTTTTCTTACTTCCCAGGGCCACGGCTGATTCACCCATTCCCAACTGCGGGATTTGGTATCGTTGGCGGTATCGATGGTAAGCGGGCCATAGTTTTTTGCATAAGCTTCTAGCGCTTCATTGCGAAGGGCCGATTTTTCTTCGAAATATGCCAGTGCCTCTTCATCACAAGGATTAATATCCAGATACAATGTCATCTCAACGACTGCAAAACTAAGCTGATTGATTCGGTTTAACATCTGTTCCTTTGACATGCGTTCCATCATTTGCAGCCACCTCCTCCCTTTCCGCAGAATGGTTTGTGAAGATCCGGAAAAATAGTTCCGAACTGAAGCCCTTTGCATAATTCATAGGTTTGGTCGAAGTGTGTGTGCGGAATATATGCCATGGCTACCGGAAGGGTATCCACTTTCCGATACATTGATTGTTGATTACAACTACAGGATGTCTGTATTGACCTTGTATTTTGACATGGCATCTGGAAGTTATTTCCATGCCGTTGGCCGCAGCCGGGACGATTTGTGCGATAATTATCCATAATAGTCCTTTCACTAAAGAATCTTTCCATATTACAATATGAGCGGAGTCAAAAAGTGATATAGATAGTTTTGAGTTGAGATAAAATTTATGGTATACTTGTAGAGAAAGGCAAAAATAAGAAATCTTTTTACCTTTAGTTGGGAGGAAACGGATTATGAATACATTACTGACAACCTGGGGCGAGTTTCTTCATCCGGATCATGTCTTAGAAGAATATCCGCGGCCGCAGATGGTGCGGGAGTCTTATTTAAATCTGAACGGATTCTGGGATTATGCGATTACGGAAGAGGGGGAGTTTCCCTGCCGGATGGATGGAACCATACTGGTTCCGTTTTCACCGGAAACGCTTTTGTCCAGAGTGCACAGGAAGTTACAGCCGGATGAGTACCTTTGGTATGAACGGGATCTTCCGGTGAAAGCTCCAAAAGACGACAGTCGTTGTATCCTTCATTTCGGAGCAGTGGATCAGTGTGCAATTGTGTTTATAAACGGCAGAAAGGTTTGCCGCCATGTGGGGGGCTATCTGCCCTTTGAAGTAGATATTACAGATTTTCTTGCGGCAGAAGAGAATACTCTGACGGTCAGGGTTCAGGACTATTCGGATACTTCTTATCATGCACGGGGAAAGCAGTCTTTACATCCGTCGGGAATGTTTTACACGGCACAGAGCGGAATCTGGCAGACAGTCTGGCTGGAATGGGTTCCGGCGGTTTACATCAGGGATCTGAGATTGACACCAGATTATGATGGAAATACAGTATCCGTGGAAGTGGCATTGAATCTTGCATCAGAAGAAAACATAATCTGTGATATTTCTGCAGGGGATGAGAAGATTCATGTGGAATCAAAAAGCCGCAGGTTTAAGGTTACATTGGATCATAAAATTTCCTGGACACCGGAATCTCCAAATCTTTACGAGGTGACGGTAAAATTGGGACAGGACTGTGTCAAGGGTTATTTTGCCATGCGTACCTATACGATAGAAAAAGACCGAAAAGGAATATTACGTTTTTGCCTGAATCATCAACCCTTATTTTTACAGGGAATTCTGGATCAGGGATATTGGTCTGACGGTCTTTATACAGCGCCCTCGGATGAGGCACTGATCTTCGATCTTACGAAGATGAAGGAATTGGGATTCAATATGATACGGAAGCACTGCAAGATTGAGTCGGCACGTTGGTATTATCATTGTGACCGGCTTGGAATGATTGTATGGCAGGATATGGTAAATGGCGGAACGACTTACAACACACCATTAGTAACCTGGCTGCCGACCGTAGCTTCCAAAATCCGGACAAAATTGGATGACCATAAGTATCATCGTTTTGGGAGAGGCAGTAAAAAGGGAAGATTTGAATGGGTAAGAGAGTGCCGGGATACGATTCTGTATCTTTCACATTTTCCCTGTATCAGTACCTGGGTATTGTTTAATGAAGGCTGGGGACAGTTTGATGCGGATTTGATTACGGAACAGGTGAAAAAGCTGGATCCACATCGTCTGGTGGATGCTACAAGCGGTTGGTTTATGCAGAACAACAGTGATTTTCACAGTGTACATACATATTTCAGAAAATTAAAGATGGAAGAGACGGACAAACCTTATGTGATCTCTGAATACGGCGGATATGATTGCCATATTGCAGCACATTCTGCGGAAGAAAAGGCCTATGGATATAAGCATTTTGAAACCGTGGAGGAGTTTCAGCAGGCGCTTATGCGGCTGCAGAAGGAAGAATTGGAACCGTTGATCGAGCAGGGACTCTGCGGTGCGGTCTATACCCAGCTTTCGGATGTGGAAAGTGAAGTAAATGGATTGTTTACATTTGACCGGAAAGTGTGCAAATTATGGAACATCTGATTTTTAGCTTAAATGCCACGATTCCGATCTTTCTGACTATGATATTTGGGATGATATTTAAAAAGGCAGGTATCTTTAATGAGAAGTTTGTAAGTGCTGCAAATAAATTTGTATTTCAGGCTGCGCTTCCGGTACTGCTGTTCCAGGATATCAGCGGGGCAGATTTTTATGAAGTATGGGATACTGGATTTGTGTTGTTTTGCTTTTGCGTGACATTGATTTCAATTCTGGCTGTGACAGCGTTGTCCTTTCTATGGAAGGATAAATCTATTCAGGGAGAGTTTGTGCAGGCATCCTATCGGAGCAGTGCGGCGATTTTGGGAATTGCATTCATACAGAATATCTATGGAGACGCAGGTATGGCACCGCTGATGATTATTGCAACAGTTCCTTTGTATAATGTGATGGCAGTTGTGGTGCTTTCTTTCCTGAAACCGGATAGAGAGAAATTCGATCGGGCACTGATTCTCTGTACATTGAAAGGGATTGTTACCAATCCCATTATTTTGGGGATTGCTGCAGGTGTAATCTGGTCTGCGCTTCGGATACCGAAACCGGAAGTTCTGGATAAGACACTTCACAATCTTTCGGTTCTTGCCACTCCTTTGGGATTGATGACGATGGGAGCCTCCTTTCGTGTTTCTCAGGCACGGAGCCAGATGAAGCCTGCGGTTGTCAGCAGTATTCTGAAACTGGTGGTATTTTGTGCTGCATTTCTGCCCCTTGCTGTGGGGCTCGGATTCCGAAATGATAAGTTAGTGGCGATCCTTGTTATGCTGGGTTCTGCCACGACAGTAAGCAGTTATGTCATGGCACGCAATATGGGGCATGAAGGGAGTCTGACATCTAATACCGTAATGCTTACCACGCTGTGCAGCGCATTTACTCTGACCGGATGGCTGTGCTTTCTGCGCATGATGGAATTTATTTGATGAGTCTTTTTATAACGAACCTGGAGTACTTTGAACGATGAACAAAAGTATTCCGGGTTTTTTGATGCCTGCGGGAAAAACAGGAAGCGTGTCCGAACTTAAAATGATGAAATATTTAAAGAAATACTACGATTTTTTCGAAAAATATTAAGAAAAAGTATATTTATACATAAAAAAATGATAAAATGGTAAAAAGAGCTATTGTAGTAAAGGAGACTGATTTGAATGGAGGTAAGCTGAATGGAGGGCAAAAGAAGGGTAAGTACGGGAATACCGGGATTTGATCAGGTGATTGATCAGTTCCGGTTAGGTGACAATGTAGTATGGCAGGTTGAGTCTTTAGAAGATTACAGAAGAGTGGTGCAACCTTATATCCGCCAGGCGGTCAGGGATGGACGGAAACTGGTTTATATTCGATTCGGAAGCCATGAGCCTGTAATTTCGGAAGAAGACATGGGTGCAGTTTTTCTGGAATGGATCAATGCCCAAAAGGGTTTTGAACACTTTGCTACAAAAGTCCATCGGCTGATTACGGATTATGGAAAAGAAGCATTTTATGTTTTTGATTGTCTTACCGATCTGCTGAAATTCTGGTATTCTGATCTAATGATTGGAAATTTTTTTCGGGTGACATGTCCTTATCTGTTTGAGTTGGATACCATTGCATATTTTGCTCTGATCCGGGATTCTCATACGTCGGATACGATCAACAGAATCCGGGAAACCACCCAACTTTTATTGGAGGTTTATGATGTGGACGGCAATTTCTATGTCCATCCGGTTAAAGTGTGGCAGAGATATTCTAAAACGATGTTCTTGCCGCATCTGATTACGCATGATACAGCACAGTGTATCACCTCCAGTGCAGAGGCCGCGGCCCTTTTTTCCAGATATGGTCTGGAAGATGAAAAGATGGATTACTGGGATGTGACATTTCAGCGTGCTTATCAGGCATTATCCGGTTCAGAGGAACGCCGGGAGGAACGGAAAAAATTATTGTTAAAACTTCTGATCGGGGATGACACGAAGATCTATACTCTCTGCTGCAGGTTTTTCAGTCTGCGGGATCTGGTGAATATCAAGTCCCGGGAAATCGGAACCGGACGGATCGGAGGAAAGGCAGTAGGAATGCTGCTTGCAAGAAAAATCGTGGAGCAGGATAAGGAGCGGCGGTTTGCTCCCTATCTTGAGATGCATGATTCCTTTTACCTGGGAGCTGATATATTTTACACGTATATTGTACACAACGATTGTTGGAAACTTCGGACGAAACAGAAAACAAGAGAGGGATATTATAGATATGCCCCGGAACTCAAAGAACGGATTCTTCATGGAACTTTTCCTGAGATGATTAAAAATCAGTTTCGTAAAATGTTGGAATATTATGGCCAATCACCGATTATTGTCCGTTCCAGTTCTCTTCTGGAAGATAATTTCGGCAATGCATTTGCCGGAAAGTACGACAGTGTGTTTTGTGTGAATCAGGGAACACCGGAAGAACGTTACGAGGCATTTGAGCATGCGGTCCGTACGGTATATGCCAGCACGATGAATCAGGATGCGCTGAATTATCGTATGAACCGCGGACTGTTTGAACAGGATGAGCAGATGGCACTGCTTGTTCAGAGGGTGTCCGGTGATTATTATGGGACGGATTTCTTTCCGCATATTGCAGGGGTTGGTAACTCTTCCAATTTGTATGTGTGGAATTCAGATATTGACATGAGTGCCGGGATGCTGCGGCTGGTTTTCGGGCTGGGAACACGGGCGGTAGACCGTGTAGTCGGTGATTATCCCAGAATTGTCTGCCTGGATGATCCAAACAGGAAACCACTTGTTGATTATCAGAATGTGCGTAAGTTTTCACAACATTATGTGGATCTTCTGGATCTGGAGCATAATACCTGGACGCATAAGGGAACGGATCAGATTCTGAATATGAATTTAAAAGCGGATAAAAAGTTATTTGCATCCAAAGATTTTGAGACGATGCGCCGTTTGCGGGAACGGGGGGACTATCGGAATTTTTATATTGTGGATTTTCCGCATCTGCTGCAGAAAACAGATTTTCCGCAGAAAATGCGGGAGATTTTAAAGTTGTTATCCGATACTTATGAATATCCGGTTGATATTGAATTTACCGCAAATTTCAAGGAAGACGGCAGTTACAGAATTAATCTTCTGCAGTGCCGCCCGTTACAGACGAAAGGACTTGGGCGAAATGTGACCTTGCCGGAATTAAAAGATGAGGAAGATTGCCTTTTCTTCAGCCAGGGGAATTTTATGGGCGGAAATGTACGGCTTCCGGTCAATTATGTGATTTATGTGGACGTAAAGCCATATCTGGCACTTACCGAACAGGAGAGATACGAGGTTGCAAGAACGGTCGGGTGTCTGAACGAAAAGCTGAAAGACGAACATACTCTGCTGATTGGACCGGGGCGCTGGGGTACTACGACAACTTCTCTTGGGGTTCCGGTACATTTTACAGAATTATGTCATATGACGGCAATTTGTGAGGTTTCCTGTAAGGAAGAGGGACTGATGCCGGAGCTCTCTTATGGAAGTCATTTCTTTCAGGATCTGGTAGAATCCGATGTATTTTATGTAGCATTATTTAAAGGAGAAAAGGGAGTGATTTTTCAGGAAAAACAGATTTTGGAGAAGCCGAATTTATTGAAAGAATTGACAGATGAAAAATTTTCTCAGGTGATTCATGTAATAAAGACAGAAGGGATGGAATTATATTCGGATACGATTCATCAGAAAGTACTTTGCCGATAACTGTAAGGGTCTTTTCCCGATAAAAAAAAGGAGGACCAGTACCTGGCAGCCAGGTACTGGCGTATGAAAAAGAAAATTTTATGAAAAGTTTGGGTTGTCTTTTCTACATTTTTAATTTAACAGATGAGTGTGAGAGAACTGTGATTTGACTTTAAATGTTTTGTGAAAAGTTTATTGACGAATTGTGAACATCCCGGAGAATGTTCGAAAATGCCATTTGATTGTAAAAAAAAATTTACACAAGGGATTTTTATGATATACTTTTACCTATCAAAGGACAGACAGGATGAAAAGTATGAAACAATTTATAAAGACAGCAATGCAGATATTAAGAAAAAATTGGCTCAGCCTGTTGATTTTCGAAGTAACCTATCGGATTTTTTTCGCAGAGGCATTAATGAAAGGTTCGAATTTTGTTATGAAAATCTGTCTGAAAAGGCTGGGATATAGTTATCTGACTGCGGAAAATTATCAGAAATTTGTGACATATCCATTGACAATTGTGTTTATTATCATTGGGTGCTTATTCATTTGTCTTGCCCTGATTTTTGAGATTCATGCCTTGTTTTCTTGTTATGAAAGTTCCTGGAGAGGACAGAAAATCAGTGTCCCGGCGATGATTCGCTGGGGCGGAAGGGGTGCACTGCGTTTTATTGCCAGATATCCGGGGCGCTGGATGGTGTATATGGCGGGAAGTATCCCTTATTTATGGATTCATTTTCTGATATGGGAAGTAACACAGACAAAATTCCTGCAATTTTCTGTTCAACAGTTGGCGAAGGCAATTCCTCATTATTATGTACTGGGAATACTTCTGATATTGGTTTTTGTCTTATCCATGCTATTTTCATTCAGTGTGCCGAGAAGAGTCATGACGATGGATCGGCCGGAGGAAGTCAACAGGTATTGCCGGAAACGAATGAAGATGAGATGGAAAAGAGATTTGTTTTTTTCTGCGATTGTACAGATTTTTGCGGCGCTGCTTATGTTGATTCTTTATCTGGCAGCGTTATTTATCATGGTCGGATATGTAAAAGTCATGCGTTCTTCAGGTACGATGGTCAGTGCTGTATTGTTTTACAGCAGTTTGATTAAGTACTATGCAGGAGTGATCGCAGGAGGTGTGGGGATGACATTGACGCTGCTTTATCTGTATACCTTCTTTGCACGTTCTTCGGAGAAGAAAAAGTATAATCGTTCCAGAAACCGGAAGAAAAGCCGGTTTAAGCAAATATTGACATCAAAACAGGTATTGTCCGGTATCACAGTGTTGATTGTATTTCTGGATCTGGCGTATCTTGTGATGGAGGCGAGGATCAATCTGCCGGATGTAGCTGTTTCGCAGTCTGATATGGTTGTCACGGCACATCGGGGCGGGGCACGGATGGCTCCGGAAAATACAATGAGTGCCATGGAATACGCAGTTGAAGCATTGGCAGATGTGGCGGAGATTGATGTGCAGGAGACCAAGGATGGGGAAATCATACTTCTGCATGATACGAATCTGAAGCGTACTACCGGTTTGAATGCCGATATCTGGGATCTGACATACGATGAAATTTGTCAGCTTGATGCCGGAGTGAAGTTTAATAAAAAGTTCCGTGGTGAACAGATTCCAACGTTGGATCAGGTGATCAAATACTGCAAGGGGAAGATTAAACTTAATATTGAGGTGAAATATAACGGTCATAATAAGCACATTGTAAAAAAGGTAGTAAAAATTATCGAGGATAATGATTTTACAGATGATTGTGTACTGACATCGATGAATTACAAGTTTCTGGAGCAGGTGAAGAAAGAAAATCCGAATATCCGGACTGGCTATACACTCCGTATGACTTATGGAGATCTTTCGGAATTGACAGAGGTGGATTTCTTCAGTGTGAAGCATACATATATTACGCGGCAATTTGTGGACGAGGTTCACAGACTTGGTAAGGAAGTGTATGCGTGGACCCTGAATTATCAGGGAGATATGCAGCGGATGATTACATTGAAGGTTGATAATATCATTACAGATGAACCGGAACTTGTGCGAAAGGTTCTTTTGGGGGAGACGGACAGGAATCCATCTTTTATCACACTTTTGAAATATGCGGTAAAATGACAGAAAAACATTGGCTTTTCATTTCTGTCCGGGAATGGTATAATCAGAACAGCACGAAAACATGCGGTATAGGAGTTGATATAGATATGGCAAAAGAACAGCAGAACGCTGTAATCAGACGGAAAAGCCGGACAACGCGCACAAAAACGCGCAAAAGAGCAGATTATTATGATTATAATCTTCTGGCAGCAGTTATCTTATTGATTTGTTTTGGCTTGATTATGCTTTACAGTGCCAGTTATTATGAGGCTTTTCAAAAAATCAGTGGAAATGATGATATGTATTATTTCCGAAGGCAGGCGTTGATCTGTATGGGCGGTGTAGTGGGTGCGATCGTACTTTCTAAGATCAATTATCATATTTATACGAAATTTGCAAGTGCAATCTACGTGCTCAGCCTGATTCTGATGGCAATGGTTCGTTTTTCACCTTTGGGTGTGGATGCCAATGGTTCCAAGCGTTGGCTGAACCTGGGAATTCAGTTTCAGCCTTCTGAGATGGCAAAGATCGCGGTTATTCTTTTTCTGCCCATGGTGATTATCAAAATGGGAAAGCAAGTCAAAACGCTGAAAGCATTTTGCATTCTTATGGTTATCGGAGGAATGCAGGCAGTGGGAGCGAAGGTATTTACAGATAATTTAAGTACAGCATTGATTATTCTTGGAATTGCCTGTGCCCTGATTTATTTGGCACATCCAAAGACAGCCCCCTTTGTGGCAGCAGCGGTTCTGGCGATTGTCCTGAGTGTTGCAGGTGTTTCCATAATAGCAGCCAATATGGATGCAACTTCCGGATTCCGAATCCGCCGTGTACTTACCTGGCTGAATCCGGAGGGATATCTTGAGGATGGAGGATTCCAGGTGATTCAGGGCTTGTATGCGATTGGTTCCGGAGGCTTTTTCGGCAAAGGACTTGGAAACAGTGAACAGAAGCTGAGTACGATACCGGAAGCCCAGAATGATATGATATTTTCTATCATCTGTGAAGAATTGGGAGTGTTCGGGGCAATCCTGGTGCTTTTGATGTTCGGCTATTTATTGTATCGGCTGTTTTTTATCGCACAAAACGCACCGGATCTTTACGGAAGCCTGATTGTAAGCGGGATTTTCTGTCATATCGCGCTGCAGGTAATCCTGAATATCTGCGTTGTGCTGAATCTGATTCCGACTACAGGAATTACGCTTCCTTTCATCAGTTACGGAGGAACTTCCGTTCTTTTCCTGATGGTAGAGATTGGGATTGCGCTGTCGGTTTCACGGCAGATAAAATTTACTTCGGAATAAAAGATAAAAAATATATGGAAATGTATTGACAAAGTGAAATTTTCCCAGTACACTTTCAATGACAAATATCTTAAAACTGATTTAAGGAGTGAAAGTAAGATGTTAGAGAAAATGAGAAGCATCCTGGAAGAACAGTTAAACTGCGAAGGGGATATCATTACAGAAGAAACTTCTTTCAAAGATGATTTGGGAGCTGATTCCCTGGATTTGTTTGAATTGGTGATGGCATTGGAAGAAGAATATGGCATTGAGATTCCGGCAGAAGAACTGACAGAACTGGAAACCGTAGGGTCTGTAATTGAATACTTGAAGGCTAAGGGTGTGGAGGTATAATCCACACTCTTTTATGATGTATTACTATGAAAGTCCCGGACAGCAGCCATGACCCGGAGCGTGCTTGCACGCGCAGGGACATGGATATTGGACGGGCAAGCCGGTATGAGTAAGTAGGGCGCCAGCAGACATGTCCGTTTACTATGCAAACTATCTGAAAACCGATACCAGCAAAAAGGCTGATTTCATTAAGTTTGCAGAATGCGCGCTTATGATTCCGGGATTTATGGAAAAATATATCAACTAAAAATTGGAAGGGCATGTTCGGGAAAGATTTCCGGATATGCCCTTTCTAAACGAACATGGTTGGTGACGTGGATATCATCATATAGGAAAGTGACTAATATCTCACAAAATTTGTTGCAAATAATGAAAAAACATCAAATTATCGAAAAATAGTTGTGCAGTTTGTTGAAGTGGGGTATAATTAATACATCATAAAATAGAGGAGGATTTGTGATGCTGGATCAGTCTTATTATGCGAAAGCAGACGAGATTATTGAGCAATATGGACGGAAAGCCAGTTCCCTGATACCGATCATGCAGGACATTCAGGGAGAATACCGCTATCTGCCGGGGGAATTACTGACTTATGTGGCAAAGGAAATCGGGGTAAAAGAAGCAAAGGCATATAGTGTTGCTACTTTTTATGAGAATTTCTCATTTGAGCCAAAAGGGAAATACATCATCAAAGTCTGTGACGGTACGGCCTGCCATGTTCGGAAATCTGCCCCCATTTTGGAGGCGTTATTTAAAGAACTTGGTTTGAGCAAGAAAAAACATACCACAGATGATATGCTCTTTACGGTGGAGACGGTTTCTTGTCTGGGCGCCTGCGGACTGGCTCCAACATTGATGGTCAATGAACAGGTACATCCCTGTATGACACCAGAAAAGGCAATTGAATTAATCGAAGAATTGCGGGGTGAGAGCGTATGACAATTGATACCAGGGAAGATTTGTTAAGAGCAGCCGGTGAGGCGAAGGTGCAGCTGGAATCTTATCAATGCCGGATTTTGGTCTGTTCAGGTACCGGATGTGTAGCAACCGGGTCAGAGGCAGTTTATGAAAAGTTTCTGGAAATCGCAATGGATGCTCCAGATGTACAAGTAGAATTTAATACCTGTGGAGGACAGCATACCATCGGCGTGAAGCATACCGGATGTCAGGGCGTCTGTGAACTTGGACCCTTGGTTCGGATTCAAAAGGGCGATAAAGTAATTCAGTATGTTCAGGTGAAACCAAAGGACTGTAAAGAAATTTTCGACCGTTCCGTTATGGAGAACGATGTGTTGGAGCGCCTTTTGTATAAGCAGGATGGAACCACCTGCGAAGGACCGGATGAGATTCCGTTTATCGCAAAGCAGACCAGGATTACTTTAAGCAATTGTGGAAAATATGACGCTCTTTCTCTGGAAGAATACATAGCATCCGGCGGTTTTTTGGCATTTGAGAAGGCACTTTTTGACATGACGAAAGAAGAAGTGGCTGACGAAGTTGAAAAATCAGGACTCCGCGGACGCGGAGGCGGGGGCTTCCCCACCGGAAGAAAATGGAAACAAGTGATGCGGCAGAAAGAGAAAGTCCGCTACGTGGTATGCAACGGTGACGAGGGCGATCCGGGTGCATTTATGGATGGCTCTGTGATGGAAGGTGATCCGTATGCATTGTTGGAAGGGATGATGATCGCTGCCCACACAGTAGGAGCGCAGGACGGATATATCTATGTGCGTGCGGAGTACCCGAATTCGGTGACACGCCTGCAGCATGCGATTTCGGAACTGGAGAAACACCATCTGCTGGGTGAGAAGATTCTGGGAACTGATTTCAGTTTTTGTATGCATATTAACCGGGGAGCCGGAGCGTTTGTCTGCGGTGAGGGTTCTGCATTGACAGCGTCTATCGAAGGAAACCGCGGGATGCCCCGCGTGAAACCGCCGAGAACCGTAGAGAGGGGACTTTGGGAAAAGCCCACAGTGCTGAACAATGTGGAGACATTTGCCATCGTGCCGAAGATAGTGAAGAGGGGGTCTGCATGGTATCGTGGCTTTGGTACGGAGGGAAGTCCGGGAACAAAGACATTTTCACTGACTGGTTCCATTCGGAATACAGGATTGATCGAGGTTCCCATGGGAACTACTTTGCGGGAGATTATCTTTGATATCGGAGGCGGATTGAAGGGGGATACACAGTTTAAAGCCGTACAGATCGGAGGTCCTTCCGGCGGCTGTCTTACTGCGGATCATCTGGACGTGCCTCTGGATTTTGATTCCGTGAAAAAGTACGGAGCGATTATCGGTTCCGGCGGTCTTGTTGTTATGGATGAGCATACCTGTATGGTTGAGGTTGCACGCTTCTTTATGAGTTTTACCCAGCGAGAGTCCTGCGGAAAATGCGTTCCATGCCGGGAAGGTACCAAGCGTATGCTGGAGATTCTGGAGCGAATTGTGGAAGGCAAGGGAGAGATGGAGGATCTGGACAGACTGGAAGAACTGGCTGAAATGGTGAAGAATATGGCGCTGTGCGGTCTGGGCAAGAGTGCACCGCTTCCCGTATTGTCAACACTGAAAGTGTTCCGTGACGAGTATGAAGAGCATATTAAGGAGCATAAGTGCCGTGCGAAAGTCTGTCAGGCAATGCGCCGCTTTGTCATTAATCCGGAATATTGTAAAGGCTGCGGAAAATGTGCCAGGAACTGTCCGGTGGGAGCAATCACCGGTGTCAGGAAAGAAGCATATCACATCGACAGCAGTCTGTGTATCAAGTGCGGTTCCTGTAAAGATAATTGTGCATTTGATGCAATTTATATTGAAGCATAGGAGGGACGAATATGGGTACAATAACAATAGACGGTAGAAAAGTAGAATTTACCGATGAAAAAAATGTCCTTTCTATCATCAGAAAGGCAGGGATTGATTTGCCTACGCTGTGTTATCATTCGGAACTGTCCACATACGGAGCCTGCCGTCTGTGTACGGTGGAGGATGACCGGGGAAGGACGTTTGCGTCCTGTTCGGAAGAGCCAAGAGATGGAATGGTGATCTATACCAATACGCTGAGATTGAAAAAATACCGGAAATTAATTGTGGAACTGCTTTTGGCATCTCACAGCAGAGACTGTACTACTTGCGTGAAGAGCGGAGAATGTAAGTTGCAGGAACTTGCACACCGGATGGGTGTTATGAAGGTACGTTTTGAGAATACGAAAGAGCGTCAGCCGCTGGATAACAGTTCTTATTCGATTGTCCGTGATCCGAATAAATGTATACTGTGCGGCAACTGTGTCCGTGTCTGTGAGGAATTACAGGGTATCGGAACTCTGGGAGTTGCTTTCCGGGGGACGGAAGCCATGGTTATGCCGGCTTTTAATCAGGCGATTTCCGGAACGGAATGTGTTGCATGCGGACAGTGCCGTGTATTTTGTCCCACTGGTGCAATCAGTATTCATACGGACATGGATGCAGTATGGGAAGTGTTGGCTGATCCGGAAGTACGTGTTGTAGCGCAGGTAGCGCCTGCCGTGCGTGTAGCAGTGGGAGATGCCTTTGGATTGACCAAGGGACGCAGTGTTATGGGAAAAATCGTAAATGTGCTTCACCGAATCGGATTTGATGAGGTTTACGATACCACCTTCAGTGCGGATTTGACGGTTATGGAGGAGTCTGCCGAGTTTCTGGAACGGATTAAGGAAGGAAAACATCTGCCGCTTATGACTTCCTGCTGCCCGGCGTGGGTGAAACTTGTCACGGATCAGTATCCGGACTATAAGGAAAATCTTTCTACCTGTCGTTCGCCTCAGGGAATGATGTCTGCAGTTACCAAAGAGTGGTTCCGGGATACGGAACATGCCGGCGGCAAACGGACAGTGATGGTATCCTTTATGCCATGTACAGCCAAGAAGATGGAAATCAAACGGTCAAACAGTTTCACCAAAGGTGAACAGGATACCGATTATGTCATCACAACGACAGAATTGATTCGGATGATCCGCAATTCCGGAATTGACTTTGGAACACTGGAACCGGAGGCAAGTGATGTTCCATTTGGATTCGGTTCTGGCGGAGGTGTTTTGTTTGGGGTTACTGGTGGGGTTACGGAGGCGGTGCTCCGCAGAATGATTCCCCAGCACGATAAAGCAGCGCTGGAAGCGATTGCAATGTGCGGTGTCCGTGGAGATGAAGCAATCCGGGAATTTACGATTCCGTATGAAGGACAGAATATCAATATCTGTGTAGCCAGTGGTCTGGCAAATGCCCATGAAGTTATGAGACGGGTGAAGAGTGGTGAAGCGAATTATCATTTGATTGAAGTGATGGCATGCCGCCGTGGGTGTATTATGGGAGGAGGACAGCCTCCAAAAGCAGGTACACGTACAAAAGCAGCAAGAGCAAAAGGAATCTACAATGCAGATAATGTAGCGATGATTAAGAAACCGGATGAAAATCCTATGATCCAGTCTCTGTACGAAGGATTTTTAAAAGGAAAGACACACGAATTACTTCATAATGACGGATATTGATGCATTGATAGATGGGTTGTCATTCATGTGTGTGGATGATGTCTGAAAAGTATTTCCATCGGAGCGTGTTTGAAGTTTTATTCCTGTAAAGTGGGAATAAAATTTTCAAACACGCTCTAAATTTTGCCTGGTTATTTTCAGCAGTAGCTGGTGAATATTGATTTCCTCAATTGTGCTGACAGCACAATTTTTTTTTCGCTGCTTTGTTCTCGCAGTCTATTGCCGCACTTCTTTGCACTTGCTATAATAGAGTCAGCAAAGCTGTAGACGAAGTTGTCATACTGAAGTCTATGGCTTTTTTGTATACAGGGAAAATTTGCTTATAGCGGAAAAATTATTTGCGGAAGAGAAACAAGGAGGAATTTCAGATGTTAAATGAAGCTTTACCTAAAATTGTTACAGAAATGCTGCCGGGCCCTATTTCTAAAAGTGTAATTGAACGGCGTGAAAGGGTTGTTCCAAATGCAATCAAATGTGTCTATCCTTGTGTAATGAAACAGGCATCAGGTGCTATGATTGAAGATATGGATGGAAATTATTTTCTGGATTGGATCGGTGGTGTTGGGGTATTGAATGTGGGGCATTGCCATCCCGATCTGGCAGCAGCAGTAAAAGAACAGGCAGATAAATATTTTCATGGAATGTTCAATGTGGTTACACACGAAGGGTATGTTGCTTTGGCTGAAAAACTTGGTGCACTTGCTCCGGTTCGCGGCACAAAGAAAAAGGTTATGTTTGCAAACAGCGGCGCTGAGGCAGATGAAAATGCAGTGAAAATTGCAAAGGCATATACGAAACGTCCCAATATCATTGTATTTTCAGGTGCTTTTCACGGAAGAACGATGCTTACGATGGCTATGACTGCCAAGAAATCGTATGCAAAAGGCATGGGGCCGTTTCCGGATGGTGTATATAGAGCAGAATACCCTTATTTGTACAGAAAGCCTGCGGGTATGACAGAGGATGAGGCACTGATTTATTATACAAAAAGTATTGATAAAATATTTGAGGAAGCTTCCCCGGCAGAATATGTTGCAGCAATTATATTGGAGCCGCTGCAGGGGGAAGGCGGATTTATCCCTGCTCCGGTAGAATGGGTGAAATCGCTTCGTAAAGTTTGTGATGAACATGGAATCCTGTTGGTTGCCGATGAGGTGCAAAGTGGTTTTGGGCGTACAGGGAAATTATTTGCCTCTGAATATTGGAAGGAGGCCGGATGCGAACCTGATATGATTGCAACTGCAAAATCGATTGCCGGCGGTGTTCCCCTGAGTGCGGTTATTTCACGCACAGAGGTTATGGATGCCGTTCCTGGCGGAGTCATTGGAGGTGCTTATGGAGGAAATGCGCTTGCCTGTGCTGCGGGATTGAAAGTATTGGAAGTGATAGAACGGGATCATCTCCTTGAACGTTCCAATGAAATCGGAAGAATTTGCATGGAGAAATTCAATCAGTGGAAGGATGTTTATGAAGTAGTAGGAGATGTCCGCGGACTGGGTGCTATGATAGGAATTGAATTTGTAAAAGATAAAAAGACAAAAGAGCCGGCGGCAGAATTTGTATCTCTGCTTATAAAAGAGTGTGCAGACCATGGTCTTTTAATAGAAAGTGCAGGAACTTATGGAAATGTTATCCGGTTTCTGGCTCCTCTTGTTATCACGGATGCACAGTTGAATGCGGGCTTTGACATTATGGAAAAAGCCATACAAAGATTAAGTAAATTGTAATAGCTGACACCACTCAATTACCGGAAGTGACAGAAGGATTTTAAAAATTTCGGTCATAAAAATAGGGGAAACAAAGGATTTTGGATTGACAATCGTTGTAATCAATAGTAGAATGAATTGCAAAGCAATTTTGTAACTATAGGTGCAGGAAGATTGGTCATGGATAGTTACGGATTCTGTTAATTAGTTTATGAAAGTGGGTTTTTACGATGAAGAAGAGAATTTTGTCCATTCTGGTTGAGAATACTTCTGGTGTTTTGAGTCGGGTTTCAGGTCTGTTCAGCCGCCGTGGTTATAATATCGACAGTTTGACGGTCGGCGTTACCGCAGATCCCAGATTTTCAAGGATGACTGTTGTATGTACCGGAGATGAGATGATTCTGGATCAGATCACCAAGCAGCTTGCAAAACTTGTGGATGTCCGTGACATCAAAGTACTGAAGCCGGATGAAAGTGTAAGCAGAGAATTGATTTTGGTTAAGGTGTTGGCAGATGCTGCGGAACGTCAGAACTTAATTGCAATCGCTGATGTATTCCGTGCCAAGATCGTAGATGTGGGAACAGGTTCTCTGATTATTGAAATGACAGGTGCTCACTCTAAAATAGATGCATTTTTAAGATTACTGGAAGGTCATGAGATTCTGGAACTGGCGAGAACCGGTATTACAGGTTTGTCCAGAGGAAAAGAAGACGTCCGGTATTTGGATTAAGCTAGCTAAAGGTACATATTCTGCGGTTATATTCTGCGGAACCTTTAACAAAAATATATATTAAATAAGTGGAGGAATAGATAAATGTCAGCAAGAATTTTCTATCAGGAAGATTGTAACCTTTCCTTACTGGATGGTAAGACAATTGCAATTATCGGTTACGGCAGTCAGGGACATGCACATGCATTGAACTTAAAGGAATCCGGATGCAATGTTATTATCGGTCTCTATGAGGGAAGTAAATCATGGGCAAAGGCAGAGGCACAGGGATTTCAGGTATATACTGCAGCAGAAGCAGCTAAGCAGGCTGATATCATCATGATCCTGATCAATGATGAGAAACAGGCAGCAATGTATAAAAAAGATATTGAGCCGAATCTGGAAGAAGGCAATATGCTGATGTTCGCTCATGGATTTGCGATCCATTTCGGACAGATCGTACCGCCGAAATTCGTAGACGTTGCAATGATTGCACCAAAAGGACCTGGACATACCGTAAGAAGCGAGTATCAGGCAGGCAAAGGTGTTCCTTGTCTGGTTGCTATTGAGCAGGATGCGTCCGGAAAAGCTCTGGATAAAGCCCTTGCTTACGCACTGGGAATCGGTGGAGCAAGAGCAGGTGTTCTGGAGACTACATTCAGAACAGAGACAGAGACAGACCTGTTCGGTGAGCAGGCAGTACTTTGCGGCGGTGTATGTGCACTGATGCAGGCTGGTTTCGAAACTCTGGTTGAGGCAGGATATGATCCAAGAAACGCTTATTTTGAGTGTATCCATGAGATGAAACTGATTGTAGACCTGATTTACCAGTCAGGATTTGCAGGCATGAGATATTCAATCTCCAACACTGCTGAGTACGGTGATTACATCACAGGACCAAAGATCATCACAGAAGAAACAAAGAAGGCTATGAAGAAGATCCTTTCCGATATCCAGGATGGTACTTTTGCAAAAGACTTCCTGCTTGATATGTCTGCAGCAGGCGGACAGGCTCATTTCCGTGCCATGAGAAAACTGGCAGCTGAGCATCCGGCTGAGAAAGTTGGTGAGGAAGTTCGTAAACTCTATAGCTGGAGCAACGAAGATAAATTGATCAACAATTAATCGCAAGAATCCATTCGCTGATGTTGTCGGCGAATGATGAATCAGAATCAAAGACCGGTATTGGAACAGCGATTGCCAAAGGCAGTGCTGATTTCAAATCGGTCTTTTTACTTAAATGATGCATTCGTGCCAAAGAAACGAAGGAATGTGTGTCAGGAGATATTTTGTGAAAATCAGAGTTTAGAGAAATGCTGTAAAAATGCCTGTACGGATTGAAGTTCCAGTGATTCTTTTCGGCAGGCGAACCCAATTTCCCTTTTTGGAAAATGAATTCCAAGGGGAAGCTCAAGCAGATGGTGTGTATTCAGTTCCTCCTGCACAAATTCCTTAATCACACACGCAACCCCAAGTCCGATTTTTGCAAACTCAATCAAAAGATCCATGGTGGACACTTCCAGAATATTGTTCAGTTCAATAGAATGCTCCTGCACATAATTATTCACAAACTGGCGTGTAATATTCTCCTCATCCAACATCATAAAAGTAGCCGTATGATAAAGATTGGAGTCCTCCTCCCTCAGTGATAAATTAGAAAGATACGTATCTGTGGCCACGAAGGTATCCTGAATCTCCTGAATCGGATAAAAACTACACCCCTTCATCACCTCTGTCTTTCCAATCAATCCAATGTCAATTTTCTGCTCCTGAATCAATTCCAAGGTCTGATAAGTGGATTGACAGGAAATCGTGATCTTCACATGGGGATGCCCCGCAATAAATGCCTGCAAAAAAGGAAGCAGCACATACTTACAAAGCGTTGTACTGGCTCCGACTCTCAGATGCGAAATCCCAAGCTGCTGTCTCCTCTCCAATAACTTTTCCGCAGTGTCCAGAGAAGCAAAAGCTTCCTCCACATACTGAAACAACAACTCCCCATCCTCTGTAAGCGTCACCCCCCTGGAGTTCCTCTTGAACAACCTTGTCCCCAAAGTTCCCTCTAACTTATGAATCCCCTTACTGATCGCCGGCTGACTAATAAATAACTCCTCCGCCGCCCTCGAGATATTCCCATGCCGTGCAACCGCATAAAAAATATAATACTGAGACAACCCCTGCTCCATAATCCCTCCTGATTATCAACATAAATTCTTCCAAACCAACAAAACCCAATACAAAATAAACAAAATCAATAAAAACAACCCATAATAAATAACTATAAGCAATTCTAGCCAACTACAAACAACCACATCTCACATAACTTTTGTCACGTACGCTACGTCTGAGAAAGCCAGAAAAAAGAGGCGGCAGGTTCCTTTGGGAATTGCGCTGACTTCGGAGTGCGCCCGAAGATCCACTTGCTGTGAACACTTAGGCGCGAAGGCTTTCCTGAGCGTCTTAGTGAGAACGCAAGTTAGCTGAGGGGAAACGCAGAAGCAAGCAATCCCCAAAGGAACCTGCCGCCTCTTTTTTCGTCCTTTATAAATATAACCAAAAGTTATAACAAATATTCATAATATGTATTTCTATTATATCAGAGATTGTGGTAGAATTACAATTAGAAAATTTCAGGAGGTAAAAAATCATGGGAATGACAATGACACAGAAGATTCTGGCACAGGCTGCCGGTCTGGACTATGTGGAAGCCGGACAGCTGATCGAGGCAGATCTGGATCTGGTGTTGGGAAATGATATCACTTCCCCCGTAGCAATCCATGAGATGGATAAATTCGAAAAGAAAGATGTATTTAACAAAGAAAAAATTGCTCTTGTAATGGACCACTTTATTCCAAATAAAGATATCAAATCTGCTGAACACTGTAAGTGTGTCCGCGAGTTTGCCTGTAAGCATGATATCACCAACTATTTTGACGTGGGACAGATGGGAATTGAGCATGCGCTTCTTCCGGAGCAGGGACTTACGGTGGCGGGAGACGTGATCATCGGAGCTGATTCGCATACATGTACGTATGGTGCGTTGGGAGCATTTTCCACTGGTGTGGGAAGTACGGATATGGCGGCAGGTATGGTGACTGGAAAAGCATGGTTTAAGGTTCCGTCCGCAATCAAATTCAATCTGGTTGGAAAACCGTCCAAATGGGTCAGCGGGAAAGATGTGATTTTACATATCATCGGAATGATCGGTGTGGATGGAGCGCTTTATAAATCTATGGAATTTACAGGCGAAGGCGTTGCAAATCTTTCCATGGATGATCGTTTCACGATTGCCAACATGGCAATTGAGGCAGGCGGAAAAAATGGTATTTTCCCGGTTGATGAGAAAGCGATTGCCTATATGGAAGCCCATTCCAAACGGCCGTACAAAATCTTTGAGGCTGATGCGGATGCGGTTTATGATGAGGAATACACCATTGATCTGTCAGCGCTGAAACCGACGATTGCATTCCCGCATCTTCCGGAGAATACGAAGACGATTGATGAGATTGCAGAGGATGTTGTTGTGGATCAGTCGGTGATCGGTTCCTGTACCAATGGTCGTATTGACGATCTCCGTGTTGCTGCTGAGATTCTGAAAGGACGCAAGGTGAAAAAGGGAGTCCGCTGTATCGTAATTCCGGCAACACAGAATATTTATCTTCAGGCAATGGAAGAAGGTCTGCTGAAGATCTTTATCGAGGCAGGAGCTGTTGTCAGTACACCGACCTGCGGTCCATGCCTTGGCGGGTATATGGGTATTCTGGCAGAAGGAGAGCGTTGTATCTCCACGACCAATCGTAATTTTGTGGGACGTATGGGACACGTAAATTCTGAAGTTTATCTGGCAAGTCCGGCAGTAGCGGCAGCAAGTGCGGTAACCGGTAAGATCAGTGCACCAGAAGAACTGGGAATGTAGGAGGAAGCGAACATGAAGGCGAATGGAATAGTATTTAAGTATGGCGATAATGTAGATACCGATGTAATCATTCCGGCAAGATATCTGAATTCTTCTGATCCTGCAGAGCTGGCACAGCACTGTATGGAGGACATTGATAAAGAGTTTGTGCATAAAGTAAACAAGGGAGATATCATCGTAGCAAATAAAAACTTTGGATGCGGATCTTCTCGTGAACATGCTCCGATTGCCATCAAAGCAGCGGGGGTAAGCTGCGTGATCGCAGAAACATTTGCAAGAATCTTTTACCGCAATGCCATCAATATCGGTCTGCCGATTATTGAATGCCCGGAGGCAGCAGTAGCGATCGAGGCAGGAGATGAAGTTGAAATCGATTTTGATTCCGGTATGATTTATGATAAAACAAAGGGTACGGAGTATAAAGGTCAGGCATTCCCGCCGTTTATGCAGAAGATTATTGAATCAGAGGGTCTGATCAACTATATTAATCATAAGTAAGGAATTTTTGAGGGACAAACACACGCTAAGCCGCAGACTAAACCCTGTGGCTTAGCACTTTTTTGATTTTTGCTTCTACGTATAAAACTACAGAAATTCAAGAAATTAGTACTTGCGAAATTTCTGTCTATCTGTTATAATATCTCTGTTATCAAATCGGGGTATAGCGAAGTTTGGTTATCGCGCATGACTGGGGGTCATGAGATCGCTGGTTCGAATCCAGTTACTCCGATTTTTATATTGAATAACGTAAAAGAGCAGTTGCGGAACGCAGCCGCTCTTTTATACGTTATAAAATCGAATGATAAGGTTGATGATGTGTCGGGTAGTTAACGTAAGAAAATGAAGGATGGTAGCTATTATGGAACAGTTTATGATTGTGTTGAATCAATTGATTAAGTTTCTGATTCTTATCCTTGTTGGGATGGGAGCAGTAAAGTGGCATGTTTTGGACGAAAAAGGATTGCAAGGGGTTTCGCGTCTGATTGTAAAAATTATTTTACCTGTGTTTATCTTTACTAATACGATTACCGGGGCAACCCGCACGGAGCTTTTGGAGAGTTGGATCGCAATTCCGTTGTCTGCTCTTCTTTACGCAATGTGGATGGTGACAGGATTCCTGCTGCGGAAATTGTTTCAAAAGACGGGAGACCGGGGTAATATTCTGCAGGCAGTATTCTCTTTCAGCAATGTGGGATTTATCGGAATTCCTCTGATCAGTGAGTTGTTTCCGGAAAAAGGGATGATTTATATGGCGCTTTTCACGATCGTTGATCAGCTGATTCTGTGGACATATGGTGCTGCGCTGACTACAACGCAGACAGAGAAGGCAGGCGGATGGCAGTTGAAAAATCTGAAAAAGCTGATCAGTCCTGCATTGGTTGCGATTGTAGCCGGAATTATTGTGGTGCTTTTCCAGATTCAGATTCCGGCAGTTCTTTTGAATACTTGTCAATCGATCGGTGCGGCCAGCTCGCCGTTGTCTTTGATTTATATTGGCGGGGCATTGTATCTCAGCGATCTAAAGGCAATCTTAAAGTGCAAAGAAATCTATGCAGGTATCTTTGCCAAGATGCTGATTCTCCCGCTGGTTGTATTTGCATTGTTTTACCGCGTATTTCATGTGCCGTATGAGATGGCATATACGTTTACGGTTCTTACTGCAGTTCCCTCTATGACAACGATTGCCATGCTTGCAAAGACGAACAGTACAGAAGGGGATTATTGTGTGGGAGCTGTGATGATGACCACGGTCTTGTGTGTGGTGACATTACCGATTGTTTCGTATTTAATGACATTTTTATAACCAATGGGCAGTTCTATGGATGGTACTGCGGAAACTTAAGGATTTTATTTTCTTGCCTCATGGTTTCCGATATGATATACTAAAGCCGGTCTGAAAATGATAGGATGATTCAAAAACCAAGAACGCAGGACGGCAGTTGTGCCGCCGGACGTTTGGCGATAGATATGGAAGAAAAGGAGAGAAGAATTATGGCAAAAGAAGTTATCAGCACAACAGAAGCACCTGCTGCAATCGGGCCTTATGTACAGGCGGTAAAGAGTAATGGAATCCTGTTTATCTCAGGACAATTAGGATTTGATATGGCTACAGGAGAGATTCCGAAAACTGTGGAGGAACAGGCGGGAAATTCGCTGAAGAACCTGGAGTCTATTATGAAAGCTGCAGGAACCGATAAGTCTAAAGTTGTAAAGACTACCATCTTTCTGACAGACATGGGAGATTTTGCGAAAGTAAATGAGGTATACGGAGCATTTTTTGAAGGACAGAACCCGGCACGTTCCTGCGTTGCGGTTGCTGCATTGCCGAAGGATGCAAAAGTAGAAATCGAATGTATGGTAGAGGCGTAAGAAAATACCTAAAAGCAGAATTTTAAAAGATATTATGGGCTGTCGGTTAATAACAATTTATAGTCCCATTAACAAAGAATAAGAACATTCCTACAAAAATCAAGAGTTTCGGATACTTGATCTTCTTGTGGGAATGTTCTTTTCTGTCTCGTTTCATAACCCCGCCTTATTTTGGGGAGCAAAAAAGAAATGTTCTTTCCGTTTTAAACGAACGGTTTCTAAGCTGTTTTCTGCCCGTCTTTTCCTCAAATTTTTTGACCTTACCATGAAGGAAGCGATGGTATTTACTTAAATTTCAAGTCTGTGAGAAATTATAATAATCTGCGTATTAATTCAACGGTATATTATGCTTGTCGATATAGCACACCTGCAGAAAGTTTTTTTGTGTACTGAATCATTTTTATCGCTACTACAATTGCTACTGCCAGTTCTGTAACCGGCATGGTGAACCAAATTGCGTTTGACCCTGCCAAAGCAGGTAAAATATAAATCAGAATACCGCTGATGATGGCGCCTCTGGCAACGGAAACAAGAAAAGATACAGTGGGCTTCATCAATGCCTGGAAGTAATAGGTGGAGAAAATATTAAAGGGCAGCAGCAGGAAAGAAATTCCATAACTGCGGATGATCTTCGGAGCTATGGCAAGAATCCCTTCCGTTGGTGTCATAAAAATACGGACAAAAAGATTCGGGGCCAATACTGCTGCTATCGTCCAGATCAACCCAAATACCGCCGCCGTTCCCAACGCATATTTCAGGATTTGATTGATCCGTTCTCCCTTATGTGCACCATAATTCATGGAGATCATTGGCTGGGACGCCTGGCCGATGCTGTAAGCACAACACTGGACAAAAGTACTGATATTGATGATAATACCATAAACGGACAGTGCATCTGTGCCCAGGTATTTTAAAATCTGACGGTTGAACAGCATGGTTAAGATCCCCATTGCCACGTCAATGAAGAAGGTGGAAAAGCCAGTTATGCTGATTGATTTCAACATGGAGAACAGTTTTTCCGGTTTTTCCAGCCGGATGGTATTTTTTGGGCTTCGGAAATGAGTCAGCATCATCAACAGGGAAAATACAGATCCCATAGCGGTTGCAAGCCCTGCGCCCATGATTCCCATATTCAGGATGAAGACGAAAAAGTAATCGCCAAACACATTGAAAATTCCGCCAAACAAAACGGATTTGGTCGCCAGCCCCGGATTGCCGTCGTTGCGCAGGAAAGCAGCCATAAGCTGTGTCATCAAAAAGCTGGGAACAATAAATTTAACCGGGAAGAGATAGCTTTGCGCCAACGGAAGCAGGGTTTCCTCTGCACCAAACAGCATTAACAATTCACGGTCAAAAAAGATAACAGCCAGCCATGTAAGGGCTGCCAAAATCAGAACGCCGATCAATGCGGCAGTAAAGTATTCGTTTGATTTTTTTTTGTTTTCTTCCGACTCGCCCCGCAGCGTGCTGAAAAGGACAGAGCCGCCGATTCCCATCAGCAGTCCAAGGCTGTATATAATATTCCAGATCGGACTGACTACAGCCAGGGCTGCCGTACCGTTCGGCCCTTGATATTGACCGACCATTGCCATATCTACAACGCCATAGATAGAAGAAATCAATGCACTGCCAAAAGCAGCAGTTAAATACTTGAAATACATGGGTTTGATTTTAGCTGTTAAAAAATCCATATTGCATCCTCCTAAAAGCAAAATTACACTTGCATATCATCCATTCATAACCGAGTGTACTCGACCTCTTTCTTGATTTTACGGCTGTGACTGTAGAGCCTTTGATGGTTAATTATGGTATGGAGATACAAAAAAGGCTGGATAAAGTCACACAGGCGTTTCAACCTGTTGCCTTATCCAGCCTATCATTTCTAACGAATGATTTGCCCTCCGAGCAAGCACAATTATTATACGGGAGGGAATTAAATTTGTCAATTATTAAATTGTTTTTCAATAAATTTTAATCATTCAGCCATATATAACTCAATTCCGTTATGTTTTATTTTGCCTGAAAAAATTTTAGAAACAACTTGACTTTTATCCGTATTCGGATTATAATATAATCCGGTTTCGGATAAAGAGGGGTGAAGTATGGAAGTATCAACTGTATTTGTGTTGGCAGCATTTAACCGGTTTCATAAGAAAATGAATGTGCTTTATCATGACTATGCAAAATCTGTCGGGTTATCCGATGCAGCCTTTTGGTTGTTATATTCGTTATATGAATATGGTCAGCCTTGTACACAAAAAGATTTATGTGCTGCATGGTTTTACGCACCGCAGACAATCAACTCTGCATTGAAGAGTTTGGAAGAGCAGGGATTTATCACTCTTGAGCTTGCACCGAAAAGCCGGAAAAATAAGCAGATAGTTTTCACTGAAACTGGTAAAACTATTATAAAGGAAAAAATTGTTCCTCTGGTGTGTGCAGAGGAGCGATCTTTTGATCGTTTGAATGAGCAGGAACGCAGCCAGCTTCTAGCCATTACACAAAAGCATATTGAGGTGTTAGAGGAAGAAATAGCCAAAATAGAATAAGGTGTCATCGGAGGACGGATCATCGTAATGATTGATTGCCGAACGGAAGATGTCGGGTGCGCCCGGTTATTGTAAAAGATAACCGGAGTTTTTTATGTTCTGGAAAGTAGCCCGAACAGGGCGGATTTCGAATGTTTTTAGGATTGCGGGAGCATGAAATGCGGAGCAATCCGTATATCATAGGGGTCAAAATACCTTTTGACCCAAACATCTATGTAATAGTTTATTTGTAAAGGAGTATAAGATCATGCCAGTATTTGATTTTAATGACACATCAGACAATAAAAACCATTCCGAATGCACCTACACTACCTTTCGTTCCAACGAGACTACAACCTCACCTGAAAAGCCGATTCTGCTTCTGGATAACCATAAACGAGCATGGAAACATCATTCCTGCGGAGTTTTTACCAATCCGATCAAACAGACAACTTTCGAATTCCATGAAGAGGACGGAACAGTCTGCGCTGACATTTTACAGATCGATGTTCGTTTTGTCAGCCTGCTTCGTTGGCTCGGAGAAAGCCACATCAATGTACGCTTGTCTGGTAAGAATCGGGAAGACGGTTATGCCGTCTACAAAATCCGTGAGATTGCATTTGGCGGCGGAACCAAACTATCTGCCGAAGACGGTTTTCTTCAGTTTATGATCGACAGGCTGCTGGCAAGCAGTGCGCCATCCGAAGAGATAGAAGACGAAGATGCAGACGAGGTCGGTGACAGCATGAAACTTACCAGTCTGCAGAGTATCACAGACTTCATAACCTGTGCCGGCAGAACGTTACCTGACAATATCCGGCTCTGGGCACGCAGAAACCTTGCCGTTGCCCGTTCCCATGAGGTTACCCCGGAAGAGAGACGCCATGCCCAGCGCGCCCTTTCCATCATGATGAACATTCAATGGAAAAACGATTATTTTGAATCTATTGACCCACAGGAAGCACGCCGCATCCTGGATGAAGAACTCTACGGTATGGAGCGGGTAAAACAGCGCATTATTGAAACCATCATCCAAATCAACCGCACACATACGCTTCCTGCATACGGTATTTTATTGGTTGGACCCGCTGGAACCGGAAAATCCCAGATTGCCTATGCAGTCGCCCGTATCCTGAAGCTGCCGTGGACAACTTTGGATATGAGTTCCATCAACGACCCGGAACAGTTGACCGGAAGTTCCCGTATCTATGCAAATGCCAAACCAGGAATCATTATGGAGGCATTCTCCATGGCGGGAGAATCCAATCTCGTTTTTATTATCAATGAGCTGGACAAGGCAGCTTCCGGAAAAGGCAACGGCAATCCTGCGGATGTTCTTCTGACGCTTCTGGATAATCTTGGATTTACAGACAATTATATTGAGTGTATGGTTCCCACCGTGGGCGTATATCCCATAGCAACCGCCAACGATAAGGATCAGATCAGTGCACCTCTGATGTCACGCTTTGCCGTTATTGATATCCCGGACTATACACCAGAGGAAAAGAAAATCATATTTTCACAGTATGCCCTGCCAAAAGTCCTGGGACGCATGAGTCTTCGAGAAAACGAATGTGTTCTGACAGCAGATGCCCTGGATGCAGTCATCGAAAAATATGCAGATACGACTGGAATCCGGGATCTGGAACAGGCGGCAGAGCATATCGCTGCCAATGCTCTTTATCAGATAGAAGTAAACCATGTCTCAGAAGTCATCTTTGACGCTGATATGGTGCGGGATCTGCTTGCATAAATGCATAAAAAAGATGTTGCCGAAGCCTTCTGATCTCCAAGCGGCTTCGGCAACATCTTTTTTCTATTTCTTTGCTTTTAAATTTGTACAGGCATGCTAAAGAAAGTCCTCTCCGATAAACTGCATCTATTTGAGTTTCTTTAATATATACTGCCTGGTTCCCAAACCAATCTTTTCCCCTTGCTCCAAGGTAGCCCTCCATTCCACATTGGGATTGGAGTCCTTAAAGTGATCGTGATGACATTCCCAGTCTTCCGCTGCTAGATGTTCTCCTAACTGGCTGTCTGCGATGGGCTGTGCACTCAGACAGGCATCGGCACATGCCTGATCCAGTGCTACCGGGTCAAAGCTGGCAAACATTCCAATATCCGGAAGAATCGGGGCGTCATTTTCACCATGGCAATCGCAATTCGGACTGATATCCTGCACCAGAGATATATGGAAGCAGGGGCGTCCATGACAGACTGCCTGGGCATACTCTGCCATTTTCCGATCCAGCAGTTCATTCGCACTGTCATTGGGATTGTACACTGCATCAAAACTGCATGCTCCAATACAGCGTCCGCATCCCTTACATTTATCGTAATCAATTACAGCCTTTCCGTCTGAATAGGAAATCGCATCACTGCCGCATTCATGGGCACAGCGGCGGCATCCACGGCACAGATCTTCCTGAATGGCGGGTTTTCCGCTCTTGTGCTGATCCATCTTTCCGGCGCGGCTTCCGCAGCCCATACCGATATTTTTGATTGCACCGCCAAAACCTGTGGCTTCATGACCTTTAAAATGTGTCAGACTGATAAATATATCAGCATCCATAATTGCCCGTCCAATCTTAGCAGTCTGGCAATATTCCCCATTCACTACAGGTACTTCCACTTCATCCGTTCCCCTCAGACCATCGCCAATGATAATCTGACAGCCTGTAGTCACCGTGTTAAATCCATTCATATTCGCACAATCCAGATGTTCCAGTGCGTTCTTGCGGCTTCCCGGATATAGGGTATTGCAATCCGTCAGGAATGGCAGACCTCCCTGCTCTTTGCAGAGATCAGCTACTGCTTTCGCATAATTTGGACGTAAAAAAGCCAAATTCCCCAGTTCTCCAAAATGCATTTTGATTGCGACAAACTTACCGTCCATATCAATGTCTTTCATACCTGCTGCTATGCAGAGGCGTTTCAGCTTATCCAGCTGGCTTGTACCCACCGGACACCGAAAATTCGTAAAATAGACTGTTGATTTTTCCATTTTTCAGACCTCCTTACAAATAGATAATATATTAAAAAAACCTATGGATTTTCAAATGTCATCCTATCACGGAAGAATATGTCCGGCAGCCAGATAAAGCCTGTACCATTCTTCTCTTGTCAATGTAATCTCTGCAGCTTTTGCAATCTCCTCCAGCCGTGATGAATTCATGGTCCCGGCAATCAGCTGAATCTTTGCCGGATGTCGTAAAATCCAGGCAGATGCAATGGTAGTTTTCGAGACATCATATTTTCCGCTCAGTTCTTCCAGAACACGATTCAATTCCGAATATTCATCGCTGTTAATGAAAATACCTTTTCCGTTTCCTGCCTGAAATGGTGACCATGCCTGTATCGTCATATCATTCAGCCGGCAATAATCCAAAATACTCCCATCTCTGTCTGCAGCACCGTCTGTCAGCATGTTCACTTCAAGTCCGTTCGCAACCATATTGGAGAACGGAATACTGAATTGCAGCTGATCTGCCAAAATGTCCTGTTTTACATATTTTTTCAACAATTCAATCTGTGATGGCTTATGATTGGATACTCCAAAAAATTTCACCTTTCCGGAGTGTTCCAGCTTATCAAAAGCAGCAGCCACTTCCTCCGGCTCAATGAGTGCATCCGGTCTGTGAAGAATAAGAATATCAAGATACTCCGTATTCAACCTCTTTAATATACCGTCTACGGACCGCAGAATATGTTCCTCCGAAAAATCGTACATGACTCCTGGGCATATCCCACATTTTGATTGAAGTATAACCTGTTCCCTCGCTGCGGAAATCTCCTGAAATCCTCTGGAAAATCGTTCTTCACACGCTCCTCCACCGTAAATATCTGCATGATCAAAAAAATTAATTCCAAGTTCCAGACATTTTTGCAGATAGCCCGGAATTTCTTTTTCATCCAATTCTGTAATCCGCATACACCCTAAACCAATCGCTGGAATTTGAAGCCGGCTTGTTCCCAAATTAACTGTTTTCATCGGTTTTCTCTCCTGATTTAACGAGTGATCTTTTCTCTTAGTAACAGTATATGACCTTAAGCTTACTCAAGGTCAAGTATTTTGTTGAAAAACTTTAAAATTTTTTATATAATGATGAAAGCGTCAAAAGGTATTTTGACACTTGTATCATATAATGAAAAAAGGAGTTTTTATTATGTATACGATGAAAGAGATCTGTGAAATTACCGGTCTCAGCGAGCATACTGTCCGATATTATGACCGCATAGGACTGATACCGCTTTTAGAAAGGACAACCAGTGGTATTCGAAAATTTTCTGAAAATGATCTTGAATGGCTGAAGCTTATTTGCTGCCTGAAGAAATCGGGGATGCCATTAGAGAGAATAAAAGAATTTATGCAGCTCTGCCTGGGCGGGCAAACAACATGTGAAGAAAGAAAAAAACTATTAGAAGAACACCGGGAGTGCATCTTTCATCAAATAGCCGATCTGCAAAATAGTTTGAATATTATAAACTATAAAATTGACAATTATAAAACTATAGGCTTATTTCACATTGATCATTGAAAGAGAGAGTTTCAAGTTTTGTGTAAACTGAAAAAACTGATATAAGATATGTTATTA
>OLGD01001037.1_pt1 | contig 47004 bp, 50 predicted proteins | sample 1605311 | NCBI WGS metagenome assembly OLGD01 (sample SAMEA3888917, study PRJEB22519) | human gut metagenome | biome: human gut; feature: human-associated habitat; material: faeces | place: Denmark | collected 2010
CACGCCGTAGGCGGCGTTCGCGGCGCCGTTGCCGACGCCGCCCGTCGAGCCGATATAGCGGAAGGTGTAGCTATTACTGACGTTAGGCGAGCGCAACCACCAGCCGCTCGCGGAGCCGCTGCCGTTAGATAAATACTTTTTCCTGTCGTCAGCGACTGTACCGTCTTTAACTGTTTTCCAATATTCGTACTGTTCTCCCTCGTCTGCATATCCTGCCGATGTCGTGCCGTCAATCTCAACCTCTGCAAACAGCCAAAGTTTATCGGCAGACGTCGTAATGCTCGTGCTCGCACCTCCTGCCGTCGCTTTCTTGTTGACCTGCTTAATCACGCTCTGCAAGTCGGACGGAAACTGCGAGAGCAGGGTTGCCATTGTGGAGGTGCGCATTTCGCTCTCGTCCCAACCGCCCTCGTTTGTAGCCGTCGCATTCATGCGATACTTCGTTGCGAGCAAGTTTTTCATACCGATACTCATGCCCGCTTTGCCGCCGCCCGTGAGGTCGTCGTGGTCGAAGCCGAGAATGACAAGTGTAACCTGCTCGCCCGTCGTAAGAGAGATCGTCTTTTCGTCGCCAACAGAGAAATATTTATCTGCGCTGCCGCTCTCTGACAGCGCAGCAATATCCGACCAGCTTGCTTTTTCAAAGCTGAAATCGGTCGAAAGCAATATAGGCAATGTTTTCCACGCCGTTGTTCCGTCACCCGCTTTGATTATTTTATTTGTGGAATCGTACCCGAACACACCCGCGCCGAGAACGGGGTTTTGGCTCTCCCATTCCGCGGCGGTTTTGACAATCGAGCTTGTCGTGCCCGTATCGCCCTTGTCGCCCTTGAAGTTCGCGGAAACGCTCCCACACGTTACGTTCGTGCCGCTTACCGCGGTGATTTTGCGCAGGTCTCCGTTTGGGAACACGACGCAATCTCCGACAAGCGGCGCAAGTCCCGTCGGTGTAAGCGTCGATTTTGCAATGCTCGTGCCCGAACTCGCCGTGGAATAGAATATCCCGCCACCCTGCACGCGCCCAAGATTTACCTCTGACATAGTTGTACCTCCTTACTCGAACGTAGCGATGAGCTCGCCGTTCGCATTCACAGAGAACGACGGGGTTTTGCCGTCATCTCCTTTGTCTCCCGTATCGCCCTTATCTCCTTTGTCGCCTTTGGGAATAACAAAGTTGAGAACGACCGCTTGCGCTGTACCGCCGTTCGTTACCTGCGGCTGACTTCCCGCCGCACCCGATGTAACGCTTCCGACCTGAATTGTCGCGGCGTCGCCTGTATCGCCCGTGTCGCCCTTGTCTCCCTTATCCCCTTTGGGAATAGAGAAGTTCAAGACGGCGGCGTTGGCATTGCCCACATTCGTAACAGACGCCTGCGAGCCTGCGGCTCCCGTTGTTACCGTGCCGACAGAGACCGTTGCGGCAGTACCCGTATCGCCTTTATCGCCCTTGTCTCCCGTGTCGCCCTTGATACCCTGCGCACCCGAAAAGTCCGTAACGAACGTATAGGCGGTCTCGCCTTTGACATAGAGCTTTGCGTTGTCGGGATCATCGACGTTGCTTGAAATCATGACAAAGCTGCCGACAGGAAGCCCGTCGGTTGCATATCCCGCATTCATTGCAGATACGCTTGCGTAGGTCTTTTTGATTTGAAAGCCCTCGCCTTTTGCGCCTCGTAAGTTTCCTTTCAGCGTCCATTGCAGCCCGTCGTCTACGGGTGCATACTGATAGACGTTGCCGTTGCTCGTATTCAGGTACATATCGAGCTTGATAGGTGTATAGCCCGCGGAGGTCAACGCGGAGGCGATGTCAACATTGCTGTCCGCCGTTCCCGTGTACCACATGGAGCCTTTTACTCGTCCCAAGTTAAGAGTTGTGCTTGGCATTTTGTGCCCTCCTTAAAAATTGATTTTTACGCTCAAATAGCCGAACTCATCAATGCCGTACTGTACATTATCGTCCGCAGCCGAGGCTTTGACCTGAATCAGATTGCCGTCCCTGATGACAAAACTGTAAACATCGTCGCCCCTCGCACCGATTTTGCCGACGGAATAGAACACAGCCGTACTGCCGCTTGCAAAAGTGAGTGTAACCCTCGTCCACAAGTAACGCCCCTCTTGTACGGCAGGAATTGCCGACGACCACGCGCCCGTCGGCGCGGACGTCCCGCTCGTTCCCTCCTGATACTCAACCGCTGTTGCAGTGATCCTGTTGTTTTCGGCTGTCTCCGCCGCGTCTTTTGCTGCGTCTGCGGTTTCTTTTGTTTCGCTTATATCCAACGCAAAGGCATTGACGATTGCCTGCAATGAGCTCAAATTCTCCGCGGCGGCGGAGCCGTAAAGCTGCAAATACTCCGCGAACTTGCCGTCTTTGAAAGCGTCGCAGAGGTCTTGCAAACTATACTCGCCCGACTCGTTGCTGTCGTCAAGCCCTGTAAGTATGAGCTTGATATACTCCGCCGCCTGATCCCCGCTCAATGCGTCCTGAATGGCGTTGATTTTGTCGGCGAGCAGCTTGCTCAACTGATCAAACCACAGTTTGAGCGCGGTCGGAGACAAGCCGCCGACGCCATAAGACGCCGCCGCGTTCGGTTTGTCCGCAAGCGAAACAACGCCTTTCGATTTCAGCTCCGCAGGAGTTATATTCGAGAGTTTTTTCAGACTCATGTATGTAGCCTCCTTTAATTTTTGAGCCGTCCGACAACACGATAGCGGAAAGAGACGTAGTATAGAGAAAACGGCTTCATGTATTCATCGGAGTAGATGTAATACTGCTTCTCAACCCACTTTTTCTCCTTTTCCTTGATAGCGAACAGGCTCTGTTCTGTCGTATTGAACGTAAAGTCCGTAAAGTCCATGTCGTCGAACGAGAACAGGCTGCTATTGATACGCGCAATCTGTTCGTAAGCCTTTCGGTTTGTCCTGACCTTGATTTTTGCCGCAGACGAGCTCAACGATTTTGTCTTGATGACTGTCGATTTTTTTATCGTGCTTTTCGTGAGGTGCGGAATGTCGCAGCAGTCCATTTTCGTTGCGCACCCGCTGTAAATCGTCCGCTCGTCAAATGTATAATACTGCCTCGGAATCTCGCCCTGACTGTTCCGCATATCGAAGTTGAACGAACAGACGACGCCGTTCTCCGTGCCGAAAAAGATGTTGTCAAACATACTCTTGACGGTCGTTGCCTTTCGGAATACGCCGCCGATATGATTGCCCTTGCCCTCGCACAGATACGCCTCGTAGCCCGTCAAATCGCCTGTGAAAAAGTCATACACCTCGTGCACAGTGAAATACACGCCGAGCGTATAGTCCTCCTCTCCTATCTGAACGGTAACACCCTCATCAAAAACCTCCGTCGTCGCATTCCCGCTGTCATCGGGCGCGTTTACGACTGTTCCCGTAAGGTCTTTTGTCTCGTTCGTATCGGCGTAATAGACGGCATTTGCAAGGCGTATCGGCAACTCAATGATGTTGTCGTCGTTTCCGCAGGTGCAGTATTTCGCGCCTTTTTTGCACTTTGTGCAATAATGCACGGACGCACCTTGCAGCTCCTCGAAGATAGAGCTCGAATAGGTGTACTCGGGATATTGCCCGTCGTACACGCCGACGCCCTCGATGTAATACCACTCATACTGCGGGACGCCGATGTCGTGCGTGTACCGCTGCCTGCTGTCTGCCATAAAGATGTTGCCGTCCACGAGCAGAAGCAGGTAACCGTTCCACTCCTCCAAGACAGCCGTCTCCAAGTTCATGTTGACGAGCTTTGCGTCGATGAGGCTTGATCTGTGCTCGACCGCGCGCTCATAGCGAACGGATAGCTGACCGACGCCCTCGACGCCGAGGCGGGAAACGAACACGGGATCGTCCAAGAAGTTGATACAAGCACCGAGACAGCCCGATCCGCTCAACCCCTGCTGCGCGGGGTATATGCGCGGCTGTATGTCGTTGCCTGAATCTGTCGCCGTATGGAAATAGGTCAAGCCGTCCTGCTGCGTGTCGCCTTTCAGCACCATAAGTGTATCGGCAACGACCACCATGCCCGTAATGGGTGATATTCCCACGCCGTCCTGCATATAGTTCAGAACGCCGAAATACGACGGATCGGCAAAGCCCGTGCTGTTCCTGCCGCAGTAAAAAACGTGATTCGGATAACTCGGGTTTCCCGAAAGAAATACGCGGTTATCGTAGATCGCTGCAAGCGTACACTCCGTGATGAGAGCCGCGATGTTATCCGCCTCCTCCGTTACGCCCGAAACGCTCGTGTACGTCTTTTTCGCCGTTACCTCTATGCCCGCATAAAATTCGGGGTACATGACGTTCTCTGCGCCGTCCTCGCCCGCGACCTGCACGACGTCCTGCGGCTTTGCGGGCGCAGTCGTAAACTTGATGACGCCGTTTGCAAGGTCTGCCGTATAGTCCGTTCCTGCCGATTTTACGACGCCGTACACCTTGACCTCGGACACCTCATCGAGCAGGTTTTCGTTCAGGTAGAAGTCCGTCGTCGTCCCGTCGGCAATAAACGTATGCTTGAACTTCGGCTGCAACATATTCCTCTGCTCGTACTCCGTGCCGTTGTCAGCATTTGTACCGCTCGGAACGATGTTGATGTACGTCGTCGGGATATACGCGCTATCCACTACCTTGTTGACCGTCTCGCCGTCGTAGAAAAGATAGTTTTTCCCGTCGATGATGTACAGTCTGTTGTTGAAAATAAAGGACGCACTTCTGCGATTGTTCATATCGCTGTAAAGGGCGTCCTGCGTCTTGATGACACCCTCTTTATACGTCACGATAAGACGCTCACCCTCGGTAAGCGTACTGCTTGCATAGGTGAGCTCGCGCGTTTCGGGATCGTAGCTCATCGTAGGCGTCAGATCATCGCCGCTGATAGTGGCAAGAGATACAATCTCGCCGATGTTTTCCGAAAGAATCTGCTTAAACGTATGGGTGCCGTTTATTGTCGAAGTCGGAGCAGGCACCTCGATTGTGTCCGTGAGAACGACGTTGACCGTGTTCGGGTAGTTCGCCCACAGATAGAGCTTGCTGCCCGCGTGAATGAGCACGTCCGTAACGGTATTTCCCTCCGCGTCTTTATGCGCAAAATTGAAAATACCGTAAATCTCGCTCGCCTCGGGCAGCACAACGCGCCGCCTGAAACCCGCGATAGTCTCGATTGCCTGCCCCTGCCCCGATTGATAGTCCTTGAACATATTGACCATGTAGGCAAGACGCCGCTCGTGTACCTGCGTGTGATCGCTTGAAAAGTCCACGCCGCGGAAATCGCCGTAATAACGATTATAGACGTCCTTTTCGGTCAATAGGTTTTTACTCGTTTTGTATGCCATGTTGCTTACCACCCGTTCACGTTTTTAATCAAAACGGGCGAGGTATCTTTGTGAGAGAGCACGATCTCCTGTACACGTTCCCTGTAAAGGCTCATGTAGTATTCGGACTTCTCGGGCTCGTCCTCGATCCAAACATACGCAGCAACAAGTATCGGCATAAGCGAGCAGAGCTCATCATCAAGATCGAGCTCCTGCGTGTCCTCCGTCGTTGCGCCCGTATTTTCAATCGCGGTCGGTCGGTGCTCGTAAAGCACCTTGTACACTCCGCGCTTGTCATAGGGCAGCAGAATGATACTGTCGCCCTCCTGCTCGTAATTTTGATTGAGCAGGGTGTTTTCCTCCTCCTCTCTGATAGGCGGACTACACAGAGCCATGAAGTCGGAAACAAGTTTTTTCACGTCATACCGCGTATAAGCCTCGTACGCGGGAATGTCTGCCACTTCGCCGCCGTACAGATACTGATACAGCGCGACGTTTTTCACGGAATACAGATACTCTCCCGCAAAACGCAACCGAATACGACCGCTTACAAACGCGCCCTGCTTTTTGATAAAGCCCCTATACGGCACGAAAATCTGCTTTGATTGCAGCGGAATCTCGCCGAAAATGCGCCATTCCCCCGCGTCCGTAATGTATTCTTCGAGGTACAGAACGCCGTTGCCGTCCGCCTCGAAGTAATACGCTTTTGCTCCCTCCGCCTCATAAGTAATATCCTCGATTTTCTCAATCGGCGAAAAGGTGTCCTGCCTTATCAGGTTTGCAAGCGGTTTATGATTGATGAGGCAATGCCTTATTGCAGGTCTGACCTTGCAGACCTGCAAAAGCGCACGATTTGCCGCGAAATAAAACCTGTCGCTATCTTCGAGAGTGGTCTCAAACCCGAGCTGCGCAGTCTGTAAATAGAGTTCAGCTACGTTCATGACCTACCTCCCGCGGCACCTGTCTCAAAGCGCGGTTGCGTCGGAAAGGGACGTTGCGTTCACGGCGAGGGCGATGTGCTTCCATGTGTTGAAGCCGACACCGAAACGGCAGTACCCGTTCCAGAAGTAGTTGCGGGTGTGCTTGTCGATGTCGCTCGTGATGTCGAGCGGGACGCGGTTGTAGAACATATTGCCGAGCAGGTTTTCGTTTGCCTCTTTCGACATAACCATGAACCTGTCATCGGTCGTCTCCCAGCCGTCGAGGACGACGAGCGTCCAATTCCCGTACTGCGTGTTGATGTCGTTGTAGTCACTGCCGACCGTGCGCTCGGAGCCGATGACTTTCTTCATCATGTTTTCGAGCTTCGGGCGGTTGCAGGGAACGACCGCGATGTCGGCGACGTACTCCATGACTTCGCCGTTTTCGTCCTTGAAGTTCCTCACTTTGTTGGCGAGAACGCCGAGAGCTTCTTCAAGCACGCCCGCGGAGCCCGTGATCTCGCCGTAGAAATAGTTGCTCTGCGTCTTGCCTTTCATCTTGTCGGTGAAATACGGGTGCGCTTTGTGGAACAGGGCAAGCTCGTCCGCACAGGTCAAATCGACCTTTGCCTTGTTGAACGTCATCGTCTTGCTCGTGCCGTTGATGAGTGCCTGCGCCGCGATTTTGACGCGCGTATTGTAGTAGGCGCGGACGAACTTGCGGGGCTTGTTCTTCATGTCGGCACCGATACCGAACTTCGCGTCGTCCGCCATTTTTCGGGTAATGGTGAACTCTTTGGCGAACTCGATGTGCTCGATAGTCTTTTTGAACGTGGGCTCCACGTTGTCGTTCTCGGCTCCCTGACCTTCCTGCTTGCTCATGAACGTAGAGAAATCAGACTCGCCCATGATCGTCTCGGCGTATCTGTTGGACTTCTCCACGTTGAAAAGGGTATCGAGAATGGTCTTGCGCTTCTCGCAGATGTTCGACTCGTTCTCGATGAGTGCTTTGATCGGGTGCTCGAACTTTCCGAACATGGGATCGTTCTTGCCCGACATTGCGCTGTAAATGAAATTCGACATTGTTGTCTGTACCTCCCTTTATACGATTCTGACGACGATAATATCGCCTGCCGCCGCTGCACCGTTGAGGCTTTCAACCGTTACAACGCCGCTCGTGGTCGTCGCCGTTACCTGCAAGCCGTCCGTGTGCAGGGTTACTTTGCTGCCCTCAACGAGGCTCGTAGGAGCCGCCTGTACGGGCACCTCGTAGAGCTGATTCGGCTCCACGCGCGCAGCGGGAATGAGACGCTTTGTCGCGTCCGCCGCGCAGTCTGCCATAGCGATAAACTCGGGCTTTGCCGTAGCTCCGCATTTCGTGAGCTTACCACTCGTAAGAACGAGAGCCTCGCCCATAACCACCGCCTCGTCCTCCGTTACTTCGTGGAAAACGGGCTCGGGCACGTTCATTCTCGCGTTCTCTATCTTGATGAGTTTGAACATAGAAAAATCTCCTTTTTATTTTTTTGCTGATTCTTTGTAGAGTTTGCTGATCTCCTTATCCGACAGATTCGGAAACAGGTCTCTCCACTCTTTGAGCTCCTTTTTTGAGATAGCGATCCCGTCATCTTTGGAGCCTGCGGGCACGGCAGATTTCAGATGAGCTTTCGTTTCGTTTAACGACTGCTGTTTCGTCGCTGCCGCGACGCTCTTGCGCACGCTGTCGGGGTTTGCCGCCGCATACGCTTCTTTCGGGGACAGTCCCAAGTCCCTAAACCTCCCGAACTTTGCGAGATTTTCGATCTCGCGGAGAGATTTCAGACCTCGGGTTTCGGGGAACTCGCGCTGTATCTCTGCAAAGTCAGACTGCATTTTCTTTTCAAATTCAGCCTGCTGATAGAGCTTTCTCGCAGCGTCCTCACGTTGACTCTCTGCCTTTTTCTTCCGATAATCGTCAAGCGACATATCGTCCGATTCGGCAGCCACCTTTTCGAGCCCCTCCAACACATTGTCCGACTTTACGCCCAGCTTGGCGAGCGTGTCCGCGCTTTGAGCTTTCAGGGCTTCATACTCTTTGCCCTGCGCTTCGAGCTTCTTTTGGAGAGCCTCGATCTGCGCGTCTTTCTCGTCCTTGCCCTCGGGTTTGGCTTCGGGCTCTTTCGGCTCCTTGTCCTCCTCATCGTCGCCGTCGTCGCCCTCGTTCTCGTCGTCCGTGTCGTCATCGGTATCGGCGGCGTCATCGTCGCCGTCCTCGTCCTGATCTTCGCCCTCGATTACGTCGGGGATAATGATATTCCCGTCGTCATCATACTCGAACTCGTCGTCCTTTTCGGTTTCGTCGTCAGTTTCCTCGCCCTGAACGCCGTCCTTTTTTTCTTCGTCGAGCTCGATATTCTGCTCTTTTCCCATGATCGTCTGTTCCTCCTTTCAAATTTTTGGGATAGATTACTTTTTGCCGCTCTTTTTCCCGCTCCGAAGATCGTTACCCTTTACGACCGTAGCCTTTGGCGAATCGGAGCCCACGGACTTGGGAGCCTTGATAATGCCGCCCTTGTTCGTGGCAAACCTGTTATCTCTGCTCGGTTTCATAAAAGCTGTCTCCTCCTTTTTTAAGATTTTTGAGAAACAAAAAAGCCCCACCGCCACCTTTGGCGAATAGGGCTCTGTCTCTCGGGACTTTGGCACAAAACAATGTTTACCGTGCAATCGCACAAGCTATTCAGTTTTCACGTTCCACAGCTTGCCGCACTTCCTGCACTTGAACGTCAACCCGTCAATCTTGCTGCTTTTATGCAACCCGACGCGGGCGAGCTTCTCTTTGCAATAAGGACAAACGATATGCGTAATATCAGATTTCACAGCAGGCGTTATGCTCAACATCTACTTGTGCACCTCCTATTATCTATGATAACACAGATTAAACGGCGTTTAGTCGCAATTTATAATGAAATAAGGCTGCACGGAGACCGCATAGCCTTATCTTTTTCGCTTCCAAATTTTATATAGCACTACCGATAGCGCAATTAAAACGACCGCGGCTATCGCAAAATACAGCCTGTCGCTGCCCGTATCGCTCCTCCACGCGCCTATTATTAACGCGCCCGAAAAAAACAGACACGCTATCCCGCCAATACCAAAGCCAATCGCGCCGTTTTTCCCGCCTCCGAGTTCAAAGCACCAAAACACCGCCGCAGCGCAAGGAATCAGCGCAAGTAAAACAAATAAAATATCCATTTCCCTGAATTAAGTGCCCCCGACTGGTACGCATTGCAAAGAGGCGTTCGGGGGACTGTTGATTTTATGTACGCTTTATTCGTATATGCGGACTTTCCCTTTTGCGCCGTAAACGCTTACGTTGCAGTCGCGGCTCGTCAGGTCAAATTTGTTTGATGAACTTTCTTTGCTCAAATTAAAAGAGTACCTACCCTCTCCGTCGTAATTGAGCTCGATATTCGCACTTATCATTCCGTCGTGCCAGCCCTGAACGATGACGCCGCACAGCACCGTAACGCTTTCAAACTGAAAGTTTCCCGTTTTACTTATTTCGATGTTTCCGACGCAGGAAAGAACGTACCTATCCAAACCGAGAGCATTTTGACCGATATATTCGATGTTTGAATCCGCAAGCTCAATACCTATGGTAAGGTATTCGCTATAATTTTTTGTGCTGATCTCCACCTCCTCATAATCAGGCGTCTCGTCGCTTTGTTGAGTTTGTTCTCCATTGCTGTTTGGCTGATTTTCCTTTGCCCCGCAAGCCGTAAAAGCAAAAGAAGTGAAAACAACCACTACAAGCACGAAAAGCAGAATAACTATCCTCTTTTTTCCTCTTGTTTTCATGACATAGGCTCCTTTCCCTCTCGGGATAAAAATAAGGGCGGCACCGATTAAGGAGCCGCCCTGCATAGTTTGGAATGTACCCCTTAATTGTTGCCACACAACCTGCGAGTTACAGGGAATAAAGGATACACCTATGCCGAGATGTAGCCCTGTAACTCTATTTCGTTGTGTGGCATTATCAGTATAGCATATTCATCGAAGAATGGCAATAGTTTTGGCATAGTACCAAAAGAACTCCTAAAAATCTCTGATAATTCTGCCATTTCGGACGGTAAACCCGCACTTTTCGGCGAGGGCAGCCTTTTCCGCCTGCGTGCCGTTCAGTTTCAAGATGTACTGCAACAGAATACGCTTTGCCCGTTTTGCCGTGTACCCCCTATAATCGCCGTCCTGTATGGTATATCCGCGATAACAGAGGATCAGCAACCGCTCGCCGTCAGAAAGATTTTGTTTGAGCAGGTATTTTACCGTGTTCTTTTTCTTTGAGCCCGCAATCGTCTCGCCTTTCGAGTTCTTTTCCGACTCAATATCGGACAGACCGACAAATGCCACGGAGAGCTTGCTCATGTCTATCCATTTTGACAGCTCGCCTATCGTCGTGCGCTCGTCCACGCCCACCAAGTCAGAGAGTGCGTCGTAATAATATGCGTCGTACACCTGCTTTATGGCTTTCGCCTGCATTTCCTCCGACAGAACTTTGAACGCGCCGCCGTTCATCATCTTTTCAATGTCTTTCATAGACTGCGCGTAAATTGCCCTGAAACGAGCGTATTCATCGTCCGTAAGCGGAATTTCCACCCCACCATAGGTGATTGTATCGCCTATGCTGCGGGGTAACACAGAGTAGCCTTTCGAGTACAAGTCAACGAACTTGTCGCGCACGGCGTCGCTCATGGTCGTATTGCCCATTCTCTCGCCGAAGATCACGCTCGTAAGCATGGCGATCATGTCCGTATCGTCGCTCTCAATCGCCTTGTTGAGGTCAGTTACATAGTTTTTCGCATAGAACGCCTCGTCGATCTGATACGCCGTCGTCGGACTGATACGCTTTGTGAGCCCGTAAAACACGTTGTAGATGTTCCGCGTCGGAATACCGAAAATCTGCCCTATCGAATACGCCAAATTCTTGATACGAGACGCCACTTTCGCGTCGCTTTCTTCTCCCGACACGATCCCGCCGACGGTATCAAACAAGTTCACCGCGCTGTCGAGCAGGTCATTGAGTGCGGAATAGGCATAATTGTCGAGCTCGTACCCCTCCGCAATGCGCGTGTACACGTCTCGGATAAGCGGCAAGCCACCAAACAAATTGCCGATGAAGTCCACAAAAACCTGCTGTCCAACCGTCTCGTCGTCGTCCCTGTCCTTGTTGTACAGCCAACTGAAAAGCTGCGCAATAGCCGCCATGAACAGCGCAGAGGTTGCGAGAGCCGTTACAGACTTAAACACTTTTTTCCGCGCAGCTTTTATCTGCGTGCGCAGAGTGGCTATGCGCTCCGTGTCCGTAGTCATTCGCAGTTTTGCTTTGAGCGTTGAGAGTTCGCCGACCGAATCAATGACGCGCCCGATGACTTTCATGCTGTCCGCCGAGAACATCGTTACGGTACGCATGATCTCATTTCCCGAACGCATTGCCGCCGAGCGTTCCGTTGCGAGAGAGTTCTGCTGCGTTTCGAGGATAACCCGCTTTAACAGCTTTCCTGCCTCTATCTTGTTTGCCTCGGTGCCGATCTTTGCTCCGCCGTTCTTTTGCACCTGCACCTGACAAGCACCGAACAGGCGGCGGACGACAAACCTATCCATTTTGCCGATAGGAGCCATAAGCGCATTGGAAACCCTGCCGACCTTATCAAACAAGCCCTGCGCCATAGCTGCCGTATTGTCCTGCGCGCGCAGCTTTGCGAGCGGGCAATAGGTATCAATGTCCTTTGAGGACACAAACATTCCGCGCGTAATGCTGCTCGCGTCAAGTATGCTTGACGCCGCAAACAATGACGAAAGCTGCGTAACCCATACTTTCGGGTTTGCTCCGAGCTGAAACTTCGCGTAGCTTCCGCGAATAAAGCCGAGCACACGCATACCCTCGCTTGACGAGGCGGGTATTCCTTGAATGTCAGAGATGAGCTTTGAGAAATACCTGTTGCCTTTTGCCCAAGTGTTTGCGCTCTCCGTCGCAACGCTCACGGGCTTGTTTGCGTTCCCGCCTATATCCAAGTTGTAGAGCTTGTTGTACGTCTCAATCGCGGGCGAGAGCGCGGCATACTGCGCGACGGCGTGAATATGCCTGTTGAATACCGTGTCCGCCGCTTCGATAAACAGCTCCTGTTTCGCACCGCGCACGGTATCTTTGTTGAACGACGCGCTGCTTACCCTGTCGAGCTCGCCTTGAATATCGGACGTATCAACATTCTTTGCAATGTTGCCGCGCCTGATCGGGTAGTAATAGTCCTCCGTGGCGTTTGTAAAGCCGAGCCGCTGCATATCTCTTTCGGCTTTGAGTTTCTTCGCGTCCTCGTTAAAGGCTTTTTCCAAAATCGCTATGTACTCTTTGTCCGTTTCCGACAAGAGCTCTGCAATTCTCGCCTGTTCCTCTATGGCGGCGGCGCGGAGATCGCTCTCCTCTGTAATTTCAGGGGCAAAGCCGTCCACGCGCACGCGTTTCCCGTCCGCGTCCGTAAACGCAAACCCGTTCTGCGCAAGACCTGCCTGCGCATGGGCACGTTTGAGCGTCATGTAGAGGCTGATGAGGTGCATTCTCGGAATTGCAACACCGCGATATTCGACCGTTTGCTTCACCGCTTGCGAGAGATACTTCCTGTTCTTTTTCAGGAATGCGTCATAGTCCTGCCTGATCTCCATTTCGGTGATTTCAGCGTCAATAGCCGCCTCTCGCAGTTCCGTAAGCATTTCAGTATAGAAACCGCTCTCGTACATATCCATACGCCGCGCTACCGACATAGGATCGCCGAATGTCTGCATATACGTTGAGCCCGCAATCTTCCTGAACAGACCGACCTTGACCTGCTCATTGTTATGTATGGTCTCGATGTACCGCGTCGCTTCGGGTACGGCGTCAACCCACCTGCCCTGACGATAAACTTTATTGAACTTCTCCACAAAGTTTGTGAAGTAAGCCATGAGATTGTTTATCATGCGCAATTCGTCTTTCGTATAGCCTTTCGTCCCGTTCGCCACCGTATCAAGCATATCTGCAATGCCCTCCTCATATGTATCGGCGAGCAGCGGGTTTTCTTTGGTGTACCACGTCCGCAGGTCAGCCATGATTTTGCGCGTGCCTGCGATATTGAAGTTGCCTCTGAACTTGATTTTGCCGAGTGCCTCGATAGAGCTCTTGAACACATCGCTCTTATACTGCGTGGAGTTGAGGAATGTACCGAGTTTGAGATCGCGCATTTTCTGCGCCTGATCCACGATACTGTTTATGAGCCTGTTGTTCGCGTTTGCCTCACGCAGCCGCTGTTTGAGCTCGGCGATCTGTTTTGTGTACTTCTCCACGAGCTTTGCGTACTTCGACTTTCTGCCTTTCTGCTCGTAAGCGTTCAGAACATCGCGGGCAATCTGTTGACGCAGGTCTTTAATAGTCCGCGCGTCTCCATAGGTCGAAAGCATAACACTCTCCGTTGCATTGTTGACCGCCGCCCGCGCGTCCTCATACATCTCGACCATTTGCAGGAAACAGTCTGCCTCATTTACCGCGTCAATGAAAATACCCTCATCAGCTAAAAGCTGCGGGAGAGTATCGGGTGCAATGCCGCCCTCTTTGGCTCCCCAAACAAGATTGATACTGTTTTTCCTGTCAAAACGATACTGTATCTCGCCCTGAATGTGCCGCAGGTCGATTTTGTGCATATACCGACGCAGTACAGACAGCCTACGCATAGCCTCGGAGACTTCTCCGTTGCTGTCGGCGTACATATCCGTAAGGACGGTATGCTCGATCATGAAGTCTGCGATTTTTAACGCAACGCCGCCGCGGTAGCCCTCCTTTACCGTGTTGAGTTTTTGGAACAGATAGTCAATGACTGCCTGCCTGTCTTTCCCGCGCAGCTCGCCCTGCATTCCGATTTCCTCGAATACGAGCCGTTCCTCAATAATGGAGTTGATGACCTCCGCCGCCTCCGCTTTGGTATATACGCGCATACCCGTATTGTTCGCGGCAAAGCGCGCTCTCTGCCCGACGGAATAATTGCCGCGCGGCTGCGCGTTCCCGTCCTCGGAACTGTCAAGGGCGAAACGCACCCCGCGTTCGCTCGTGAACTCGGAGAGCTGCGCCGAATACGCCGCGTTGATAGGTACAAGCGTTCCGACGGCAGCGGAATTATGGCTCGTGCGCGTTCTCACGCGCTGCGTGTCGGCGTCCCAAGATGAGAATGTCTGCCCTTTGAGCTTGTGCTCGCCGTCCATAATGCGCGCGTCGTATCTGCTCAAAGAATTTTCTGTAAAGCGAATCGCCACCGCAACACGCTTTACGCCTGCTTTCGCAAGCGCAGCCATGCGGTGTCTGCCCTCGTGTCCGACAATACGCATTGTCTCATAGTCCACGGTGAGATACGGCGTCTGCGTTTCACGCGAGAGCGCGTCAATATCGAGATTGCCCGCCTCGTCGTAAATCTGATTGCGGCGCGTCTGATTTACCGTCGTTGCTTTTACGAAGTCAGCGGGGTTGATCCACGTCGCGTAAGCCTGCGTATAGCGCGGGTTTGTTGCCCCGTAGCGGTCGATGAGGTCTGTTACGCGCTCGGACGTCCACGCCGCCGTTTCGCTTGCACTATCGACGTTTACCACGCTGTCAGAGAGTGCGAAACGAATATCGGCGTCCCTTGTGGGCTGCTTGTTCGTCGTGAGCTTAATCTGATTTTCAAACCACGCGACATAGAATCTGTCGCCCGTATTGTCAAATCGCACCTCCACGCCGTCGTAGCCCAATACGTCGCGGATAGCCTCGTGCAGCTCGTTCGGATAATCTCTGTAAGCAAGGTAATCGCTGTCAAGCAAGCCTATCGAATTAAAATTCTTCGCGGCTTCGCGTATCATGTAGTCCTTTGCCCCGACTTCCCAATATTCCTCGAACATATCGCCGAGAGGAGAACTTTCGGGATCATAAATAAGCGGGTGTCGTTTGAGTATCTCATACGCCTGCTTTTGCGTAATTTTTACATCGAAGAGATCGCCGCCGTCCGCCGTTCTGTTGATAATGATAGGTTTTGTGATGTTGAGATAAGTCTTGTGAACATTGTCCCCGTAACTCCGCGAGGCTTCCTCGCTCGTGGCAAAGTAAAAGCCTGCCCCAAACTGATCGTTACCTTTCCCTATACGTCCTCTGTCAAAGGTGAAAAACCTGTTTGGAGAGCCGTGATAAGTAATTCGCAGCTTTCCGTTGTCATCAACAACCTTGCTGTCTTTGAAATACTCGCGCTGCCCTTGCGAAAGGCTTTCCCCTGCGCTATCTGTTTTAGGCAGCGCAAAGCGCACTCCGTCAAGCCGCTGAATGGCGTTGCTCCGTTCCGTAGCGGTGCTGCCATAAACAGAATACGGGATATGCAAGCTGTCAAGCCTGCTTTTCAAGCGGTCAGAAGCAGTTTCAGGTAGCAGAACAGACTTGATCTCGCTGAAATTGACGGCGCGGCGAGGCTTCGCCTCAAAATAGCCCGTTTCCGTCATCTGTTTTGCATACGCGAATAAGCCGAGAATTTTATTCCCAATGTCAGCGTTGTAGTTGTAGAAACCCGAATATTCGCGTTTCATGTAGTCGGCGATTGCTTTCTCGGTAAAGAGTTTTCTGTCTGCAATCTCTCCGATCACCTCTCTTGCGCCGTCGAGCGCGTTCCAATACGAAAAATTACTGCTGTAATCTTCGCGCGTAACCATATCCGCGGTGATCTCGTCGAGCATTTGCCCTGCGGTGGTCGTAAAATTGCTCATTGCGTCGTCTGCTACCGCGGTAAGAGACGCCGCCGCCTTTTTCATATCGGAAATGGACTTAAACTCTTTCGAGAGTTTTGCCGCGAGCGAGCTCGGGTTTAGACCGAGCCAAGAGCCACCTTTCGGATCAGCTTTCGACATCGCACGCACGACATTTTCGAGAGTGTAATCATCATGCAATGCCTCAAAGCTCCGAGACCTGCCCGCAGCAGTAAACGGATCCAAATTGTTTCGCAGCCCCGCTTTTTCAACGACATCGGAGAAAAGCTCATCTATCCACGCATTGTAGTCGCTCTCGTCGATGTGCTCATTGATGACCTCCCGCGCCGCCCGTTCGTCCAACGACTTTGGAAAGCCCCTGTCCGCGTATCTTGCCGCCTCTTGCAGAATACCTTTTGCTCCGTAAAGGTCAATCTCCCCGTTCAGCGACGTATTGTACTCGCTCTGCCAATAGTCTGAAACAAGCTCGTTTACCCGTGCCACATAAGGCTGCACCGCCTCGTTCGAGAACTTTGCCCGCGCCAAGTCGTTGAGCGTGCTCTTTCCGAGATTATCCGCCACCCACTTAATCGTGCCGTTGCCATAATCTGACACCACTTTATCTACCGTCGGGAGCGAAATGTCGATACCTTTGTCGCGCAGATAGGCGTACTTGAAAGCGTCCCTATCACGATACGATTGCGCCAAATCACCGCCGTTACGGTTGAGATATTCCTGCATATTTGATTCGTCCAACGCAAGGTAGCCGAACAGTTCAGCGTCAGAGCCACGAATGAGCGAATTTATCTTACTGTTGATTTCCTCCGCCCGCTTTCCGTTGAGCTTGTACTCCACTCTCGGAGTGGTCGGTGTCCATGCGTCCCGAGAAAATACCCTGTTTCTCGAATCACGCCGTGGATCAATCGTTTCCTTTCCGAAAACGACCGTAATGTCTCCGAAATTGTCATGCGCCAAAGACGGCTTTGTAACCGCTATCGAGGGCATAGGAAACCCGCCGAGGTCTAATACTTTCAGCAGTTTTTCCTCGGTAAGGTTATGCAACGCCACAAGATCATTTGTTTCCTCGACGACTCCCGATACGGTTTCGCCGTCAAGCGCAAGAGCGTAGCGTATGTCAACATCTTTCGTCGGTCGCTTATTCGTTACAAGTTTAATTTGCTCGGGATAGAAAGCAACAACCTGATCCCCGCTGTCATCGACGCGAGTGTCTTTGATCCAAATGCCGTCATATCCCTCCTTGATGAGCTTGCTTCGGAATTTTTCAGCCGCCTCGCGCGCGTTTGTTGCCGCATAATGCTCACGCCCAAAGCCGCGTTCGTGCGCGTGGGTACCTGTTATCCACTCCATGAACTCATCAAGATCATCGCTCATCTGCAAAAAGGAATCGCCGTCTTGCAGTCGATAATATTCCGTTTCGTTCGCTTTGATTTGTTTGTTGTTTTTCTTTATCGCGTCAACAAGAGATTTTGCCTTTTTTGCCTGTTCGGGGCTCATTTTCATGTACTGAACATAGTAATCTTCGTCAACGCGATAGCCAATGTCGTTTTCTCCTCGGCGACCGAATATATTATCCTCCGTAAAGTACAGCATATAATTCAGCCGACCAACCGTTTCTTTGAGCTCCGCATATTCTTCTGCAAGCTGCTCACGCAAACCGATATTCTCTGTCCGCAACTCCTCCATTCTCGCAGAATTGTCCGCGGGAGCGTAAATTTTCGGGTTTTCGATATTGAGATAGACTTCTTGAACGCGCGCCCTTTTGCCCCGATACTCGTTAGCATTGAATTCTGCAAAATTCTCCGCTACCGCTTTGCGGGGAGTGAACCAAAAACCTATATGCGACGTATGATCGTTGCTTGCGCCGCTTTCCGCAAGGTCAAAAACGGTAAAGTCCGCAGCCGTTCCGTGATACATTTTAAGCAGCTTGCCGTCCGCGTCCACGATTGCAGACTTTCCGAAAAATTCCCTCTGCTCCGCATTGAGCGTTCCGCCGTCGCTGTCCGTGTCGGGCAAGGCGAATTTTTTGCCTTTTTGCGATTCAGAGTTGACATTTTCCGCATTTTGCGATATACTACTTGTAGAAGTAGTTTTTATCCTCCGTCCCGTTTCGGACGTAAGGCTCGGGGCTTGCACATCGGGCGTCGGAGAAGTAGACTGCTTCTTTTTTGTTATCCAAGCACTCTTTAATGTGAGTGCTTTTTTCTTTTCCGAAACAATGGTAATTGCAGTAACTCTCCCGTCAATCTCCTTTGTGAACATGATCCCGACTTGATTGCCCTCGTCGCTGCGAGTAATTGTGTCAGGAGAAATAATTGTCTCGATGATGTCCTCGAAATTCTCCTGCGTAACAGCAACCTGTCCCATAGGGCTTTCCGTAGCAGCGTTTCCATGTCCGTTGAGAATATGCCTAATATCGCTGCTGCTCAACGCAATGCTTTTACCCTCCGCGCTTATACCCGTTGCCTCTTTGATTTTTGCGGCGGTTTCAGCGTTGATTTTGCCTAAAAAGAGCCTTTGCTCACCCTCCACCTGCGCAGCGTTTGCAATAAAGTCCCTGACTTCTGCGTAAGAGCGCGCCACTTTATAAAAACTTGTTTTTTCAATACTCGCAATCTCGTCTGCGGTATATGTTTCAAGCGTTTCGAGGCTTTCAGGCAGAGCCTGCTGCATTTGAGTAGTCCCAGCCTGTTCGGAGGCATTCTCCACGCCCAAATACCGCTGATTGCGCGCAGAAAATTCATCGAACAGCTTTTTGTACTGCCGATAAAGCCGAGCCGCCGCCCCTGTGAGCTTTTCATCGCTCTGATAGTCCGTCCGAGCCTTTTTGAAAAAGCCGAGTATCTTCTCTTTGAGCGTCTGCTTCTTCTGCACAAGGCGTTCGAGGATATTCCTGTTCGAGAGCGTCTGTTCGGCAAAATGCGCGTTGATCTCGTCGCTGACCTGCACCGCGCCACCCTGCCCGACCGCCGCGTACCGCTTGCGAATTTTCTCCTTTTCGGCGTCGGTCATGGTCTCCAAGCCCTCGGCAACGGTCAGAGAGCCGTCCGTGTCGTTGTAAATAGCGTGCGTAAGCTCGTGAATGAGAATGCTCTCGCCCGACCTGCTCTTTGCCTCGGGGTTGATGATGATACGGTTATTTTTCAGGTCGATTGCGCCGTCTGCATAAGAGCCGTTTGCCGCCACGAAAGACGCTTCTTTGCTGAACATAACGCGAAGTCCAGAGCGCGCGGAAACACGGGCGCAAGAAAGCACAAAGTCCTCCTGCACGCCCGCGGCTCTGCCCTGACGAATAGTCGCCCTGATTGCAGCCTGCCCCGCCGCGCTCAAATTCTTGTATTCGGAGATGTTCTCTCGGGCGTATGTATCAATCTCCGCCGCCTGCTCACGGAGCCTGTTCTGCGCCTCCGTGTGCTGTCTGACGCCGTTCTGATAGTTCTGCTCGTTCGTGTGTATCTCGCGCAGCACGCGGTTTGTTTCCGTCCGAGAAAGAGCCTTTGACATGAGCCCGCTCTCGTAGTCATACACATAGTAGCTGTCCCCGCGCTTTGTAATGGCAATATCGGTGCCGCCCTGCGTATAACGGTATGTGCCGTCGTTGCGCAGGTTTACCATGCGCGGCAGATGTTTTCTCGCAGCCTCGGGAGCGACCGCCTGCGCCTCTTTTACATAGCTGCGCTCCTGCTGATACTCCTGCACACCTCCGTTCGCCACAAATTCGGTGATTTTATCGTGGAATTGTTCATTTGTGAGCGTATCCCAATTCTCGATACCGAGCCTGTCGGCGACCGCCTGACGCTCCGCGTCCGTTGCCTGTTCAACAAACCTGTTAAGGTCTGCCTGCGTAGAGAGCTGCTGCCCCGCAAGCGTTGCGTCCCTGAAACGCGCCGTGTCCATTGAAATCTGACCGACGGTATCAGCCACCGCCAGCGTCCGCAGTACGGAGTTCGTTTTGAGAGCTCTCGACATCGTTTTCCTGAACTTCTTTGCGTCCGTCGTGTCGATACCCTCTCTGATCTGTTCCGCCGTAACCTGAATCGGCTTGCCGTTCTGATCCTGATACCCGAGCTCGTTAAGGCGCGCCGCGACCGTTTCGGCGTTGTTGTAGATATTCTCCGCGCTCGCCGTAACAATCGGCTCAAAGGCGGCGGAGGTGTTCGCCTGTTCAAGCACGCCGAGCAGCATTTTCTGCCGTACCGTGCGCACTTCGCCGTCCGTCTTTTGCAGGCTCGTTTTCAGCTCGTCAAGCGTGTTCTGCACGACCTGAAACGTCTCGTAATCAGTCTGATTTTCCGTCTGATAAGACGAAATCTGCTCCGCCGTGGTGATGACGTCGCCCGCCTTGCCCTCGTTGACAAGCGTGTTTCCTCGCGTCGTACCGCGGATATTCCTGACGGCGACATCTCCGCCGCCCATAATGGCGCCGCTCAAACCTCCGACAAGAGCCGCATACGCGACCTCCTGAAAAGTTGCGTTTTTCGCGTTCGGATCGTAGGTCATGCGCTTGTACACGGGTTCAAGAATCGCCTGAACGCCCTCCTCGAACGCCTCGCCCGCAAACCCTTTTACAACGCCTTTGAGTAGAGTATTGCGCGTTGCAGACTTTGCCACTTCCTTGCCAAAAGACTTTGAAATGCTTTTAACGACTGCACCTGTACCTGCGCCAATGGCAGACGAAACGCCCTCAATGGCTCCCTCGGTTACGCCGACAAGCGCACCATAGCCGAACTCTTTGCCCGTGAGCTCGCCTGTTTGGTCGTATGCCTCTTTCGTCGCACGCCCTGCCGCGCCCAAGCCTGCAATGCTACCTGCAATCAGAGAGGCTGCAACAGGCGTAAGCGTTCCCCCTGAAAAATATGCAATGGCTGCGCCCGCGGCGACACCTGCGATTGCGGGCAAGCTCGTACCGATACCGCCCGCAACATCGCCGACAAACTGCCACCCCTCCGAGGGGTTAAACCATTCGTCCGCGTGATTGTAATTCACCCAATCGTTTGCTATCTGCTGTTCCGCCCAATCGTCTGCGCCAAACAGCTTTGCAAGCCCGCCTGCGGTATAGTCCCAAATGCCCTCGATACCGCTCAAAAAACCTAAACCTATCTTTTCAAACGCATACCCTATACCGCCGAGAAAGCCGCCTTGATTCTGTTCACGTTCTGCGGCAGCTTGTGCCGCCGCCTGCGCAGCGGCTTGTTCTGCCAATGCCCGTTCATACTCCCTTTGCTGTTCTTCCTGCTCGCGCTCATACCGCTTTTCTGCCGCGCGCTGCGAATAGAACTCCGCAAGGGACGTAGAGAGTCTTTTCGTCGTATCTGCCATATAAATACACCTCGAAATCTGTTATCCGAAGAACTTATTGTAGAGCTTCGTGTAGTGGTCTCCGTAGCTGTTTTCACGCTTGCGCACAAGATAAACATTGCCGTCCTTTTTGTAGTAAATCTGACCGCGCAAACCGAAAATAGATCCGTCAGCAACATCGCGCGCAATGCTTGTTATCGCTGAATCTGTTACCTTGCCTCCCGACTCAATGCGGTACTTAAACCCGCTGTTGTCGATAAGAGAGAAGTTGTTGCCGACATCGCCCATGTCCGTTGAGCCAAATATCCACCAACCGCCGTCATTATTGAATCTGACATCATTTGTAACCACTTTGTAAAGGCTGTCGTAGGTTTTCTGCAACGCCTTTTTGTTCTCCTCGCTCGTCCACTCGTTATTGAGAATTTTATCAAGCTGCTTTTTCGCTTCGGACGCGGACATGGAGCCCGAATTGAAAAATGCGTCGGAGGTGTCGATTTGAGAGTTCCATTGCTCTTTTTGCTTGTTGTAGTCCTCCTCGCTGATTTGCCCGCTTTGGTGCAGGTCGTCGATTTTGTCCGTATCTTCATTCGCCAAATCTCCGCTCTCGATAAGCTCTTTGCTGTACTGCGCCATAAGCTGATCGTACTGTTCCTGCGAAACAGAGCCCGTATTGAGTAGCGTTTCCAAATACGAAACATCGAGGTCTGCGCCATAATCGGAAATCATCTGCAACGCCTCCGTGTAAGACAGAGACTGCTGATCCGACTTGTACTTGTCCGCCGCCGCCTGCAACTGCGAAATCTGCGCCTCGTCGAGCCCGTACTGCGCACCGAGAGAGGCGATCTGTTCGGAGGTGTACTCGCCCGTATTTGCCGAAGTAAGCAACGCGGCATAATACTGCTTTTTCTGCTCCTCCTCGGCTTTTGCCTCCTCTGCTTTCTGCTGCTGATACTGCGCGAGCTTTTCAGCGTTCCCCTGCATATTCTCGGCGTAAGAAAGTTCTGCGTTGAGTTTGTCGGAGTTCGCCTGCTGTTCCGCCGCGAGCTTTGTAGCCTCCGCCTGCGCGTTTGCGTTCTGTGTCTCCGCTCTCTGCGTGGCGTAAGCCTGCTGATTGAGATAATCGCTGTACCCGCTGCCTGAAAGCCCCATAGCAGCGAGCTGTTCCGCGTTCGCTCCATAAGTAGCTTTGTTCTGCTCGTAGCTTGACCTTGCGTCGATGACGGCGCGCTCGCGCTCCGATTCTGCCTGTTGCAGGGCGTTCTGCTTGTTCTGCTCAATCTGCGCATTGAGCTTGTCGAGCTGTTCCTTGTAAAAGCCCTCCTGTTTGAGCAAGAACTCCTCGTATGTATCAACCTCTCCACTGCCCGTCGTAGAGCCCCCTGTCGCGCCCGTGGAGCCTGTTGCGCCCGTTCCGCCCGATGTATCGGGGGTGCTCTCCGTCGGCGTCTGCTGTTGCGCTGCGGCGGCGAGCTGCTGCCCGTAAGTCATCGGAGAAGTTTGCGGCTTGCTTCCACTTGCTGACGTCCTGTTGATCGTAGGCATTTTCTCCACGTTCGGGTTGCCGACGATAACGCCCTCGTCCGTAACTCCTCCGCTCGCACCGCCTTGTCCGATAATTCCCGTCATGTTTTTGAGGTTGTTTTGGTAGGTGAGATTCTGCGGGATCGTTACTGTCGGAGTGTTCCCGAGCATTTTTTTCAGCACGTTCTCGTTTGCGGCAGTAAGCCCGCCGCTGTTGCCGCCGCCCGATAAGGTCGGAAGATTGACGATATTGTTTTGCTGCCCGCCGCCGAGATTTGCGCCGTATGAGGTATCAATTTTGGGAGTATTGCTTTTGGTGGAGCCGCCTCCAAAAAGTGATTTTTGCGTGAATTTACTGCTGACCGCCATTTGCCTGCCCTCCGTTATTTATTTGAGACATGAGGTATGCCTCATAAGCCGTCCTGTTCTGCTTTTCCTTGTCGAGGTCTTGCTGCGCAGCCGCCGCCTGCTGCTGTGCGAGCAGAAGCTCTTGCTGACGCGCGATCTCGTCTCTGATACGTTCGACGTTCTCATGCGCCCACGGGTAATGCGCCTGCTCCATGTTCTGCCAAAAGATGAGAAGCGTCTGCGGGAGCTGCGGGTTGCCGTATGCGCCCTGCTGAAAGTTCTTTCTGTTCTCCTCCCATAAGAGCTCGCGCTGCTTGTCAACATCGATTGAAGCGTCCGCGGAAAACAGATACTCGTCGTTATAGTACCACTCGCCCGCCTCGTCGCGTTCGATGAAGTCATAGCGGTTGAAAAGGCGGTTTTGCATACGCCCCTGCGCGTCCTTATACGTTGCAGGACGCGGCTCATCGGCGTATGCGAGATAATATTGAAAGATAATCTGATCTATCTCGGCATACGCGGCGTTTTTCATCTGCCGCTTGCTGTCAAGACGCCCCGCTGCCTGCTGCACCTGAATCTGTTTTGCCTTGCCGCTCTGCGCGCTTGAATCGTACTGCCCCTGAAAGCTGTCCGTGATACCGAGAATGCGCTTTGCCTGATCGTAGAGCCGCTCTGCCTGCGCAATGTCGCGGGAAATATCGACCTGCAAATCGAGCTTGCCGAACAGTTTGAAATTGCTCTGATTTGCGCGGAAAACCTTTTTGAAAATGGAGTTGTCGTATTCTATCGGCGCATTCTCGGGCGCAATGGGATAAACGCCTGCGCCGAGGAGCTTTTCGTTGATACGGCTCTCAATCTTGTTGATCGCCTGTTGCTGCGGGCGTATGAACTCGCAGTCCGACTGTCCGAGCAGGCTGTCCTCCTCCGAGGTATTCTTGCGAATGACGATAGGCAAGATATTCGGCGTATAGAACGGCAGCTTTGTCGGCTGCATTTTCGGCACCTGCACGTCCACAAGCAGAGGCATGAGCATACCGCTCGAATCGTCGAAAATCGGCTGTCCCGTCTCGTCCACCGCCTGTTGCTTGACAGTCTCCATGACGACCTGCCCGTCCTTGATGACCTCGCATTCCGCAGGAATTATGGTGCCGTCGGAACGCTGAATATCTCGCACGATCTCCTCGTAGTCCTCGTCTTGCAGCTCGTAATCAGGCTTTTCGCAGGTGCAGAGCTCTTTGCGCTTGCCGCACTTCGTGCAGATATACCGCTTGCGGGCAAAATAGTCCTCGATGTCCGAGAGCTCCGTGTCGCCCGACCAAATGTACTGACAAACCTTGTCCTGATCGTTCTTGTAATAGCAGATATACAGCGTTGCGGTTTTATCGTCCGCGTTATCGTCGTTCTCCGCCTCGTCTGCGACGTCAAACGTAACGCCGTACTTGCGCACGATCTCCTCTTTCGTCGTCTCGAACTGAATGAAGCAATACTCCATGTCCTTGATGTCGTATATGCTCGGCTGCCCCGTAAACCTCTGCGGCGAAAGGCAGCTTATACGAACGTCGCCCACCGTGTTATGCGTGGTGATTGAGTTGTCCCACTCGATGAGCCACACGGAACCGCCGTAGATCGGGTTGAAACGCTCGTCAATGTCGTTGAGCTTTTCAAACGGGAGCTCGTTGCGCTTGTTTTGGAGCAGGGTTTCAACGCTCTTTGCGTTCCGCTCGTTCTGCTCGCTCCACATTTTCGGCGATACGGACGGATTCGGCAGATAGCTTGTTACCTGACTTTCCACAAGCTCATAGGTTACGTTGCGCACCTGCGAAGCGTCCACCTCGGAGCCGTCGATTTTCGGGCTGCCTTTGTACTGTTCGAGGTGCTGTTTGAGCTTTTCGTAAAGCACGTCAGAATTTGCGCGTGCGTCGTCGTACAAGTCCTTGAAAAAGGATAATTTTGTGTTTCCGTTCAAATCAATTTTCATAGCAATGGCTCTCCATACCGTTTAATGATTATCTGCCGTTCCTCCTCGCTCGCGTTCAGGTAGTCCTCCATGATGTCAGGGCGATACTTGACCTTTTTTGGAGCTTTTGGCTGCGGCGGCTGCGTCCAATAGATTGCGAAGTAGCGCAGGGCGTCGGGCGCGTGCGTGAGTTCGTGCGGCTCTTTTGCCGCGTCCTCGGGATCCTTTTCGTCGATGAGGAGCTGCGGCAGCGTTCGTATGAGGTTTGTGCAGGTGCGGAATATCTTTAACCGCGTATAGGTCTCACCGTTCGGTGCGACACGCTCTTTGAGCAGCTCTTTGATAGCGAGCCAACCCGCATGGCGGTCATTGTTCGACCTCACAAGTTCGAGCCCGTTCTCCTCAAACAACAATGCCCTGCTCTTGCCCGTCTCCTGCGAGCGATTCCACAAGTCGGGAGGCGCGAGCCGCAGTTTCGGCTTATACCAAGTCTCCACGCTCCCGTCCTCATTCTCTCGCAGCTCTGCAAGTTTGACCTTTGCCGCCGCGTCCGAGATGATAAGCCCGCTTTGGTATATCTCGTGGAAAACATAGGCGATATTGTCGTTGCTGATTGCCACCTTGTAATGCGCGAACATATCGAGCCCGTAGTCCAACGTGTTGTAAATCGTCCAATCTTCGGGGATTCGGAACGGCTCGCAGGTGTGTTTGCTGTAATCGAACTCGGGAAAGTAGCTGCCTCCGAGGTTAGAGAGAGCCTCCTCCGCCGTGCGCGGGTACTCCTGTTTCACCATGACGCCCAAATCTTTGGCTGTTCTTTCGTACCACTCCTGCGTTCTGCGAGGATCAGAAAACACGGAGAGGAATATCTTGTGAAAGGCGTTGTCCTCTATCCACAGGCTCTCAAAGAGCGTGCCCTTTTTGATTGTGGATAAGCCGATGACTTTACCGCCCGTCGGTCGGTTGATTGTCGGGTACGCCGACGTCCAAATCTCCTCTGCGTACTCCTGAAACGCCCACTCGTCGAGCAGCAGAATGTTACCCGTAAAGGAACGACCTGCCGACGGCGACGAGGGAAAGGCTTTGAACGTCGAGACGAGCTTGCCGCTCATATCCGTTATGAGCACCGATGTAGCCGTCGCGCGCCACACCAAGCCGCCCGCCCGTAAAATCTCGGGCTGATTATCGAGAATGACGCTCATGCGGCGTACAAGCTCTTTTGCGTCGTCCTCTGTCTTTGAGAGGGCAACGACCGTATGCCCGAGATTGAATACGAGGTCATGCGTGCAGTAGTAAAGCGCGATCCACGTTATACCCATTTGTCGGGCTTTGAGTATCAGGTTAAGGCGGTGCGTATCGAAGTCGCGGAGCGTCTGATTCTGCGCCTCCCACCCCCTGAAAGGAATGATGATCTCGGGAGAGTCTTTGTCCTCAATGACGCAGTAATTGTTCGCCCAATAAACGACGTCGTTACGGCAATACTCAAACTCTGCCCGCATGATGTCCCGTATGTAGTCGTTGTAATTGACGGCGGCGGCTTTACTCTTTCTTTTCCCCGTCATGGAGCCGCCTCTCCACCCGCTCGATGAGCGCGCGCGTCTTGTCGTCCAAGCCTACGCCCGAGACGTTCGTCTCAACCTCCTGCTTGTCTTTCTGATTGTGATTGTTCACCGCCTCGAACTTCGCATAGATCGGGTTGTACAGCCCGCGCAGGGCGTTTGACGTGAGTTTGCCGAGCTGTATTTCTTTCGCGCGTGCATAGCAGTCCTTAAATCGGGGGTGCTGTTCACACCAATTTTTCAGCGTCCCCGTCGTTACGCCGATACTCGCCGCAAACAGCTCGAACGTCGGATAAGCCGCAGGCAGCATGATAGGCGTCCTTGAAACCACCTCGCCTTTTGCGTTGTACACCTCTTTGTACTGAATATCGACGTCGGGCTGATTGAAGAACTCCATGAGCTTGTCGCAGTATTCCTCTTTGTACTTGCACGCCGCCTCATTCTCTTTCTGAAAGCGCGTCTCCTCTCCGATTTTATTGCCCTTGACGAATTGACCTTTGGTATTCCTCTTTTTCGTCCCTGCGGGCTTTTTTGTCTGACTCATTCTGTCTATCCTCCGATAAAAAACAAAATGAGCCCTGTTACTCCGTTTTGGAATAAAAGGGCTCTAACCTCAAAGGGTATTCGGCACATTATCTACTTACTATCTTACCACACACTTTTACGCTTTTAGTCGCAATTTATTATGCTTCGGCGTGGCTTTGCTCGACGTCCTATATACTTGTATATAACTACTTACATTTCTGCTTTACAGGAGTATTATATACAGAGTATATATATACTATACGAGCGCAAGATTTTTTGCGATGTCGTAGATAAGTTTCTTTTTTCGCTTGTAGTATGTATTCTTTGATATGCAGTAGGAGGCGGGCGAAAAGTCGTAGCCGCGCCTGTTCTGAATGTCTCGCAGCATATCCATTCTGATACCGACCTCGATTTCCTCCAAAGCGGCGTCAATGATTGCATTGAGCTCCACATATCGCGCCAAAACCGCGCCTGTAACATTGCCGTACTTTATCGCCCGTTCTCTGCGGGTGTAGTCGGCGCATACCGTCTTGACGATCTCGACGACCGATGACGGCAACTCAAATTGAAAATACAATTTCGGTTTTGGCATAAGCCTGTTTCCTCCATTCTGCCGATAGTCTTAATCGGCGTTGTTGAACCTGTTTTCCCTTTTGGTCGCCAAGTTCATAGCTGCTTTGACCGCCTCGACGTCGATCATATTCTTTGCCGCCTCTATGGTCTCAAACGTCTTGTCGGTGATTTCCTGCTCGCTCTTGTTGAGCCGCCTGCCGACGGGCAGGACGGCGGAATTACGGACGAACGCGAAGATTTGCAGGCGGAGCATTTTGTTCTCCTCGCGCGCCTTGTCGAGCGCGTCCGCAAGCTGCCTGTTCGCTGCTGCCGCGAGGCGGTATTCCTGCTTGTAGGTTTCGAGCTCGCGGAGCGGCGCGTCGTCCGTGCTCTGGCGTGCCGCAGGCTCTGCCTTTTTGCAGGCTTTGCCCGACGCCATGCGTCTGATAGGTACTTCCTGTCCCCACTTATCAATGCGGCTCCTTTTCAGCTCGCATTGACCGCGGCGGGAGGCTCCGTCGGCGATGAAGTGTTTGCAATCCTTGCAGGTCTTGACCTCATCGCTCATTGCCGCTCACCCGCTCCGTTCACACAGAAGTTTTCCCACTTTTTGTAGGCGTCCACATAGCAACGCTTTTTATCGCCGTCGTATGTGAGCTCATAGTACATACCGTCTTTGAGCGTCGTACTTGCGAGAGCCTTGTTGTTCTGCAAAACCTTGACCTGCCACACGATGTACACGTCGTCCTCACTGATCTGAATGACGTCCGTTGCGTCGAGGTGCGCGTTCGCATACTCGCAAACCACCTTTTTAACGAGAGCCTGAAATTCCTTGTCGCCCATTTTAGATATGCCTCCATGTCAAAATTCTCGTGTTCAGAATGCCCGAATACCGCAGCATGACATCGAGCTGCTCGCGCATTTGCCCGAGCTGCCAATAACCCGCGATTTTGGCAGCCTTTTCCTCATCTTCGAGAAAGGCGTTGAGCTTGACGATTTTCTCATCAAGGGCGCGCTTTTCCTCCACAAGACGGGAGAACGGCGTGCTTTCGCTGCTGTCGCAGCAGCAGACGGGCTTTTCGTCGCACACAGCGGCGACTTCGGGGTTGTTGTTGAGTTCTTTCATGATAATATCTCCTTTGCCTTTCGGCTTTTTAATAACTGATTTTGAGTACCTCTTTGACGATTTCGTCTATCTTGTCTGCCATTGTGGACGGTATGAGCTCGTCGAACTCATAGTAGAACGCCATTTTGATACGCTCTGCAACGTCCTCGACAGCCGCACGCACGTTGCCGTAGCCTTTTTCCATGAACTTTTTAGCGTACTTTTGTCGCGGGCAATCACCGTTATACCCGCACTTGCTACAATCTGTGATATATTCACCTGCCTGCGGCATGGGACAAATAGAAAAAGCCATTTTCTCAATCTCTTGCTGTTTATCCATTGTCCTCTCCTTTTAGTTTTGTTAGAAACCGTTTAAGAGAGCACTCGCAGTAAATGCAACCTCTTTCATCTTCATAATCTTTCCACATCTCACACGACGGCAGCCCGACGCTTTCGGCTCCCGCGCATTCGTCCTCGTCGCACATTTCGAGAGCAAACTCCGTAATCGCAATAAGTTGCTCGCGCAAAGAAAAATTCTCTGCTTTCAGTTGCTCCATGCAACTATTTTGCGAAACAGGCTCTTTCGGCTGCTGAATTGCGGGCGGCGTAGCCCCCTGCCTATAAGAGATCACGAGCACGTCATCGCCGACGCTGCTTTTCAGCTCGTCGAGATCGACGCTGCCGTCCTCCACAAAAATAAAGGTTTTAATCATCTTTCCGATCCTCCTTGTAGGCTTTCTTTGCCTCGTCGATGTAGTTCTCTATCATTCTCGACAATTCGTCGAGCCTGTCCTCCATGAACGCAAAGTCGTTGAGCTGCTCTTTGTAGGCGTTCAGTTTCTGCGTCCTGTAAAACTCCGCAATCTCGTCAAGCTCCACGATTTCGACCGTTTGAGGGCAGTTTTCACGACCGTTGAACTCCTCCACAAGCGCGGCAATGTCCTCATCGGTCTTTCCGCGCGCTTTGAGCAGCTCATAGTCATCGCCTGCGTCTCTCACGATCTGCTTTGTTTCTTTGTCCCTGTAAATGATTACTTTCATGCCGTCCTCCTATATCCACCGCACCTCTGTTGTCCCCGTGTAGCCCTTTTGCCACACAAACCACGCATACGCGACGGCGGAGCCGCCGCCCTCCCGCATACGGTCAAACTCTGCGTTTTTGGCGCATAGAACGCGCTCGGAAAAGACGTAAACGCTGCGGGGGGGGGTGTCCCTAAACAGCTCTATGTAGCGGCGTTTCCCCTCCAAGAACGTGAGTTTGAGAAACATATAGCACTTGCAGCCCTCGTGCAGAAGCTCTAACGCTTTGAGCACAAACTCCGTCGCGTACTTGTACGGCGGGTTTGTCAGAATGTCATGCTCGAATGAGAACAGCTTATCCTCCTGTTTGAGGAAGTCCAAGACTAAATGCTGCTTTGCGTACCCCCTGTTCTTGATGTCGCTGTTGAAAACGTCGTAGCCGCGCTCCGTGAGCCTCTCGGAAAGATGTCCGCCGCCGCAGGCGCACTCCCAAATAAAACGGCGCGGTTTTTCGACCTCCAAGAGCTTGTCAATCGCTATCGGATCGGTTGCATAGTAGTCGTCCGCCTCCCTCTCGTTCTCCGTGTGATTGCTCGCCCCGAGGGTTTTCCAAACGGAATTGACGTTTCCGCTCCAATCTTTCGATGTCATTGCGCCGCCCTCCTGTACTGCCTTTTTCTTTGGCAGCTCTCATCAATAACCGCGTTGAGCATTGCCATTGTAGCAATGACGCGCTGCGACGCGATCTCCGCACAGTTCGCCCGCACGAGAGCCTCCGCAACGGGCGGACAGACAGCGTTGCCCATGCGGGCAATCTGTTTTGCCTCGCTGTACCGCTTTCCGATATGAGACTCGATGTCGATGATGTAATCGGGCGGGAAGCCCTGCGCAAGCATGAGCTCCCGCGCTTTGAGCATTCTCATTCCGATGTCGGAGATGAAGTACCGCTCGCCGTCAATCTCCATAATGAGAATCTCATCAGCGGCTATCGAATAGCCCGCGTATTTGTTCAGAAGCTCGCGGACGCACGCCCAATTCCCGAAGTCCTGCACCGCGCCCATTTTCTGCAAATACGTTTTGACGACGTAGTGCCTCGGCAAGGTCGTAACCGTAGGCAGCGGGTTATCGACGCGGGACGCATGGTCTGCGCCGCCATAGTAATGCAGCAGGTTTGCCGCCGCTAACGCGCTATGGTCTATCGCCGTAACCGTCGGAGCGGGCTCTGAAAGGCTTGCGCCCGCCTGACGCTCGCCGCCGAAATACTTTGTCAGATAGCAGGCACTCATCGCATACCGCGGCGAGCCGTCGATTGTCATAATCGGCTTGTTTAGCTCCTGCCCGCGGACTTCGCCCTTGCCCTGTTCGGAATGGTACTGAATAAGCGACGGAGCGCAAAGGTAATTCCTGTTGCCCGTGGTCTGCGTCGGCAGCGGCTCGTTCACGCCGTGCGGCACGTTGTTTGTGTTGTTACACATGATATACGGGCTCGCGTTCCGCAGGACGAACTTGTCAAGTCCTCGCGCGATCCTGCGCAGCGTATTCTCGGCAAGCTCTTTCTTGCGCCCGAATATCGACGGGCACGGAAGCGACCAATCTATGCACTCTGCCGCCGTCCTGTACGGCTTCCTGCCCTTTCCGTGCGTAGGCTCGGGAAACACGATAGGCTGCCCGTCCCGCCGCGCTATGAGGTAAAAGCGGTTGCGAATCGTCGGCGCGCCGTAGTCGCAGGCTTTCATCTCTTTCCACGAAACCGCGTAACCAAGCCCCGCCGCGAGCCTGTCTCCGCCCTCGCTGTCGGGCTCTATTTTCAGAAACTCGCAAGCCTCCAAAAATGCGGGGTGTTCCTTTTCAATTCCGCCCGTGAGCATTGCCACAAAGCCGTTGAACGTCTCGCCCTCTCGTGCGGGATCGGGGCGCATTTGTCCGTCTATCTCAATGAGCGGGCACCACGTTTTTATCTCGGGCACGTTCTCCATGAAGATGACGCGCGGCGCAACGCTCGACATAGCCCACCGTAACACCACCCACGACAGCCCGCGTATTTTCTTATCGACGGGCTTGCCGCCTTTGGCACGGGAGAAATGCTTACAGTCGGGCGAAAACCACGCTATACCGACCGCACGCCCGCCCGTAACCCGTTCGGGATCAATGGCGAACACGTCCTCTTGAAAGTGGCGTGTGTACGGGTGATTGACCTTGTGCATGGCGATAGCGTCCGCGTCGTGATTGACTGCTATATCGACGGGATAGCCAAGCGCGAGCTCCATGCCCGTGCTCGCCCCTCCGCCGCCCGCAAAGTTATCCACGACAAGCTCTCTGAACAGGTTATCCTGAAACATTTTTATTCTCCGTTTTCTCCTCTCGCTCGTATTTCTCTGCGTCGAAGTATCTGCAACCCTCGTGGTCGTCTCGGCACCGTTCGGGGCACCTCTTTTTCTTACAGAACGCACAGCACAGCTCTCTGTCCTCGCATGAGTTCGGAATCAGACATTTCATATTTCCTTGACCTCCAAAGTTTTTATGTGGGACAGGCGGAAGCATAGATTACCTACCACATACTTTTTAGGCTCATAGAAAAAACCGTTCCCAAGCTCCAAGACGCCCTCTCGCACATCACCGTCAAAGAATGTAATTCTTACGTCCTTTCCCACATAGCTCTCTAAAAGTTCCCGTGTCAATTTACTTTTGCCGATTTTCATGTTTTTCCTCCTCGTAAATTCGGCACTTTTCGCAAAATGCCTCATACCGCTTTCGCGTCCCCTCCGACATGAGCTCCACTCGCCCGTAGTAGATAGAGAACGCCCGCGCCTCTTTCATCAGTTCTTTCTTCGTATAAGTCAGCTTTTTCATGCGCGTTACCTCTCTACCGTTGCTACCGCGCGCGACAGCGCGCGGCGCACGGCGTTCTGTTATCCCAAAATCACGACGTTTCCCGTCTTGATCTCTTCGGCGAGAGCGGTCTCGAAAAATGTTCTGATGTACTGTTTTGCTTTCATCTTCCAAGCCCCGCCGTCCGCTTCATACAGCGCGAACGAATTGCCGTCGCTGATACGGAACAGGAACTCCGACTCGGGCTGTTCTACCTCGATAAAGGTACGGAACGGTGCGAGCTTGATGATAGGCGAGATTTTGACGTCGGAGGCGAGCATTGCTCCCTGCTTTGCCACCACCTGCTGCGTGATACCGTCGTCGGACGTTTCGACCGACTCGATGTTTGAAACCTTTTTGAGGAGCTGCAAAAGGTTTGCCGTGTGCTCCGTCTGAATGAACAGCGAACGGATCGCAATCACGAAACGCTCGTAGTCATAGCCATTGCCGAAACGGAATCTGTTTCCCTCCGCGACTGCGCTGTACGGCTTTTCCCTGTCTTTTTCGTCGTCAAGCGAAGTGATGACCGACACGCACGCCTCCGACTCGATGTTGATGTAGATAGGCAGAACAAACCGCTGCATTTCCCTCTTGACGATTTCCATGATAGACGAGAGATCGGAAAACCTGATCTCCGCCGCGACGTCCTTGCGGGGCTCGATTTCGACGAGGCTTTTTGTCGCAAAAGTGCGACCGTTGCTCTCGATGACCTGCACCGTGTTCTCCTTGACGATACGTTCGATGTCGTTTACGATGTTGTTGTTTTCCATTGCCTTATTCCTCCGATTTTTTGATTTTGACGATATGGGTTTCATGGACTTCGCCGAAGATGTCGGCTTGTCCGTCGATATAGCCGCAGCCGCTCTCAACGAGCTGATAGCTGTTGTCTATCAGAGCCATTGCCATTTGCGAATGTACGGCATTTGTGGGGCGGAGCTGCTTCTTGACGGTGGTCTTGATGTTCACCGTCGTTCTGTTGTTGACGGGCGTCAGGCAGAGCTCAACGGTGAGCTTGCGCGGCTTCTCGTCCGTGTTCGGGTTTTGAATGTTCTCGATGACCTTTACGAGCTCATAATTGATACGCTCGATTGCGGCGGCGTTTGCGAACTCCAAAACGCTTGTTACTTCTTTCATGCTGTTTGTCCTCCATGTTTTTGTTTTATGCGTCAGAACGGAATGTCCCCGTCGTCGTCAAACGCCTCTAATTGCGGTTTTGCGCCCCGTCTCCTCGGGGCAGGCTCATCGTACTGCCCGTCGTCGTCACGGGCTCTCTGCGTCAGAAACTCGACGTCCTGCGCCACGATGTCAACGGCGGTACGCTTTACGCCCTCCCTGTCCTCGTAGTTGCGCATTTGAATACTTCCGACCACCGCGACCTTGTGCCCTTTCTTACAGTACCTTGCGACGTTCTCGCCCGTGCCGCGCCATGCGGTTACTTGGAAAAAGTCCGTCTCCCGTTCCCCGTCCGACGAGGAATACTGTCTGTTTACGGCGAGCCCGAATCGGCACACGGCTATTCCGCTGTTCGTCTCCGACAGCTCGGGATCGCGCGTCAGATTTCCGATAAGGATAACTTTATTCATCGTCCGTTACCTCCTCGATCCTGTTGACCGACACCTCATACGCCGTCTTTTCGACGACGCCTTGTTCGGTCTGCTTCTGATACACGCGCGATTGTAGCCGTCCTTTGATTCTGACGCGCGCGCCGACGTCAAGACGTGCGATGTACCGCGCCGTTCTGCCCCATACAATGAGCGGAACATAGTCCGAACGCTGCCGATCCCTGTTCACCGCGAGCAGAACGTCGCAGATGTCTCGTCCGAGCGGCGTAGTGCGGTGCACGGGAGGTTTGCAGAAAAAGCCCGTGAGCTCGACCTCGTTTTCGTTCCCTTTGTACTCCGCCACTTCCAACGCGAAAAACACGACGATGAGCCTGCTTTTGCCGTCCACCATTTTGTTGTAGGTGCGCACCTGCCCGACAAGGCAGAGCTCGTCCCCGACGTTCACCTCGTCGCAAAGGACGACGGGCATATTGACGGGTATCAAGTCCTCCGCGCCGCTCATTCGCCTCACGGACAAATCGAACGCATAGAACAGCTCCCCGCAGCAGTCGTACCTTTTCGGCTCCGTTGCAACCATGCCCGCAACCATTGCGGCATTGTTTTCGTTTTTCATGTTTCCTCCGTTATGCCCCGTTCATCTTTGCCGCGTTATACAGCGCAGACACGAGGTAATTTTGCTTGTTTTTTATTTCGCCGCTTGCGGCTTTTTCGTCCACTTCGATTATCAGGTTATAGAGAGCCCACCGTTTCTCGTCGCTTGTGAAAAAGTCAACTACTGCCTGCATGACCTCCAACGTCCCGACGGTCTGCCCGTTGATTTTTTGCTGACGTTTTCCCTTGATGAGCTCAAACAGGCTCGTAAGCCTCGGTTTGAGAATGGCGGGAGGCGAGGAAAAGAGATCAAATGCGCTCGTTCCCTTTTCTTTGAGTTCTTCCTCCCACATATCACAGCGCATAGTTATCTGATCCGTGTAGAACTCGACGCCGCTCTCAAAGTTCTCGTCTGCCGCACGCGACCTCTCCTCTGCTTCGTCGTCGGGAAGAACGGGAACGGGCGGCGGCTCGGGTTTTTGCTCCTCGGGCGGCGGGCTGTTGTCCCACCTGTCTCTCGCCGCTTTTTGTCGGGCGGCGGAAATCTCTGCGCGCTTTTTGATGTTACGCAACACCCGCTCCGAACAGATTTTCCCTTTTTTCACGGTGAACAGGTCATAGTTATGCGTTATTGCGTAGCACAGCTCGGGCTCGACTTGCAGATCGTAGGCGATGTTGTCGAGGTCTTTCTCCATTATGTAGCCGCCCTCCTCGTGCAAAATCTCGACAAAACACCAATAGAAGCCAAGCCCTTGCAAGCCGAAGTCTTTGCGTATGCCTCTTAAACTCAACCTCGCACCGTAATCGTGTGGGAAATATTCTTTTGACATTGTGTACCTCCCTATCAGTACGCGGAGATTGATACCTTGACTTTCGGCTCCCTTGCGTACTTTTTTACGACGGTGAGCTCAATCACCTGCGTATCGTCGCCATAGGCGATATTGTTGAGCGCGTCGCAGATGATTTTTGCTATGTTGTCTGCGTCAGGCTTTTTCTGCGGGTGTATGGCACCCGCAGCCGCCTCCTCTGCCCGTTTCTTTGAAAACGACTTCGGGATAGGAAAATGAGCCTCTATCCGAACTCTCACGGGCTTGTCGAACAGGTCGTAGTCCGTCGGCTTATTCAGCCTGAACATCAGCCGCACCATGTTTTCGTACTCGACGTCCGCGTCAACCTTTATCGCCTGCGCAAAGCCGTTGATTGTCGAAAATCTCGGTCTCCTTTTGCCGACGGGCGCACCCGCTATCTCAAACTCCATTGTCAGCCCTCTGCGCCGTCTGTATCGCCGAAGAAGTCAAACTCGCCTTGTTCCTCGGGCGTCGGCTGCTCTGCCGCAGGAGCCTCCGTTTCCGCCGCCTGCGCGGGCTCTGCGAACGCCGCCTCGTCGTACTCGACGTACTCGGGCACGCCGCCCTCTTTGATGACGGCATTGTCGCGGACAAATGCGTCCTGCATTTCGATAGACATGACGCCCCATTGAGAGATCAGATGACGGAGCAACGTCTTGAACGCCATTTCGTCAAAATTCTTGTACCAAAACGAGCTGTATTTGTAGAGCTCATTCTTCGGAATTTTGCCGTTGACGTAATCGTCGTACTTGTCTGCATGGAACGCGGGAGAGTATGTATCGGCGTGCTTGATCATCTTCGCTTTCGTCCAATAGACCTGCTTACGGAAGCCGTTGAGCAGCTCAAAGTACGCCATGTAGCCCACCGTCGGCAGCGCGTCGCGCTCGTCGTCGTTCTCGATGAACTCAAACATCTGCTTGCCCGTGAACTTGTCCCTGCCCTTGTACTCGCCCTCTTTGATTTCGAGCACGTCGATGTCGAGATACTGCCCCGAACGCATAGCGAGCTGTTTGTAGCCCTTTGCGCCGAGCACAAACTGCGCGTTTGTCTCGATGACGTTGCCCTGCCTGTCGCGCTTGTCAAACGGGACAAGGTAATACTGCCCGAGCTGCGGCGACGGGGAAAGCCCGAGGCTTTCGCCCAAAAGCGCGCCCGAAAGGATAGACCTCTGCGTGCACTTCTCCAACGCGGGGGTTGTACTGACCGCCGAGATGATACTCGCGGTAAACCGCTGCGCGTTCTTTCCGACCGCCTGCGAAACGAGCCCCTTGATCTGCTCCTGATTCATGAAAACCGAGAACTTCGGTTGATTGCTCGAAAGCTGCCTCTGATTCGTCGTTGCTACTGCGTTGCTCATGATATGACCTCCTTAAATTGCCGAAAATTTGATTTTGTTCTCTTTGAGGAACCGCTGTAACGCTTTGAGCTGCTCAACGGTGCCCTCCACCTGAAACCGCACGACCTGCATTTTGGGCGCGGGTGCGGCAACTTCTGCCTGCTCCTGCGGCGTTTCCTGCGCGGCTTTTGCCGCCGCCTCTGCCGCCGCCTGTTCCTGCCTTGCTTTCATCTCCGCAACGCGGGCACGCTCTGCTTTGAGCCTTGCGTCCTCCATAAGCGCAGCGGAGAGGTCGAGGGTGCGGAAGTAAAACGCTTTGACGAGCTCCTCGTCCTCCGACTGCAATGCCTCGATTGCCACGAGAGCGTTGCGGGCGTTCTCGAATACGGCGTCGATGTCCGCCCTGACAGACTTCATCGTTGTGGAGGCGTTCAGCCACTTCGGGTTGTGTATGCGCTCGTAAGGAATGAGCCCCGAAAAGTCTCCGACGGTCGCCTTGAAGTATTCGATGATCTCGTTCTGCTTTTCCTGCTGCTTGCGTTCCTCGAACGCCTTGACCTGCGCGTCGATTTCCGCGACGGTGCCCTTGACCTTTTGCAGCACCTCGTCCACCTCGCCCTTGAACTTCTCATACGGGGCGTTATAGACCTTACCGATTCTAATACGCTCGTCGTTGAGAGCCTTGCAGAATGCGTTGAGCTGCGCCCTGTCCGCTTTCGCCGTGGCGATTTGAGAATCGTCGTAGGTTACGCCCTTATACTGTTCGAGCGTTGCCTCCACCCTTGCGAGCAGCTCCGCGTTGTTCCACGCGATCATCTTCGGAATAAGCTCCTCGACGGGGCTTTTCAGAATGAGTGCCAATTCGTTTGCCATAAGTTTGTCCTCCAAAAATTTTGATTTTTGTTACTCTTTGTAAATCGGGGGTAGGAGCAACGGCGGTCTTTGTTTCCGCTCAACATAGCCCCAAAACTCTTTTTCTCTCGTGTAGAGGAATTTCATGTCCTCCATGAGAGCCCTGCGCAGGAACGGATAATGCCTCGTGATAAACTCTGTCTGCTCGTTCCTGCCTGTCTGCTTGATTTGTACTTTCAGCCACGCGAACGTCCAACCGAGCGTAACGAAGTAGTGTAACACCTGCGCGTAGTAATACTCGGGAACGTGCCCGTCCCACTTTTGCAACGCGGCGGCGGAGTGTATCTCCGTGGTCTTTATCTCGATAAACCCGCGCGCCTTTGTCTCGATTTCCGTAAGCTCTCCGTCAAGCGAGGCGAACATAAACCCTCTGCGGTACACCGTCTGCTTATCCTGACGCACCTTGTACTGCGGATAGTCGAGCGCAAACAGCTTGACGAGCATATCCTCCGCCCTTGTTCCGTACTGCACCTGCGGTTTATCGGAGATGTCCTCGGGCTCGCGGAGCCCCACTTTCTCCTCCCAAACCTCAATGTTTGACTTGAACGGGGACAGCCCGAGGATCGCCGCCGCGTCCGAGCCGCCTATTCCCATTCGCCTGAACGCGAGCCACTCGGGAGAGCCGTGTTTCAGTCTGATCTTTTCAAGTGCCATACAGCCCTCCCGAGACAAGAGAAAGAGCCTACCCGAACGGCGGAAAGCCTGCGCTCCGTCCCGCCGTTTCCGACGGGCGCGGGCGCAAAGATATTCGCCACAGATAAGCTCTTTGTATGTTTGAAGTTTCTCATGGTCTCTGTCTCCTTTTGTTTGTTGTGTTCGCCGTCAGTCGTCAAATGCACCCGCGGCGGTGTGTTCGTCCATGCCGCTGTTGAGGCAGGTTACATACCTCTGCATTTGCCTTTCGGCGACAAGCTCCTGTACTCTATCCCACTCTTTGCGGGTTACGCTCCCGCTCCGCATTTTCCCGAGCAGCTCCTCCACCTCGTCGATTCTTGCCTCTATCTCATCGGATTCATCTCCGAGCTTTCGGCTCAATTCTCGGTCTTTCTTGGCGAACGCCTCACAAGCACGCTCATAAGCCTCGTCGCGCTCGTTCATGAGCTTCGTCCTCATGCTGTCAAGGTTGAAAAGTGCGCTTTCCACCTGCTTAAACGAGATTGTTTTCATTTGTGTTCCCTCCTGTCAGACCGTAGCGATGTACAGCTTCACGACGCCGTTTATGCGCGTAAGCGCAAACCTCTTGACGTCAACCTGCGGGACGCCCGACTCCGCAATATGCGTCTCGAACTCCTCGCGGCTCATTCTGCGCCCGTCGATGATGATCTCCGACGGTGTGCCAAACCCTTTTTCGCTTGCCATTTGTATGTCCTCCTTATTTCGCTTTCGCGTATTCTCTGAACTCTTCCTCGCGGGCTGCGCGCAGCTCCGTAACGGTGCCGTCTTTCAGCTCGGGAGAGTCTGCCTGCACTTTGCGGCGAGCCCTTGTAATGCTCTCCATTTGCCGCAGGCTTCCGTCTGCCGCAAGCTCCGCAAACGACCTTGATGTGTCGATCCCCATGCGCTCGAAACAGCCCATGAGGAGAGCCGTGTCGCTCTTTCTTGCCGCCTCGTTCTCCGTGAGCTCCGCGCGGACGATTGATTCCAACCTTTTCAAGCGTTTCATGCCGTGCCTCCTTTACGCCGATTTCTGCGCATTTGCGAGATAGTCTCTGATAAGCTGCCTTACGAGGGTGCTCATCGAAAGCTCTTTCTCTGCGGCGAGCTTTTTCAGTTCCTCGTGGGTAGCAGGCGAAAGACACACTCCGAGATAAACCACGTCTTTCTTCTTGCCCATAAGCAATACCTCCGTAAAACAAAAAAATAGGTCTGCCAAGTTAAGGCAGACCTACTATCAAGCCGTTTTATGAGGGATAAAAAAATAGGCTTGCCTCAACTCGCAAACCTATTGTAGAATAACAACTGTGATTTGTCAATCGTTTTTTAGTAACTTTTCCAAATTTTCTAAAAAATTTTTTGTTACGACCGTTCGGGGCAGAGAAAAAGCCCCCTCTGTCGGGAGCCTGACCTTGAAAATGACCTTGATGTGCCCTTGTCCCCTCGCCCGCGCATGATTGCGGGCAGCAAAAACTCCCCTGCCTGCTATGAGCAGAGGTTTCATGCCTTTATCGGCAGTTATGCAGCTTTCCGTCTGATGAACCGTACCCGCGGGCTGTCGGTTTGCCCCGCTTTTAGAACAGTCATAAGCTCTGCTCTCTTTTGCAGCGGCGTAAACCACACCCTTTTTCCCTCTATGTTCCGCAATGAAGAGTGCGGGCGGTTGTTGTACCTGATGTTCCATTCCTGCATTTTTTCTTTGAGCTCGTCATAGGTCTCAAAGGTCAAAGTCCTGTAAAAGTTCTCTCCGTCGGTGCGGTGCGATCTCTCCACTTTCCCGTTATGGCGGGGTGTATAAGGGCGTATAAGCTGATGTTTGATCCGCAGCTTGCCGAGAAGCTCGTCCAAGATGTGTACTTTTTTGCAGCCCTTGCTGTTCGTAAACTCGCCGCCGTTGTCCGTCTGAATGATGTGCGGAAGATACCCGAAGCACACTATTGCTCGTTTCACGAAGTCTGCCGTCGCCCGCGCCGACACCTCGGTATAAGGGTATAAAAACCGCTCGCGCGTCGTTTCATCAATCATTGTGTACTGATAGAATCTCGCGCCGCTTGCCTCATAGCGTTCTTGCGCGGCACCCCTGAAACACTCTTTGGGGACATACTTCACGTCCATTTGCATTTTGATACCGAACATTTCAGGAGTTTCATACGGTTGCGGCTCGTACTTTTCGAGCTGCTCTTTCGGTCGAATGCCGCTCTTGACGACATATCGGTAAAAGCCGTAGTACGTCCTCGAATAGGCGTACTTTTGCCGTAAAATACCGAGAGCCTCCGCGTAACTGATGTTCGGCTGCTCCTCAAAGAGCTTTCGTATGTACTCCTGTTCCTCTTTGGTGTGTGCGTTCGGGTGCGGAGTATGCGGACGGCTTGACTTGTTCTGCAAGCTCTCCCGCGTGCCGTCGTACCGCTTTTTCCAGCGATACAGCGTCTGCTCCGTGCATTTCACTTTCCTTGCCACGCAGAGAACGTCCTCGTGGTCTCCGAGCCACATTTTGAGAGCTCGCTCTTTTTCTCGAATGGTGAATCTTACTCCCCTGCTCATCTTTCGTTCCTCCTCTCGTGTAAAGTGTCTTTCTGTTATAGCACACTTTTCAGCCGATTTCAAGCGTTTATCGAAAGTCCTCAATGCTCGCAGGCTCGTTCTCGGTAAAACCGAGAAAAAAATTTTTTCAAAAAAAGAAAACTGACCGACTGACCGACATTCTCCCCCTGTAACCCCCTCATAGCTTGTAGTCTGTCAGTCAGTATGATCTTTCTTTTATATTTCTCTTTCTATTTGATTTTGATTTTATTTTATTTTTATTTGCATAATTTTGCATTGCATTTGCAGAGCAAACCGTATGCACGAGCTTTGCATTTGTTATGCACTTGCATTGCATTTGCATACAATTTGCATATGTAAAAAACCGCCCTTTCGAGCGGCTTTTTATACCCATGTTTTACTCCTTTTTGGCAACAGTTTCCTCCGCGTTCTGAACGATGAACTCCCTCTCGTCGATAACCTCCGAGGCAAGCACAAGGGGCTTTTTAATCGGGTTTTCCTCGACGTAGTGAATGAGCTGCCGCATGAGATCGGCTTGGTCGTTCATGTAGTTTACGGTATCGACGACGATGTTGTTGTAGCCGCTCTGATACCCCGTAAAGCCGTTCAGGACAATCGGAAACAGCTTTAATATACACTCCGCGAAAGTCCCCCATGTGAGGTCAGATTTCGGATTCAGAGTTATGCCTACCATTAGAACGGCGACGGCGAACGTGGAAACGAACTTCCACACATAACCGATTCTGCGTTTCTTTGAGGGCTCCATTCCGAGGGGGCTCCTGTGCAGCGTGCCTCTTCCGCGCTTCAAGATCATCTCGGGGGTGAGCTTGATCGGCTTGATGTTATTCGCGCAAACAATCGCCTCCACCTGCGATTTTGAAAGGATCGTAATCTGCTCCAACTCCGCCTTGTCCTTTCCGACATACCTCTCCTGATAAACAGAAAAGTCTATGCCGACCTCCGTCAGAATGGAATTGCGCGTGTTCCGAAGCTCCTCCTCGACGTAGTAACGGCAAAATTCAGGCAGCCTGCCTTGCATTTTCTTCTCGATGATCTCATCTTTCAAATCGTCGTACAGCTTCTTTGCGGACAAATATGTTTCGCTTTTCCGTCCCGCGCGAATGCCGTTCCCCGATCCGTTGATGTACATCGCATACGCGCAAAACATGAACACGAAGAAAGCCAAGCCGAGCACCGTCCAATCGAGCGCGGTCATGACCGTAATATCTGTCGTGGAGACGACGATTGCAACGAAGATGATGAACGTGCCAACGGCGGTGCCAAAGTAATTCATAACGCCGCGAACGATTCGCTTTTTCTTTGCCGTTGTTTGCTCGATAACCTCTCCGAGGCTGCGCGATCTTTCTTCCCTGTCGCGCACAGACTCATTTTGTTTAATAGGCTCCATTAAGGACTACCTCCCGCGTTTCCGTTTCCACCGCCGTTGTTTTTCGGCGGATCGAAATGATCTCCGAGCTTATACAGCCCCGCCCCTATGACGTTTGCCAACGCCCCGATTATGCAAATCACAATAATCTCGTCTATAATTGCCCGCAGCGCAATGAGTGCAACGAGAATGATACACCACATCACCCATGCGGACGGAGACTTGAAATACGCCTTGATCTGCTTAAAGAACGGTATCAGGGATAAGAACGCAAACAACACAAATAAGCCCGAGATTGTCGCCTCTGCGCTCCTATCCACCCATACGGGGAATTGCGATATTGTTGCTGCAAGCGGAGCTCCTACATCGAGAACAAGCGCGGAGATTTTGCATATCTTCCCTTTCGTTGTTCTTTGCATAGCCTTACTCCTCCGCGTCGCCGCTCTCCTCTGCCGCAGGCTCCGTCTCGGCGGGCTCGACAATCTCTTTGAGCTTGTCCTCGTCCCCGACAAGTTTCAGAACGTCTGCGTATTTCAGATTAACAAGGTCTTTTACGCCCTGCGGAATATTTTTCGAGTTCGCATAGACCGTTGTCATGATTTCAAGGATCGCCTTTGTTTGCGCGAACGCGGCGATCATGGTCTTGTGCCGCTCCTGCTCCGTCGCGTCGAAGTTATTGAGAGCTTTCTCAAAGCGGTTATATCCCTCAATGAGCTCGTTCGTTACGCTGACAACATTCCTCTGCGACGTTTCCGTGTTCGTTACGCCGTCCTTGACCGTCAGAACGTCCGCTCCGATAGCGGCGAGCTTCTTTTTCTGCTTCACCTTTTGCGCGATTAGGAAACCGACGAGAACGATGTCGCCGACGACTGTTAAAATTTCTGCGACGTTCGCCTGCACCCATTCCCATATCCTGCCAAAGAAAGTAGGCTCACCCTCGGGAACATTGTCTCCCTCGGGAACTTCCTGCACGATTTCCGTTTCCTCTTGCGGCAGTTCTTCCGCATGAGCGACCGCGGGCGATCCCGCCGCAATAAGGCACACGGTAACGCATAAAACGAACACGAGAACGGCGCAAAGCACGCAGCGGAAAAGCAGCTTTTTCGACTTAATCATTGCTGATACCTCCTATATGATGTCGTACCCTTCAAGCAGCTTGTTGAGTTTTGTTTCAAGCTCCGCGTATTTGTCCGAGAGTTCTCTGTTCGCCGCCGCAAGGTCTGAAACGTCCTCTTGCAGCTCCGCGATTTTCTTTTGCATATCCATGTCATCGGGATAAACGAGCACGCCCCCACACTCTTTGATATGCCGCGCGTAAAAGCCCTCGCAGAACCACCTCTGCGCCCGCACGGAGCCGTCAAGCACGGCGACCGTAACTTTCATCGAGCCGTCCAGCCAATCGCTCTCAATGCCGCACAGACCGTCAGAAAGAGCCCTGTACGCGCTCTCGCCGTCGCTGCGTTCAAAGATAGCCGTTGCCTTATCGGGCGCGCCCGTGAAAGAGATGTACAGCATATCGCCGATGAGCTCGGGAGCTCTCGTCATAATCACCCCGTTGTTGCTGTTGAGTAGTTTGTATTCCATTTTCATCTCCCTGCTCCTTTTTGAACTGTTTGTCGTTTTTCAGCATTCAGCCATGCTGCGGACAAGCGGCGAACTTCGGCTGTTCGCTCGCAAAGACTTTTCTTTGCTTCTTCGTCGCACAGACTATCAAGTAGCCCCGCAAGGACGCGGCAGCCGACGATTGCCTCGCGCTGAAAGCGTTGCCGCTCCTCGCGTTCGGCGGCGTCCGACAACTTGCACTCATCGGCTCTGACAAGATTTTTGTAAATCTCTACCACGGTACCGACGACGAGCCCGTTCTCTTTTTGTTGTTCCGCGCAGGCACAAACAAGTGCTCGCGCCTTTGCGATTGACGCATTCATTGCATACCTCCTTAACCGTCAAATGCCGCCGTACTACCCGCGAATAAGCTGTCAAACAATGCGTCCGTGCTTAAAATCGTCCGATAGGCGTTGCATTGCTTCATGTGTCCTTTCCAAGAGGTGTACGATGTCCGTATATCCTCCATTTTCATCTTGCCTGCAACGAGCCACCGCTTGAAAGTCCGCAGTTTCCGCCTCATTTTCGTTATGCCTTTGCGGGCGGGCTTAACGATCACTTTCCCCGTTTCAGTCAGAATAAAGCGACGTTTCAAAAAGTTCAGCCCGCGGGACAGCTTGACGATCTGCGTTTTCTTTTCGTTGAGCTTTATCCCCAATTCGGCACAAAGGCGGCGGATCTCTTGCAGACAATGTTGCAGATGTTCTTTGCTCTCATGAACAAGATACCCGTCGTCCATGTACCGACCGTATGCCTGTATGCGCAGCTCCTCCTTGATGTAGTGGTCGAGCTTGTTTGGGTACATAAGCGCGGACACCTGCGAAATCTGACTGCCGAGCCCGAGCCCCACCTCGCCGAAATCGTCTATAAAGCCGTTCACGAGCCGCACTATGCGCGGATCGGAAAACGTCTTGCAGACCGTAGCCTTTAACGGCTCGTGCGCGATGTTATCGAAATACTTTGAGAAATCGAACACCAACGCATAACCGTCCGTACCATGTTTTCGGAAATATCTTTGCAGATGACAAGTAAGCCTCCTCACCGCAAAATCTATTCCCTTATTTGCCATGCACGCCCCGTTGTCGTAAATAAACGACCTGCTGAACATGGGGACAAGCGCATTGTCGCACAAACACCGCTGCACGACTCGTTCGGAGATGTGCACGCTTTTTATGTGCCGTTCCTTGCCACGTTCCACGATGTCGAACTCATAGAAGCCGCGGCTCTTATATGTACCGTTATGCAAAGAGCGGTAGATGTCGTTGACGTTTTGTAGCGCGTTCGCCTTGAATCGTTGCGTGCTCGCTTTCCAACCGACGCCGAGGCAGCACTTTCTAAATGCCGTGTAGAGATTATCGAAAGTAAACACCTTGTCAAAGTCTCCGTTTCTCGCCTCTTTTTGCCGCTTGCGCAGCAGGCGTTTCATTTTTCTGCGCTGATACCGCGCCTCATGCCGTTCTTTGCTGTTCATTTGACGTATTACCCCGTACAACCTGTTTATCGTCGTGGAGTTCCGATTGCCCGTAGTACCGACCATTAAACCGCTGTACCACGATAAGCGGCAATGCAAGAAGCGTCCGATCGACTACATCGGGGTATTTATTTATCCTTACGGAAAGGTCATGCGCCCCTTTTGCAAATACATTGATTTCACCGTAGAGGTTACTTTGTCGAGTATATCGTGTTGCAAAAGCCGAAAGACACGCCGTAGGTGTTGTTCGCGTTGTTGTTGTTGACGTTGCCCGTCGAGTTGATATAGCGGAAGTTGTTGCTATTACTGACGTTAGGCGAGCGCAACCACCAGTTGTTCGCGGAGCCGCTCGGCAATACTTTGCGGCGCATGACCTGCATTCACAGCAGAGCTTTGAAGCGTTCTTTGTCCTTGTTTTTCAACGCCGAGATCAGCTTTGCCTCTGACGTTATAAGGTCTACCCACTTCTGCCACACTCCGCTTTGAATCGGTTTGTTGTCTGCGGTACTTCGCACAAATTCGCGGGCGATGTCAAGCTGCGAGATGAGGCATTGCAGCTCACAATTTGCCGCGATAAGGTAATTGCGCCGCACCTGCACCTCTGCCGCATTCGTCGGATAGACGCTGTTTGCGGCTTTGACGTTGTTATACACAGCTTTTGAGAGCGCAACGATGTCCTTTGTGATAAGGAACATAAACCGTTTTGGGAAGCGCGCACATTGACGTATGGTGTACACTTCAAGCTCCCTTGCGGTTTCAAGAAATTGCATTGCGCTTTCCCCGCGCTTTGATTTAAGTACCGACATTCCGTCTTACTCCTCCTCGGTTTCCTCGGGCTCCTCCTGTTTGATTGCGCTCCATACGCTCGTGTTTTGAATCACGATGTTTTCAAGCTCAATCGTAGGGCTTGCGCCGACGCCGAGATAAATGTCATCGCAGGTCTTGATGTTGCGCGCATACCACCCCGCGGGCGAGCCGTCGGGTTTATAGACGTAGTGCGCCGTATTCCCCTTGACGTGCAGACGGCTGTTTTCGGTATAGACCACACCGTCAAGCGCAGTTGCGATGAGCCCGTCCCCGCTTGACCGCGGCACGATCGGCGTGTTTTTGAATCCGTATGTCATGAGTTACCTCCTTGTTATTCTTTCCGCGCCCATACAAGGGCGCGGATATGCGCGATGATAGATTAAACGCAAAAGCCGAAAGACACGCCGTAGGTGCCGTACGCGCTGTAGTAGCTGACGCCGCCCGTCGAGCTGATATAGCGGAAGCCGCTGCTACCACTGACGTAAGGCGAGCGCAACCACCAGCCGTCCGCGGAGC
>OLGD01001042.1_pt1 | contig 46883 bp, 30 predicted proteins | sample 1605311 | NCBI WGS metagenome assembly OLGD01 (sample SAMEA3888917, study PRJEB22519) | human gut metagenome | biome: human gut; feature: human-associated habitat; material: faeces | place: Denmark | collected 2010
AGCGGTCTTGGCGGCTTCCCTAACGGAGCTATTCGCCAAAAGCATTCGCCAAATCTTATTCGCTGAATCTCAGGCGGTACATCTTTCTGCTCATTTCGTTCATCGCCGCAGCCATATCGTATTTGGGCGTGTCGCAAATGTCCACGAAGCCGAGAGCTCCGTTTTCGCCGTCGAACCTGCCGGTTGTATACTGGTCTGTGTACTGGAACCAGTGGGCGCCTATTATCATCGGGTTTCTCATCGCGTCTTTCAGATAGCTTTTCATAGACTTGGTGCGCTCCGCCGAGGAAGGTTTCGGGCACAAGCTCCCCCAGAAATTGCCCCTGTCGCCCGAGCCGAAATGAAATTCCCCGATGAGCACGGGCTTGTCGGCAATGCCGTCCACCAGCTTTTCTTTGACATCGTCCGGGGAGTCCCGATAAATGTTAAAAGTCACGACATCGCAATTCTCGAAGGCGGATTTTATCACGATCGGATTGAGCCAGCCGAAACCGAAGCGGCAGCCGAGGTACAGGGCGTCGGGAGAAGCCGACTTCACCGCGTCGCGGCAGGCGGTAAAATAGGCGTCGGTAATAACCTTTTCGATGGCGGCGAAGTCCTCCTGCGCGGCGGGAACCGTCGTGTCGAAATCCTTGCGGGCTAGGAAGTCTTCCCAATCCTTGTAGTCGGACTTCCACGCGGCGTTGAGCGCGGAGATGTCGGAATACTTCTTTTTGAGCATGTTGCGGAAGGCGATTTTGCTGTGCTGCTCTGCCGGGCAGCTGAGCAGCGCGCGGCCTATCAGCCCGACTTTTCCCTGCCACGGGAGCTCGTTGTCCACGAACGCTCCGATGCAATAGGGGGAATTCAGCAAATCGGCTTTTTTCGCGGCGTTTTCCTTCGTGATTTTGGCGAAATCCGGATGGAGGTAGTCGGGGAATTTCGTCCAGAAGAGGTCGAGCTTGAGATTTTTGTTTTCGGGAGCCAGATACGCGGGGCGGCCGCTTCCCAGAGTCACGCTGAAAGGAATGTTTGCGCCGTTCATCAGGCGCTCGTCGCTCCACGCTCCGGAAGAGTTTGCGCCCCATGCGCCGAAGCGCCCGCGAATGAGGGCGACCTTGTCGTCCCGCGACATTTCTCCGTATTTCTTATGCATGTTGCGGGCGTTGAAGTTCATCGCCTTCATCGGCTCGCTGTGCTCCCCCTTTTTCGTGTCGTAGAAGCGCGCGCCGCCCCAGACATACTTGGGGTCGATTTTCTCGAAATAGCTTTCCCTGCCGGTCACGATTGTTCCGCCGCTCGCGCCGCTGGCGTTCACGCAGTCTATGCCGAGCGACCAGAACGGGTAGCCGTCGGGGTCGCGGAATGTCCACTTGCCGCCTATTTTGTCGAGCCTGAAACGTCCGGTGCCCTCGGCTTTGAGGGCGTCGTTCGCATATCCGCCCCACTTGCTGCGGTGGGGAATCTTGGCGAGCTTGGCGTTGAATTCCGCCTCCTTTTTCTTCTGGGCTTCAAAGTCGGCGTCGGAATGGATTTTGTCCGGCCAGTCGCGGTGCTTGAACTGCCCGTATTCGTCGATAAACGGAAAAAATTTATCCTTTGGAATCAGGTATATCGGGTCGTCCGCCTTGGCGAATACGGAATTGTTGGGCAGGTGCTTCATACCCGTAAAGCACTCTTTGGCGCCGTCGAGCCACGAGTTCGGAAAGTAGGATATTTCAATGTCGTCCACGGCGATTTCGCTGCCGCCGGCGGATGTGACAGACACGTAGGCCTTTTTGCCCTCGGGAATGGCGGCGCGCAAAGACACCTGCCCGCGCGTCCCCTTTTTGCCGGAAAACGTCACCTCAGCGCATCTCTTGTCAGTCTCGATAAGCACGAAATTCATTCCCCCACCCAAAATGACGTAGGAAAACTTTACGACGGCGGTCTTGCCGCCCTCAATGCCGGAGGCCGGAAATTTCATAGAAAGCGGCCACTTTCTTTGGGTTTGGCCGATTGTGCTAACCCTGAGCGACTTTCCGGTTCCGGCTCTCGCCTCGCGGGAGTCGTCCAGCTTGAAGTCTCCAAAAGTGCTTATTTCCTCAAACGCGTTTCCGGAATCGAAATTTTCCGAAAAACACTTCTCCGCCGCATACGCTCCCGACGCGGCAAGAGACGCCCCCATGACAAATGCGTAAAACCGTTTCATAAAAAACGGTTAAATCCAAAAAAACAGCCGTGTCAAACGCAATCGTTTGCGGCGCGGAAAACAGCGCCTATATCGAAGCCCGCGCGCGGGCGGACAGCGCGAGCGACGCCGCGCAAAGCGCGAGGCACACGGCAATGCAAAACTCGTCCGCAAGCCCCGCCAACAGCCCGCAAAGCGCGAGCCCTACGCCCATCGTAAGCCCCCACAGCGACGACAGAACGCTCAAAACCCACCCCCGCCTGCCCTCCGGCGCGCTTTCGGAAAATATCGCAAGCGTCACGAAATACGAAAGCGCAAATCCGCCCGCCTGCATGGGCGGTATCGCCCACATCGCCCAATAATTTTCCGAAACGAGCGGCAGCGCGACCGTCGCGACACCGACGGCGAGGCTCGCCACCAGCGCCTTCGGCGCGCTCGCCCTGCGCAGCAGCATGGGGCCGAAAAACGCGAACACCGCCCCTGAAAACACTCCCTCGACGGACAGAAACGCCGCAATCTCGCGCGCGGAAAACCCGCTTTTGGACTCGAGGACGAGTGGAACCGCCGCGAAAAACGCCCCCGCTCCGACCTGGTTCAGGCAGAATATCGAAACGAGCGTCCGCGACCTCTTTGACTTCGCCAGAAGCACTATGTCGCGCAGGCCGCCGAACCAGTCCATTCGAGACAGCTCGGACTTCGCGACCCTCGCGGAGCCAGGCATTGAAAAGCAGAGGGCGAATGCGGCGAGCGCAAAAAGGGCCGCCGTTATGAAAAACGGCAGGCTCCAAGTAAACGCCGAGGCGCTCTCGTCTATAAAGAGCGCGGCGAACGCCGGCCCGAGCATCAGCCCGAGGCTCATGGCGAGCAATGTTGCCCCGAGGTAAAAATTTTTCTGGTTTTTGCCCGAACACCGCTCGAGAAGCGCCGCCTGTATAGTTCCGTCGACGCCGGCGGTTACTCCGACGGCGACGCGCCCGAGCGCCAGCAGCCAGACGCTCAGAAATTCCATTGCAAGCCCCTGCGCCGCGCACCCCAAAACGGCGCCGCAGAGTGTCGCGATCAGAACCGCTTTGCGCCCGATGGAATCCGAGAGAGAGCCGATAATGGGCGCGCAGAAAAAGAGCGCGACGGGATACACCGACAGCACGAACCCGTACGCGAGCTTGCGAGCGGAGTCCGAAAACCCCGGCAGCATGTCGTGCGCGGCGGAGGACGCCTCTACCAGAGTCGGAAGCAGAACGGGTATGACCATGCTCTCGCAAATCATGTGAAATGCGAGTATGCCCAGAAGCGGCGCGGAAAACCAAAGCGAAATGCGTTTTGACATGGCAGCCTGCGTGCGAAACGCGCGATAATGCATATAGACATCCGCCGCGGCGGTTTTTCAAGGGAAATCTTAGCGCCCCGCGCCGAAACGGGAGACGGCGGCGGAATCCGCCGAAACGCGCGCCAGTTTACTGTTAACTATATTTTCTTCACAATGCCTTTGACGCGCCGGACGTTTTCGGGAAAATCGCTTTTGTCAAAACATTGCCAACCCGAGCTAAAATACATATGAAATTCTTGAAAAAACTGTCCATCGCCGCCGCGGCCGCGGCGTCCGCAACGGCGCTCGCCGCCCCGACTTTCCCGAAGTCGGAGGCCGAAGACGCCGACAAAATAATGAGCAAGGAGTACTGGGCCATTTGGAACCCGGACGTCCAGAAGAAAATCGACGAAAACATCGAAAAAAACCGCAAGGCCGACGCCGTTATAAACCTCGGCGAGCCCGCCGCAGGAGGGGACGTGAAAGTCGAGCAGATAAAGCACGACTTCATATTCGGCGCGCACATCTTCAACTTCAACCAGCTCGGAACCCCCGAGCGCAACAAAAAGTACAGGGATCTTTACGGCTCGCTCTTCAATTCCGCCACGGTCGCGCTCTACTGGAAGAAGCTCGAAATGCAGCCCAACCGCCCGCGCTTTGCGGAGGAATACTGGGACACGGAGGAGTGGTGGAACGGCTGCGAAAACCCGAAATCCCAGCCCCACTGGCGCAGGCCCGCGCCCGACCCCGTGGTGAAATTCCTTAACGAAAAGGGGATCCGCGTGCACGGGCACCCGCTCGTGTGGGGTAACCAGACGTGGCACTATCCCGAATGGATTTTCCCGCTCATGACGAAAGGGGAAAAGGAAGCCTACAATAACCTTCCCAAAGACGGCAGATACGGCCTCGACAAAAAGAGCCTCCAAAAAATATCGCAGGAGGAAGCCGACAGACTCTTCGGGGGCATCGGGCAGAAAATCGCGGACCTCTACGAAAAGCGCGTCGCCGAAATCGCCGAGAGGTACGCCGGCAAAATCGACAGCTTCGACGTGGTGAACGAGTCCGCCACCGACTTCGCCGACGGGGTGATGGTTCCAGGCTCCAAGGTCACGCGCAGCAGGTACGGAATAATGCAGGGCGACTACGCCTTCCACGCCTTCAACATCGCCCAGAAGCGCCTGCCCGAAAACACCCTCTTCAACATAAACGACTACAAGACCGACAAGGACTATGTCGCCCAAATAAAAGACCTCCAAAAGCGCGGAGCGCGCATAGACATCGCGGGAATGCAGATGCACCTCTTCAACCCGAAGGAATCCGCCAACATCGCCGCGGGCAAAAAAATCCAGACGCCCGACAAAATCTTCGGCAGCATGGACACCGTCGCGAAGACCGGACTGCCCATCCACATGAGCGAAATCACCGTGACGGCTCCCGGCACCTCCAAGAGGGACTGGGACGTGCAGGCGGTGATAGCGCAAAACCTCTACCGCGCGTGGTTCAGCCACCCGAACGCCATGGGCATAACGTGGTGGAATGTCGTGGACGACTGCGGCGCGCCTGGCGAGCCATCGTACTCCGGCATATTCACGCGCGACATGCAGCCCAAGTCGGCGTTCTACGCGCTCGACAACCTCATAAACAAAGAGTGGAAGACCAATCTCACGGTAAAGCCCGACGCCGACGGGAAAATCTCGTTCCGCGGGTTCAGGGGAACCTACAAGATTTCGTGGAAGGACAAATACGGCAGAGACCGCCAAATGCTCTACCATTTGAAATAAGCATGCCGCCGCCCTCCGCAAAGGGGCGGCGTTTTCCGCACGGCAAAACCGCGCCGCAGAATAGGCGGCGCGGTTTTGAAATTCCGCCCCGTAAAAAAAATTAAAATCCGAAAACCGCAATGAAACCGCTTGCCGCCCTTGCGCTCCTGTCCGCAGCCGCGTTGGTTTCGCCGTTCGCGCGCCAATACGCGCTCGCCGAAGCCGAAATAAAAATCCCGAAATCGCGGGAAGACGACGCGCGCAAAATAGTGTCCCCCGAATATTGGGACGAATGGACGCCCGAACTCCGGCGGAAGATGGACGCCGACATCGAGAAATACCGCAAGGCCGACGCCGTGATAAACCTCGGCGAGCCCGCCGCAGGAGGGGACGTGAAAGTCGAGCAGATAAAGCACGACTTCATATTCGGCGCGCACATCTTCAACTTCAACCAGCTCGGAACTCCCGAGCGCAACAGAAAGTACAGGGATCTCTACGGCTCGCTCTTCAATTCCGCCACAATAGGATTTTATTGGAGCGACTTTGAAACCCAGCCCGGCCGCCCGCGCTTCGCGGAGGAATATTGGGACACGGAAGAGTGGTGGAACAACTGCAAAAATCCGCAGGAGCAGCGCCATTGGCGCAGGCCGGCGACGGATCCCGTTGTGGAATTTTGCAACAAAAAGGGAATCCGCGCGCACGGGCATCCGCTTGTGTGGACGGGTTTCTTTCCGTGGTGGATATACCTCGAAGAAATCCCGAAGGAAAAGCTCGAACTCTACCGCAAAATAAACCTGCCCAAAAAGAAAAACCCGAAGCTCAAACCCTTCTGGGATCTCGCGCAGGAGGACGCCGAAAAGATGTTTGCGGACGTCGGGGAGAAAATCGCCGAACTCTCCGAAAGGCGCGCGATGCAAATCGCGCGGAGGTACGGGGACAGGGTGCAGAGCTGGGACGTCGTAAACGAGGCGCAGAAGGACTACATCCGCGGAGTCCTTATCCCGGGAACGAAAGTTGCGCGCAGCCACATAGGGCTAATGCAGGGCGACTACGCTTTCCACGCCTTCAACATCGCCCAAAAATATTTTCCGACGGGCGCCGTCCTCAACATCAACGACTACATCTGCGGCGAGAAATACGCAGAGCAGATAAAAGGCCTGCAAAAGCGCGGCGCGCGAATCGACGTCGCGGGCGTCCAGGAGCACGTATTCAACTACCCCGAACCGAAAAAAATAATGTCGGGCGAAAAATTCATATCCCCGGGCGACCTCCGCAAAAGGCTGGACGCCGCCGCAAAAACGGGGCTTAAAATACACGTCAGCGAAGTGACCATAACAGGCGATGACGACTCCCCCGAATCGCGCGCGCGGCAGGCTCTCTACGCCGAAAACCAGTACCGGCTGTGGTTCAGCCACCCGAACGCCATGGGCATAACGTGGTGGAATGTCGTGGACGGCTGCGGCATGCGCGGAGAGCCCTCGTATTCGGGCATATTCACGCGCGACATGCGGCCCAAGCCGGCGTTCTACGCGCTCGACAACCTCATAAACAAAGAGTGGAAGACCAATCTCACGGTAAAGCCCGACGCCGACGGGAAAATCTCGTTCCGCGGGTTCAGGGGAACCTACAAGATTTCGTGGAAGGACAAATACGGCAGAGACCGCCAAATGCTCTACCACTTAAAATGACGAACCCCAAAAAAACGCTCGAAAAGAAATGTCCGCCGCGCGAATGAAGAAAATATCCGCAAAAATCCTCCTGCTTATGTGCGCCGCAACCGCGTCGGCGGCCGGCAGAGACGTGTACGTGTCGTCTTCCGAGGGCGACGACTCCAACGACGGCTCCGCCAATGCGCCGCTGCGCACCATCGCCGCCGCCCCGCGCGAGAACGTCAACCTGTTCCTCAAGCGCGGAGACGTGTTTTACGAAACGCTTTCCAATTTCAAAAACTCGAAAATCGGCGCGTACGGCGAGGGCGCAAAGCCCAGGCTGTGCGGATTCAAGATTCTGAAAAACAAGGGCGCGTGGAAGAGGGCCGGCGACGGGCTCTGGGAACTCGACCTCACGGCGGACGCCGATTTTGCGGGCTATAAGGGCGACAAGCGCCAAAAGAACTCCGCGCGCATAGCAAACAATATCGGCGCGATTTACGACGCGAAAAACGACAGGCTTTACGGCGTTCTCGCAAAGGAGAAGTCAGGCATAAAAAACGACGGAGATTTCTGGGTGTCCGACGGTAAGCCCCGCCCGAACGGCCTTCCGAAAAACGACGCCTTCACGAAGCTCTATTTCAAGTGGGGCAAAAACCCGTCGGAATCGTTCGACGCGCCGGCGTTTATGACGCACTCGTTCGGGATACGCGCCGCGCGGAACTGCGAGTTTGAAAATATCGCCATCACGGGCTTCGGCGCGCACGGCGTCGCGCTGGCGTGGAACTGCAAATTCAGAAACTTGGACATCGACCTCATCGGCGGAAGCCTGCTGCTAACCCACCCCAGATGGGTTCGCTTCGGCAACGGGGTGGAATTTTGGATGTCAAAGGATCCCTGCAACGGCAACCTCGTGGAGAACTGCTCCATTTCGCGAACGTACGACTGCGGCGCGACGATTCAGGGCTATACCTCAAAGGATTTCCGCCCCAGGGACATTAGGTTTATCGGCAACAGGTTTCTGCGCTGCCGCCAGGCTTTCGAGCACTGGACAAACCCCTTGGACGGAACCGAAACCGTTTTTGAAAACTGCGAATTTTCAAACAACAAATGTTTCGACTCCGGCGTCAGCGAATTCGGGACAAAGGGCGAGAACAACACCGCCATCCTCTCGTACGAACGCCTCCCGATCAAGGGGCTTTCCATAAAAAACAACGTGTCGTGGGGCGCGCCGGTATGCTATTCGTCGGGCGGAAACGTCGCGGAGTTCAGAAACAACACGTTTTACGTCTACAAAGACTCGTACCTGTATTTCCAGCCGAACCCGCGAGAGAAAATCCCCGCGCGCGGCGACGCCGACATCGCGGCGTTAAAGCGCAAGCTCGGCGGCGACGCCGGCGAAATAATCCTGGCGGACAGGGCGGACGCCGCGTTCCGCGAAAAAGTCATAGACGGGCATTTCGCCGACATGAAGCCCGCCATAAAAAAATTCGACGCCAGGTGAGGCGGCCGGATATTTCCCGAATTTTCCCAAAGCGCAAAATATTACGCGGCGCCCGCCGCCGGCGGACGCCAGAATTTCTTTATGTGGCGCGACAAATCGGCCTCGGGGTCGAGGGCGGTTTTGCCGAAAATCCAGTCGGCGAAATGGCGGGCAAAATACGGGGAGAGCGCAAACCCCTTTGAGCCGAATCCGTTGAACGACATCAGCGCGCCGCATGCGGGGTGCGCGCCCAAATGCGGGCGCGTGGTGGCGGTGCACGGGCGGACTCCCGCGCCGCGGCCCGCTACTTCGGCGGAAACCGCGCGCCCGAATATGCCAGGCAGCGCCCCCATCAGCTCCGCCCCCGCGCCCTCCGTCGGCAGGCAGTCGAGCCTTTCGCGATCCCACGTGGAGCCCATTCGGAAAGTTTCGCCGCCCGTTTTCATAATCCATTTGCCGCGGTGAATTATGTGCTCAGGCAGCGGCTCGGGCGATTTCAGCTCGAGAATTTCGCCCTTCGCGGGGCGGTACGGCAGCCACGAAAAATACGGGTTTTCAACCGCGCGCCAGCCCTCGCAGAAGATTATCCCCCTAAACGCCCTCCCCGCGTACGAGCGGGCGCGCGCGTCGAGCTTGGAGAAGTCGAACTTTTCCGTACGCAGCATTCCGCGCGACAAAAAGTATTCGCGAAACGCCGACATCACGGCAGGCGGTTCGACCCATGCGGAACGCCCGATGAAGCGCGCGCCGAAAGAGTCGTTCAGGCCGCCGAAAGAGCCGGGCGGGACGGGATCGGAAATGAACTCCGCGTATTCGGGATCTTCCGCGCGGCCGCGCCAGAGTTCGGCCTCTTCGGGCGACCTGCACAGCTGGAGGATTTTGCGGTCGTGAAAAAACCTTTTGCCGAGCCGCGCCTCGAGAGACCTGTAAAACTCCCTCGCGCGCGGATGGGCTACGGAGCTGCGCCAGCTCTTGACGAGCCTCTTGCCGGTTATCGGGTTTATGACGCCCGCGGCGACCAGGCACGCGGCGGACTCCCACCCGTCGTCGACGATTTCCACGCGCGCGCCCCTGTCGGCGAGCTCGAGCGCGAGGCACGAGCCCGCTATGCCCTGCCCGACCACTATAAAGCCGGCTTCGCGCATTAAAAGAGCTTCCCCTGCGCGCCGCCCGACTGCAACCCGAGAGCCTCCCAAGCCTTTTCCGTCATGACCCTTCCCTGGGGCGTGCGGCGGATGAAGCCCTCCTGAATCAGATAGGGCTCGTGAACCTCTTCGAGGGTGTCGGGCTCCTCGTTGACCGCCACGGCGATGGTCCCCATTCCGACGGGCCCGCCGTTGTAGTTTTGCGCCATGGCGCGCAACATGCGCTTGTCCATCTCGTCGAGTCCGTTTGAGTCGATTTCAAGGAGCTCGAGGGCGTCCACGGCGCACTTGCGCGTGATTTTGCCGTCGGCGCGCTCCTGCGCGTAGTCGCGCACAAAGCGCACGAGGTTGTTGACGATTCTCGGGGTGCCGCGCGCGCGGCGGGCGATTTCCTCCGCCCCGCCCGCGTCGATCGGGACTTCGAGCAGCCCGCAGGTGCGCTCCACTATCGCGACCAGATCTTTGCGCGAATAGTAGTCGAGGCGCGTTTGGAGCGTGAAGCGGCTGCGCAGCGGCGAAGTCAGAAGCCCCGTGCGGGTCGTCGCCCCGATGAGCGTGAATTTCGGCACGTTCAGCCGCACGCTGCGCGCGTTGGGCCCCTGGTCTATCATTATGTCGATTCTGAAATCCTCCATCGCCCCGTACAGGAACTCTTCCACGGTGCGGGATATGCGGTGGATTTCGTCGATGAACAATATGTCGCCCTCCTGCAAGTTGGTGAGCAGCCCCGCGAGGTCGGACGCCTTTTCGATGACGGGGCCGGAAGTCACGCGGATCTGCGCGCCCATCTCGTTTGCGAGAATGAACGCGAGCGTCGTCTTGCCGAGCCCGGGCGGGCCGTGGAGGAGTATGTGGCTGAGCGCGTCCCCCCTTCGGCGGGCGGCGCCCACCATGACTTTCAGCCGCTCGACCGTCTTGGGCTGCCCCGTGAACGAGTCGAACCCCGACGGGCGCAAAGACGCGTCAATGTCGTCCTCCCTGCGCTCGAGAGCCTCGCGAATGTAGTCGGCGCCCTTTTCCATGTCTCAATATTCTTTACAAATTATCCGTTAAATAGGACGCTACACCGTATCGGGATTTTGTGAAGATAAAATTTGCCAGGCTTCAAAATTTCAGGAACGTCGCGTTCGCGGAAATCGACCTCGACGCGGACTCGGTGTGGATCTGCGGGGCTAACGCCCAGGGCAAGACCAACCTGCTCGAAGCCCTCGGGCTGCTCGCCGCGGCAAGGTCTTTCCGGACTTCCGACATCTCCGCTCTCGTAAAAAAGGGCGAAAAGAGCGCGGCCGCGCTCTTCGGGGCGCGGACGGAAGAAGCGGGGGATTCGGAAATCCTCATAGAAATTTCAAAGACCCGCAAAATATCGGTGGACGGCACGGAAATCGGCAGGCTCGGAGACTTCATAGGCCGCTTCCCCGCCCTGCCTATGACCTCCGAGGACGTGAAAATCCTGCGGGGCTCCCCCGAGACGCGGCGGCGGGACGTAGACATGTTCATATCGGGAATCGACCCCGAATACTTCGACGCGCTCAGGCGCTACCACTCAGCGCTCGGGCACCGCAACGCCCTGCTGCGCGCCGAAGAGACCGCCGACGAGCTTTACAGCCCGTTTGAAATCCAGATGGCGCGCGCGGCGGAGACGGTCTCGCAAAAGCGGCGCGAGAGGCTAGCGCAGATGGCGCAGATCGCCGGCGAGCGGTACGCGCGGCTCGCGCGCGGAAACGGGGAGGGCGCGGAAATAGAGATGAAGCCCTCGTCGGAGGCGGAGGGCTGCGAAGATTTCCGCGAGATGCTCGCGCGGGAGCGCGCCGGAGACATCGAGAGGCGCGCGACCCGCAAGGGCCCACACCGCGACGACTTTCCCGTGCGCATAGGCGGGCTAGACGCAAAAACCTACGCCTCGGAGGGGCAGCAGAGGTCGGCGGCGCTTGCCATAAAGCTCGCGCAATTTGAGATATTCAAGGCTGAAAAGGGAACCGAGCCCGCGATACTTTGCGACGACATTCTCGGCGAGCTCGACGCCGCGCGCCGCGCCGCATTCTGGGAATGTGTGCCGCCCTCGGCGCAGGTCATATCCACCGCCACTTCCGACGCTCCCGACTGCGCCGCGCGGAAATCATGGAAAACCGTGCGGGTCGAAAACGGCAAATACTTTTCTTGAAATGCAAAACCTCTCCGGAATCTTCGAAGGCCCCGTCTGGGAAAAGCTCGCGAAAACCGCCAACGGGCGCGCAATAGGCTACGGAGAATTCGTAGGCGCCGCGCTGTTCGACGCCCAATACGGGTACTACGCAAAGCCCAAAACGCGCGTAGGCTACGGCGGCGCCGACTTCTACACGTCGGCCTCGCTCAAAGAGGGGGTATTTTCCGCCCTCGTGGAATCCTCCGCAAAAAACATGCTGCGCTCCGCGGGGGAAAACCCCGAAGAATACGAATTTTACGAGATCGGCGCGGAACCCGGTTCGCAGATCGTAAAGGGCTCGAAAACCGCGCGGTTAGGGGAAAAAATACGGATTCCGGCGCGCGCAATCGCAATATCCAACGAGCTTCTCGACGCGCGGCCGTTCGAGAGGTTCGCCTTCCGCGGAGGCAAGTGGCGCAAGAGGGTTCTGGAAATATCCGGCGCGGGCGGCGGGAAAGTCCGCGCGAGAGAGTCCGAAGCGGATCCCTCGGAAGAGGAGCTCGCCCACATATCCAAATACTTCTTCGCCGCGTCGGTCGAGGGGTTTTCGCTCGACATATCCTTCGACGCGCTGCGGCTCTTCGGGGAGATCTGCGGCGCGGAGTGGCGCGGGGTTTTGCTTTTCGCCGACTATTTCAGGACGGCGGCTGAAATATGCGAGCTCCCGCTTGGCACCGCGCGCGCCTACAAGAACCACCGAGCATTCTCCGACATCCTCGCGGAGGCGGGGGAGCGCGACATCACGCACTCTCCCTGCGCCGGCCCGCTGTTGGACACGGCAAAAAAATGCGGCTTCAAAACATTTCCGCTTATGGGGCAGGAGAGGTTTTTTATGAAGAACGCGGAGGGCGAAATCGCATCAATCGCCTCCTCGCCCGATCCGTTCGACCCAAAAAAGCGCGAGCTCGCCCAGCTCCTGTCCCCCGCGCACATGGGGGCGGCTTTCAGAATCCTCGCCTGCCTGCGCTAAGACGCCGCGAGCGAATGGGGCGTCCGCCCCTCGGAGACGAGCCTTGCCGCCTCCCGCCCCGCCGAAAACCCCATATCCACGGCGTTGCCCGTCACGCGGTAGCTCGCGTGGGCGATTCTGTCGCCGCTTATGCAGCGGCCCGCCATCATCAGGCGGTCAACGTCGCGGCAAACGAGCGCGCGCATAGGAATGTCGTAGGGCCTGGTCGAAATGTTTTTTATGGTCTTTTGCCTGTTCGACTCCTTGTCCGGAGCGTGGATATCAACGCCGAAAGTGGCGCGGGTGGCGGCGTCGGCGTGGCGCGCCCCGCCGACGGCGTCGTCGAGGCTGACGCGGTAGAGCCCCCTGACGCGCCTGCCCTCCCGCATTCCGATCTGCTCGCACGTGGCGATGATGCGCACGTTGCGCCACGGGGAATCCGTGCGCGCGAGCGCCTCCGCCATCTTGAACACCTCCCGCCGCGCCTCCACGGTCGCCCGCGTGATGTCGGCGGCGCTGTCGCACCTCACGCCGTACTGGTGGTTGAACATCATCAGCAATATGTTTCCGCCGAGGTGGAATAGGGTCGGCATGTGGTACGACGGGTCTATGCCGACGTCCAGCAGGTCTTTCAAATTCAGCTTGGTCGCCTTAACGTGCCCGTTGAGGCCTTCCTTTTTGTAGGCGGTGATCCTGTCGGCGAGCTTGTCCACATCCTCAACGCGCACTATCGCGTTGAAGGAGCACGGCTGCAGCGCGCCGTCGCCCTCCGCGCCCATCTCGAAAGACGCCCCCGCGCGGGCGCAGACGTCCCCGTCGCCCGTGCAGTCTATGAAAATTTTGGCGCCCCACGCCTGCCTGCCGGACTTCGACTCGGTAAGCAGCGTTTTCATCTCACCGCCGGCAACGTGCGCGCCGACGCAGTTCGTGAAGTACAAGAGGTCTGCGCCCGCCTCCGAAGCCATGTCCTCCAAGACGATTTTCATTGCGTCGGGCTCGTAGACAAAATCCTTCCAATCGCCGCCGTGCCGCGCGCCGCGCGCGTCGAGCCTGTCCGTTATCTCGCGGCAGATTCCGCCGTTTTTGAAGTCGAACACCCACGAGAGCTGGCCGCGCGTCCAAGTGCCGCCAAGGCATCCGCCCGACTCGACGACGAGCGTCTTCATTCCCGAGCGCGCCGCCCCTATCGCCGCCCCTATTCCCGCGGGGCCTCCACCGCACACTATTATGTCGTAATCCGAATTCAACGGCACGGATCTGGCTGGCTCGCGAAATTCCCCGGGCTTTCCCGCGGGAGTTTCCCCGAACGCGGGCTTCGCCAAAGAAGCGGCACCTATCGCCGACAGCGTATTTTTTATAAAATCTCTCCTGAACATAAAGTCTACAATAACATATAATAAAATGCCGCAACAAGCCCAAAAAATCTCCGAAAAATCGGGATTGCCCGCAAGCTTTCCCCCGCCCGCGCGCAAAAAAAGAGGGGGAAAATCCCCCCCCTCCAAAATAAATACCCTTGGCGCCCTTTACGCGCCTCCGGAAGGTTTCCGCCCGAGCAGACGCGCGGAATTGGCCACCACGCACACCGACGACGCATTGTGAATCAGCGCCCCGACGACGGGGTTTATTATCCCGAAAAACGCGAGGACGACCGACGTCAGGTTGAGCGATATCGAAAAGATTATGTTGGCCTTTATGGTGCGCATCGTCGCGCGGGAGAGGTCGACGGCATGGGGAATCGCCGTCAGATCCGAACCGGCTATGGAGATCTGCGCCGACTCTATCGCGATGTCGTTTTTGAGCGACGCCACCGCTATCGACGAATCCGCCTGCGCGAGCGCCGGAGCGTCGTTCACGCCGTCGCCTATCATGCAGACTTTCCGCCCTTCGCGCTGGGTCGCCGATATGATCTCGAGCTTCTGCGCGGGCAGCACCGGCGCGTAGACTTTCGGAATGGAAACCGCCCCCGCGATCTTTTCGGCGGCCGCGCGGTTGTCTCCGCTGATTATGGCGCACTCTATGCCCATGCGCCCGAGCTCCTCGACCGCCGCCTTCGCCGTCTGCCTCGGCGTGTCGGATATTCCAAAGACCGCGGCGTCCGCCCCGTCGATTTTCATCGCGACGGCGGTAAGCCCAGCGCCTTTGAATTTCTCGGCGGCGGCGCTGCCGGGCGACGGCTTTTCGAGCGACACTTTTCTATCCCCGAAAACCGCCTCTACGCCCACTCCCACGAGCGAATTGGTGGAATCCGGAGCTTTCGCGGGCGCTATGCCCGCGGCGAACTCGAAAATCGCCCTGCCTATCGGGTGCTCGGAGCGCATTTCCGCGCCCCCCGCGAGCGACGCGATCTCCTCCCTTTCAAACCCGCCGGAGGTCTCGAAAGTTTCGACGCGCATCCTGGCCTCGGTGAGAGTGCCGGTCTTGTCGAAAAACGCCTTGGTTATTCCGGCGAGAGTCTCGAGAGCCCCGCCGCTCTTCACGAGTATGCCGCGCTTTGCGGCGTTGCCGAGCCCCGCCGCTATCGCCGTCGGCGTGGCGAGCACGAACGCGCACGGGCAGAACACCACGAGTATCGTGACCCCCCTTATTGCCGACTCTATCCAGCTCGTCCCGAGCAGCGCGTGCGACAGGAAGAACACGACTACCGCGGCCGCTATCGCCGACGGTATAACCCACGTCGCCCACCTGTCCGCGGCGCGGGAGATCGGCGCCTTCTTTCCGGCGGCCTCCTCCACGAGCCGCGCGAGCTTCGACATCTCGGAATCCCCCGCGTCTTTGACGGCGACGGCTTCTACATACCCCGTGAGGTTCGCCGTGCCCGCATAAACCAGGTCTCCGGCCGACTTCTCCACGGGCACGCTCTCGCCCGTTATGGAAGACTCGTCCGCGCTCGTCGAGCCGCTTTCGATTCTCGCGTCCACGGGGAATATCGAGTGCGCCTTCACGCACACCGTCTGGCCTTTCCTTATTTCGCCGGCGGGGATCTCCTCCTCCCTTCCGCCGGTTTTTACCGTGGCCGTCTTCGGCAGAAGCTTCGCGAGAGACTCTATCCCCATGCGCGACTTCCTGACCGTGCGCTCTTCAAGCCACTCGCCGAGCGACATCAGAAACGCGATTTCGGCCGCCACGAATATGTAGCTGCCGTGCCCGTGCCCCGCCCCGTGCTCGAGGCCTAAAAAGTCGGCGATTTGAAGCGCGAACGCCCCCGCCATCGCAAGGCTCACCAAAAGCGGGCTCGTTATCTTGCGCTCTATGAAAAAAGATCTTCCCGCCGCGCGGAAGATCGGCGCGGCGCAGAGTATGACCGCCACCCACGCAGGGTCTGTCAGCGGATAGAGCGGCAAGTTTTCGGGGTATTCGCCCGCAAGAAAGCTCAGGGCGACCGCCGCCGCCGAAATCCACAGCTTCAACCCGTGGCGCGGATCCCCTCCGCCGCCCGCGGAACAGCAGCCCGCGCCGCCTTTTTGGCCGGAATGGCAGCAGCAGTGCCCCCCGCCCTTTCCGCCCGAGCCGCCGCGCTCTTTTCCCGCATGGCAGCGGCATTCCCCGCCGCCGCGCGCTCCGGAAGCTTCGGGTTCCGAGTGGCAACAGCGCCCGCGCTGTTCTTCGCCGCCGTTTTCATTGCCCTGACGGCGGCATCCGCCTTCGCAATTTTCGTCTTTCATGGCTTCGTCACCTCAAAGTTTTGAAAAAGTCCGCGAGCTCGTCCACGAGCTTGGCGTCCCTCTTGTCCATCGCCGCCGATATGCACCCGTTCAGGTGGTCCGTCACGATTTTCGTGAGCAGGCCTTTGAGGGCGCCGGATGCGGAGTTTATCAGGCGCATGACCTCGACGCACGGGGCGTCGCGGTCAACCATCTTTTCGAGCGTTTTCATCTGCCCCTCTATGCGCTTTATGCGCGAGACGAGCCTTTTCTTTTCTTCCTGCGTTCTGATCACGGAATTTTCCTTTCTCAAAATATAGGGTATACCCCTATACCCCATTCATCGGATTGCAAGAAGTTTTTTTAAAAATTTTCCGCCGCGACAATTTCGCTTTACAGCGGTACGCGCGCGCTTTACTCATATTTGGAAAACATTTGCACAATGGGAACGGAAAACGGCAAAAACAAAATGGGGCGCCGCGGGTTTCTCGCGGCGTCGGCGGCTTCGCTCTTCGGGTATTCGGCGATAATAAAGGCGCCGCAGGTTCTGGCGCGCCCGCTGCCAACCGACGACAATTCGCGCAGGTTGGCGAGCCTCCAGCCAGACTCCGCCCCGGGCTCGGCGGAGGGCGAAAAGCTCATGCGCAGGGCGGATTTGAAGTGCGACGTACTCGTCGCCGGCGGCGGGCTCGCGGGAATCGCGGCAGCCCTCAGCGCGGCGCGGGCGGGCAAAAAGGTCATACTCGTGCAGGACAGGTCGAGGCTCGGGGGAAATTCGAGCAGCGAGATAAAAATGCACCCGCTCGGGGTCAACCCGCACGTCACCGGCTGGCGCGAAGGCGGCATAATAGAGGAGTTGAAGCTCGAAAACGCCGCGCACAACCCGCAGCTTGCGTGGGAGATGTGGGACTTCGTCCTATACGACAAGTGCGTCACCGAGCCCAACCTCACCCTTATGCTCGACTCCACCCTATACCGCGCCGAGACCGACGGGCGGAAGGTGAAGGCGGTTTGGGTGCGCTCCGACACCGCGCGCAACATTTACAGGATAGAGGCGGAAATATTCGTGGACTCCACGGGGGACTCGCGGTTGGCGATGGAGGCGGGCGCGGAGGTCATGAGCGGGCGCGAGGGCTCAAAAAAATTCGGGGAGTCGCTGGCAGACTACGACGAAATCGGCACACGCCAGGGCTCGACCCTCATGATAACTATGCGCAAGCACGACAAGCCCGTGCCGTTCACCGCGCCGTCATGGGCGAAAAAGATGACTCCGGAGCTGATGAAGTTCAGGGACATCAGCGGCGACGGGCTGTACTACGGCTACTGGTGGGTGGAGCTCGGCGGCGTCTACGACGCCATACGCGACAACGAAATGCTGCGCTTCGAGCTGCTCGCAATAGTCATGGGCGTCTGGGACTACATGAAAAACAGCGGCAAGTACGAAGGCGTCGAGAACATCGCCCTCGAGACAATCGGAATGGTTCCGGGCCGGCGCGACACCTACCGCGTAGTCGGCGAAAAAATCCTCACCCAGCATGACATCGAGGGCAAGTGGCGCGACTTTGACGACTCCATAGCGGTCGGCGGATGGACGCTCGACGACCACCCCGCAAAGGGCTTTTACGCCTCCGACAAACACCCGTGCAGGCAGGAGTGGAAAACCAATTTTTACAACATACCATTCTCCGCAACCTACGCGAGGGACTTCGACAACCTCTTCATGGCGGGCCGCAACATAAGCTGCTCGCATGTCGCGTTCTGCTCAACGCGCGTGATGTCCACATGCGCGGCGGTCGGGCAGGCGGTCGGAACGGCCGCCGCGATATGCGTCGGCGAGGGCGTGACGCCCGCGGCGCTGCGCGCAAACCCAAAGCTCTTGAAGCGCCTGCAACAGGAACTGCTGCGCAACGACCAGACCATAATAGGAATCAAGAACGAAGACCCCGCCGACCTCGCGAGGGCCGCAAAGGCGAGCGCGTCGTCGAGCGCGTGGGGGACATCGCCCGAAAACGTCCTCACGGGCGTCACGCTCGACGGGCCGAAAGAGAACAAAAACAAGTGGGTGGCGGAAGCCTCCGGCAAGCCGTGGCTGCGCTTGGACTGGCCTTCCCCAAAAAAGGTTTCCCAAATCAGGCTCACTTTCGAGCCCGGGTGGACGCCCCTTTCCCAGAGCGGCTCGAACTACCTGCTGTCCTCTATGGTGCGCGCGCCTCAGCCGAAGCTCGTGCGCGACTACGATATCGTCGGAATCCTCGAAGACGGCTCGGAGAGAAAGCTCGCAGAAGTCCGCGGCAACTACCAGAAGCTGCGCGCGCACAAGTTCGCCCCCGCGACTGTAAAGGGCGTGCGCGTCGACTTCCTCGCCACAAACGGCGACAAGATGGTATACGTTAAGGAAATCCGCGCCGAGGCGTAGGGCGCATGTCAAAAAAATCCGCCGCCCCGAAACGGCGCGGCGGCCGCGCTGACGGACGGAAACGCATCATAAGGGGAGGGCTCCGATCGCGCCCTGCCCGCCTCCCAAAACGGCGGCTTTTCCCCTATCTTCGCATTGCGGGCCTTCCGAATCGGGAAGTCCGCGGCGTTCTCCGCGGGATAAAATCCGCCACACGAATTCGTATATCAAGGCGCGGACCGCCGTGGGAAATCCGTTTCGCCGTGCGCCTAAGAAGCGGCGGCCCGGGATTTGGCGCCTCCGAATGCTGCGATTCAACCCGGAATGCGGCGCCGGAAAATTTCATTCCGCGCGCAGAAGGCGCTTGAAAAATCCGTCGTCGCAAAACTTTTCGTCGGGAAGGTAGAGAAAGCAGAAACAGCCGTCGCAAACGCCTATGTTTTTGTTTTTTTCGAGGTATTCGATTTCGTCCGCGGGGACGGCGGCGCCGCACGAGGAGCACCTGCCGTTTTCCACGGCGGCGATTCCGGGGGTTCCGCCAGCCTCCAGCCTGTCGAAATGCGAGAGCGCAAACGACGGTATCTGCCTGCGGTTTTCGATGATGAAGCCGCGGAGAACCTGGACATCCTCCGACGAGGCAAGGGGCGACTCCGAAAGGCGGCGCGCCTCGCGTATCCGCAACAACCTCAAAATAATGTCCTCCGTATGCTTCACGAATTTATACGGAAGCACATTGTCAAACCTTTTGCAATGTTTTTCGCCCTCCGCCCGAAATTTTGCCGTAATCCGTTATGAAAGTATTTCGTTTTGCTACGATAAAGAATGCCGCAAATACCATAAACAATCTGTACAAGTCCTCGGAAAACGGAAAGAGTTCATTCGGAAGCCCAAGCGTTTTTCTCGGCAGATAGAAGACCATTACCGCGAGAACCCCAATATACAAAAGCAACCTGCCAATCGAAATTTTTTCGCGCGCGAAAAAATCCAGCACAATCGGAACAGCCCAGAGTATGTATATTCCCGTGGAATTATACGCATAGGAATAACTCCATATCGTGGATATGGCGGCAGGGATAAGATAGATATACATATTCTCCATATTCCCGAACCTCCATGACAAGACAAATGTGAGCATCAGAAATACAACAAAACTTATATTGAGAAAATCTGTCGAATTTTTGCCCGAAACAAATGCCCCTATCGATGAAATCAGGCCGCAATAAACTTTGGATAACCTGGTGGCTGCAACCCCCTGTCGAGAAAAGCTATCAAACAAATCTATCGGATTCGTGTATATGATAGCGCATGCCGCAAAATAAGCAACCGAAACGAGCGCAACCGAGACAAAAACCACCAAAAACTTCCTTCGTATCACAAGCGGAACAAAAAACGGCATCATCATCTGGGGTTTCATCATACCCAATCCAAGGAGCAACCCACCCATTACCGGCTGCCTTTCGCAAAAATCAGTATACGCTAGCAACAATATGAAAAAATAAGAATATATGGAATAATTGCCCATTCCAAACGCGACTCCGACGCCGTATTGTCCCCCAAAAACCAATACAACAAACGCCGCCAATAGAATATTTCCGCATGTTCTTTTTCTTATAAACCTGAACAGAATTGCAGACGAACCGATAAGCGCCGCCACGTAGAAACAAAACGCCACCGCCATCGCAATGTTTTTATTTGAATCGGAAAAATGGAATAAATAATAAAAAACAAAATTATATGGCGCGGTTCCCGCGCGCTCCGATATTTCAATACCGCAAGAAGAAGGCGTTTCTCCCAACATAACCGCAAACGGGTTCACACCTTTTCCGAAGGCATAATTTTCCGAAAATCTGTATATTTCGTCGATATTCTTGCCGACCATCCATGAAAACGCTCCAAAACCGAATATGAACACCGCAGCCACGAGCGAATAAAACACGATCATCGCGACGAGAACCTTCTTTTTAAAAGGCTCGCTTAACCGAATCTGCCTTTTGAAAAAACTATTTTGACTCATGGTAGGACTCCTCTGCGTTGACGTTCCAAACCGCGTCTTTGGAAAGGCCGCCGCCACAATTTATGATTTTTGCAGCCTCCATGGCAGAAAGCATAGAATGGTCCATATTGTTATAGCGGTGTTGCCCGTTGCGCCCCACGCAATAAAGGTTTTCTATTTTGTCGATAAAATTTCTCACTTCACCAAACTTCCCGTACGTCCCAAAATACGCCGGATAGGCTTTTTTCGTCTTTATCACAACGGCGTCGAGAACATTTTCCGGATTGGCAACCGCGCATTTTTGCAGCTCGCGCCTGGCGGTCTCAATCATTTCAGAATCGGACATTTCCCACATTTCGTCGCCCTCTTGGCAGAAATATTCCAGCCCAATCCAGATCCTGCCCTTATCCTTTACCAGGTACGGGCTCCAATTATTGAAAATCTGCAATCTCCCGACTTTGACGTCCGGCTCCTGTATATATATCCAATTATCCTTCGTTATGCCGTTTTGCATTTTATCGGAGTTTATCAATATTTTGTCGCACAACACACCCACGGTTATAAAATCGCGATATAAGAGCCCGTCCGCTATGTCGGCAATATCTTTGGGGATATCCGCACAACGCAGTTTGGAAAACAATTCCCTAATCGGCATGGAGGAAACAAGCGCGTCGCAGTCGAAACGTTCCAGAGACCCGTCTTCGCGCTTCACACGCACGCCGGCAACCCTGCCGTTTTCCACATAAATCTCATCCACGTCGGCACGCATTTCCAACCTCACGCCCTTACGGACACAAAGTTCGGCGACTCTTTCCCACAGTTGTCCGGGACCAAATTTCGGATATAGAAACTCGTCAATCAGGGAAGTCTCGACGTTTTTCCGGCGAATACTCCCTTTCTTGCGCCTCCCAAAGAGCGCATGCATAATAGCTTTTTTTACCGATACGCCCTTTATGCGTTGAGCACCCCACGAGGCGTCTATCTCCGAACATTTGACTCCCCATACCTTTTCAGTGTAATCCTTGAAAAACTGAAGATACAGACGTTCCCCAAAACGGCTTATGAAAAAATCCTCCAAATTCTCAATTTTTTCGGGAGGAAATAGCGCGGCCTTCAAGTAGCTTGCTCCCAAAAGAAAAGTTCTGAACACTCCGAGATTCAGAATGGTTTTCGGCGAGAGCGAAAGCGGGTAGTCGAAAAGTTTACGCATCCACAAAATCCTCGAAAGACGCGAGCGTTTCAGCATTATCAAGTCCGTATCGTCCGCGTTCTCCCCGTCTTCTTGGAAAGGAAGGATTTTATTCCACCAATCCATTACGGCGTCGCTCTTTGAAAAAAAACGATGGCCGCCAATGTCGATTCTATTGCCCTTGTATTCGGCAGTCCTCGAAATTCCGCCTACAAAACTCTCCTTTTCAAAAATCGTTACGTTTTTTGAGCCTATTTCATAGGCGGCAGTCAATCCCGCGGGACCGGCGCCGACCACAATTATCTTTCCGTTGGAAATATCTTTCATTTTTTTTACTAAATAATAATAACTTACGAATAAAAAAATTCCAAAAAAATGTCGTGCAAATGGAAGATATTTTTGAAATGCCTCCGCCAAAACCGAAAATGCCTATCGCCACATACAACGTCGCGCACGAAATCGCCAATCCGAATAGCCCTATTATCGAGTATGCGACAAATTCGCACAATGTCTTGGCAGATTCCCTCCGAAAGACAAATCTCACGGCAAGGGAATAATTGACGCCCAATCCGACCGCAAACGCCACCACATTCGATATTACATACTGCACGCCGACAATTTCATACAACAGTATAAACGATGAAAAATCTGCAATCGCCGCCGCGAGCGATACCCAGAAATACCCAACAATCTGTACAACGGTCTTTACAAAGGAGAGTTTTACAGTCCGCCCCGTAAACGCTCCCGAACAAGCGGATATTCCATTTCGGGAAACAGAAAAATTTCCAAAAAACTCACCTATTTTCATTAATTACAACAAGATAATGCAATTAGATCATAAAAATTTTCCGATAGTTATCCCTAGTTCAAATTGTGTTAATGTTCTGACATTTAGGCTTAAAAGTGTCAATAATTTTTCAAAAAAAGAATAAATTTCTTTTTTATATTTGACCTCGCCCGATACCGCCCGATTAGAATTTGGGACATGTCAAACTTCGTACACCTGCATGTGCACACAGACTATTCCGTACTCGACGGATGCGCCAAAGTCCCCGTTCTGATAGACAGGGTAAAGGAGCTCGGAATGCCCGCCGTCGCCATCACCGACCACGGGAACATGTGCGGGGCGATCGACTTTTACCAGGCCGCAAACAAGGCGGGCGTCAAGCCGATAATCGGCATGGAGGCTTACTACATAAACGGCTACACCCTCGGCGACGACATCAGGGAACTCATAAAATCGCAGCGCGATAGGGAAAAATCCGACGACATCGACGGAATCGAGAGCGACCCTTCGATGCTCAAGCCCGAAAACTACCCCAAGTACCAGATACACCACAAGACGCTGCTGGCAAAAAACTACGAGGGCTTTTTGAACCTCGCAAAGCTCACGAGCGAATCCTACGCGCGCGGGTTTTACCGCAAGCCGCGCATAGATTTCGAGACCCTCGCGAAATACTCCAAGGGCATAATCGCCCTGAGCGGCTGCATAAACGGGGTCGCGTCGCAGTACCTGCTCTACTCCGACTACGAAAAGGCGCGGGAGGCGACGGCAAAGTTCCTCGACATATTCGGGCGCGAAAACTATTACATCGAAGTCCAAAACCACTTCATGGCGGCGGACAAAAAGGTAATCCCCGGGCTGGTGAAGCTCGCGCGGGAATTCGGCTTGAAAATAGTGGCGACCAACGACAGCCACTATGTCTACAAAAAGGACGCCTCGGCGCACGACGCCATGCTGTGCATAAACACGGGCTCGCTCGTCTCGGACGAAAACCGGATGCGCTATCCCAACAACGAGTTCTACATCAAGAGCCGCGAGGAGATGGAAACGCTGTTTCCCGACCTGCCTGAGGCGCTCGACAACACCGTGGAGCTCGCCGAGAGGGTGGACATAAAAATTCCGATAGGCGAAAACCACTACCCGCGCTACGAACAGCCCGCCGACATAAAATACGACCGCGACGAGGCGAACTTCAACCGCATTCTCGACCTATACGTCACAAAGAAAAACGAGGTTCTGAAACAGAACGGCAGGGAGGCCGACTTCGCGCTCTCCGACGAAGCCCGCCGCGGGCTCATGAAGAACGGGCTGCTGCTCTTTGACCTCGCCAAGAAGGGGATGATGAAGCGCTACGGGGTGGATTACGACCATCCGGAAGCGTACGTCCCAAAGCCCGTGGAATCCGCCGACCGCGCGCAGATGCTGCGCGACAAGCTCGACTACGAGCTCTCGATAATAGTCGGCGCGGGGTTCGTGGACTATTTTCTGATAGTCTACGAATTCATAAACTGGGCGCGCGAGCGCGGCATTCCCGTAGGCCCCGGGCGCGGAAGCGGCGCGGGATGCATGATAGCGTACCTGATAAAAATCACAGACATCGAGCCCATACGCTTCAACCTGCTCTTCGAGAGAATGCTCTCTCTCGAGCGCGTCTCGCCGCCGGACTTCGACGTAGACTTCTGCGAGCGCCGCAGGCAGCTCGTGATAGAGCACGTGCGCGAAAAGTACGGCGCGGACAGGGTCGCCAACATCGTCACCTACGGCAAGCTCGGCGCAAAGGCCGTCGTGCGCGACCTCGCGCGGGTGAACGGAATCCCCTTTGACCGCGCAAACGCCATAGCGAAAATGGTGCCCGACGAGCTGAAAATGACCCTCAAAAAGGCGGTCGAAATGTCAGCCGAGCTGCGCGGGGAAATCGAGCGCGACCCCGAAGTAAGGCACATTTTCGAGGAGGGCGAAGTCATAGAGGGAATGATACGCCAGCTCGGCAAGCACGCCTGCGGCATAATCATAGGCGACCAGAAGCTCGACAACGTCGTCCCCATGATGACGCAGGAAGGCACGCTCACCACGCAGTTCGCCAAGACGCCCGTTGAGGAGCTCGGGCTGCTCAAAGCCGACTTCCTCGGCCTCAAAACCCTCACCATAATTTCCGACGCCCAGGACAACGTTAGGCGCACGCGCTCCAACGGCTTCGACATCGAGGAGGTCGCCCTCGAAGACCCCGCGACTTTCAGGCTGCTCAACAGCGGCGTGACGGTCGGCGTATTCCAGCTTGAAAGCGAGGGAATGCAAAATCTCTGCCGGCGCATAGGGCTTAGCTCGTTCGAGGAGATAATCGCCCTCATCGCCCTCTACCGCCCCGGGCCGATGCAGTTCATCGACCAGTTCATAGAGGCGAAAAAAGACCCCTCCAAAATGCACGTCCCGCACCCGCTGCTCAAAGACCTCGTGAAGGAGACCTACGGGGTTCTCGTCTACCAGGAGCAGGTCATGATGGCCGCGCGCATAATCGCCGGTTACACGCTCGGCGAGGCCGACATACTGCGGCGCGCCATGGGCAAGAAAAAGCCGGAAGTCATGGCGAAGCAAAAGGCGGTGTTCGTAAAAAAGGCAAAAGAGTTCAACAATATGGACGCCCCCGAAGCCGAGGCGATTTTCGCCGTCCTCGAAAAGTTCGCCCAATACGGCTTCAACAAGTCCCACTCCGCCGCCTACGCGATGCTCAGCTACCGCACCGCGTACCTCAAAGCCAACTACCCCGTGGAGTTCATGGCGGCACTGCTGTCGAGCGAACTCGGCAACATGGACAAAATCTCGAAATTTGTGGAGGCGTGCGAGGGCATAAACATAAAAGTGCTCGGCCCCGACGTGAACGTCTCCCGCGAGATGTTCACACCCATAATCGACCCGTCCTGGAAGCCTTCGGAAGACGCCGACAACATGTTCGAAAAGAGCCCCGGCTCGATACGCTTCGGCCTGGCGGCGATCAAGGGCATCGGCGACGCCGCGGCGGCTGCCATAGTGCGCGAGCGCGACGCCAACGGGCCGTTCGCCGACATATTCGACTTCCTCCGCCGCGTCGGAATGAAAAACATAAACAGGCGCGTGGTCGAAAACCTCATACTCGCGGGCGGATTCGACTCTTTCGGGGCGGACCGCGGGCACCTGATTGGCTCGCTCGACGCCATACTCAACCACGCGCAGGAACTCGAAAAGGACATGGCCTCCGGACAGGCCAACATGTTCGACCTGCTCGACATGGGAGCCTCGCAAACAGAGGGCGGCGCCAACAACATAGTGGACACAAACAAGCCGCCAATGTCCGTCGGCGAAAAGCTCCGCCACGAAAAGGAGCTGCTGAGCTTCTACGTCTCAGGGCACCCGATGTCCGAATACGCGGGCTTCGACGACGCCCTCGACGACATTCCCTCCCCCGACGCCGCGAGGCGCGTCAAGAAACTGCCGTTCAGGGCGTGCGGGGTAGTCTCAAACATCGTAAAGCGCCTCACAAAAAAGGACAACAAGCCGTGGTGCTACTTCACGCTTTCGGGGAGGTCGGCGGCGAAAGTATGGCAGATAAACGTCTTCCCCGCCGCCTACGAAACGTGCGCCGACAAGTTCCGCGAGGGCGACTGCGTGTGCGTGACGGGCGACTGCCGCTCCGACGAGAGCGGCGAAACGCGCTTCACGTGCTCGTCGATAGAGCCGATGGAAAGCGCGATTGCGGGCTTCTGCAATTCGGTGGAATGGCTGATAGACCCGTATGCGCTCGCCGACAGGTTCGTGAAAATCCTCTCCAACTTCGCGCGCGGCGACGGCGAGGGCAGCGACATAAACCACAAGATAAGGGTGAGGGTCGGCAGCGACGAATTCGTCGAGATGTCGGACAGCGGAATGGCGAAGACGCGCTTTTCCGCGCCGGCTTTCAAAAGGCTGCGCTCCGAGCCCGCCGTGCTCGCGTTCAAGGCGCACGCGCACCCAATCCCCCTCCCCGAGCCGAAGTGGAAAGTCGGCGGAAAGCGCGGGGCGTTCCGCAGATAGCCGCAAAAACCCGCAGAGAAAAAAATTCTCGCAACGCGCGCGCCGCCCCCCTATCTTCGCGAAAATGGCAAGGTTTGTCGCAACCGCCGCGGCGTTGACATTCGCGTGCGCCGCCTACGGGGCTTCGCGCGTGTACGAATACTCTCCGGACGCGCCGCGCTCGGAGCGATTTTCGCTTTCCGTGGACGTGAAGGACTGCCTCGTATATCCGGCGGGCGGAGCGGGAGACGTCGCCCCGTTCGACGTCGACGGGGGCGCGAGGCTGCGCGTCAAATACTTTGAGGACATAAAAACCGCGTCCGTCCGCCCGCTCTCCAAAAACGTGAAATTTGAAAAGTCCGGCGCGCGCGAAATCGAATTTTCCATAGACGGCCCGTGCAGGCTCGCGGTTGAAATCAACGGCAGGGAACGCCCGCTATTCGTGTTCGCAAACCCTCCCGCAAATCCGCCGGCAAAAAGGGCGAACTCCGTCGTATTCCGCGCGGGGGAAATCTACGACGTTGGGCTCGACAAAAAAATAGCCTCCGACACCTCGGTTGTCGTGGAGGGCGGCGCGATAGTCTACGGCACCTTCGCAGCCGGCTACCCCGAAACCGCCGACCCCACCCGCAACATTTCGCTTTCGGGCAACGGCATAATATCCGGCGAAACCATACCCCGCCCGCAGGAGAGGCGCGAAATCACTTTTCTGAAAACGAAGTCGCTCGAAGTGTCCGGAATAACCGTGGTGCACCCGACGAACTGGGCTATCGCGCTCTTCGCGTGCGAAGGCGTAAAAATCGACAACGTAAAGGTCGTCAGCGACAGCCCGCGCGACGACGGGATAGACCTCGTTTCCTGCAAAAACGCGGCAGTCGAAAACTGCTTCCTGCGCACAAGGGACGACTGCATAGCGGTAAAGGCCGGCGTGTCCTACGGGGGGATAAAATTCTTTGAAACGGGCGTCGACGCCTCGTCGGAAAACATCCTCGTCAAAAACTGCTCAATATGGAACGGGATATGGGGCAACGCTCTCGAAATCGGCTTCGAGACGCGCGGGGACGAAATCAAAAACGTGTCGTTTGAAAACATCGACATTCTGCGCGCGCTCGGCGCGGGCGGAGACGAGGGGGTTTTGACCATACACAACGGCGACCGCGCAAAAATTTCAAATATCCTATACAAAGACATCCGCGCGGAGGAGGCGGAGGGCTGCGCCGTAAACATCCGCGTTCTGCATTCCAGATATTCGAGGGACAAAGAGCGCGGCAGCGTCTCGGGCGTGCGGTTTGAAAACGTGTCAATGCGCTCCGAAAAGCCGCTTAAAATAAAAATAGAGGGCTACGGCAAAAATTCCGCCGTAGAAAATGTGGTTTTTGACAATTTTTCGATAAACTCCGCGCCCTTGAAAGCCGGCGACATTCCGCCGTCCGAATTTGCGAAAAATATCTCCGCGCCGGCGGGGCGACCTTAAAAATCCGAAACCGTAAAAAATATGAACCAGAAAAACTCCGGAACGCGCAAGTGGAAATTTTTCAGGGCGGGCGGAACCTTCCAGCCCTCGATAGAGACAGGCGCCGACATCGCGGCCATAGGCGGGCTCGACATGAAGCTGTGGGCGGCGCTCAGCTGCCCCGCGCGCGGCCTGTTCTTCGACCAGAAAACCCTCGACTTTATCGACGCCGATTCCGACGGGCGCATAAGGCGCGACGACATCGTTGCCGCCTGCCGCTGGGCGTGCTCCGCCCTCAAAAATCCGGACGCGCTGACGGAGGGCTCGGATTCCCTGAAACTCTCGGACATCGACGAATCCTCCGAAACCGGAGCGCGGCTCCTGGGCTGCGCGCGGGAGATTCTGGAAAATATCGGAAGAAAGGGCGGCGGCTCCATATCGGTCTCCGACTTCGACGACAGGGAAAAAATATTCGCGGGCACGCCGTTCAACGCAGACGGGATAATCACCGCCCTCTCTTGCGGAGAAGACGCGGAGCTCGCAAACGCGCTCGCCGCGGTGGTCGCCGCGTGCGGGGCGAAAGCCGACCGCTCGGGGCTCGGCGGCGCGGACGCGGAGGCCGTTGAAAAATTCTTCGCGCTCAGGGACGAATTTTTGAAGTGGGAAGCCGCTCCGAAGTCCGACCCTTCCATATTGCCGCTCAGCGGCGGCACGGAGAAAGCCTACGCCGCGCTCTCCGCCATAGCGGGAAAAATCGACGATTATTTCGCGCGCGCGGCGGTGGCGGCGTTCGACCCCGCCGCGGAGGCCGCGGTCGGCGTGCGCGTTTCGCAGATAGAGGAAATCTTCGCGTCGGCGCAAAACGGCGCGGACTCGGCGGAGAAGCTAAGAGCCCTGCCGCTCGCGAAAATTTCCGGAGGCGGCCTGCCGCTCGGCGGCGCGGCAAATCCCGCATTTTCCTCCGAGCTGAAAGACTTTGCCGAACTCTGCGCCGCGCCGGTTCTCGGGAAGCCCGCAACGGTTCTCTCCCGCGGCGACTGGGAAAAAATCAAGTCCGCCTTCGCGCCCTACGCGGCGTGGGAGGCCGCGCGCCCCGACAACGCCGTCGCCGCCCTCGGCGCGGAGGCGCTCGGAAAAATTCCCGAAAGCGCGCGGGAAAAACTGCTCGGGCTAATAGCGAAAGACGCAGCCACTTGCGGGCACGCCGGCAACGTGGACGACCTCGAAAAACTCGTCCGCCTCAACAAAAACCTCGCCGAGCTGCTTCGCAACTTCGTGAACTTCGGAGCGTTTTACAACGGCGAAAACGAAGCCATATTCCAGTACGGGCGCCTGTTCATCGACAGCCGCGACTGCGGGCTATGCATAAAAGTGGAGGATGCCGCGTCGCACTCCGCGCTGGCAGCGTCGAGCTACGGATACCTTCTGTACTGCGCGTGCAGGCGCAAGGGGGAGCCCGACATCTGCATTGTCGCGGTCGTGACGGCGGGGGATTCCGACAATCTCGCCGTCGGGCGCAACGGGGTGTTTTACGACAGGTTCGGGCGCGACTGGGACGCGACGGTCGTCAAGATAGTCCAGAACCCCATCGGGCTCGGGCAGGCGTTCTGGTCGCCCTACAAGCGCATCGTGAAGTGGGCGAGCGAACAGATAGCCAAGCGCGCGTCCGCCGCGGACGCCAAGGCAATCGGCGGGCTGGAAGCGGCCGCCCAGTCTCCGAAAACGGAGGTTAAAAAGATAGACGTGGGAACAGTCGCCGCGTTGGGGGTGGCGGTCGGCGGCATAACGACCGCTTTCGGAATGGTTCTCGACGCGTTTTTCAGCCTCGGGTACTGGATACCGCTGGGAATAGTCGGGATGGTTCTCGCCATTTCCGTGCCGTCGATGATAGTGGCGGGCCTCAAACTCCGAATGAGGTCGCTCGCCCCGATTCTGGACGCCAACGGCTGGGCGGTAAACTGCAAGGCCTCCGTCAGCGCGCTCTTCGGCAGCCGCCTGACGCGGCTGGCGAACGCCGCTCTCGCTGCGGGGGCAAAGCCGAAATTCGGGAAAGTTAAAATATTTTTCGCGGCGGCGGCCGCCGCCGCAATATGCGCGCTTGCCGCGTGGTGCGGCGGCGCGCTCGAAAGGCCGTTCGGAATGCCCGCGCCCAAATGGTCGCCATTCTCCCCAAAGGCGGGGGCGCCCGCCGCGGAGCGCCCCGCGCCGGAACGCGCGGGCGCCGACGCAAAATAGCCGGAGGGATACCGCATGGATTTTCTGAAAAAAATAGGGCTCGAGCCCTTCATAATAATGCTGTTCGCCTCGATTCTCCTCGCGTACATATATCCCCCGCTGGGAATGGAGCGCGAAGCCGGAGTGTCGCTCGGCGACATCGCAAACTGGGGGGTATCCTTCATATTCTTCTTTTACGGAATGCGGCTCAACCGCGAAAAACTCAAATCGGGGCTCGTAAACGTGCGCCTGCACATTCTCGTCCACGCCTCGACATTCCTGCTGTTTCCGCTGATAATGCTCGCCGCGATGTGGGCCGGCGGCGCGTTCGGCGCGAAGGGCAACGGCTACTACCTGTGGATGGGCGCCTTTTTTCTGGCAACCCTGCCCTCAACCGTCTCGTCGTCGGTCGTGATGGTATCGATAGCGGGCGGCAACATGGCCGCCGCTATATTCAACGCGAGCGTCTCCAGCCTGATAGGGGTATTCGTCACGCCGCTCTGGATGGGGCTTTTCCTCGAAAACATTGACGGCGCCCACAACCTCGGGGACGTGATTTTGAAGCTCGTCGTGCAGGTTCTCCTCCCCGTCGTGGCGGGCGGGCTGCTCAACCCAAAATTCGGCCGGTTCGCGGAAAAATACAAAAAAGCCCTGCGCATGTTCGACGAGACGGTCATACTGCTGATTGTCTATACCTCGTTCTGCGACTCCTTCCACAAAAAGATGTTCGAGGGATTCTCCGCCACCGAAATAATCGAGCTGTCCGCGGCGATGGTCGCCCTGTTCTTCGCCGCCTACGGAATAATATGGTGCGCCTGCCGCGCCATGAAATTCAACCGCGAAGACGCAATCACAGCGCTGTTCTGCGGCTCGAAAAAATCTCTCGTGCACGGTTCGGTGATGAGCAAAGTGCTCTTTTCAAATCCGGCGATAATCGGGGTGGTGCTGCTGCCGACAATGCTATACCACGCATACCAGCTCATAATAGTCTCAATAATCGCAAAGAAAATGGGCGAAAAGCGCGGATAAAACCGCGCCGGGGCGGGGCGGCGAATTCCAAAGGCGCTCCCGAGAGGCAGGGGGCGCAGGGCGGAAATCCCCGCGCCCGAAAATTAAAAGGCTTGCGGGCGCCCGCGCTTTGGGCAATACTCGGCTTTCAAATCATGAACAGTTCCAAAAAGATTTTAATACTCGGGGTCAACGGCTTCATAGGCTCGTCGCTGGCCTGGAAAATCCTTAAAAAGACGAACTGGACGGTCGTCGGCGCGGACCTGGCGTCGAACAAAATCCAAAACTGCCTCGGGCGCGAGCGGTTTGAATTCCACCAAAAGGACATCGTGAAGGACGCCGAATGGGTCGAGGGGCAGATAGCCGCGTGCGACACCGTCGTGCCCCTTGTGGCGATCGCCACCCCCGCCCTCTACGTCAAAGACCCCCTGCGCGTATACGGCCTCGACTACGAGGCGAACGCGGACATCGTAAAGAAGTGCGCAAAGCACGGGAAGCGCATAGTCTTCCCGTCCACCTCCGAAGTGTACGGCATGTGCCCCGACGAGAGGTTTGACGAATGCAAATCCCCGCTCGTGCTCGGGCCGATAGCCGAGGAGCGCTGGATATACTCCTGCATAAAGCAGATGCTCGACCGCGTGATATGGGCTTACGGGAAGCACGAGGGGCTCAAATTCACGCTTTTCAGGCCCTTCAATTTCATAGGCCCGAAGCTCGACGACATATCGTCGCCCAAAGAGGGCTCGTCGCGCGTGCTGACGCAGTTCGCGCACAACATAATGAACCAAAAGCCCGTGATGCTCGTTGACGGCGGGGCGCAAAAGCGCAGCTTCACCTTCATCGACGACGGCGTCGAGTGCATTTTGAAAATTCTCGAAAACAAGGGCGGATGCGCCGACGGAAAAATATTCAACATCGGCAACCCCGACATGGAGTTCTCCATACGCGAGCTCGCCGAAATGCTCGTCGAACTCTTCGGGGAATATCCGGAATACGCAGAAGCCGCAAAGAAGGCGGTATTGAAGGACATCCCCGCCAGGGAATACTACGGCGAGGGATACGCCGACGTGGCGCGGCGCGTCCCCTCGATAAAGGCGGCGGAGGAAATCCTCGGCTGGAAGCCGAAAACCGACCTCCGCACGGCCCTCAAACTGACCCTCGACTACCACATTCTTAAAAAGGACTACGAGCTGCTCGGCTGACGCGCCGGCGGGCTCCCGCGCATGAAACTCGCCATAAAAATAGACGTAGACACATACCGCGGCACGCGGGACGGCGTTCCCGCGCTCGCGAAGCTGCTCAAAAAGCGCGCCGTTCCGGCGACTTTCCTGTTCTCATTCGGCCCCGACAACACGGGCAAGGCCCTGCGCCGGATTTTCCGGAAGGGATTTTTGAAAAAATGCCTGCGCTCCAACGTCGCCGGCAACTACGGGATAAGGACGCTGCTGTATGGCACGCTGCTGCCCGCGCCGAAAATCGCGCGCCTGTGCTCGGCGCAGATGGCGGCGGCCGCAAGCGACGGCTTCGAGTGCGGAATCCACTGCTGGGACCACTTCAAGTGGCAGGACTACCTGTTCACAATGCGCGACACCGAAATCGAGGCGGAATTCTCAAATGCGCGCGCGGAATTTGAAAAGGTGTTCGGCGCGGAGGCCAAGTGCTGCGGCGCCCCGGGCTGGCAGATTTCCCCCGCCGCGCTCGAAGTCGAAGACGCGGCAAACCTCCTGTACGCCTCCGACGTCCGCGGGGAATTTCCGTTCATACCAAAAATGGGCGGGCGGACTTTCAAGACAATCCAGATTCCGTCGACACTCCCGACGCTCGACGAAGTTCTCGGGACGGTGAAAATCGGGGAGGTCGCCGAAATGCACTTCGCCGCCATGCGCGAGCGGGAATACTCGGTGCTTACGGCGCACGCGGAGCTCGAGGGGATGGCGTACCTTGAATGGTTCGACAAATTCATCTCCGAAGCCCGCGGCAGGGGCGTGGAATTTTATCCGCTCGAAGCCCGCGCGCGGGAGCTTTCCGCAAACCGGTCGCAGCTGCCCGTCTGCGAAATCGAAATGTCGCCGTTCCCGGGCAGGAGCGGGCTGCTCGCCGTACAGAAACCCCAAACACAAGCTCCGCGATGAAAAAGATTATCCTCGCCCTCGCCATATCGGCGATCTCATCCGCCGCTTTCGCGGACGGATCCGACATAGAAAAAATAAGGGCCAAAGCCGACTCCGGAGACGCCCAGTCGCAGTTAGCGCTCGGGGTGTTGTACGCCTCGGGACAGGGTGGAGTGGAAAAAAATCCGGCGCTTGCGCTCGAGTACGTCAAGGCGGCGGCGGAAAGCGGATTTGCGCCCGCGCAGACATTCCTCGGGTGCGCGTACGCCGAGGGCAAAATCGTCCCGCGAGACATGAACGCCGCCGTGCGCTGGCGCGAGCTCGGCGCCAAAAACGGCTCGCCCGCCGACAAATGGTCGCTCGGCAACGCCTTCCTCTACGGCTACCTCGTCCCAAAAGACCAGATCAAGGCGGTTTACTGGATAACCCAGTCCGCAAACGAGGGGCATGCGGAGTCAATTTTGAAGCTCGTGGAAATCTATAAAAACCTCGAAAGGCCCGAAGACGAAAAAATGTGGGCGCGCAAATACGCCCAGCTCGAAATCGCCGCCGCCCAGAAGGGCAACGTCGGCGCGATGACATCGGTAGCCTCGCAGTACATGAGCGGCAAGGGCGGGCTGGAGCGCAACAGGGCGCAGGCGATCTACTGGTACAAAAAGGCCGCCGACCTCGGCGGCAGGGAGGCGATGGAAAAAATCGCGCAGATGTACGCCAAGGGCAGGTTCCTGCCGAAAAATCCGGAAAAGGCGCAATTCTATTTTGAAAAGCTCGCGGCGGAGGACAACGCGTACTGCTTCAAAATCTCGTCGTTTTACGCGGACGGTTCAAACGGATTTCCGCGCGACGACGCGATGTCCACAAAATGGCTCGAGCGCGGTGCGCAAAACGCCGACGACTCCACCAAGCTCTATGTCGCGTGGCGCTTCTGGAAGGGCTTCGAGACGCCGAAAGACCCCGAAAGGGCGAAGTACTGGTGCGCGAAAGTCGCGGAAAACGCGCCGAAGGGCGAGGCCGCCGAGCGCGCGATATTCGGGGCGTTCAGGGTAGCCGAAAAGATGGCGGAGGACATCTCCAAAAACGTTCCCCCTCCCGAAAACTTCGGCAAATACTACGCGCAGCACTCGAGCATAAGGCGCCGCTGAGCCGCCGGAAAAAGATCCCGCGAAAACCGGAGCGGGACGGCAATTTATTATGCGTATGAAAGGAAATATGGGAAAAATAAAAACTCTTCTCCGCGTTCTGGCAATATCCGCGGCGGCTCTCTCGGCCGCGGCAAAAGCCCCCAACCGCGTCCTCGACGGCTTCTCGGAAACGGGCAAATTCGCAAAGATAGACCTCGCCGCCGCGTCGATTTCGGAGGACATGAAGAGCGCGCAAATAAGCGCGCCCGAAAACAGGGGCAAAAAAATTATCCTTTCCACAAAGCCGGGCCTTTTGAAGGCGGGCGGCAAATACGTCGCAAAGCTCAAATACGCATTGTCGTCGCCCGACCCATCGGCGCTCGCGCACATAAGGCTCTTCGCCCCCGGGGCGCAGCGGCACCTCGGGGCGTCGGCGGGAGAATCCTTCGCGAAAATGCCGTTTGAAGTCGGCGCGAAAGACGCGAACGCGGCGGTGTCTATCGAAATCTCCGGCCCGCTCGAAGCCTCCATAAGCGGTTTTTCAATAGAGGAGGGCGACGGCGAAACTTTCATAAGCGCGCGCGGCAACGGCCCGAAATTCGAAGGGGATCTCGGCGGGCTTCCTACGGGCGCGCCCGAATTTTCGATAGACCTCCCCGCCCCGAAAAACGGCGCCACGGTCAACGCCGCCGACTACGGCATGGCGGAAGGGAACGAGGATTGCGCCTCCGCCCTCAACAGGGCAATCGCCGCCTGCAAGGAGAAAAACGCCTCCAAGCTGGTAATCCCCAAGGGGACGTACAAGTTTTTCTCGAACTCAACGGTCAACATAGACGGGTTCACGGACTTTACGGTGGACGGCCAGGGTTCCCTCTTCGTCTACCGCCGCGACCGCGGGGGCGCGAATATTTCCGTGACGAACTGCCTGCGCACGAAAATATGCAATTTCAGCATGGACTGGGACTGGGATACCGAGCCGCTCGCCGCGATAGTCAAGGCGGTTGAAGTAAAGCGGGACGGGAAGGAGAGCTACGCCGACTTTGAGATAGTCGACTACGAAAAATATCCGCTCTACGGAAAGAATGTGCGCGTCGCCAACCTCCAACCGTGGGATGCCGCGGCCGGTGAAATCGGCGTCGAGGGAATGAACGGCATCGGCTTCGGGTTCAGTCCCGTCGACAAGGGGCCGAGAATCGAATGGCTCGCTCCGAACAAAATCCGAATTTTTTCAGGGCACTGTGCGTACATCGCAAAGGACAATATCGGCAAATTCTACCGCATGCAGCACTATTATTACGGCATGGGCGGAATGGCGCTCGTAAACAACAGGCATTTCACGATGGAAAACGTGAATATCCATTCCTGCAAGGGGCACGGGCTGCTCTGCTCCGGCGGGCAGCAATACTGGCAGCTTATAAACGTAAACATCGTCCCCCGCGCGGGATTCCCCAAAAACGTCATAACAACAACCGCCGACCACCTGCACTTTGCGCGCTCCAAGGGGTATTTCAAAATGCTCGGCTGCGAGTTCTCGCTCGGCTCCGACGACTGCATAAACATACACGACACCACTTCTTTCGGAGTGAAAATCGGAAGGAAGAGCCTGCTGATAAAAACCCGCAGCGCGGCGCTCGAGCCCGGCAACGTCGTAGAGCTCCGCCACGGAGACTACTCGCCGAGCGGCTTCAAATCGGAAATCGAGCGCGTCGAGAGAAAGGACGGCAAGACGATCGCGCACTTCAAGAAAGCGATACCCGAACAGAAGTTCGACGGGTTCGTGCTCTTCAACCGCGTGTACGACTCCCAAAACACGCTGATAAGCGGCTGCAAATTCCACGGGAACAGGGCGCGCGGCCTGCTGATTTTAAGCAGCAACGTTACGATAGAAAACACGCGTTTCAGCCATATCGAAATGGGCGGGATAAAGCTCGAAACGGGCTACACTTTCAACTTGTGGAGCGAGGGATACGGCGTAAACAACGTCGTTGTCCGCAACTGCGAGTTCGACAGCGTCAACGTATGCGACAGAAAATACCAGGGCAAGGCGCGCGACATCTTTATAGGAGCCTACCTGCGCCGCGACCCCTCCTTCGAACAGACGCGCTACCCGATAATCTCGAACGTGCTCTTTGAAAACAACACCTTCAAAAACTCGTTCGGGCTGATAGCGCTGATATCTTCGAGCGGCAACGTCACCTTTAAAGACAACACTTTTGAAAACACCGTCAAGCGCATGTCGCCCAATGCGTACAGGGCGGCGTTTTACGTCAACAATTCCCAAAACGCGCGCATAATAAACAACACTTGGATAGACTCGCCGCTCGTCCCCAATCCCGGCGTCTACTACGACGCCGACACGGTGGAGGGCCTTGTCGTCAAAGGCAACCGCGTGGCGGAAAAGCCGTAGGCCGCCTCGGGCGGGCAAAAAAGGCTTCGGAAATTACCGAAGCCTTTTTTTGACAAACCGCCCGCGCGAAAAACGCCCCGCTTATCTTTTAAACATGCGTGCGCGCGGCGAGCGCGCCATTTTCCGCGCGGCAGGCAGGCACGGGCAAACTCGATATTCCAATGAGCGCCGCTCTATAAAAAATCCCCGTTCCAACGCCGCTTTAATACATATTCCGCCAGATTTGAAAAGCCGCAAACTTCGGCCAGTCCGCAACGGCGGAAATGGCGCGGAAGAGATAAGCCGCCTATTTGCATTTGCGCCGCGCGCAAACAGATAAACGGCTAATGAAACCCGTAGTGTCCTTTCCGGCGGCAAGGGGGGATAGGCGCCTTGCAAAGCAATCTCCGCAAGGGGCTTTGCCCCCTTCAATGGCTGGAATGCCTCATGGCCGGCAGGCGCGCCTCGCGCAGAAATAAACTATCTCTCCCGCCGCGCGGCAAGCAAGAGCGCGAACGCGCCGAGGACGGCCGCAATTGCCGCAGGTTCGGGAACCGTGTACATTACCCTCAATATTCTGTCGTCGGGATTGAAATACAAGTCGGCTTTCCATCCGTTGTCCGCAGAAACGTCGATTCCGCGCACGAGGCCGTCGGAATCCGTCTCGAACCCGAAATCTCCATCTATCACCGCGACTTCGTAAAGAAAGTCGAGCTCGGCGGACGCGGAAATTTCAAATTCCGTTTTCGCGCCCGCCCCGTCGACCGCGCCGAAATCTCCCGACACAAAAAGCATGGCCCCCTCTGAAAATTCGACGCTCCCGCCGGCGAAAGAAAGCGAATCCATATAGGCGTTTCCGGAAATCGAGAGCGTTCCGCTTTCCACGGAAACCGCACCGAACGACCCCTCGTAATTCGATATTCCCAAAACCCCTCCGGACACGACGACCGAGGAAAGCTCCACTCGACCCGCATTTATATTCTGCGTTCCGCCTCCTTTTTTATAGAGGGTAAAATTTACATCGTCCGCCGACATCGTAGCGGAACCGTACCATTCGTTTGCGCCCAAGCATTTTAGAATGTCGCCGGAATAGGCGCAATCGGCGGACGCGGCGGAGTTTACGACGAGGTTGGCCTCATATTTGAAATGACGGTCGGTTCCTTCGTAAGATACGACTGTCGGCGCGCTCACGGCATAGATCGAATTGTTCGCGCCCGAAGAGCGCAACCCGCCGACTTCGACATTCGCGCGCCTCTCCGCGTCGGAATAAGATTGGAGGGTTGAAAACCTGTCGGCAACCGGCAATGAAAACACGCTCTCGTTGTTGAACAGGACAAACTGCGACTTATAGTTTCCCGAGGAAACCATTGATACGGCGCCGTAAATTTTCGCCGCAGGATTCCCCGCTGCGGATTCTTCGCCCGAGCCCTGAACCGCAAGATTGAGCTGCGCGTTTCCGCAAGTCGCGTCAATAGAGATGCCGCCGCCCGTCAAGCTTCCGACAGTGAAGGATTTTAGGCCGTCATGCCGCGATGTTCCGCCGACGTACAGCTTGGCGTTTCCTCCGTCGGGATTGCCGCCCACAACGACGCTTCCCGCGACGAATGAAAGATTGCGCGCATATCCGGAGGAGCCGCCGTGCGAAAGTATGCGGACTTCGTTTCCGAGATAGTTGGCAGCGCCGGATTCGCTGAGGGGATAGAGCGTTTCAGACGGCCCGAAAACTTTGGAGCCCTCTACGGCGAAAACCCCGCGCACTATAAAGCCGGGGTTTTCAATGCCGCCGTTCCATTGCTTAAATTACAGCAAGCCGTTGGACGCACTGGCAACCCCGCAATAGTCGGATTTCACGGTCACCGATTTCAGTTCCTGAAAGCCTATCCTGTCAATCGAAACGGTTGATGACGTTCTGTCAAAACGCGAATCGAAAAACAAATCATCGAAAACCGTCGGAGTTTTGTTCGCTACGGGGTCGCTGCCGTCAACTCCCCAATTTGTATTAAGCGTGAGATTGCGGCGCTGTCGCCGGTTCCGATAAAATACAGATTATCGGCATTCAGGGGCGCGGCGCAAACGGCATACACAATAGAAATATATGCAAACGTCTTTTTCTTCATATAAATCTTGCATAGCCAAAAGTGTTAACAATGTCAAGATTTTTTTGCATATAAAATTGGACAATAACCCATCTGTATCCCATTTGCCAGAAAAGCGCGTTTCCCTCTGAAAACAAAACGAAACCAGGGGGAATATGCAGGCAGTGAGAACGGCGGCAAAACCGGCGCGGGACGGACGCAGAACCCGCCCCGCCACCGCTATGCGGTCGTTATCTCCAAAATCGCGGGGCCTTCGAGCTGGAAAAATTCCTCCACTTTGGAGTCGAGAGTTTCCGGGTCGTCTGCGCGGACGCCGGAGGTAGAACACAGCTTTGCGAAATCAGCAAAAGGCGGGTTGTGCAGTTCCGTCTCCCAAACGCGCATGTGGGCGAGCTTCTGTTCCGCGGAAATCTTGGCGAGTTCCGAATTGTTGTAGACCACGCACTTTATGTTCATTCCGTATTTTGCGACCGTCGTCCAATCGGCAAGATACTGTCCGAGCCCGCCGTCGCCGACTATCGCCGCGACCGGCCTGCCGAAGAATCCGCCGTCGGGCTCCTGCGCGGCGCACCACGCGCCGATTGCCGCCGGCAGCCCGAAGCCGATGGAGCCGAGGTACCATGAGCCGATGAAAGTCTGTTCCCTGGCCTCAAAATACCTCCCGAACGAATAGGCGATATTGCCAACGTCCACCGAAATTATCGCGTCGTCGGGAATGTGCTTTGAGAGCGACTCGGCGACCGCCGCGGGGTCTATTGCGCCCTTGCGGCTCTTTTCCGCGCGCGAGCGCTTTTCGGCCCTCCACTCCGCCCAGGCCGCCTCGATTTCCGCGCGCGAATCCTCCGACTTGAACGCCCCCCTAAGGCTGTCCGCAAGCGCCGGCGCGACCTCCGAAACGTCGCCCAAAATCGCGGCGTCCACGGGGTATCTGCGTCCTATCGCCGCCGCGTCGCGGTCTATCTGCACGACCTTCTTGCCCGCGGGGACGGACGTGTGGCGGCTGAACCCGACGCCGAAAGCAATCACGCAATCCGCGCGCGCCATAAACTTTGCGGCTACCGCCGTGCCGCTAAGCCCCTGCACCCCGCAGGCGAGCGGGTGGGTGTCCGGAATTATCCCCTTTGCGGGGTAGGTCGTGAGAATAGGGCATCCGAGCGTCTCGGCGAGCTCCTCCACGCGGTGAGCCGCCCCCCTGCACCCGCGCCCCATGAGCACGACGGGATATTCGGCGTTCGCGATTATCTCGCGGGCCTCGCGCAGGTCGCTATCGGAGAACGCCGAAGAGGCCTCCGCGGGGGCTTTCCGCGGCTTTCCGGGCGCGTCGCCGCCGTCCGCCGGAAGGGTCTGCACGTCGTCGGGCATTATAAGCTGGGCGACGCCGCGCCCGTTCAGGGCGTCGGAACACGCCGCCGACATCAGCCTTCCGAATTTCGTGCCCGGCAGCATTTCGTACTGCGACGCCGCAGCCGCCGACAGGGCGGCGCGCAGGTTTATGTCCTGAAAAATTTTCAGCCCCATCACCCCCGACGGAACCTGCCCCGTAAGGGCGATGGCGGGAGCGGAATCGAGGCTTGCGTCGCACATTCCGGTGAGGAGGTTGGTGGAGCCGGGGCCTGCGATCGTTATGCACGCGGCGGGGCGGCCGGTGAGCTTTCCGTACGCTGAGCACGCGAAAGCCGCCGCCCCCTCGTGGCGGATTCCCACATATCGCATTTTTCCGTTTTCAACCTGCCTGCGTATGGCGTCAGCCATTCCGAGGTTTGAATGCCCCACCATTCCGAAAACCCATTTGACGCCCCAGTTCGACATGGTTTCGGCGCATACGTCGGACGACGTGCGCGTCCGCGGGGCCTCGGGCGAAGGCTCGGGGGATTTTTCCGCGAAAGCTTCGGATTTGCCGGAAACGGCGCCCGCCGGAGCCCCGTCCGCGCCGCCCTCCGGCTCGAAGAGGTCTTTGCCGACCCCGCAGACGGGGCAGACCCAGCCGTCTGGCAGGCTTTCCCACCCTGCCCCCTCGGCGGCCTCGTCGTACTCGTATCCGCATACCGTGCATTTGTATTTCATATTGTCCTTTCGATTTGCCTGAAACGATAGGGAAAGCGCGCGGAATTTCGAGCCAATTTTTCGGGGCGGGATTTTGCGGCGCAGGGCGTAGGCGCGCAAAACGGCGGGTTCCGGCGCGCGGGCTGAAAGCCTGCGCGCCCGCGCCGCAATTTAACTGTTAAACTTAAAAATGTTCGCGCGCTCTTGCAAGGGTGCGAAAAAATCCCCATAAACTTGATGCGTATGAGACGCAAAATATTATACTTGTTGTGCGCGGCGCTCGCCGCGGGGGGAATCGAGGCCGCGGAATTTTCCGTAAAATCTCCGGACGGCAAACTTGAAGCCAAGCTCGAAGACGGAAAACAGCTCGCGTTTTCCGTGACGGCGGACGGCAAAAAGCTGCTCGACCGCGCCGCGATAGGCATGTCGACCGACAGGGGGGAATTCGGCAAAGACGCCTCCGCCAAAGGCTCAAAAACCAGAACCGTGGACGCGCAGATAAAGACGCGCTTCGGGATCAAAAGTTCGATAAGGGACAATTTCAACGAGGCGCGCGTCGACTTCGGGAGCTACTCGGTGGTCGTGCGCGCGTACGACGACGCGGCGGCGTACAGGTTCGTATCGAACGGCGGCGGCGGGGAGATGACGGTGAAGTCCGAGACGCTCGTCCTTCCGCTCAAAGACAGCGACAAGGTAATCGCGCACATAGTGCCTGGAATGAGGACTTCGTTCGAGTCGGTGTTCACGCGCACGACCGCCGGCGGCCTCAAAAAGCTCAAAAAGGGCTCCAACGCCTCGATGCCGTTCATATACGAAAAGGACGGCATGAAGGTCGCGCTCGCCGAGTCCGACTGGACGGAATACCCGGGGCTCAGAATCGCCTACCCGCAGGGCGCCGACTCTCCCCGCGCGCTCTTCGCGCCTGTGCCGAAAAAGCTCGTCCAAAAGGGCAACCAGCTCCAGCCCTCGGAGGTCGAAGACTACATCGCGAAGACGAAGGCCGCGCGGGAATTCCCGTGGAGGGCGTTTATCGTAGCGCGCCAAGACAAGGATTTGGCCGCCAACGACACCGTGTTCAAGCTCGCCGCCCCGTCGAAAATCGGGGACGACTCCTGGATAACCGCGGGCCCGTCGGTCTGGGACTGGTGGGTGAACTGGAACACCGAGGGGGTGGACTTCAAGTGCGGATTCAACGAGGACATGTGCAAATACTACGCCGACTTCGCCGCCGAAAACGACATTCCCTACATCACGCTCGACGCTGGCTGGCACATAGGCCGCGAGGGGCTCGGCAAGACGTACCTCGCCACCGACGCGCGCTCCGCGTTCATCGACAGATACAATACCGACGAAAACTACATAAACGGCAAGCCGCACGTCAACATTCCGGAAGTCGTCGAATACGCGCACTCGAAGGGCGTGAAAGTCGTCATATGGTGCCTTAGCAAAGTTCTGTACGCGTATCCCGAAAAGGCGCTCGACCTCTTCAAGAGCTGGGGGGTCGACGGGCTCAAAATAGATTTCAGCGACCGCGACGACCAGCTGATGATCCGCCATATCGAAAACATCACGAAGCTCGCCGCCGACCGCAAGATGGTCATCGAATGGCACGGCTGCCCCGCCCCGTCGGGGTTGCACCGCACCTATCCCAACGCTATCACTTTCGAGGCCGTCCACGGGGCGGAAGTCAACAAGTGGGCCAAGACCGTCACGCCCTCGCACAATGTCGACCTGATTTTCACGCGAATGCTTCTCGGCCCCATGGACTACACGCCGGGCGGAATGAGAAACTCCAACGAGCGCAGCTTTAAAATCGTAAAGGACGTCCCGCGGGTCCAGGGCACGCGCGCGCACATGGCGGCGCAATACGTTCTCTTTTACAGCCCGCTGCAAATGATTTCCGACATGCCGAGCGAATATATGAAAGAGCAGGCGCTTCTGGACTTCATCGCCTCCGTCCCCACGGTTTGGGACGACACGAAAGTCCTCTGCGGAAAGATTGGCGAGTACGCCGTAATCGCGCGGCGCAGCGGCGACAAATGGTTCCTCGGCGGCATGTGCGGCGCGGACGGCAAGGACGTTGAAATCGACCTCTCGAAATTCCTGCCGGAGGGGGAGAAATACCTCGCAAAAATCGTCCGCGACACCGTGAACTCCGACGACCTGCCCGAAGACTATAAAATCGAGACCATGAAGGCGACCTCCGCTTCAAAGCTGAAAATCTCCATGAAAAGCGGCGGCGGATTCGCGGTAAAATTCATGCCCTACAAATGAGCCCGCGCCCGCCCGCAGTCCGATAAAAACGGCTCGGGTACGGCAAAAAGGCAAAAACAAAGCTTCGCTCCACAAAAAAGCGCGCCAAATGCGGCGCGCTTTTTGCTGTTAATAATGCCGAAAAAATTATCGTAAATGCGAAGTCCGGACAGGCAATAAGCTAATATCGATTAGACCGTTCCATAATATTCCTCAAAGGAAAACAATGCTATTTTCTTTTCTTTTAAATAGGATTTAAACCATTTATATTCTGCGGCAATACGCGTATCCGGCATGCAATTGGTTCCGCTTTTCTTATTGAATCTAAATCCCGCGACAACCGATTTTATTTCTATATCGACATATTGGCTATCCGTCAAAATCCTGTATTCGTTTTCGTATTTCCAATCGTTAATTTTATGGGTAAGGATAAAGTCGGCATTGTCGGGTATAGACATTTTATGATCATAATATGGATAACTGTTTACATATTTTACTTCCCTGACGCATGCGGAATTGACCGTATGGAAATTTATCATTATTCCCTTGCCGCCGTCCGCATAATGCGCCCACATCAACGGGTTAAATTTTACACTGCCTTTTCTGCTGTTATCGTAATTTTTTTCACCTTTGGAAAAACAGCAAATGTATCTGGCGGACTTTTCATTTTTAATATCATCCATCAAAGCGCGAATCTCCGTTCCGCCAATTTTCCCCAATATATAGAAGTCGCCTTCCGCGCAATCGTTTAGATTTTGATAAGGCGACGCGTAAAGTCTTTTATTTTCAAATATGTCAAATATATGCTCGTTCCCATAATATTTTACATATTTTTGATACATATCTTTCACCGTTTTATTTTGCATTTTCAATTTTTATAATTTCTAAATTTTAACGCCAATCCCAAGGCGAGCGCGCCGAATATCGCGGCGAATGCCGACGGTTCGGGAATCGCTACGGACAGTATCATTTGATTGTTTTCAAGCGCATAATCCCACTCGCCAAGCCACTTTGAACCGTTCACATTGAGAAATATGGTCTCATCTTTCACAAAGGCGTCCAAACCTTCCAATAATGAACCTCTTTCAAAATCCATTAATACTATTTGCAGCATATCTTGCGTTGCAACATCGCATTCCAGATTTATTTCCAATATAGAGCCTTTTTCAAATGTTAGAACTGAATTACGCGTTACGCGCATATTAGTTGAAGAATCTTTGTCAGTATTCAATATAATTGAAGCGCCTTCTCCGATGGTAAATTCTGCATTATCCGCAATTTCAAGCATAGCCCCCTCTTTGAGATTTAAAACGGAATTATCCGACATTATAAATTTCCTCCTTAGATTGCGGATCTGAAGTATAGAACCCTTTTCAAGATTCAAAGTAGAATTATCCGACATTATAAACGAACCTACATCGTAAATTTGAAGTATAGCGTCTTCCTCAAGATTCAAAACGGAATTACCCGACATTGCCGCATCTTCCGTAAGTTTTGCACTTATCATTTCACCGTCCTCAGAAGTGGGAATATATTTATGAATTGAAAAACTATCCTCCGAGTTATTCATCTGAAAACGAGAAATTTTTCCATCGGGCAATATAGTATTTTTACCTAAAAAATAAGCATCTGTAGGCGTAGAAGCTACATATCCAGGCTTAGCATAGAACTTCACAGATGCACCACGAAGATCTATATTTTTAGAATAAGTGTTTGAATATAGAGCACGATCATACCTTTCATCATAACCTATCGGTTCCATAATAATTTCTGAATTATGCATTATCGCATTATCTAAATTATCCAAATTTTTAACATATAATAAATTTGCATTTACAAGATATTGTCCTTTAAAATCCCATCCACTCAGATCTATGGAACGTTGAGCTTCAGTTTCCTCCAATCCCTGTAATGTTATGCCAATCAACTTCTTATCTTTATAACTTTTCGTAGAATATAACCATTCTCGTTCAAAATTCTCATCAATAGAAAAAGTCACGTTTTCTATTATAGCATCGGTGAACTCTACTTCCAATAATGATTTAAAACTTACATTATTAAGAGTCGCATTCGTAAAATCCGATTGGTAGACTAATACGCTAAATTCCACATTATCAAGAGTTGTATTTGTAAAATCCGTTCTATTAACACTACCCCTAAAACTCGAATTGGAAATGCTTGTATTGGCAAAATTTGATCCGTTGACACCACTAGAATGCATTTGATCTATAATCGAACCTGAAAAATCTGCAGAGGAAAACGATCCGCTTATGCCTTTAATATTTGAATTGCAAAAAATTGCATCAACATAACCACCACCAGATAAATCGGAAATAATTGCATTACTAAAGTTAATTCCAGCAATAGAAACATTACTGAAATTTACATTAGAGATATTTGCACCGATGAAATCTACATTTTTAATCGTATCGCTATCAAATGTTGTATTTATTATACTTGCATTGTTAAAATTTGTATTTGAAATATTTCCGCTTAATTGCGAATCGGTCAGATCTTGTCCATTGAAATCCCACCCATCAATCTCATTATTCCTATTCCTAAGTTCAACACCGACAAGATTTTTATTTTTATAATTTATTGTGGAATATAATTGAGTTTTTTCTAATTCAAAAAAAATCGCATTATCTATTATGGCATTGGTAAAAACTGCGCCTGATAACTGCTCACTAGATGCGCCGAGGGATACATTTGATAAATTCGCATTTGTAAAATTAGCATTCGTAAGTATTACCTCCTCAAACTCAGCACCTGTAAGATCCGCATTGGTAAAATTCGCACCGCTTAGATCACAAAGGTAAAACATACATTCCTTACATATCGCGCCCACCCACGATGAATTTCTATATCCATATTTGTCCGCGCCAGGAACACCAAATACACCATAAGTCAAATCCTGTCCGTCATAGTTTTCATTATCGCCAAAGGCAAAGGATGAAAAGAAGATGATTTGACATAACAATATTTTCTTCATATAAGTTTTCATATAGCTTATTTGTCTTAATAGCGTTTATTCCGGTAACTATTTATTTGCTCTTTATAAGAATATAAAATTTTGCTTTCCCAATCGGATAAATCCCGCGGGGAAAATATTGCGGCCAATTTCTTATCTACAGGATTAAAAAATGTAATCTCATTCTTTATCTGAGGTTGCGGACATAAATAACGCCTTCCATCCGTATAAACGAAAATCTTCTCATCGATCAGCCTATTATCCTTTTTTATTCGAAATTCGACCTCATAGGCTGACTTATCGGGGAATAGCCCTGACCCAATCCTCATTTTCATACGGCACAGTTTCTTCCAATTCAATATGAATTGAAATATCGCTGCTTAGTACATATGTTGCGATGCCGTTTTCCTCGTCAAAATTCTCGATCCAGTCGGAGAATTTCGTTCCGATAATTTTATTGATTAGTTCGTCCTTTGTCATGAATATGCCTCATTCCATTTCTTTTTCAATTATTGGACATCCGTATACAGTATTGATAATACTGTATGCGCCTAAACATACATAAGAGATTGATAGGCA
>OLGD01001043.1_pt1 | contig 46837 bp, 38 predicted proteins | sample 1605311 | NCBI WGS metagenome assembly OLGD01 (sample SAMEA3888917, study PRJEB22519) | human gut metagenome | biome: human gut; feature: human-associated habitat; material: faeces | place: Denmark | collected 2010
AGTGCGTCGCATCGGTGCCATTCGTTATGCCATTTGCCACCGCCCACTGCACCGCATCGGAGCAGTATGAGCCTTTCTTCACATCCGTAAACGCGTCGAGCACACTAATGCCGCAGCGTGTGCATTTGCCGTCGGCGAACTCGTGGCCGAGAGCTGAAGTGTAGGTATCTTTATAGGCGTTTGGTTCACATGTGCAGCCGTGCAGCGTATAGCCTCCTTCCGTGCATGTTGGGTCTATGATCTTATCGCCCGTATCATGGATGTGAATCATATTAAACTCCACGCTGTATACATATTTTTTACCATCGACAACAACATAAAGCTCGGCAGTCATCAAGGTTTTTCCTTTATACGGCACCGTGTAATCAAGCTTTATCCGAGACGAGGATATACTAATCGTTTTCTCGGCTGAGTAAGTGAGCTTTCCATCCTTATTATAAAGATCAATACCGGTTTTGGAAATATTCGCCGTTTTCCCGAACACAGCCACAAAAGAAAAACAGGCATGCTCATAGTCAACAGCACTGACTGTGTACTGCTCCCATGCAGGCTCTTCATTTGCTTGGTAATTCTGTACCGCCAGTGCGCTCATGGGTACTAAGCTCATGACCATTAGCAACACGAGCAGCAGACTTAATGCTCGTTTTTTCATCTTTTCCTCCCAAAAATTTATTTTTTATAAGAGCAGGTATCAAAAGGTGTACTTTTTGATAGTAAATCTCTTGCACGAAAAACGAGTTTGGAAGTGCTAACGGCTGGCAAAAATGCAAGTATTTTTAGACAAAATGGGCGGTAAAGTATTGCAATTCTGTGAACATTCTGTTATCATAGCATGTAATGACAGCAACTATCAAAAAGTACACTTTTTGATAGTTTTGAGAGTTAAAAAGGGCAAAAAAGTTGCACCGCACGGGGGATAACCGTGCGGTGCGTTTGTATTTTGTGGGCATATCGTTTCCGATCGAGGGATAACGATAAAGCCGAGCATACAGGTTGTATTTTGGTCGAAACGCTCGTTTCGGCCTCTTTTTATGTTATTATACCACATTTTGCCCACTTGTTAAATTGTGATACTAAACAAATTTTAGCTGCATTTATTAGTGCACATTGACTTAAGTTGACAAGTGGGCGCTAAATTCATCCGAACAGGCTGACCCTTACAGTATATGTGACGGTCTTTCCGTCATAAGTGACGGTCGCTTCGCGGTTTCCGAGGCCGGTCATGTCGCACTCGACCGTGTATTCGCTCGGGTCGGTTATGCGCTTTGCAGAGCCGTTATTGTAATACGCTCTGAGCACAAGGCCGGTCGTATCAAGCTCTTCGCCGACGGTGTACACAGTTTTGGTGGGCATCTCCTCGATGCTCAGCTCCGTGACCTTGGGGCGCTCAACAATGACGGTGCACTGATCGTAAACCTCCATCTTGTCGCTGACATAGACCATGATTGTTGCCGAGCCTTCGCTCACGGCCTTGAGCGCGCCATCCTGCGAAACGGTGACTATGCTCGTATCGCTGCTTTTCCAGATATACTCCGGTTCTTTCTGCCCGGCGGACGGCTCGGGCATGCAGCTTACCTTGAGCTGAGCCTCGTCATCGACCGTCAGCGTGAGGCTCGGCGAGCTGAGAACGACAGATTTTACGTCGAGCTTCTCAGGCTCCGGAGTTGCCGTCGGCGTGGGGGCGGCGCTTGCCGTCGGCGTATCGTCCTTGCCTCCGTCATTGCTGCCGGACAGGGCGAAAACGATCACCGCCGTCGCCATGGCCGCAAGGATGAGCACGAGCGCAAGTATATATCCAAACATGGACTTTTTCGGCTTTTTCTCAGGCTCCGGCTGCTTGGGCGGAGCTTTTTTCGGCTGGGCAGGCTCGGGGTGCGGCTTCTGCTTCGGCTTGGGCTGCAGTCGCGGTTCGGCCGGCGCTTCGGGTATGTATTCAGGGCGCGGATCGGCCTTGAAATCCTCGCGCACGGTCATATCGTCGCTGCCGAACGAGGCCGGAGCAGGCTCCGGCTCTGCCCTGCCCGACGCTGCGAGCGAAAGAGCTTTTTTAAGCTCCGTCGGCCCTGCATAGCGGTCGGCTATTTTATAGCTGCACGCCGTCATGACCACCTTTTTCAGCGCCGCGCTGCCGTTTTTCGGCTGCGGCAGGATCTCGCCGCGGAAGCGGCGTATCTGCGCATCGGTGATCTGCTCGGGCGTCGGCACCTGGGGCGGCATCGGCAGGAACGGGCCGCGCCGATCGTTCAGCAGCCAATAGAGCACCATGCCCAGCGAGTATATATCCACGCGGTCGTCATAGCCCTTGCCCTTGTAGACCTCAGGCGCCATATACGAATAAGTTCCGACCTTATCGGCCGAGGTGCGTATGGTGGAGGCCTTGGCCACGCCGAAGTCGCCGAGCTTAAACACGCCGTAGCGGCTGACGAAGATATTCTGCGGCTTAATGTCGCGGTGGATTATATTATTCTCGCGGCAAAGTTCGAGCGCCGAGCACATGTCGCTGCCGAGCTTAATAACGCTGTCGACCGTCATGCCGTTTTCGCGGACATAATCCGGCAGAGACTGCAAAAGCTCCATGCGGATATAAATATCCCAGCCCATGTCGTTTTCGTGCGGAATGATCATCTGATCCTCACAGTTGACAACGTTCGGGTGGCCGCGCAGAGCGCCGAGCAGACGATACTCGTTACTGATCTCCTCGACTTTTTCGCGGAGCTTTGCGCGCATGGCAAACTCGCTCATGCTCTCGAGCATCTCGTCATACTCTTTCTGCGAGCCCGGAACGCTTATGACCTTGAGCGCGCAGTGGAAGTCGCCGCCGTATTCATCTTTTTTCTTCAGCTCGTATACCTTGCCGGAGCTGCCGCTGCCGATGCAGCGCACTATCTCCCAGCCGGGCAGCGAAGTTTGCAAATTTTCCATATCATGCATCCCTGATATTCTAAATTAATTACATTTAAATATAATATATTCTCCGCGCGTTGTCAAATTACTCTATGGATTTCAGCGCGCCGGCCATATCGATATTGTCTATCCTGCGGCGCATGATGGCGTTTACTATCATGGCGAACACAAAGGTTATGGCGATAGAAACGGCAAAGCTCAAAAAGCTTATGTGCGGCTTGAAATACATCATATCGACCTTTATCGCATTCATGACAAATGCGTGCAGCGCAACGCCGAGGCCAAGGCCGAACACCGCTCCGGCGCCGGTGAGGATAAGGTTTTCGCGGAAAACATAGTGCGCCGCCTCGTTGGGGTAAAAACCCAGCACCTTGAGCGTCGCTATCTCGCGTATGCGCTCGGATATGTTGATATTCGTCAGGTTATAAAGCACTATAAACGCCAGAAGTCCGGCGCAGAGGATGATCGCCGCAACGACAACGAGCAGGCCGTCCATCATGCTGCTCATGCGCGCCTTGATGTCAACACTCAGCGTCACGCCGCGAACGCCGTCCACATCATGGGTAAGAGCCTCGGCGCAGCGGTTTATATCCGCTCCGTCCGGTGCGTTTGCAAGCGCGGACTTATACTCCGGCACTTCGCCGAGCTGCTCCTCACAGGTTTCAGGCGAGATGAAAACGAAGCTGTCAACATAGTTATCAAACAGGGCGCTGACCGTAACTGTAAGCTCCTTTTTTTCGGAGGTCGTCAGTTTTATCTCATCGCCGACTTCAATTCCGCCGAGTTGCCGGGCAAGGTTATAGTTAATTGCCGCTTCGCCCCTGCCGGGATAGTCGATGGGTTCTCCGTCATAGCTAAGGTCAATGTACTTGCAAAGCTTCTTGCCGTCGGTCACGGTGAGCGTTGCGTTTTTGATAGCGTCTCCGCCGGACACCTCCGCAAGGCCACGATAGAGAAACACTGCATCCTTAATGTCATCCCCTGCATCGCGGAAGAATATCTCCTGCTCCTCCTCGTTCATGTCATAGGCCATGGTAAGCTCATAATCATAGAGGATTATATCGTCATACTGCCGCGTCACGACGTTCTGGATCGTGTCATTAAGGCCAAGCGCCGTCAGAACAAGCGCCGTGCAGCCGCCGATGCCCAGAAGCATCATGAATATGCGCTTTTTATAGCGCATGATATTGCGCGCCGATACTTTCTGCATAAAGCTCATATCGTTCCACACCGTGGGTATACGCTCGAGCAGAATGCGCTTTCCGGCCTCGGGCGCTTTCGGGCGGATGAGATCCGCCGGAGCGCACTTAAGCTCCTTTGCGCAGCAGTACCATGTAACAAGCAGCGTTACCAAAAGGTTTGCGGCCGTTATTCCAAGCGCCAACGGCCAGTTCATTGTGAACGTAAGTCCGGAAAGATTGTATATCAGCCCGTATCCGAACCAGACTATCGCAGGGAACGCAAAGCTTCCTGCCGCAATGCCGAAAATACTGCCCAACACGGTTGCGCTGCCGGAGTAAAACATGTATTTTCCCATAATCGCGCCGGAGGAATAGCCCAGCGCTTTCATAATGCCTATCTGAGTACGCTGGTCGGCTATCATTCGCGTCATCGTCGTAAGGCACACGAGCGCCGCGACGAGGAAAAAGAACACCGGGAACACGGACGCCACGCTCTGGACAACGTTTGTGTCGCTTTCAAAGCAGACATAACCGGCATTGGTATCGCGGCCGAGAACATATGTATCGGCGTGGTTGATATTTTTTATCTGCTTTTCGGCAGAGTCAAGCTCGGCTGCGCCCTTATCAAGCTCCGCCTTGGCAGCGTCAAGCTGCGCCTTTCCGGAGGCAAGCTCCTTTTCCGCCTCGGCAAAACCGCGCTCGGCCTCCGCCTTTCCCTGCTCATACTGCTTTTTTGCCGTCTCAAGCTGAGCGCCGCCGCTGCTTATCATCTCGCGCGCTGCATCAAGCTCGGCCTGACCGGCAGCGATCTGTGCATAGCCCGAGTCAAGCTGAGCCTTGGCATCCTCAAGCTGCTTGCGATACGGCTCAAGCTCGGCATCGACCTCGGCGCGCTTTTGACGGTGAACCTCAAGGCGCTCGTTATAGCGCTCGATATCCGCATTATCAAGACTTATGCGGTCGTTTGCAGTTTTGATCTTCCACTCTATGAGCCTTACCTTTAAGCTATCACCGTTTGCCTGAGCTTCGGCAAGCTGCGCATTGAGGCTTTCGATCTCGGCATTCTGCGCAGCAATATCGTTCTGTTTATCGCTTATGCGGTTTTCGTAATAAGCTATCTGTTCATCCACCGCTCCGTAGGCAAGCTTTGCTTTGGCATTGAACTGGCGCAGTCCGCTCTCGTATTCGGCCTGCCCCTTATCAAGCTCCGCTTTTGCCGCGTCAAGCTCCGCCTGCTTTTGATCAATAACGGACGTATCTCCCATCATGCTCTCGGCATTTTCGATCTCCTTACGCGCCTTTTCGAGCTGAGCCTCGGTGTCGCTCTTCTTTTTTGTATACTCGGCATAGCCGGCATCGTAATCCGCCTTGGCTGCATCGTACTGCGCCTTGCCGTCCTCATACTGCTTTTTTGCATCATCAAGCTGCGACATTGCGTCGTCAATAATAGCGTCACGCCGTATCACGGCGCGCTCGGACATGAATTTTTCAAGCCCGTCAACATATTTCTGCGTGCTCTGCTCGTACTCATCGGAGTAAACATATCCTTTGGAATCGACGCAAACATAGATATCCGTATAATAATCCGTCGAAAAACCGTCCATCGGAATATAGATGTAACCCTTAACGCTGCCGTTTCCGAGCGTGCTGGAGCCGCGCTCCATATTTATATACAAAACGCTGTCGGCAAGCCCGACGATCGTATATTCGTCATACGCAAAGGTATCAAAAGTCTGCTCGCTGTTATCCTTCGAAAGCTTTATTGTACTTCCGATATCGTCTTTTGAATACATATCAGGGTCGGCGAGACACTCGTTTGCCTTTTCCGGCATGCGGCCTGCCTTCAGCTTAATTTGGTTCACATTTTCGGGTATGCTCTGCGCCATCATGATGAGGTTATCCTCGTCGGCGGTGTTAAACAGAAAATCCGCCCCCACAGCTCCCTCGGCAAGCTTCACCCCGTCCATTTTTTTGACCTCGGCAATATCTTCGTCGGTAAGTCCGAGCGTTGAGACAAGTCGGAAATCATAAAAATTCGTCTTATTAGTGTAATTATTATACGTTTCGAGAAAATCCGGGCGCGACAGGCGCAGGCCGACAAACAAGCCGGCCCCCAACGCTATTATTGCAAATATCGCAAGATAGCGTCCGAGGCTGCTGCGGATCTCTCGTTTTGTGAGTTTGATGATGGATCTGTTCATTGCTTTACCACTCTATGTCTTCGATGGGGATCGGGTGCTCGTTCAGGCTTACGTCGGTGACTACGCCGCTTTTCACGGAAACCACCCTGTCCGCCATTGCGGTGAGCGCCTGGTTGTGGGTTATTATAACCACTGTCATGCCGTTTTTCCGGCTGCAATCCTGCAAAAGCTGGAGCACCGCCTTGCCCGTGTTATAGTCAAGCGCTCCTGTCGGCTCGTCGCAGAGCATGAGCTTCGGATTTTTTGCCAGCGCACGCGCTATCGCAACGCGCTGCTGCTCGCCGCCGGAAAGCTGAGCCGGGAAATTCTGCGCCCTGTCGTGCAGGCCGACAAGGTCTATGACCTCCGCAGCGTCCATCGGGTTTTTGCATATCTGTGCGGCAAGCTCAACGTTTTCAATGGCCGTGAGGTTCTGAACAAGGTTATAAAACTGGAACACAAAGCCCACATCATAACGGCGATAGGTCGTAAGTTCGTTTGCGTTATACGAGGATATTTCTTTCCCATCGAGCACAACGCGGCCGGATGTAAGGCTGTCCATACCGCCGAGGATATTCAGAAGCGTAGTTTTTCCTGCGCCCGATGCGCCGACAATAACGCATATTTCGCCCTTTTCGATCTCAAAAGTCGCATCCTTGAGTGCTTCGATGCTCACCTCGCCCATGTGATATGTCTTTTTAACTTTTTCAAATTCAACGTACGCCATAGCCTACCTGCCTTAAATATATTTATTAGATATATTATACTAAACGTCTATACTCTTTGCAATAAAAAACCGTGGTCTCCCACGGTTTTTTAACATATTATTCAACGATTTTATATAAGACTGAGCACCTTGCATGCCTGCTCGCGCGTTGCAAACGATTTCGGATAATAGCTGAAGCTTCCGTCGGCGTTCTGCTTTCCGCATATTATGCCTGCGCGCTGGAGCGCCGTAACATAATCGACTGCGTACTTTGATATCTGCGCACTGTCGGCAAAGGTAACAGCCGGCGTGTCGTCGGACAGCTTTATGCCGGCATAGTCGGCATAGCGGCAGATTATGGCCGCCATCTGCTCGCGCGTTATGTTGTCATTCGGCTTGAAGGTTGCCGAATCAATGCCGAGTACGATGCCGTTATTTGCAGCCCACTCGACATACGGCGCAAAAACGCTCTTATCGCTGACATCTGTGAAGCGGCACTTTGCGTAAGCGCTCGTATCCACGCCGTCAAGGCAGGCGAGCATTTTCACAAACTCTGCGCGCGTAACGTTGCCGGTCGGGTCAAATATGCTGTCCGAACGGCCGTTTACGACACCAAGCTGATACATCTTGAGGATGTAATCATACGACCAGCGATCCTTCGCAACGTCCGTGAAGGACATCGTCTTATCTATCGGCTCTTCGGCCGGAGTGCTGCTGCCATAGGTACTCGTAACCCTGCTTATAAGCTCCATGTACAGATGCCGGGTATTTGAAACGGTGTTTGAAAGAATGCCGCCGATGATGCTAAGATGATCATACGGCTGAGTCGGGAAGACATTCCATATACCCTTCGCATAGCTTTCCTTGTTGTATCCGTCGCAGACAACAAAGCCCCGGCTTCCGTCGGACTTTTCGCACTTGAGCTTGCTGTTTACAGGATACAGGCCGGACACGACGTTTACCATGCCGTCGTTAGGCAGCCACGTTCTGTCGATATAAACGCCGCCGGCAGTATATTTGTCATAATACTTACCAATCATCGCGGCAAAGGGCTTAAGCAGCGCAAACACGGATGAGTCGGGCACTTCGTTTCCGCTCACGCTGCTCGGGTGCGTTGCGTCGCCGCAGACGGAGAAGTAATAAACATTGTTCTGCATCTCGATGCCGTCGTTTATCTTCAGCGCATTGTCTATGGTGAGGTCGTATATTGCATTGTCATTATGACTCATGAAGTTGCTGCTGTTGAGGACTCGGATGAGATACTGCATATCAGTCTCGCTGTCCTTGCGGTAGATCCCGAAATGCTCAAGCTGGAGATCGTACACACCCTTAAGCTTGGTAAGGCCGAGAGCTGCGCCGAAATTATAGATTGCATCGGTTACCACCTTGGTCGAAACATCGCAGGTTTCGATAAACGTGGTTCCGTTGTGCGGCGCAGCAACCGCCGTGAGCGAATACACCCAGTTGCCCTTGCCGCCCTCAAACAGCGGAGATACTTTTGTGCCTGCCGCCTTTGCGGCCGCGACCTCTTCCGCGCTGCCGTTTGCAAGCAGCTCGAGGAACAGGCGCGTCGTCGCGCCGCCGAAGCTGTGTCCGATAAGGTTAATCTTCTTCTGCGCGCTCCAGCCCTCAAAAAGCGGCTTTTCGTAGGTTATGCCGTAGCGATCGTGACCCTTGGCCGCCGAGTGCGCAGCGCCGTAGTCAACCGTTCCGCCGACAAGCTGCGCATAAAGCTCGCACGCTCTGTCCCAAGCGCCGGAGAGAGGTCCGACCTGAGCGGCATAGCTCTCGTAGCCCTTTGAGTTCAGGTACTTCATGAGATTGCCCGTTGTCATGCCCCAATACGGCATGATCGGATCGAGCATCGATCTTTCGCCCCAGCCCATAAGTCCGTGGACAAAAACGAACGGATAGTCATCCTCCGGGTTCCCCTCGGCCGATGCCGCTGCCGGCAACAGGCTGCAAAGCAGCAGCACCGCAAGCAGCAGACTCAGAAGCTTTTTTGACTTTTTCATTTTTCTCCCCCTTGCAAATTATTTTCCCGTTAAGTATACAAAAAGTCTATTCTTATATTACCATATTATGAGTTGCCGGTCAACTGTTTGCCTGCATTATTAGCGGCGCAGTATTTTTGCTTGCATATTTTCTCCCGTTGGTGTAAAATAATTTGCACATCAAAATAATTGCGGATGTCGTCTAATGGCAGGGCCCCAGCTTCCCAAGCTGGCGACGCGGGTTCGATTCCCGTCATCCGCTCCAATATATAACAAATCCCGTAGTTATTGAAACTGCGGGATTTTCTTTGTTTATCAATGATTTGAGGCGTTTTATTCCTTCCCCGGGATGGTGAATATACCGGATTCGACAAGCTCCTTGAGGCCCTTATGCGACTCATACATGACGAGAAGCCGGCTCTCGATCACCGCCCACTTTTCCTCGATCTCGGCATCGGCAGCCGCCAAACGCTTGCTCGCAACATCCTCTGCCTCGGCTATTATCTGCTCTGCCTGCTTCTGAACATCGGAAAAAGCAGCCTCGGCCCGTTCATCGCGTCTTTTCATGTTTTCAAGATATGTATCGACCGTGAGCTGCGCCGCTTCAAACAAACCGCTGACCTTTGCGGCAGCCTCGGCAAGATTGCCGCTCTCGCTTACCTTGATCTCATATCCGTCGAGCTTCGACTGAAGCTCCGCTACCTGAGATTTAAGCTTTTCTATCTCCTGCTCCTGATCGTGCATGACCATCATCATTTCGTTCTTTGAAAGATTCATCGATTCGTTTCTCATAGTTCCTCTCCTTAGCTATAAAATGTCATTACCATCGGTTAACATGATATCATCCATTGCATCACATTTCAACACAAATGTATCAAAAAGGCGCGGCTAAAAGCCGCGCCTTAAACCATGCTTTATTTTGCCGTGATCCCTTTGCTGAACGCGCGGAACATGAATGCCGCGACTTCGCAGCGGGTGCAGGTCGCACCGGGCGCAAACTGCGTTGCCGTTTTGCCGGTGGTAACGCCGTTTTCAACGGCCCAAAGCACTGCTTTGTAGTAGAATGCATTTGCATCCACATCGTTGAAGCCGCAGCTCATATTCTTGGGCGCAGGCTCGCCGGCATAGCGCCAGAGGAAGGTGACAAACTGGGCGCGCGTAACGGTTGCGTTCGGCGAGAAGTGCGTCGCGTCCGTGCCCTTGGTTATGCCGTTTTCAACCGCCCAGAGGATAGCGTCATAGCAGTACGCGTAGGAATTGTTCTTCGGAACATCCGAAAACTGCTTTACGCTGCCGCTCGGCTCGGGTCTGCCGGCTGCGCGCCAGAGGAAGGTCACGACCTGTGCACGTGTGCACGATGCTTTGGGTGCAAAGTGGCTTTCATCCTTGCCGTTAGTTACCTGCGGTGTGTTGTAGTATGCCCACATAACGGCGCTGTAGAACCAGTCGGTGCCGTTTACATCATAAAACGGATTTGAAAAGCGCATATTGCACTTTTCGCACACGCCGTACTTGATAATATGTCCGGTCTTTACGGTCTCGTTATCCGTATAGCTGTCCTTGCAGCCGGAGCAGGTGTGCTTGGTGTAGCCGTTCTGGGTGCAGGTCGGCGCGGTCACGACTGCGTCATATCTGTGAGCGCCAAGCTCACCGTAGGCGTCGCCGCATTCGTCGCAGACGGCCTTTTCGGTGCAGGTGGCCGTGCCGCCGGTGTGGGCGGTCTTGCGGCTGAGCTCATACCACTTTTCGTTTATCTCAAAGCCTGCCGAATTCAGCTCGTCTCTGAGATCCTCCAGCGTCTTTCCGCAGCGCTGGCAGCCGAGCCAATGATATGTATCGTCGCTGCAATGGTCAATGTCCTTGATCTTTATCATTCCGATGATATGATCGAGGTCAAATGTGCCGTCGCGGATCATCTGGACGATCTGCGGCGTGCTCAGGCCGATGGTCTTGGCAAGCAGCTTCAGATTATCCTGGCTTATTCTTCCGACCAGATCGGTGCCGGGGTGCAGATCGTGGCCGGTGCATTTATCGACGAGGTCATCCTTTGTGATGAGTATGCTTGCGCGCTCATCCTTGTACATATTGCCGCACTTTTTGCAGCGATAGTAATCTATCGTTCCGTCCTTGGTGCAGGTCTTGGGCGTGCCCTTGACAAGCTCGATATCCTTGCAGCCGCCTGCGCACTGGGCAGAATAATACTCGCCCGTTTCGATCAGCTTGCCGCAGTCCTTGCAGTATTTATCGCCGGTGTAGCCCTGCTTTGTTTCGGTTGCCTTTACTTCATTTCTGATCTCGAAATTCACATGGGTGTTGGGGTCAAGCTCGCCGTAGCTTGCGCCGCACTTAGCGCACTTGGCCTGAGCCTTGCAGCTGGCCGTACCGCCGCTGTGGGAGCTTGTGCCCGTGGTCGTACCGCAAACTCTGCACTTCTGATAGTGCACGCCTGCGACCTCGTCGGCCACCCAGTAATAATCATGGTCGTTTTTCGGCGTGGAGACCTTGGCCGATGTCGTTTTGACCGTTCCGGCAGCGTCAGAGTAATACTCTTTGCAGCCGGAGCAGTACCAATATTCTATGTTGCCCTTCTCGGTGCAGGTCGCCGCCTTTGAGGGGAAGTGCTTGAGGTCGGTGTGCTTGGTTTTGTCTTTCGTCAGGCCGTTATCGAGCTTTGCTTTGGTGGTCTGATTAGTGCAAGCCGCATCGGTGAAATACGAGCCGCAATCCTCGCAATACCAGTACTCAATATGCGGATCGCAGGTGTTGTTCGTGTTGAGATAATGCTCGACGTTTTTGTCGTGCTTACACGCCGTGGGATCGGTGCTCGGCGTCGGAGTCGGCGTGGGTGTAGGTGTCGGAGTCGGCTCAACGCTCGGGCTGGGGCTCGGCGTGGGATCGGGGTCTACCGTGCCGCCGGTGACTGTGAGGGTCACGGTGTTGCTGAGAGTCAGGTCTCTTGGGATTAATACTTTCGTATAGTACACAGCACAGCGGATTTTCATATCCTGCTCGGCTGTAAGAGTCAGCTTTTGGCCTTTGCCGAGCTTTGCGGCCTTGATTTCATCTATTATGTTCTTAATATTAGAAAGGTCTATGTCATCTGCATTGACTTTATCTGCATCAAACCACAGATATTCAAGGTCCGTGCTGTTCGGATTTGTGGCAGCGATCTCAAATGTAACCGTCTCGCCGACTGCTGCACTTTTATCAGACGGCTGCTTTGTTATAGTGGTATTGTTCGCCGCCATTACACTCATAGGCACGAGCGAAACGAGCATCAGAGCTACCATCAGCAAACTGATAATACGTTTTTTCATTATGTTCCTCCTAAGTTTTGATTTCTCCACCGTGCCGCTTGCGCGGCTGCACACACAGTAATTATACTATTTCGTCAGTTTAATGGCAAGTAATTCATTTCCGTTATTTTCAACAGTAATGCACGGCCGATTTGGTATAGTTTGACCTCTGCATAAGCTCCGCGCCCCCGTCATATATATTGACTATGTGAGTTTGGGGAGTGGTGCATGTGTACACTAATATTGAAGAGCGCGCCTGCGATCTTGCCGAGTACATAATCGAAAACAAGACAACGGTCAGAGCCGCCGCAAAGCAGTTTAACATCTCAAAAAGCACCGTACACAAGGATCTCACCGAGAGGCTGAAAACGGTTAGCCCGGCACTGTATCATCAGGTGCGCGAGCTGCTTGATATCAATAAGGCCGAGCGGCATATCCGCGGCGGCATGGCCACACGCAGAAAATACAAGGGCGCAGATGCGTAGAAATTGCAGGCAGGCATAAAATGCAACTGACATTTTATTGCTAAGCTCGCCGCGCATTTATATCCAGTTTTAAACAATCCTCGAAGAGGCTGCTGTCTCAATCGGGGGTTGTTCTTTTTTTCTCCTCCGATTGACTTATTTGCCGGCAGGAAATATAATGTTAATTAAACAACAAAAAGGAGAAGACACTATGAACATTCTATCGCTGCTCAACAGTGCACCGATGTACGCCATATGCGGCGGCATTATCGCATTCGTAGCCGTTGTGTGCGCCGTGTTTATGGTTCGCGCCTACCGCGCCGGACTTGCCATGGGCATCGACCGCGTTAAGCTCAAGCGCGCCATCACATCGAGCGCAACATTTTCGCTTCTGCCCAGCGTGGGCATTCTTCTGGGCGTTATCGCCCTGTCGGGCAGCCTCGGCACTCCATGGCCGTGGCTGAGGCTTTCGGTCATCGGCGCGCTGCACTATGAAACACAGGTGGCGCAGGCCGCGGCCGAGCAGGTCGGCATGTCCTCCCTCTCCGCTGCGGAAATGACTCCCTCGGGCTTTGCTACGATCGCGCTGCTGATGAGCGTGTGCATCATGTGGGGTATGGTGCTTTCGATTTTCTTCAACAAACGCTATCTCGGCAAGCTCGGCGGCGGCAGAAAAGGCTCGGGCGGTGCGGGCTTCGGCGATACCGCAATGACTGCGATGTTTATCGGTCTTGTGTCGGCATACATCGGCAGCTACATAGGCGGCTTTGTCTCCGGCGGCGGTCTGTTCTCGTTCTCGGGCAGCTTTATGCCGCTGATAGTCGTGTTCGTTTCCGGACTGGTGATGGCCGGATTCATATACCTCTCCGAGAAGAAAAATCTCGCATGGGTCGAAAGCTTCTCGATCGCAGGAAGCATGCTTATCGGCATGGCAGCGGCGGTCGTGGTCAAGCTGTTTATGTAAGGAGGCGCACAATGAACAACAATTATTTTGAAAGCTACAATAAGCGCACGCACGTTATCGGCCGCATTAGCTCGGCGATAGCGCTCGTCATGCTCGTGGGCGCTCCGTTTCTCATCGGCAAGGTGCTCGGTGCGATGCCCGATATCGGCGCTGCCGGAAAGGCGTTTTTGTCCGTCGGCCTTGTGTGGACGGTCAGCAGCGTGGTCGAATTTCTTGTTTACACCCCGATGCTCGGCGCAGGCGGCGGCTATCTTGCATTCATAACGGGCAACCTCATCAACATGAAGATCCCCTGCGCGGTGAACGCGCGCGACATCGTCGGCGCAAAGACCGGCACGCCCGAAAACGAGATCGTGTCCACCCTGTCTATCGCCACCTCGTCGCTGGTTACGATAATCGTGCTGGCGCTCGGCGTTGCGCTGCTCGTTCCGCTTCAGCCGGTGCTGCAAAGCCCGACCCTTCAGCCGGCGTTTGAAAACGTCGTGCCTGCGCTGTTCGGAGCAATGGCATATAAATATTTCCGCGGCAACATGAAGATCGCCGCGGCGCCGCTTATCGTTATGAGCATTCTGTTTATCCTCGTGCCCTCGCTCACGGGCTCGACAAGTTTCATGATAATCCCTGCCGGTGCGCTCGCCATCGGCATAGCATATAAATTTTACAGGAAAGCCGGTGCTTGATAATGAAAAAATCACTGTTTTTGATCCCGGCCGCGGCGGCGCTTTCGCTGCCTGCCGCAGCAGTTGTGCGCACGGTTCTGACGCCGAGCAAGCACTCGGACTACGCAGCGCCCGAAGCCGGCGACTACGCCCTTGAGCTTGCGCGCAAGCTGTCGGAGATGGTGCGGTACGAGACGGTATCGCACGCGAACGTTGCCGAGGTTGAGAAATTTCTCGGCTTCCACAAGGTTCTCGAAAGGCTGTTTCCGCTTGTGCATGAAAAGCTTGAAAAAACCGTCATTGACGGCAATCTGCTGTTCAAATGGAAGGGCACGGGCGACGGCATGCCGATACTGCTCATGAGCCATCAAGACGTAGTCCCTGCCGAGGGAAAATGGGAGCACGAGCCGTTTTCCGGCGATATCGCCGACGGCAAGGTCTGGGGTCGCGGAACTTCCGACACCAAGGCCTCGGTCATGGCGTTTTTCCAGGCGGTAGAGGAGCTGCTGAGTGAGGGCTACACGCCCAAGTGCGACGTATACCTCGCCTCGTCCTGCACGGAGGAGTGGGCCGGCGACGGCGCACCGAAGATCGTGAAAGAGCTTCAGCGCCGCGGCGTTGAGCTGTTCCTCGTCTGCGACGAGGGCGGCGGCATAATCTCCGAGCCGATCGGCGGCGTTAAGGGCAATTTTGCCATGGTCGGCGTTTTTGAAAAAGGCAAGGGCGACGTTAAGTTCACCGCGCGCTCATCCGGCGGCCATGCAAGCGCTCCGGCAAAAAACACGCCTATAGCACGGCTTGCCGCATTCGTTAACGACGTCGAGACGCACAACTATTTCCGCCGCGAATTTCCGCCCGAGGTCGCCGCGATGTTCAAAAGCCTCGCGCCGTATGCAGCGTTTCCGCTGAAGCTCGTCATGGGCAACCTGTGGCTGTTTGCGCCGGTGCTCAAGCCCGTTCTCGGCAGGATCAGCGCGCAGGCCGGAGCAATGCTGCAGACGACCATCGCGTTCACGATGCAGTCCGGCTCCGACGCATGCAACGTTCTTCCGCAGGAGGCGACGGTCAGCGCGAACATGCGCTTCATTCCGCATCAGGGCGAAAAGGAAAGCCTTGAGATCATCCGCAAGATCGCGGAAAAGCACGGACTTGAGACCGAGGTCATCCACTCGAACGACTACACCCCGGCAGTCGATATAAACGGAGCTGCGTTCCGCCAGGTTGAGGCCGTCATAAACGAGACCTTCCCCGGACTTCCGGTCAGCCCCTACGTCATGACCGGTGCTACCGACGCGCAGTTTTATCAGCCGGTGTGCAAAAGCTGCATCCGCTTTGCGCCCGTGATCTATGGTCCCGAGCAGATGAAGGGCATGCACGGTCTGAATGAAAACATTGAATACAACTGCCTGCCCGGTGCCGTGAGCTTTTACAAAAATCTCATCCGCGCGCAGGAAAATCGCTAACAAAAAAGGCCGCCGATGGCCGGGTGGTCGTAAAACAGTAAATCCTCCGTATGGTTCAGATCATACGGAGGATTTGTTTAAGCTGACGAGAGCCGAACCCATATCGCCTGTCGGCGCGCCCTTCCGGCTATTTTCGCCTTTTTTGCTTTGATGGGCGCCAGCCCACCTGCATCAAAGAAAGCCGAAAATATCTCGAAAAGCACAGCCGACAGGTGCTCGCAGTTTTGCCGGAGCAGATTTTTGCTCAGGCAAGGCAAAGCTCGCAGAGAATACTATCGTATTGTCAAGAGCTTTAACGCAGCATGGGCGGAAATCTGCCCGTCAAAACCGATATGCGTTCGACTCTCGTCAGCTTATGTCTAATCTTCAAACTTGCTGGCGGCAAACGACTTGTCAAAACCGTTTGCGGACGGCAAGTACACAGGGGATAGCCGCTTTAGCGGCGCAAGGGGGTGTAGCCACCTTGACGGAACGAAGTGACGCAACATTCTCGGTCAAGCAGTTTTCTTCTGCTGACGGAGAATGAAGCTCCGCAGGACGCACTACTCTCGATAGAGAGTATAGAAGTGCGCCCTTTAGTTCCTAAAGGGTTTTTATCAGTGCGACAAATTGGAAGTTAGAAGTTACTTTTTGACTTCCTTCGTGATTTCGGTTGTCTTTAATTGTACCTGATAAGTGTTTTCTTCTCCGCTCAAATTGGTTGTTTTCAATTCAAACCACAAATTATCAGTCAACTTATCATCACTATCTCTGAGAAAGTCACCGGAAATTTTTCCAATATTTCCGGAAACATCTATTGTCCCACCTATCTGATCATCAACACCATTAGAAAGCAAAATTGCTTTTTCACTTCCATTGATATAAATGGTAGTTGAGTATGTGGTAATATCAGAAAAATCGTCTGACATCACTTTCAAATCGCCACCATAGCAAATTTCATCTTTGCCATCTAAAATAATTACACCATTCGACACAGAAATATATTCATTTTCTCCGCTAAATGAATATACCTTTAAGGACTGTTCTTCATTGCTTTCGGAGGAAGTGTTGCACCCTGCAAGCAGAACCGTACAAGCAAGCAACGATAGCATAACTGCCATTATCTTTTTCATAATATCACCATCCCATCAAATTTCGATTTGTTGCTCAATTTTCATATTCAAATTATACCATAAAACCTGTGAACAATTCTACCGCAACTTTGGACTATATGAGAAAAGTCCGAACAGTTTTCTGCCCGGACTTTCTCACTCAATCATAAATCAATTCCGCTTTCACAACTTCCTCTGCCTGTGCCTTGCAAGCGTTCATCTGCCGCACCCATTCCATTTGGTTTTCGGCTTTCAGCTGTTCGGTCACGCCGTTACGCTTCACCAGCTCCGGCACGATCAGCTCCATGCGGTTTCGTGCCGCTTCGTTGATTTCGGCGTAATGCTGTCTTACGCACATCTGCCATAGGCGGTCTTTTTTTCATGTTCTGAGTTCCGTCAGAGCCGCTAAAAGGCGCGACAGCACGGCGGCGGACTGGCCGCGCGTGGCCGTTGCGTTCGGGACGAAGCTGCCGTTCGGGTAGCCCTGAATGACTCCGATGTTCGCCATAACGTCAACCGACTCGCGGTAGCATTCGGCGATTGAGCCGTAATCGCGGAAGTCGTTGCGGCCGGAAAGCTCGCCGAGCACATCCGCGCTCACGCCGAGCTTCAAAAAGCGATACGCAAACGTCGCCATCTGCGCACGGCTGATCTCGGCATTCGGTCTGAACGTATTATCCGTAAAGCCGGTTACTATGCCGGCCTTCACTCCCCATTTTACGGCCGCGGCATACACCGCGGAAACGGCATTGGCATCGGCAAAGCCGAGGGACGTGTCCGAAATTTCGGGGCGGCCGCCCATATTATACAGCATCATGACAAACTGCGCACGGGTCACGTTCTGCTCCGGGCAAAATGTCCCGTCCGGGCGTCCGTTTACGATGTCGGCCATGTAGCATGTGATGATATAGTCGTGATACCATCCGGAGATATCTGAAAACGGTTCGGTTTTATCGGCGCAGACGAGCTTTGCGCTGCCGAAGCTGTTGTCAAGGCCGATATCTATCGCCTTCCACTGCGCGATCGAGCCTGCGTAATAGATGTTTTTCAGTGCGTACACATCGTCAAACGCACCGTCGCCGATGCTCCCGAGCGTGAGCGGCAATGTCACGGTCTCGATCAGTCCGCAGCCGGAAAATGCGCCGCTTCCGACGGAAGTCACACCGTTTTCGACAACGAGCTTCCGCACAGCGCCTTGCTCGGCATACCACGGCGCTTCACCGGCGGCAAAGTCCGTCATAGCACCTTCACCGAACACCGTGAGCACGCCGGCATCCGTCAGCGTCCAGCTGACATACTCGCCGCACACACCGTCCGCCATCGCCATGGGCGCAAAAAGCGCAAGCAGCATCACCGCTGCACATATCGCCCCGATAAGTCTGTTTTTCATAATGGTCTCCCCTCTTGCGCAATTTCCTTATAAAGTATATTATACAAACGGATGCATTGCAAGGAAAAAAATAACTCCACATCCGAGGACGTGGAGTTATTATCATAATTGGTTTTTACTTTGCGAACTCGCGGTAAATGAAGGTGACTGCCTGTGCACGAGTGCAGGTATCATTGGGTGCAAAGGTGGTCGCGGTCTTGCCGTTGGTGATGCCGTTTTCAACAGCCCACATAACTGCATTGTAGCAGTAGGAGCCTGCAGCAACGTCGTCAAACTTTGCAAGGCTGCTTACGATGGGGGCCTTCTCATAGCGCCACAGGAAGGTGACGATCTGGCCGCGAGTGCAGACTGCATTCGGGTCAAAGGTGGTAGCGGTCTTACCGGTGGTGATGCCGTTTTCGACAGCCCACATGATTGCATTGTAGTAAGTGCTGTTTTTGCTCACGTCGGTGAACGGGTTCTTAACGTTCTCGACCTTCGGCTGGCCTGCCGCGCGATACAGGAAGGTGACTATCTGAGCGCGAGTGCAGCCGTTGTCAACGCCGAATACAGTGTCGGAAATGCCGTTGGTAACGCCGTTGCAGTATGCCCACAGGATTGCGTCATAGTAAGGGCCCTTCTTGACATCGGTGAACGGGTTGTAGCCGGGCTGCTTTGCGTCGCAGCGGGTGCAGACGCCCTTAACATAGTTGTGGCCGAGAGCCTTGACTTCGGTGCCCTTTTCGATGGTCTGCTTGCAGACGGTGCAGACCTTATCGCCGGTGTAGCCGGCCTCGAGGCAGGTCGCTTCCTTAGCGTTCACAAGCTCGGTCTTGTGGCCGAGTGCGGGAACGGTCTCCTGAGCGGAGAGGACCTTCTTGCAGACCTTGCAGACAGTGCCCTTGGTCACGCCGGGCTCGGTGCAGGTGGGAGCCTTTGCATCAACGTCCATGGGGGTGTGATCGACCATGGGGATCTCTTTGCCTTTCTCCATGACGATGCCGCAGAACTTGCAGACCTTATCGCCGGTGTAGCCGACTTCGGTGCAGGTCGCTTCCTTGACATTGGCAAGCTTGTCGGAAGCAACGTGCTTCTTCTCCTTAGCAATAGTAGCCGTAACATATGCGCCAGCTTCGGTTTTCTCGTATGCGCCGCAAACAGGGCACTTGCTGATACTCAGACCGTAGCTGTTGCATGTTGCAGGAACGAGAACTTCGGGTTCATACTTGCATGTAGCACTGGGAGCTTTAAGCTCGACCTTTTTGCTTTTATCGCCTCTATGATCTCCACATTTTGTGCAGACCTCATAGTCAACATAGATATAGCCGTCCTCGTGGCCATTAACAGGCTTACCAGGTGCAGCAACAAAATTATGTCCGGTTGCAGGCCTTACATCGCCATCCTTATGCTGGATCTCGCCGTTGCTGTCTCTCCAGTAATAGGTAGCATAATTACCCGGCTCTGTGCAAGTTGGATCATTTGCCGTGCTCTCATCGTACCAGCTATTTACACTGTAAATATAAGCGCCGCCGGTGTAGTTGCAATCTTCGCACTCGATAATATCAGCCTTACCATAGCTGGTATCTTCGGGAAATCCGCCAGCACCTTTTTCGGCAACATTCCAAGTGTGAGGATCTTCTGGTCCGCCAATTACATATGCCTCATTGCATGCTCCCTTGCAGTATGGGCAGACAGTATCACCTTTGTACCCGGCATGGAAGTTCGCCGCGTTATCATCTGTTACATATTCGCCGGTTGTCGCATTAAACACATATGCTTTGCCATTTACAGTGGATACATGGGCTGCTTTTTCAGCAGGCTTGAGTTCCGTACCATCAGCTGCTTTCATGGGCTCAGTAACAGCAACAAACTGAGTTTTATCCTTGTGTCCGGGGTTTACTGCGGCAAACATTGCATTTACTTCGCGGACGCGAGCTTCAAAGTCTTTAACGCTGTTAAAGTTAACAGCCTTGACAAATTTAACGGCTGCTCCTGCGTCTGCAACAAACTGCGGATCGCCGCAGAGCTTGCAGGTAACATATCCCCAACCATCTTCGGTGCAGCTGGGCTTAACTTCAACATTGAAGTTATCATAAACATGGTCAAGAACAGCATCTACTTTATATGCCTTATCAGCAAATTCTTTGATCGGAAAAGCCTTGCCGCACTTCTCGCAGTAGCTGACAGTCAGTCCGAACTGCTCGCAGGCAGCAGCCTGAACTACCATAGTTGCACCGGTCTTGCAGGTTTTACACTGGTTCCAGCTTCTCGCAAACGGATCAAAGCTGACACTTACCGCCTCGCCACAATCCTTGCAGATCTTTGCGGTGACACCAGGGGTCTTATTCTTGGTGTCTTTCTGGACGCTGATAGTAACCTGATTCTCATGAGTGCACGGTGTAGTCTCTGCCAGAGCGGCAGCAGGCAGCAGGGATGCGATCATGAGGACTGCCATCAGCATGCTAATCAGTCTCTTTTTCATGTTTCCTCCTGAATTTTTCCTTTTTGGTTGGATTTTTGTGCCGATAATTCCAAATCGGCAAATGATAGTTAGATTATAACATATTTGCCCGGCATGTCAAGATACAAGCATCCTAAATGGGCTTGCCGCTCCATCGACTTTGCGCCTGAAAAAGTGTGAAAAAACCGGGCGTTTAAACAAAAAACGCCCGGCTTCCGTGCCCAATCACTTACTATTATATTCTGTTGGCTTTTTTCACTGCACAAGCGCCGATTCGATCTCGTCATCGAATGCGAAGTCGAAGTGGTCGGCGAGCATCTGCACAAGCTCGTGCAGAACGCTTGTCGCTATTGCACGCATGTCAAGCTCAAGAATATGGTCGATTATCCTCCGGCGCTCATCCTCGGGGACATTATAAACGCCGAGGCTCATGCTCAGAAACCGCTCGAGCTTCCTTTCCAGCGTGAAATACATGTCGCAGCCACGCGACATATAGCCGCGCATTATGCCGGCCGAGCCGATTTCCAGCTCGTAAAAATCGCTCTCGGTATAATCGGGCAGATAAGATCCGAAGATGCGATAAAGCTCCGCCGTCGTGCTCTGATAGATATACTCCATCGTAGCCTCATGCGAATATGCCTCGACATAAATATCGCGCAGATTGTCGTTGAGTTCGGTTATCGTAAGCTGAAGCGCAGTCTCGATCGCGTAGAGCATTGCCGGAGAATCGTCGGGACCAGCCACCGTGCGCGCAGCCTTGAACTGACCGGTAAACATGAACGCCGCAAGCTCGCTGAGCACTCCGTCCTTGGAACGGAAAATATTCTGGAACGAGCTGGCAGACACGTCAGCTTCCTTGATTATCTCGGCAACCGTCGTGCCGTTATAGCCGCGCTCGATGAACAGGCGAACACAGGCAGTGAGTATTCGCTTTTTTGCAGCCATGCTCGTATGTGTGATAGTGATACTGATCCCTTCCTTCTTTGTGTTATTATTGGTATGTGTACCAATAATAACACAAACTTTGCATATTTGCAAGCTTATTTACAAAAAATTGCCCCGAATATACGATTCAGGGCAAAAAATGTTAGAATTAATAGCCGTAGCGTTTGCGCTTTACAATAAGGAAAAGCACCGTTGCCGTTATCGACATTATCTCGGCTCCGACGATGGACAGCCATATTCCGTCCAGCTCCCAGATGAGCGGAAACAGCAACACCGCCGCAAGCTGGAACACAAGGGTTCGCAGGAACGAGATCAGCGCACTGGTCAAGCCGTCGTTGAGCGCGGTGAAAAACGACGAGCCGAAGATCGAAAAGCCCGAGAACAGGAACGAGAATGAGAATATGGAGAATGCGTGAACCGTCATCGCAAGAAGCTCCTCGTCATACCCGACGAACAATTTGCCAAGCGGCCTTGCGAAAAGCTCGCCGGCAGCGAACATGAACACGGCGCACACGCCGATTATGCGCAGGCTTTTTGACAGCAGGCCTTTCAGCTCGCTTGTGTTCTGCGCCCCGAAGTTGAAGCCGAATATCGGCGCCGTTCCGACCGCAAAGCCAATAAAAATAGCCTGGAATATCATGCTTACATACATAAGCACGCCGTATGCCGCAACGCCGTCGGCCCCGGCGTATTTCATAAGCTGCATATTATACAGCATGCTTACGATTGACATGGAAACGTTGCTCATAAACTCCGACGAGCCGTTCGTGCAGGTTTTGAGCAGCGCCTTGACGTCGAATTTGAATTTCACAAGGCGCAGACGGCTGTCGTTTTTGCGTGCAAAATATAGCAGTGGAATGACTCCGCCGATGAATTCGCTTATCGCGGTGGCCGCCGCAGCACCGGTCACGCCGAGCGGTATCACGCCGACGAGCAGCGCATCAAGTATCATGTTCGCTACGCCGGACGCAACGGTGACGTACAGGCCGAGCTTTGGCTTTTCGGCCGTTGCGAACAGGCACTGAAACTCAAACTGCAAAATATAAAACGGCAGCGCAAGCAGGATGATGCGGCCGTAAATTATGCTCTGCTCTAAAAGCTCACCCTCCGCGCCCATGAATTTTGCAACCGGGCGCAGCAGGAAAAATCCCAGCACCGCAAGCACAACGCCGCACAGCACGGACACTGTGATTATAAGCGTGAATATCTCGTTTGCCTTGTCGGCCTTGCGCTCGCCCATGGTTTTGGCGATAAGTGCTCCGCCGCCGGTTCCGAACATGAAGCCAACGCAGCCGAGCACAAGCAGCAGCGGCATTATCAGGTTGACCGCCGCAAATGATGTTTTGCCGGCAAAATTCGACACGAAAAATCCGTCTACTATGCCGTAGATCGACGTGAAGATCATCATAATTATCGAAGGCAGCGCAAACCTGAGCAGTCGCTTATAGTCAAAATGATCCGAAAGCTTTATGTTCATGAAAGCACCTCCTCTGCCCTTGCGCGCACGGAAACAAGAAATTCCTCCGTGAGCCGAATGTATTTTTCAAGATCCTCGGCCGGCCATGAGCCAAGGATCTCGTTTTCTATCTCTATAACCTTTGCCACCGTTTTTTCCGCAAGCTCCGCACCCCTCGGGGTGAGCGTGACCGTCTTATGGCGCGCGCCGCTGCTTTCGGTTGTAACTCTGCCCTCGGCTTCAAGCTTGCGCAGGGCAGAGTTGACCGTCTGCTTCGTAAGCCCGGAAAAGGCGCATATATCGCGCAGCGGGCAAGCCCCGTCCTCAGATTGGAGCGTATAAAGTATCTGAAAAGCGCTGTCGGAAAGTCCGAGCCGATTTGCAAGCTCGTGGTACACCGCGTCCGTTTCGCCGACAAGGCGGTTGAAGCGGCGCAGCTGTTTTGATTGCTGTGTCATGTTTACCTCGCTTTAGTCCGAAATCATACCCGCGAAGTATAGTACGATTTCGTACCTTTGTCAAGAGATAGATTGCAAAAAAGTTGCACCGCACGGGGGATAACCGTGCGGTGCGTTGTGTATTTTGCGGGGCATATTCTCCCAAATTGAAGGTCACAACGCGGCACTTTTGTGCCGACAGGGTGGGACAGCGACCATCAATCGCCCTCTTTAATATATATTATAACACATTTTATTATTTTCTTAAATAGTAATAGTAAATAAATAGTTATTGCGTCGCTTGTGCATTTTGCCGCACAAAAACTCCCGACCGAATTGGTCGGGAGTTTTCAATTTGGTTTACATTTTTGATCTACATTGCTTCGATCTCTTTTATGATGTATTCGTTGCCGGTGACGAGATATGTATTCTCGCTCTGGCAATACGGACACACCTTTGCGTATTTCACCGTCGGGTAGGTCTGTTTGCAGTCCTCGCAGAAGGTGACCGCCTCGAGCTTTTCGACCTTCAGCTCGGCCTCCTTCGTATATTTGGACTCCTTTACGGCCCAGTTCCAGCAATCGACGATATATTCCGGCACGATACCGCTGACCTCGCCTATCTGAAGCGTGACGCTTCCAACCTTGGTGAGCTTATTCTCGTCGCAGAGCTTTTCAACTTCCTTTATAACGTAAAATACCGTTCCGAGCTCATGCATGGGGCATTTCCTCCGATGTGATCACTTTGCGAGTTTTTCTTTCAGATCCTTGATCTTTATCTTAACTGCGCGCTTTGCGGCATATGCTGCCAGAGGCGGAATCTTGTCGTCGGTCCTGACCATCTTGCTTGCATCGGGGTGATCGCGGTGCAGGTGGATCGCATCAAACTCGCAGCGAGTGGTGCACAGGCCGCAGCCGATGCACTTATTCTGATCAACGATTGTCACGCCGCAGCCCAGGCAGCGGCTGGCTTCCGCCTTTACCTGCTCCTCGGTGAAGGTGACGCGGTCGTTCTTCATGGTCTTTGCCTTGCGCGGATCGTGCTTGACTTCCTGGCGCACGGGCGCATCGAAGCAGTTTATATCGAGCACGACGTTGTCCTTATCCAGCTCGTAGAAATCGCGCGGATTACGGGCAAGGGTAAGGCTCTGGCCGGGCTGAACATAGCGGTGCAGGCTGATAGCGCCCTCGCGGCCGGCGGCTATTGCGTCGATCGCAAATTTCGGGCCGGTGTAGCAGTCGCCGCCGACGAAGATATCCTCCTGTGCGGTCTGGAGCGTTACGGGGTCTGCCATTGCAACGCCCTTTGCGGCGGTCTTGAGCGCGCCGATATCCAGCTCGCCCCAGTCGATGGTCTGGCCGATAGCGCCGATAACGGAATTGACCTTGATGGTCTTGAACTTGCCGGTGCCGACAGGCTTTCTTCTGCCCTTCTCGTCAGGCTCGCCAAGCTCCATGATCTCGACCTTCAGGCCGTTGACCTTGCCTGCCGCGGTGCCGGTGATCTCAACAGGAGCGTTGAGGTAGCAGAACTTCACGCCCTCTGCCATTGCTTCGGCGACCTCTTCCTTGTCTGCCGGCATCTCATCCTCGCTGCGGCGATAGACTATGTAAGCCTCCTCGGCACCAAGGCGGACAGCCGTGCGGACAACATCCATTGCGACATTGCCGCCGCCGATAACGGCGACCTTCTTGCCGATCTCGACCTTGTTTCCGAGGTTGACGTCACGCAGGAAATCAACGCCGCCGTAAACGCCCTTGAGCTCCTCGCCCGTTATGCCGAGCTTTGCAGACTTCTGCGCGCCGATGGCGACAAAGAAGCCCTTATAGCCTTGCTTGCGCAGCTCGTCGATGGTGATATCCTTGCCGACCTCTACGCCGCACTTGAACTTTACGCCCATTTTCTTGAGCACATCGATCTCAGCATTTATGACCTTGCGCTCGAGGCGGAAGGACGGGATTCCGAGAGTGAGCATGCCGCCGGGAACCGGGTTGCGGTCAAAAACGGTGACGTTTGCGTAGCCCATCTCGGCCAGGTAATAAGCACAGCTCATGCCGGCAGGGCCTGCGCCGATTATCGCGATCTTCTCGACATAATCGGTGTCGGGAGTCTTATGACGGCGCTTTTCGGGGATATAGCGAGTCTTTTCGCTCAGCTCCTTCTCGGCGATGAACTTCTTGATCTCGTCGATGGCGACGGCGCGGTCGAGCTGGCCGCGAGTGCATGCATCCTCGCATCTTCTGTTGCAGATGCTGCCGCAGACCGCCGGGAACGGGTTATCCTGCTTGATGAGCTTGAGAGCGTCAAGGTATCTGCCCTGGCCTGCCATCTTGATGTAGCCCTGAACGGCGATGTGCGCCGGGCAGGCTGCCTTACAGGGAGCGGTGCCGCTCTCGTGGCAGTTTTTCTGGTTGTTGTTTTTATAGTCCATATCCCACATGTGCTCACCCCAGTGGTTATCATCGGGCAGAGGCTGCTTGGGATACACGACGGGACCGTCCTTGGTGCAGAGCTTCTGGCCGAGCTTTGCGGCGCCTGCAGGACATACCTCAACGCACTTGCCGCAGGCAACGCACTTTTCCTTATCGACGTGCGCGCGGTATGCGGAGGCGGACATGTTGGGGGTATTGAAAAGCTGGGAGGTGCGCAGAGCAAAGCAGGAGCCGAGCGCACAGTTGCAGATAGCAAAGATCTTATCTTCGCCGTCGATGTTGGTTATCTGGTGGACATAGCCGTTTTCCTCGGAGCGCTTGAGGATGCGCAGCGCCTCTTCGTGGGTGATATAGCGGCCCTTGCCGGTCTCGACGCAGTATCTTGCGAAGGTGCCGACGGCGATGCACAGCTCATCCTGCATCTCGCCGCAGCCCTCGCCCATAAGGCGCATTGCGTTGCGGCAGGAGCAGTAGCCGACGCCGAGCTGACCCTCGTACTTCTTGAGCCAGTGGGAGATATGCTCAATGCTGACAGACTCGTTGGTTGCCGGTATTGCCTTCTCGACGGGGATAACGTGCATGCCTATTCCGTTGCCTCCGGGAGGTACCATGGGGGTGATCTTCGTCAGCGGCAGGAATGCCATGCGCTCGAAGAATTTTGCGATCTGGGGGTACTTCTCGACCTGCTCGAGATTCATATTCATAAGCTCGGCAGCGCCGGGAACGAAAATGGGCAGAACATACTGACGGCTGCCGTCGGGAGTATCGTAGTTGTACTCCAGAACGCCCTTGGCGGACAGATCGTCCATGATCTTCTGAACGTAGGAAACGGGCTTGCCCATTTTCTTTGCGATCTTCTCGGGAGTTGTGGGTTTGCGGAGATCCATTGCCAGTGCAACGTCGGCCTCGTCGTCGGTCACGACGCACTCAAGGCCGTAATACTCGGGATCGGACTCGGTGAGCTTTTCAAGTCCGAGCTTGTAGGGTATGCGGTCGGTCATTTTTTTGCCGAGCGCAATGATTTTTTCTCTTGCCATATGTAGCTCCTTCCTTATTCCTTTGCTCCAATTTTATTTGCCTCAGGTCTTTTTTAAGTATATCACATATATCCGACCGAGCACAACAAGCAATTGTCAGATATTTTGCAATTGAATGAGATCACAGATAAAACTTAGGCTCCTTGCGCTCGGAGCACAGCTTCTTGAGCGTAAGATGCGCGGCAAGGCGCATAGGTGCCGGGACCTTGCGCGACTCGGTCGAGCACATGCTAACGCAGCGCATGCAGCTTATGCACTTTGTGGGAACGGTGCGCATATGCTTGCCCTTGATTGCGCCTGCCGGGCAGTATTTTTCACAGATGCCGCAGCCGATGCATTCCTTAGACGCAACGGGGTAAAGCGGAAGCGCCGCGCTTTTTTTCTTGGCATAGCCGGGATCGCCGGGCATTTTAACTGGACTGAAGCTTTCGGCTGCCTTGAGCTTTTCGAGGAACTCGTGCAGCTTTGCCTTATCGCTTGCGTCGGGACGGCCTGCGCCGAACTGAGGATCGATCGAGTGCGGAGCTACCATCTCGCAGCCGGCAACGGTCACAAAGCCGCACTTTTCGGCAAGCTCGCTCATCTCGAGCAGCGCATCGTCAACGGCACGGTTGCCGAAAACGGCAACGGGAACGCAGGGCGTTTTATCGCCGCTTATGATCTTCATGCGGTCGTACATGGGCTTGGGTATCCTGCCGCCGTAGACCGGGAAGCAGAAGAACGTGAGCGTATCATGGTCGATGGCCGTGTTCATGCTCGGAGTGGTCAGCTCCTGCATGGGAGCGTCGCCCAGCTCCTTGCTGATGATGTCCGCAACGGATTTTGTTCCGCCGCAGGGGCTGAAGTAAAAAATCGCGTATTTCATTGTCTTTTTCCCTTCCTTTTTCCTTTTACCTCTATATGTACAAATTAACCCACCTGTATACAATATGTGCGCATTGCGCGCGTTCCGACGACAGCATAGTTGCCGTACATTGCCGGTGAAGCCTCGATATTGCCGCCGAGGTTCATATAGTCGAGCTGCTCGCCTGTTTTTCCGTCGATCAGGAACATATTAAAGCCCGAGTTGCAGTAGAGCAGATACCCGTTGCCGTCGGCATCATAGAAATCGACGGGGCTGCTCCAGCTGTACATTGACGTTTCCTTTTCCCAGACGACCTCGCCGGTGTCCTTTTTGAGCGCCGCGAGCGTGCCGGAGCTTGCGCCCGGAGTGCGCGCAACGGGAACAAATATCATATCCGAGAGCTTATTCTTACCGACTGCGATGGTGCCCTGAACGCCGCCGGAGAGATCCTGCACGGTGTAGCAGGTGTAATCCGTGCGCCAGACTATCTCGCCGGTTTCGGCATCTATCTTGAAAATGGGTATCTCCGCCGTTGAGTACGAGCGCCATCCGTAGTGGAACGAGGTGCTGATGTAAATATATAGGTGGCCGTCCTCAACATCGACAACAGGCGAGCAGTTTGTGTCGTCGAGCACATCCTGCACCCATACGAGCTTCAGTGTGTTCAGATCAAGGCACATGAGGTTGCCGCCGTTATCGGCAAGGAAAATGTAGTTATTGATTATAGCCGCCGATGACTCAACGCCAAGCCAGTACCGGCTGCCGCTGCGCACACCGTTATACTTCCATTTGACTATATTGTCCGGATCAACGGACAGCTCACCTGTCTGCTCGTTGTATTTTGTATTCAAATGAATGATGTAGAGTATTCCGTTTTCACCCGGATAGATGAGCTGATCGGTCTCCGCGCTCACGAGGGGCGAGGAGTCGAACATATGCCAGCCGCGGTTTGCAAAGGTCTCATTGTGGCCGAACTCGAACATAACGCTGTTGTCAATAAGGTTTACGACCTTGACGCGGGATCTTCCGTTTACGCTGTCAACGCCAGAGCCGACATAGAGTATCGGATATCCGCGCGGATCAAGAGCGCCCGCTCCCTTGTAGTTAAAGCCGAGGTTGAGCGGATCGCGCGTGTATTCGCCGCTTGTCAGCTCATAGAAATACACATGTCCGTCAAGCGTTGCGTATATGACCTCGACAAGGCCTTCCTTTTCGCGCGCCCAATCGTACATTGCGCTTATATTCTTGCGCGTTGCCTCGGGCCACTTTACGATGAGCGGCTGACCCGTCCAGCCGCTGCCGGACCAGTAGGTGCCGTCGGTATCGCTAAGGCCGCTTGTCGATTTCGACCAGACCTTCGTGAGCGTTTTGCTGCTGACCGCCGCCGTGCCGTAGGCTGCGCCGCTGCGGAAGTTATCGCCGCGGAAGGTGACGATGCCCTCAAGCTCTGTGTATCTCTCCGGCAGGTCGAAGTTTATCTCGTAGTCGCTTTCGTACTCCTCGACGACCTCGCCGTCAACCATGATCGCCGTACTGGAAATGAGTCTTTCCGGCTCTGTCCCGTCAACGGAATGGGGCTTGAAGTCCGGCAGGCCCACGGGAGTCGGCGTAGGCTCCGGAGTCGGGGTCGGCGTAGGCTGCACCGTTACGGCCGGGCTTTCCGCGGTTTCTTCAAGCGCTTTGTTTGCCGCAATGCCGCGCATCACGACCATGACAAGCACTGCAATGAGCGCAACAAATATCACTATGCCAACGACTGTCTTAGCCGTTATTTTCTTCTCTTCCATATCCTTATCCACCCTGTTTTATCGTTATTCAGTGAAATGAACGTGGTTGTTTATATGGTCCTGACAGAAGCAGTGGTAGCCTGCGCATTTTGAGCAGTAACGAAATTCAAGATTGGGAAAATCCACGTCTGTTCTGCCGCAGACACTGCACTTATAGGTGTAGTTCTTCTGGCGCTGCTCGTATTTGATCTTCTGCTTTTCGCGGTTGAAGTTGACCGTTGTTTTGCTGTAGTGCACGCGCTTCGACCGCAGCTCCGATATGAGATCCGCGCCGAAGAATATGAAGTAGTTGAACATTGCGATAAGCGGCAGCAGATTGAACGGGAACGGTGTTGCTATCATTTCAAAGATGAAGAACGCAGCGTCGATATACGCAAGCCACTTGATCTTGACCGGAATAATGAACATGAAAAGGACCTGGGTATCCGGATAAAGCGTAGCAAAGGAGAAGAACATCGAAAGATAGATGTAGTACGTTCCGATGCTTGCCGACTGCTTGGTGATAAGATAGATCACCATGCCGTAGATGATGGTGAGCAGAACACCGGAGAAGATGAATATATTAAACCGCGCCGTGCCCCACTCGCGTTCGAGCGTGCTGCCTATCCAGTAATAAAAATAGAAAAACAGCAGCGCCCACATGCTCGTATCCTGCGGAATGAACATAAACGTGATAAGGCGCCATACCTGTCCTTTTAAAATAAGCTCGGGCGAAAATGCGAAGTAGCTCATCAGCGTCCTGCTGCTGTCCATAATGCTCAGCAGCCAGACAGCAAGACTTATAACGACAACATACAGCATCAGGTTCGGAATGCCGAATCTCGGGTGCCTGTAACAGAACATGTCGATTTTATTATTGAGTTTTTTCATATCGCTTTCCTTTCGCAGGATATAATTACACTAATTTTATATTACAGTATGCTACCTTGCATCTTACAACCAAATTGTGATAATGTCCACAAAAAAATTGTCGCAGGGAAAAACTTTTCCCTTTAAACTTTTGCAAGCATATGTTAATATGTATTTTGTATTATTATCTGCAAATGTGAGCACGGGTGAAGAAATGCAAAACAAAGAAAACAATTTTGAGATCAAAAACGATATAATCGAGGGCAGAAATGCCGTTATCGAGGCTCTGCGCGTAGGCCGCAGCATAGATAAGATATTCATTGCCAAGGGCGAGACGGACAAGACCCTCGGCCATATCGCGTCGAAAGCGCGCGAGGCCGGAATAGTCGTCGTCGATGCCGACCGCCGGAAGCTTGACAACATGTCGGTCACGAAGGCGCATCAGGGCGTTATCGCCCTTGTAGGCGTTAACGAATACTGCGAGGTGGCTGACATCCTTACTCTTGCACGGGAAAGAGGCGAGCAGCCTTTTATCATCGTATGCGACGAGGTAAGCGATCCGCGAAATTTAGGTGCGATAATCCGCAGCGCGGAATGTGCCGGCGCGCACGGAGTTATAATCCCCAAGCGCCGCAGTGCAGGGCTTACCGCCATCGTAGGCAAGGCTTCGGCAGGTGCTGCCGAGCACATGAAGATAGCCCGAGTTCCGAACATTCCCTCCGTTCTCAAGGAGCTTAAGGATGAGGGCGTTTGGGTCTACGGTGCGGCAGCCGGCGGCAGCAGCGAGCTTTGGAGCACGGATTTCACCGGTTCCTGCGCCGTTGTTATCGGCTCTGAAGGCGACGGTATGGGCAGGCTCGTGCGTGAAAACTGCGACTTTATTGTGAGCATCCCCATGGCAGGCAAGATAAACTCTCTGAACGCTTCCGCCGCCGCCTCAATAATCATGTACGAAGTCCTGCGCCAGCGCAGAGGCTGACCGAGGGATATTTATGAGTTCATCTTCAAATGACAAAAACTCTGTCAATTTCGACTTTGATCTTGACAGTATATTAAGTGAGTTCGGGGCGCTTGACGAGGAGCCTGTATCCGAAAAGCCGTTTTTTGAGCCGAGTGTGCCGGTAATGGACACATCGAAAAAGTCCGACCAGGTGTTCTCAGCTGTAGTAAACGACGGCTTTGAGGCTTCGGCACCGCGGGACGGCTTTGACTTTGACGCAACGCAGATCATCGAGGAGTTTGAAGCGGAAGACGACGGCGCAGAGCGCACGTCAAAGCTCGATCCCGAGCGGATACGGCGTGAGTTTGAGTCCGACGGCGCGCCTGTTGAGACAAACGAGGCAAATCCCGAGTCTGCCGAGCCTATCAGCTCCGCAGTGCCGGATAGTAGCTCGGAGCTTGACGAGGTTGACCGCATAATCGCCGAGTTTAAGCATTCTCCCCGGCCGCAGTGTCGCATCATCGAGCCTGAACCTGTCCGGGAGGAGGCGGCGCAGTCCGAACCGGAGCCGACAAAGCTGCGCGAGCAGGAAGCTTCGCTTTCCGTTAAGACCTTTGAGCCGCCCGTATCTGCCGCAGAGCAGACAAAGGTGCGCGACGAGGTTTCCGACGATCATGAGCAGGAAGCGGAACCCGAGCTTTACGAAGGCTCGGGCATAAATGAGGAAACCGGCGACAAATATGCCGCCGACGCCGATTACACCGTCATTGAACCCGAGCCGCTGAAAAAGGAGAAGGCTCGCAAAGAGCCTAAATCGTTCCGCGAATCCGTCGCCGTTCCCGTGATAAGCGCGCTTGCATTTATCGCAATGAAGATAAAACAGAGTCAGGTGACTCTCGGCGAGACGAGTTACGAGTCGGAAGATCTCGGCGAGGAGATGCAGCCGGACAAGGCCGCAAGGTTTTACGATAAGCACATTGCCGGACTGAGGCTCAGAACGCGGATTGCCTTTGTATTGTGCGTTTTGATGGCATACATATCCTACGGGCTTCCCGTTCCAGGCGCACTTGCCGATGCAGGCGTAAAAAGCGCCGTGTGCCTTATCATGATGATATCCGTAATGTTCTGCGGACTTGATATAATAACGACCGGCATCATGAGCATAGTGCGGTTTAAGCTGCACGCCAGCGCGCTTATTGCCATATCCTGCCTGCTTTGCATGATCGACGCTTTTCTTTCGGCGGCAAGCGTGAGCGAAAAGGTCGTTCCATTCTGCGTCATCCCGGCGCTGACGATCGCATTCACGCTGCTCGGAAGCGTCATGAATGCGCGCAGCAACAAGATAATCCTGAACACCGCCGCAGCATCAAAGCATCCTTATGTTGTTACGGCCGAAGCCGAGCTTTCCGGCGGAGATATCACGCTCGTCAAGGGCAGAAAGCCCCTTGACGGCATTGTTCGCCGCACGGAGGAGGACGGGCCCGACGAGTCGGTTTTCGGCGTGCTCACTCCGTATTTCGTCGTTGCAGCGCTCGTTTTGAGCATCATTGCAGCCGTAATAAGCAAGGACTTTTCATCCTTTGCTCACATTCTCTCCGGCATTTTCGTGTGCGCAGCGCCCATTGCCATGCTCATAACCTTCCCCATGCCGTTTTTCATTTCGATAAAGAGCCTTATCCGAAGCGGCTCGACGATAGCCGGCTGGTCGGGGCTTTATGACATCGGCAAGGCAAAGCACCTTATCGTTACAGACGGCGACCTGTTCCCCAAGGGCTGCGTAAAAATAAGCCGCACACGCGTTTTCGCCGGCATGGAGCCGGAGCGCATCATTTCCTTTGCCGGCAGCATAATCTCGGCCTCGGGAAGCGCCATGGTGCATCCGTTTGCAGAGCTCATGCGCAAGGCCGGCGGCGGTCTTATGCCCGTCGAGGCCTTCTCGGTTCACGAAAGCGGCGGCCTTACCGCAATGATCGACGGCGAGGACGTTTACTGCGGAAATGCCGCGTTCATGCGCCTTATGGGCGTTGTTCTTCCCGAAAAGTATGTGCTGAATAACGGCGTTTACATAGCCGTTGCCGGCGTTATCTGCGGTGTGTTCGAGATGGAGTACACGGCCTCGGATGCCGTAAAGAGTGCACTTGAGGAACTTGTCGGCTCAGATCGCCACGCCATATTTGCCGTGCGCGATTTCAACATCACACCCTCGATGCTTTCTGTGAAGTTTGACATGCCGACCGACGGCTTTGACTTTCCGCCGTATTCCGAGCGATATGCGATATCCGGCGCAGAGCCGTCCGAGGCGAGCAAGCCTGCCGCGCTCATATCGCGCGAAGGCCTGAGTGCCCTCGTAAGCCTTGCCGATCACGGCAAAATGCTCTTTAGCCGCATAAGGCTGAGCGTTATGCTCAGCGTCGTAAGTGCCGTTGTCGGAATGCTTGTCATGTTTATTCTCAGCCTCAGCGCCCTGCCGAGCGTCGTAACGGCGCTCAGCTATCTGCTTGCGTGGCTGCTGATTACTGTCATACTTAGCTTTTCGATAAGCACCCCGTAAAAAATTGTTGCTATTAAATATTTAATAGTGTATAATAAATCGATTGCGTTTTATACGAAATTAATTTTTTAATATATCTTTCAAGAGAGGAAGCAACACATGAGCTACGAAACCAAAAACATCCGCAACATCTGCTTCATGGGTCATGGCAACAGCGGTAAGACCAGCCTTGCTGAGAGCATGCTGTTCACGACCGGCGCTATCGACCGTATGGGCAAGGTCACCGACGGCAACACCGTCTGCGACTATGACGCTGAAGAAATCAAGCGTCAGATCACCATTGCAACTTCCGTCGCTCCCGTAAACTTCGGCGGCTGCAAGATCAATGTTCTCGACTGCCCGGGTTACTTTGACTTCGTCGGCGACGTTCTCGCCGCTATCCGCGTTGTTGAGACCGGCATCATCTTCTGCTCGGCTAAGGACGGCATCACCGTCGGAGCGGAAAGAAGCTGGAAATACCTCAAGGCCGCAGGCGTTCCTGCGATGTTCTACATCTCCAAGATCGACGAAGAGCACGGCGACTTCTATGCTGTCCTTTCGGCACTTAAAGAGAAATACGGCGCAGCCATCTGCCCGGTCATGATCCCCATGTCCGACGGCACCGGCGTTATCGACCTCGTTCACAGCACCGCTTACCAGACCAAGGGCGGCAAGACCGCAAAGGTCGCTATCCCTGCTGCCGACGCCGACAAGGTCGAAGAGATGCGCATGGAGCTTATGGAAGCTGCCGCAGTTACCGAAGAGCTTATGGAAAAGTTCCTCGACACCATGGAGCTTACCGACGACGAGATCGTTGTCGGTCTCAAGGCCGGTCTTGCAGAGCGCAGTGTCGTTCCCGTTGTCTGCGGCGCAGCAATGGCAAACGTCGGCACCGAAGCCGTCCTGCAGGCGATCTGCGATTACGTTCCGGCTCCGGAGGATAAGTCCGCAGAGCCCGTTTGCGGCTTTGTTTTCAAGACCGTTTCCGATCAGTTCGGCAAATACAGCTTTGTAAAGGTCGTTTCCGGCAAGATCACCGCCGACCTCTCGCTGCGCAACGTCCGTGCTTCCAGCACCGACAAACTCGGCAGACTCTACACCATCTGCGGCAAGAAGACCACTGAGGTCAAGGAAGCCTGCTGCGGCGATATCGTTGCCGTCGGCAAGATGGAGTGGAAGACCGGCGATACCGTCTGCGATCCCAAGAACGAGGTCGAGCTTCCTGCACTTGAGATGCCCGATCCCTGCTACTCCATGGCTATCTCCCCCAAGACCAAGGGTCAGGACGACAAAGTTGCCGGCGGTCTTGCAAGACTTAACGAAGAAGACGTCTCCTTCACCCTCGTCAACAACGCGGAGACCCATCAGATGGTCATCTCCGGCGCAGGCGACATTCAGGTCGACGTTCTGTGCGCAAAGCTCAAGAGCCGCTTCGGCGTCGAGACCGAGCTTAAGCCCGCTCGCGTTGCTTACCGCGAGAAGATCAAGGGCAAGGTCGAAGCTCACGGCCGTCATAAGAAGCAGTCCGGCGGTTCCGGCCAGTTCGGTGACGTTTGGATCCGCTTCGAGCCGCAGGATGAGCAGGACGACATGATCTTCGCTGAGGAAGTATTCGGCGGCTCCGTCCCCAAGAACTTCTTCCCCTCCGTTGAAAAGGGTCTGCGCAACGCAGTTCAGAAGGGCGTTCTCGCCGGTTATCCGCTGGTCGGCCTGAAGGCAACTCTGTACGACGGCTCCTACCACCCCGTTGACTCCAACGATATGGCTTTCCAGACCGCTGCACGTCTTGCATATCAGGACGGCATCCCCAAGGCAAAGCCCACCATCCTTGAGCCTATCGGCCTGCTCCAGGTAACCATCCCCGACGCAAACCTCGGCGATATCATGTCCGATATCTCCTCTAAGCGCCGCGGTACCGTTCTGGGCATGAACGCCGAGGACGGCATGCAGACCGTCGAGGCCGAGGTTCCCATGGCAGAGATGAGCTCCTACACCATCGACCTGCGCTCCATGACTCAGGGCCGCGGTTCGTTCACCTGCAAGTTCATTCGCTATGAGGAAGCTCCCGGCAATGTTCAGCAGAAGGTCATCGAAGAGGCTAAGGCTCTGGCCGAGGCCGAGTAATCGACAAATCAAAACGGTGGGCGCAATGCCCACCGTTTTTCAGGTAACGCTATGAAGTTCAAGATACCCGAAATAAAAATACCAAAGGTCAATATTCCGAAGCTGCACCTCAAGGCGGAGGATGACGAGCATATCTCTTACGAAGAAGTTACCCCTGCTCAGGATACCGAGGGCGTAGACGGCAGTGACTCTGTCGATAACGAAGTGTTCGACGAGCTTGACGCTGCCGAGGCTCCAGAGGAGGCTCCGGCCGCCGAGCCGCAGCCGCAGAGCAAGCCCAAAAGCTACGGCATGGTGATATCCGAGGATCAGCTGCGCATGGTTTGGGCAGGCGAGATCGGATTTTCACTGCTTATAGTTCTCGCTTCGGTGCTCATTGCGATTGTAAGTTAAAAAACTCAGGTCAAAGACCTGAGTTTTTTGTTATCTTACTATTCCCTTTATAAATGCCGGCTTTTCGACTGGCTCTGGCACGACGGTGTAGCAGGCGTTAAGCATTTCCGCGGCTTTCTTTGCCGCTTCAATGCTCTGCGCGTGGATTGTGCCAAGGCTCTCCCCTAACTTGACCGCATCGCCGACCTTCTTTTTGAGGATAATGCCGACGGAAAGGTCGATGACGCTCTCCTTCGTGGCTCTGCCGCCGCCGAGATGCATTGAAACAAGGCCGACCTCGTCGGCACAGATGTGCTTTACATAGCCTGTGCGGTCGCACACGGCCTCAAGCTGAACAGGCGCCATGGGCAGAAGAGAGGTATCGAACACCGCGCGTCTGTCGCCCTCCTGGCCCTCGACAAGCTCGGCAAGCTTTTCGAGCGCGGAGCCATCCTCAATGCCCTTTTCGAGCATTTTGCGCGCCGCAGCATCGTTTTCGGCAATGCCGGCCTCGGTGAGGATGCAGGCTCCGAGCGTAAGGCACAGCTCCAGAAGCTCACCCTTTTTCTCGCCGCGCAGCACCTCAATGGCCTCTTTTACCTCCAGCGCATTGCCGACAGCGTTGCCCAGAGGCTCGTCCATATCCGTTATGACCGCAACGGTCTTTTTCCCGGCAAGCTTACCTACCGCCGTGAGGTTTTCGGCAAGCTCGCGCGCATCGTCGGCCGTTTTCATAAACGAGCCGCTGCCGGACTTAACGTCAAGAACGATCACATCCGCGCCTGCGGCAAGCTTTTTGCTCATGATGGAGCTTACGATAAGCGGTATGCTCGGCACGGTGCCCGTAACGTCGCGCAGAGCGTACATCTTCTTGTCGGCAGGGTCAAGGTCGGCGGTCTGGCCGGCAATGGCGATACCGAAGCTGTTTACGTTTTCAATAAACTTTTCCTCGGAAATACCGGTGTTGAAGCCGGGGAAGCTTTCAAGCTTGTCTATCGTTCCGCCCGTGTGTCCGAGGCCGCGGCCGGACATTTTCGCGATCTTCACGCCCTGAGCGGCCACCATCGGGCAGAGTATGAGCGAGGTCTTGTCGCCGACGCCGCCTGTCGAGTGCTTATCGGCTTTCACGCCTTTAATCGCGCTGAGGTCAAGCGTTTCGCCCGAGTCACGCATGGCCATGGTAAGCTCCAGTGTCTCCTCCCTGTCCATGCCGCGAAGCAGGATCGCCATCAAAAGCGCCGACATCTGATAGTCAGGGATCTCACCCTTCGTGTAGCCGTCAACTACGAATTTTATCTCCTCCGCGCTGAGCTTTTCGCCCTCGCGCTTTTTTACGATAACATCAGTCATCAGCATAGCTGACACCTCCATAGTTTTGTGTATTATGCTATCATGTTAACACAAACGGCACGCTTTTTCCACATATATCACAGATTTCTTTCGAAAATTAAATAGCTCCGGCCTTCTATGCTGCGCAGCTTATCCGAAACCCGGCCGAGCCGGGCAGGCTGCGCCGGTATTGCGATAAGCTCATCCGAGATCAGACACCCCATTTTGCCTCTGCGCCATAAGGTGTCGGAGGTGTTTTGCTCATCTACCGGTCTGTCGGCTGCGTATTCGATATTCTCCGGCAGCTTTTTAAGCTCTGTGCGCGAAAAACGCCGCGTTATGGCAAGGCACTCACCATCCGGCTGCATGGTTCCCAAAAGCGCGCTTTTTCCGCCGCCGAATACATAAAGGCGCACTATCCTGCTCGGTCGGGCGCTGCATCGGGCGCTCAGCACGGTCATAAGGCCGTCGGTTCGTTTGCTTATGCTTCCGCATTTTTCTCCGTCTATGTAAACAGGCAGGCTGTGCATGTCCCTGTCCTCCCCTGCGAGTGCTCCCCGGGTGCATGCCCGGGGAGCGAGATTATATTACAGGCCGAAGCTCACCGCTATGGCGTTATCGACCTTGGTCATGGTCGTATCGTCGAGCTTTCCCATGCGCTCGCGCAGGCGCGATTTGTCAATGGTGCGTATCTGCTCGAGCAGTATCACGCTGTCGCGCGAAAGTCCCACACTTTGGGCGTTAAGCTCAATATGCGTCGGCAGACGTGCCTTGCCCGTCTGGCTGGTGATCGCCGCCGCTATGACCGTCGGGCTGTGCTTATTGCCGGTGTCGTTCTGGACGATGAGCACCGGGCGCATGCCACCCTGCTCCGAGCCGACGACCGGGCTGAGGTCTGCGTAAAAAATATCTCCACGTTTGACTATACTCAATTTTATTCACACTCCGAATTATAGTCGCCCGCTACATCTTATGTAGGGTGCTGACTATATTCTCCCACGGCAGTGTGAATTTTATACTTAAGCTGACAGGCGATATGGGTTCGGCTCTCGCCGGCTTACCTTATTACATTGAAACCGACCAGTCGGATATCTCGACGAGCACGACTGTATTCTCCTTATAGCTTATCTCGGCGCTCCTCGGCGTGAGGGATGAGTCGATCCACAGCGTCACAACATAATCGTCGGCCGGAATTATGCGCGCTGCAAGCATATCGTCCTCGACCCAGCTTATCTCGAGATGGCCGTTTCGCATCGCCTGCACGATAAGCGGCAGCGACGACATGGGACTAAGCTCGGCATCGTCAAGCGTTCCAATATCGAGCATTGCGCCGTCATACTCAAGGCTGAGGTTTTTTCCCATAACGTTTGCCTTTATGCCGCGCAGCATCTCAGGCTCTATGACCGATATGCTTGCGCCGTCGGCGGTCTGCTCGTAGCCGAGGGTAAACTGCGCCGTTTTGTCGCTGTACTGCGCCGATACCTCTGCCGAAAACGAGATATTCTCCGCCGATGAGACAACATTTACAAACTCCAAAAACTGTGACTTTCCGTCGTCGGCACAGCCGCACAGCAGGATAAGGCACAGCACAAACGGCAATACTCTTTTCATGTTTCATCCTCCGAAAGCTTTTCTCAATTAATTCTATTAACCACCTGCGGCAAACATTATTCAAATTTTTCTTGACATTTATTTAAATGTGGGCTTTAATACTATAGTAATAATAATGTTATTGCTTTGATCGGGAAGATAATATCGCAGCGTCACTCAGAGAACGGCGGTCACCGGCTGCAAGCCGCCCGTGATGCGGATATTCGGTTCGCCCGTGAGCTCCGGCTAATCCCCGGCGGCGGCTCCGTTAAAGCCACTTGAGTGCGATGAACATCGAATAAGGGTGGTACCGCGGAGGTTAAGTCTTTCGTCCCAATGAGGACGCAAGGCTATTTTTTTGTTTATTTTTTAGTTCTAAAGATAAGGAGAGACACGATGAAAGCATTGATGAATCAGCTCAGAGAAAGTGCCGTCAAGGCAATTCTCAACGCTGACAGTCCCGAAAATCTTGAAGCGCTGAGAGTTAAGTATCTCGGCAAAAAGGGCGAGCTTACCGCCATACTCAAGCAGATGGGCAAGCTCTCGGCAGAGGAGCGCCCCGTTATGGGTCAGCTTGCAAACCAGATTCGCGCAGAGCTTGAGAGCGCAATTGACGAGACACGCAAAAAGCTCGAAGCCGCCGCTCTTGAGGCACGCCTTGAGCTTGAAACGGTCGATGTCACCGTTCCGGGCGAGGATATCAGGTTCGGCCACAAGCACCCGATGTACAAGGCGCTTGACGAAATTAAGGAGATATTCGTCGGCATGGGCTTTACCGTGCTCGACGGCCCCGAGGTCGAGCTTGCAACATATAACTTCGATAAGCTCAACGCCGAGGAAGGCCACCCCTCCCGCGACTGGTCGGATACGTTTTATTTTGATAAAGACAGCCGCGTCATGCTCCGCTCGCAGACCAGCCCCATGCAGGTTCGCGCAATGGAAACAATGAAGCTGCCCATCCGCATTGTTGCTCCCGGCAGAGTTTACCGCAAGGATGAGGTAGATGCTACTCACTCCCCGATGTTCCACCAGGTCGAGGGCATGGTCATCGACAAGAACGTCACCATGGCAGATCTCAAGGGCACGCTGAACCTTGTCATGCAGGAGCTGTTCGGCGAAGGCACCGTCACGAGATTCAGACCGCACCACTTCCCGTTCACCGAGCCGAGCTGCGAGATGGACGTTCAGTGCCACAAATGCGGCGGCAAGGGCTGCCCCACCTGCAAGGGCGAGGGTTGGATCGAGGTTCTCGGCGCAGGCATGATCCACCCGAAGGTTCTTGAGATGAGCGGCATCGACAGCGAGGAATACACCGGCTGGGCATTCGGCATGGGCCTTGAGCGCCTTGCAATGCGCAGATTCAAGATATCCGACCTGCGTCTGATATTTGAAAACGACGTCCGCTTCCTGGAACAGTTCTGATGGGAGGAGAAATGATATGAATTTAAGCAGAAAATGGCTCACTGAGTTTGTTGACGGCGTTTCCGTCAGCGATATAGACGACCGCGAGTTTTCCGAGGCTATGACCCTCTCCGGCTCTAAGGTCGAGACCTATGAGGATATAGGCGCCGAGATAAGCAACGTTCTCGTCGGCAAGATTCTCTCCATGGAAAAGCACCCCGACTCCGACCATATGTGGATCTGCCAAATCGACATCGGTCAGGCAGAGCCCGTTCAAATAGTTACCGGCGCATGGAACATCCACACCGGCGACCTTGTTCCGGCCGCGCTGCACAATTCGCTGCTGCCCGGCGGCAAGAAGATAACAAAGGGCAAGCTCAGAGGCGTGCTCTCAAACGGCATGCTCTGCTCGCTCAAGGAGCTTAATCTTGACGAGCGCGACTTCCCCTACGGCGTTATAAGCGCCGCCGCGCTTTTGAACGACTATCATCCGCTGGACAAGGATAAGCCCTCGATTCCTGCCGATATCAAGGCTGGTGACAAGGTTTTCGGACCGGTCATAGCGGCGGCCGTGACCGCCGTTGAGAACGCCGGAATCAACCTCTGGAAATGCACCCTGAGCACCGGCGACGGCAGCGCGGTTGTCGTAACTGCTTGCCAGAACATACACGTCGGCGACATGGCAGCATACAACACAAAAAGCGAGAGCATCTGCACTCTCGATGATCTTCACGCCCAGCAGGCCGAGTTCCCCCACTGCATTCCCGACGGTATATTCGTCCTGCACGAGGACGGCATAAAGCCCGGCGGCGACATCAAGCCCATCATCGGCGCAGACGATCACGTCGTTGAGTTTGAGATAACCCCCAACCGCCCCGACTGCCTGTCGGTCATCGGTCTTGCACGCGAGGCCGCCGCGACCTTCGGCAAAGAGCTTAAAACACACGAGCCTGTCGTCAAGGGCGGCGCAGACGGCGTTCTCACCGAGCTTCTGTCGGTCGAAACCCCGGCTGCCGATCTCTGCCCGAGATACACCGCGCGCATGGTACGCAATGTTAAGATCGCTCCCTCCCCGAAGTGGATGCGCGAGAGACTGCGCGCAATGGGCGTAAGGCCGATAAACAACATCGTTGATATCACAAACTACGTCATGATGGAATACGGCCAGCCTATGCACGCATTCGACTACCGCTACGTCAAGGGCGGCAGGATCATCGTGCGCCGCGCCGCCGAGGGCGAGGAGCTTACAACGCTCGACGGAAACGTCAGAAAGCTCAACCCCAACATTCTCGTTATCGCGGACGATACTCGCGCGGTCGGCCTTGCAGGCATCATGGGCGGCGAGAACAGCGAGATCGTTTCCGACACGGTTGACGTTGTTTTCGAGTCTGCAAACTTTGACGGAACCTGCATCCGCAAGGGCGCACTGTCGCTTGGTATGCGCACCGAGGCTTCGGCAAAGTTTGAAAAGGGTCTTGACCCTCTGAACACTCTTCCGGCAGTAAACAGAGCCTGCGAGCTGGTCGAAATGCTCGGCGCTGGCGAAGTTGTTGACGGCGTTATCGACATCGTAAACAACATTCCCGAGCCCACCGTGCTCGCGCTGCGCCCGGACAAGATAAACGCTCTGCTCGGCACCGACGTTTCCACCGAGACGATGCAGGATATACTGCGCAGCCTCCAGTTCGGCGTTGACGGCGAGACGATAAGCGTTCCCTCGTGGCGAGGCGACGTCGGCCACTACTCCGATCTTGCCGAAGAGGTCGCACGCTTCTACGGCTACAACAACATCCCCTGCACGCTGGTTTCCGGCGAAAGCACCCTCGGCGGCTACTCGGACGAGCAGCTTCTTGAGCAGCGCCTCGGCTCGCTGTGCCGCGCGGCAGGCTATGACGAGATAATCACCTACTCGTTCATCTCCCCCACCTACTACGACAAGATCCGCATGCCGGCCGATTCGCCCGAGCGCGAGAGCTTCAAGATCCTCAACCCTCTCGGTGAGGATACCTCCATCATGCGCACGACCACACTGCCGTCCATGCTCGAGATACTCACCCGAAACTACAACTTCCGCAACAAGGAAGTCAAGCTCTATGAGCTGGGCAGAACCTACCATCTCGGCGGCAAGGACGGCCTTGCGATCGAGAAAAAGTACCTCACCCTCGGCACCTACGGTGCAAAAGTCAATTTCTTTACCGTAAAGGGTCTTGTTGAGGCAATAATGAAGGATCTTCGCGCAGAAGACGTCCGCTTCGAGGCATGCACCGACAATCCGTCGTATCACCCCGGCCGCTGCGCGACCGTGTGGGCCGGCGATGAGTGCATCGGCGTGTTCGGCCAGATCCATCCCCTGGTTGCCGCAAACTACGGCGTTGACACCGAGCTTTACTGCGCCGAGCTTTCGCTCGAAAAATTGCTGGGCGCATGCGGCCCCGATCCGATATACACGCCGCTGCCGAAGTTCCCTGCCGTCACGCGCGATATCGCAGTTGTTTGCGATAAGGCCATCCCCGTTGCAAAGCTCATTGACTGCATAAGCAAGGCCGGCGGCAAATACCTCAAGGGCTGCTCGCTGTTTGATATCTACACAGGCTCACACATTGCCGACGGCAAGAAATCCGTTGCCTTCTCGCTGACACTCAGAGCCGACGATCAGACCCTCACCGACGATCACGCCGAGGAGACAATGAAGGCCGTTCTCAACGCTCTGGAGCGCGATTTCGGCGCATCGATGCGTTAATTCGCCGCTTTTCGTGCTTTGACCGCAATATTTTCCGCATATTTGCTTTACAATTGAGAATAAACTGGTTATAATAGCACCAAGAAATTTTTTGACCGAGGAGTGATAATTATGGAAGACATCACGAGAAAATTTGCTATCGTTGACAGCAAGACCGAAATGCGCGAGATCCTGTCATCCGTATACAATTCGCTTAAGGTTAAAGGCTACGATCCTATTAACCAGCTTGTCGGATATATCCTCTCCGAGGATCCGACGTACATCACGAACTACAACAACGCAAGAAGCCTTATATGCAGGATAGACAGAGACGAGCTTATGCACGAGTTGCTGACAAATTATCTCGGCAGCGATTGATTTACGGACAGAACGCGCCGGCGGAAAATTCCGCCGGCGCGTTTTTTTGATCATGACGCGACAAAATTTGCAATTAAATACGGAGCATTTTCCCTGCATGTAACGGCAATTTTGCTTTCGGTTTTATACACAATCGAATATATGTAAGTATTTTGGACTTTTTTGGTTAAATGGCCGTTTTTGCCTTATATTGCCTTGATTTTCACAATTTGCGCAGTTATAATGTAGAAGCTTTTTTAGCAGTGCGCAAAAAACGGCGCAACATTTAAGGAGGAATAATCATGGCAAAAGCTGTTAACCAGGAATGGTTCGAGAAACTGTGCGCAGATGTTCTGCCCAAGTTCTCCGAGAAGAAACCCGGCAAGCTCAATACCTTCACCTACACCGAGATCTGGACCGACAATACCGACGGCAGCACTTTCTGGTTCTACGTTGATGTTCAGGACAACGTATGCGTTGACCACAAGTGCGGCTTTGGCGAGGACACCGCTCCCGACGCAAGCTTCACCGTTATCGGACCTTACGAGAACTTCGCAAAGGTCATCACCGGCGAGTGGGACTCCAAGACTCCGCTCGTTAAGGGCAAGTTCAAGCTCAAGGGCAACCTGCTTGCAGCAGTCGCTCACCTTGGCGTATACCAGAGCCTTATAGATTCCAAGAAGGCTGTTGACTGGGACTACGGTATGTAATGAAACGAACAAAAAACTCCGACCGTCGGTCGGAGTTTTTTCATGTTTAAACCTTATTATTTTGCCTTTATTGCCGCCTCGATGGCTGCTGCCTTATCTGCCGGGACGAGGCCCTTGCTGGTTACGAGATCGAATATCTCGCCGCATGTCTTTTTATAAAACAGCTTGAGGGGGTATTTAAGAAGATTGGGGGCGTACTGCTCGCACAGCTCTCTGCCGCCGTTGACCTCAAAGAAGTCCTTAACTGTCATGCTCTTAAAATCCATTGTACTCCTCCTTATCGGGCTTCATTCAAACTTTTAAAAAGGCCCTGCCAAAGGACAGGGCCTGATATGACAATTAATTATTTGTCTGCGTAGCGCTCGTTGAATGCCTTCTCGAGTGCTGCGGCTTCGTCTGCTGTGCAGCGGCCGAGCTTGATGCAGGTGTCAACAACGTCGCCGGCCTTCTTATTGTAATAGGGTTTGTACATCAGCTTGGGGAGCTTTGCTATGCCGGGAGTGAACTCCTTGAAAAGCTCTACGCCGTTATACTTCTCCAGAAAATCCTTGCCAAGAGTGTCCTTAAATACTGCCATGATAATTCTCCTTTTATTATTTATACGCGAACCTTCCCTGTGTCCGCTTTGATGATATGCTCATGTTACAACAATTATGTGTGATTTGTCAAGACCTTGACGTATGCATTGGACATTTTCGACATATTAGACAAATTGGGGCTTAAAATTTCTCAACTACTTTTTTGCATGGAAGTCGCCTTCGGTTCCGCTTATGAGGCGGCGGATGTTGCTGCGGTGCATGAAAATAACAAGCAGCGCGGAGAAGACGCACATTGAAAGCATTGGCGCATCGGCATTTGCGAGCCATGCGGAGATAGGAAGCGCTGCCGCAGCGCAGATCGAACCGAGCGATACCTTATGCGTTGAAAGACTCACCGCAAAAAACACGGCAATTATTGCGGCGAAAACGGGAAGCCCCGTCATCAAGCCGAGCGCCGCCCCGACGGACACTCCCTTTCCGCCGCGGAACGAAAAATACACCGGCCAGCAATGCCCGACTATGCACGCCGCTCCGGCGAGCGCCTTGCCGGCTTCGCCGGCAATAGCCGCGCCTATCAGCATTGCCGCCGCGGTTTTCACCGCGTCGAGCACAAATGTGGCAATTCCGGCCTTCATGCCGTAAACTCGCGCCATATTGGTCGCTCCGGCATTGCCGCTGCCCTTTTCGCGCACGTCGCCGCCGTATACATGCTTTGAAAGTGGGATCGACGCGCAGAACGAGCCAAGCAGATACGCAATGAGCACAATTATTATATATGTCATGGTCGAAGCTCCTATGTTTCAAAAATTTTAAGTATATTATATCGAAAATTTGAAGTATTTCAATAGTAAAAAATGCACCGTACTATACTGTGCATTTTGTTGATGTTCTATAAATTTACTGTATGGAGAGCACGATCAGCTCATCTCCAGAAACGCGGAATTTCACCTCGTGCCCGGCGTACTGCATTCCGTAGACTCGCTCGGGATCGTCGTGATATCTCGGGCGCGGATCGTTCGAGAGGACATCGACAAGGCCTTCGGGCAAAGCGTCCGAAATGCCGTCGGGCAGCGTTACACGCAGTTTTTTAAACGTTGCCGTGCCCAGGAAGCCGCTGAGCGCATCAGGGTGAGAGTCCGAGTACGCGACGTAGGGCTTTATATCGAATATGGGCGTTCCGTCCATGAGATCTGCACCGCGCACATGCAGCACAGGTCCGCGATCGGACGTAAACTCGATTTTTTCAAGCTCTACCGATGAAAGCCCTAATGGGTTCGGCCTGAACGGCGAGCGCGTTGCAAAAACGCCCATGCGCACGTTTCCGCCGAGGCGCGGCGGACGCACCGTAGGCGACCATTTATCCGTCACGGATTCGGAAAAGCACCATATAAGCCATATGTGCGAGAAGCCCTCGAGTCCGCGCACAGCCTCCTGCTCGCGGTATTCCGGCTCAAACACTATCTCCCCTTTTACGTCGGCTGCAACTCCGCTCTGACGCGGTATTCCGAACTTCGTGTCAAAAGGCGTGTGTATTCGTGCGATTATTTTCATTTCCGGCATATGTTTCACCTGCACTTGTTGATTTTTTCCGTTTGTTATTATATTATATAGTATAGATTACATCGCTTGACAAGGGCACACAGCCCTTTGTCGTGTGCGATGGATAAGTAAAAGTCAAATTTTCCACTCAATCGAAACGTGTTCGTC